>Ga0209391_10001850_pt1 | contig 11022 bp, 7 predicted proteins | sample PPLLak3March2015_FD_187246 | JGI IMG/M metagenome (GOLD analysis project Ga0209391, IMG submission 187246) | Freshwater sediment microbial communities from Prairie Pothole Lake near Jamestown, North Dakota, USA - PPLs Lake P7 Core (1) Depth... | ecosystem: Environmental > Aquatic > Freshwater >... | reverse complement strand
GACCCGTGTAATGTCCATCCCTAACTATAATTATGTGATCATGATCAGGCATGGGGAGTTCCTCTCAGTGTATTCCAACCTTTCGGAGGTGAATGTTCAGAAAGGCGATAGGGTGACCACCAGGCAGGAGATCGGTAATATCCATTCCGATGTTAAAGACAATAAAACCGAACTTCATTTTGAGCTTTGGCAGGGGAAAACGTTACTAAATCCACTGCTTTGGCTGGCAGAGGAGTAAAGGTATTTTAATTTTAGATTTAAGTTTAATCATTATTCAATTTTTTATAAAACTCAACCATACTCGCTGCCGTTTTATTGCAATCATAATTTTCTATTGCCAGAAGCTGTGCATTTCTACCGATTTTTTGACAGAACTCTTTTGAATCCCTGCATTTCTTAATCTGGACGGCAAACTCTTCCTTCGTATTGGCTATCAAAATATTTTCCTGGTTCTTGTATGGTATTCCTTCTGCTCCAACAGTGGTGGATATGATCGTTTTCCCCAGCGCCATGCCTTCAACTATTTTTGCACGCAAGCCACCTGCTGATAATAAAGGAACAATCATAACAGCTTTGTCTTCGTGATAAATCAGTGATTCTTTTATTTCCTGATCAACAATTAGATTATTGAACTGTTGCTTTAGAAACCATTGCGGCATCTTTTTCCCGGCAATTCTAAATACAAATTCGGGATATTCATTTTTAACATAGGGTAGGACTTCTTTAATAAACCATTTAATTCCATGAAAATTCGGGAACCAGTCCATCGATCCCAGATGATAAAAAACCGGAAAATGTTCAAATTGCTTATCCGTATTGTAAGAACTGATTTTACTGAAATCAAAACCGATAGGAACGGTAGCCAAAGGTGTTTTGTGGGCATAAGCGCTGAATGTTCCAGCATCCTTGCCTGAAATGGCGATGATTCCATCCACCTCCTGAGCAACCCGCATTTCAAACTTCCGGAGCCTATTGGTTGCAATCCGGAGATAGATTTTTTTTAACGGGTTGACTCTGCCTTTTAGAACCCTTGACCAAACTTCATTTTCGACATTCTGTGGCCGGAGTATCACTTTTGCTCTGGAGTGTTTTCTAATGGTTTTAACATACAGGCACATGTAAACATGCTCCAACTGGATAATATCGAATTCTTCATCCTTAAGAACCTGAATTAATTTTGAATTCCAACTCTCTGACCAAAATCTTTCAACGAAATATGACCTGTCACTTAAAAGATTAACAAATGCTTTAATGGGGTTAATCCTTGTATCAACGAGTGAACATTCAAACTTGGCCTTTTTCTTAAAATCATCAGGTATCTCATTTATATCAATCCAGTTCCTGAGTGTATTAATAGCAAGGACTTTAACATCCACTCCCACGTTGATCAATCCTATAGCATTATTATACAAAGAATAAGCTCCGCCATCATGGAGAGGATAGGGTATTTTATGACAAAGTTGTAATACTTTCATTTATTAGAATCCTTATCACAATTTCAAGCTGGGTTAAATTTCCTGATGTGTTTCATGTGTAGTTGGTAAATTGAATATACAACACTGTGGATATGCTCATCCGTTATGTCATGAAAGAGTGGAATACATAAAATATTTTTGGCAATTTTTTCTGCAATGGGCAAGTTCCTTTTTTTAAAAATTTCAAATTCCGGAAAATCACTGACCAAAGGGTAAAAATATTTTCGAGTGATAATGTTATTTTTCTTCAGGTGATCATATAATTTATCTCTGTCACTACCAAATTCATCCGGATCAATGATGATAGGGAAATAAGAATAATTGTGTTTAACTTCTTCCCAATCAGTTGGAATTCTTAACCCTTTAACATCCTTTAATAAGCCCTTGTAACTTAAAGTTGCGGCTTTGCGTTTGGAAATAATTTCATCCACATATTTTAACTGGCAAAGGCCGAATGCCGCCTGTATTTCATTCATTTTTGCATTCACGCCATAACCAACAAGGTTATGATCTTTATCAAGTCCAGTATTTTTTAGCGCATCTATGTATTTTTTTGTTTCCGGATCTTGACATACAATTGCCCCACCCTCTAAGGTGTTAAAGACTTTTGTCGCATGAAAACTCAGGGCTGATAAGTCTCCAAAATTGCAGATTGAATTTCCGGATATCTCCACACCAAAGGAATGAGCTGCATCGTAAACCACCCTCAGGTTATTTTTCAGTGCTATTCGATTGATAACATCAACCTTGCAAGGTGTTCCGAATATGTGCACAGGCAGGATAGCAGAAGTCTGAGGAGTAATAGCCGATTCGATGGCGGAGGAATCTATATTCAGGTCGGTTTCTTTAATATCAACAAAAACCGGTTTTAAATGATTCCAGTAAATAGCCTGTATGGTGGCCGGGGAGGTAAAAGGAGTTGTAATAACTTCGCCCTTTAATCTGAGCGCCTTCAGTGCGATCATTAAAGCAAGCGTGCCGTTGGCAAATAAACAGATATACTTAACTCTAAGGTAATCGCATAAAGCCTGCTCAAATTCTTCATGGATGGGTCCACCATTGGTTAGTATGCGTGATTCCCAAATCCGGTTTAAATAGGGAAGTAACTCATTTACGGGAGGCACAAATGGTTTTGCTAACAAGATGTCATCAGTTCTCTCAGGTTTATTCATTGATTAAAATCTGTTGGTTTTTTAAAATCAATTTGACAAAGAGAAGAGACAATTCTTCCGTAAAATTTCCAGGTTCCGTCAGTAGGCAAAGTCCACATATTCAAAACTATTTGGTTTTAATATTACCCAAATCCGGCAACATGATTTCGTTGGATTGAGGTTCCTTTTTTTGAAAGAAAAAACCTGTAATAATAAGATCTATCAACGCAATAAAGTAAAAAACATTCAACCGGATAATGTTTCTTAACTTAAGGAAAGAAAGAAATTTAAAAGGTAATATGGCAAGAATAATTGCAAAAGTGAAAAATGAGTAAAATATTTGGAATTCAATTGCCTGAAAAACCTTTAACCCTAAAGTAATATAAATCAGAAACAATGATACCGGAATCAAAAGCCTCAGATACTTATGCCATATCAGCATTGTTAAGTGCTTAAGATTTAATTCTTTTAATATTGATGTATCTCTTAGTATTTGCAACAGACCTGCAAGGTATCTCCTTGTTCTTTTATAATCATAAAGGTCAGAAAAACAATCATCTGAAATCTGGCAATCATCCCGAAGAACCACTTTCTTTGATTTCAGGATTTTCAGGCTGAGATAAAGGTCGTCCAGAATTATATTTTCAGGAATCCTTGAATAGCATTGTTTTTTAATGGCATAAAACGGGCCATACACTCCAATTAAACTTCCGGCGCTGCTCTCTTTTAGCTTCAGGAAATTTTCATGACGACGAATAACTGAACAATGATTTTCCTTATCCATGTCGGAGATACATCCTGATACGGCTCCAATATCTTTATATTTCAAAGGTTCAACAATCTTATTAACAATACCTTCTGACAACACTTGTCTTTGATCGCAGAAGATCACCGTCTCATATTTTGCATTCGCAATTCCCAGGTTCATTAAGAAAGGAATCCCTCGGTGTTTGCCGTTAAATACAACCCGAACATTTTCAATATTCCTGAAGTTAGCCAGTAATTTACCGCTTCCATCGATGCTGTGATCATCAATGATAATAAGTTCTTTCAAATCAAAGGCGGATAACTCCCTGATCAGGAAGTTGATTTTTTCGTTTAAATATTGCATTCCATTGTATGACAACAATATTACGGAAATACTATTTATTTCTTCGGCTTTTGTCTCGTCAGGCGGTTTATCCGAAGCCATCATCGTTAGCCCAAAAGGGTAAAGAAGGTACAATAAAATAATTACCGATGTTATGACGATGATTATGATCATACTATAACATGTGCATGGTATCCAAACCGTTATATGTTATTCTTCTTGACAATCCTGAGTCTGTAAATAGATTTTAAAAGCATGTATAATCGTTCCCCGGCAGATTCCGGTAGCCGTTTCTGAATTTTTCTTGATGTTTCTTTTGCCACATCAAACCACCAACTTTTCTTATCCTTGTTGCTGTAAAACCCGTTCTTTTTCGCAAGCCTGATGGCTTCAAACCTGTCTTTATAAGGAAATTCAGGTGTCTCAAAAACAATCCGGGGATTTATCGTATGGAAATCATGAATTTCCTTTGTGTAAAATGTTCCGTGCTCCAATACATAATCCCATTGAGGAGTGCCTTTGAATGGTAAAACGGTGTAAAAATTTGTAAAATCGCTACAGGAGTTTTTTGCATATTCTATTGATTGCTTTACCGTTTCCAATGTCTCGTAAGGGCTGCCGATCACATATTGCGACATCACTTCGATACCCGCATTTTTCATCATTTTGATGCCATCGGTTATTTTTTCAATGGTAGTAGATTTATTAATGTGTGCTAAAATTTCATTGTTGGCTGATTCAATTCCAATGGCAACATTATAGCAGCCAGCCGCTTTCATTTTATATGCTAAGTCCTGGATCATGATATCTGCCCTGAGTGAAATTGACCAGAGGATCTTCAGATTTTTACTAATCAGTAAATCACAAAATCTTTCCACTCTTTTCAGATCAATATTAAAGCTGTTGTCTCCGAATACGAATATCTTTTTCCCATATTTTTTCAATAAAAATTCAATTTCACTCACTATATTTTCCGGGTCGCGGCTTCTGTAGCTTTTACTCCAGATCGAACTCGAATTGCACCAGGAGCAGGAATACGGGCAACCTCTGCTCGTAACCATCCTGTGCATTGGATATCTTTCCATCGGAAAAATGTCATAGGCTGGTAACGGCAGAGTGTTTAAATCTCTAATATGGGTACGAGGAGGATTAGTAACTATGTTCCCCAGCTTATTTTTATAGATTAATCCATTGATGTCATTCAGCTCTTTGCTTCCTTTAAGATGGCTGATCAGGTCGGAAAAAGTTTCTTCTCCTTCGCCATAAATAGCAAAATCGGCAGGCGTTTTTTTAAAAATGTCTTCTTTTATGGTGGTAACATAAGGACCGCCCAAGCACACCGGTACATTGCTATTTGATTTTCTTATCCTGTTAAAAATATCAATGACCTCGTAATAAACGGGTGAAAATACAGTGATCCCTACCATGTCAAAGGAAGAATTGAAAAATCTCTTAGTTTCCCTAAAAGTAGCGACCCTGGTATCGAGCACCTCGAAACTGAGATCATGGTGTTGCTCCCTTGCATAAGCTGCGAGGTAAGCCAGACCTAAATGAACTGTCTTATATCTTCTGTCCTTATTGGGGAATATCAGACCTATTTTCAATTGTTGTTTATTAGATCCTTAATAATTTATTATCTCATTAGTATTGAAAATTACCATTATGAATTACCAATTAATTTCTTCCCGGTCCCTGAAAAACTTCCCTGTAGGAATTTCCTTTTCTGTAGTTAGCCAAACGGCTGTATCTGCTCCCCAGCTTACATCACGAGGGGCCTCGGGTCCACCCATATCTGTTTTGACCCAGCCCGGGCACATCGCATTCACTTTTATTCCCTGTTGTTTTAACTCATTTGAAAACATTATTGTTAAAGCATTCAGCGATGATTTTGAAATTCTGTATCCCGGATAATCTCCGTTTAAGCTGTTCAATTCCCCCATACCACTGCTCATATTGATTATTCGGGCGTCTTCACTTTTTTGCAATATAGGTACGAAAGCCTGGATCATTCGCCAGGGTCCGTAGAAATTTGTTTCCATTGTATTTTTAACATTCAATAAAGAAATATTTGCTACTCCTTTTTTTCCACCACCCATTCCAATATTTTTCAAAACAGGTTTAACATTATTGGCAACCCGCCATGCTGCGGGTAAATTTGTTCTGATGAAGTCTTTCACGCCGCCAATAACAGTATTTGCATCTTCGTCGTCCCTTGCACCAATTCCGGCATTGTTTATCAATACATCCAGTTCCCCAAAATCAGTTTTTATGTATTTAAAAAGTTCGTTTATGCTTTCTTCATTCGTTACGTCAAGTCGCTTAACAATCACATTCTTACTTAATGATGCAGCGGCAGCTATTCCTTTTTCATAATCTCTTGATCCAAGGATTACGGTATGATTGAGTTTATCTAATTGCCGGCATATTTCCAACCCTATGCCCCTGTTTCCACCGGTAACTAAAACTATTTTCATGAATAATTTTTTAAATGTTTTAGGTATGAATTTTTCATTGTAAAGATAACTTTTTTAACATTCTCCATTGAATCCTCGACATTAAAAGTGGAATTATCTTTATCAGTGCTTGCCTATTTTTAATCGGATGTTTAAAAGTAGAGGCAAGCATGTTACGGCTGAAATGATGGCAACACCCATTGCAAATTTCATAATACCTTTCATGGTTCAAATCAGCCTTAATTTTTTCGGTTGCTTTTGACCATAAGGCCATTAATCCAAGATGCCGGTCTTTATGAATGGAAACAGTGGCAGGTGAAAGGCCACAAGGCTGAATTCCTCCATTGTAACTAATATCAATAATTGCATAAACTTCCCTGCAAAAGAATTTATTCAAAACATCATGAAAGAACCATTTGCCATTTTGGCCTGCAGCAGTTTTTAGGTAATAATTAATCCAGGGGAAAATTCGGTAGACATTTGTGTCGATTTTATGTTTTTTTTCAAATTGCAATATCTTTTTTAATTCATCCATTAAAACATCCAGCTTATCAACGCTGACATTAAGCTGTGATTTGTTTTCGACACTTTGCCGGTCAGGAAAGTTTGAATAATAAATAACAGGCTGAAACAACACTTGCTTAATCCCTCTTTCATAAGCCTCAGTGAAAAACTTTGATAAATCACTGTAATTGTGTTTTGAAATTACGGTTAAAACAGTTGTCGGAATTTGCTTTTCGTTTAATCGTTTAATTGATTTTAATGCATTACTCAGCGCACTGGGATTGCCGCGCGTATGGGTTTGAACCTTTTCATCAAAGGAGTCGATAGAGAGGTTAATTTCGGTTTTGCTTTCTTTTAAAACATTCAATTCGTCTTCTTTCAGAGTGTGCACAGTCATTCCATTTGTTGTAACGGAGGTGCGAATGTTCTTTATGTGCGCATAGGCTACCACATCAAAAATTCCTTCAAATAAAAAAGGTTCACCACCACACAATGAAATCTTTCGAATTTTATTTACCGCCAGCTGATCAATAATCCACCGTAAGTCTTCTACCTTAAGGATGTCTTTCTCTATCGAAGGGATGTTTTTACCTATTTCACAATAGATACACTGTTGGTTACAACGGCTGGTAAGATTCACTGTCGCCATGCTGGGTTTTGACCTGTATAGGCCAAGTGCAAAAATCTCAGAAAAATAGTTTTTATATATTTTGGACACTATGTTTTATTTATGATCAGATTATTCTTTTGATAAAAAAGGCTGCCCAAAGAGCTAGCCTTTTTACATCGTTAAATGTTAGTTACATTTAGTACCCAAATATCTCCTCCAGCGTCAGTTCCTGCACATTGCCAAGCTGCTTCAGCACATTGGCATCCAGTTGCGCTTTATTACCCATGATCAGTACCGAATACTTGCTGCCCTTAATGTTTTCGTCAAAGAACTTACTGAAGCCGTCGAGGTCAGCAGTTTGAACATAGTCGTAAACATCCTTGCGGATATCGTGATCAATACCGAGATCGAGGTTGCGCTGGTAAGTCCAGAAAATATTGGTCTTGATGATCCGCTCGCTTTCAATCTGCTTGGCAAGGGATTCTTTAGCCAGGTCAAACTGCTTTTGCGCTTTGGGCATGTCGTTCATGAGTCCCAACATAGCATCGGTTGCATCCTTCAGCTTATCGGCCTGTGTACCTACAAAACCGGTAACGTAATGCGAACGATCTATTTTAGCCGGAGTTGAAAATTCAGAATAAGCCGAATAAGCCAGCCCCCTTGCCTCACGGATTTCCTGGAATATGATGGAGGAAAGCCCCCTGCCAAAATATTCGCCGAACAAACGTGAAGGAGGGATAAGCGCCTGGTTAAAGGCCGGTCCTTTTGCAAGCAATACGATGCTCACCTGGCTCATGTCGTAATTTACAAGGTAAAGCTGGTTTTTATCAGTAGCCTGCTCAGGATATACAATGGCCGGAGGGTAGGGCTTTAATTCAGTCGGCACCTTATGGAATTTATCTATTACCGGAACCACAGCAGCCAAATCTTCCATTCCATAATAAAATAAACGATGTTTGTATGACGAAAGTTCAGTGATTAATTTTGTCAATTCAGCCGGATCGATGTTTTTCAGATCTTCCTCTTTAATGATATTTGTGAATGGATTGAGTGATCCGTATTTGCCATAATTCACCAGACCACTCCAAAGAATGGTGTTTTTATTCAGTTTGGCATCTCGACGTTTCTTCAGAATTCCTTTCACAAGTTCTGTATAGGCATCCTGGTCGGACTTCACATTCATCAGCACATGCTCCAGGAGTTCGACACCTTTTTCGAAATACTTCTGCAGCCCGGTAATGTTTACGTAGCAACGGTCGTTGCTCGTGCTCACATTCATCGAAAGGCCATATTTGAAGAATTCTTTCTGTAAATCTTCAGGTGAAAACTTATCCGTTCCGAGATAGGGGAGATACTCCATAGCCAGTGGTAGCTGAAGGTTGTTATCAGTTCCCATATCGATGATATACTGCAGGTTGAAGAGTTCATTGGTTTTGTTCTTAATGTAGTTGATCTCAATACCAGAAGCGAGAGCCTGGGTTTGAATCTCGCTTTTAAAGTCGACAAATACCGGCTTAATATTTTCAGTCTTCTCAGCAATAAACTCTTTATAAAATTCCGACTGATCGTTACGGTTGATCTCAACCGGAGTGATTGGTGGCTTTTCCACTTTTACCAAATCCTTGTTCTCTCCTGTACGTTTGTAAACCACAACATAATTATTGGTGTATTTTTCTTTTGCAAAAGCCATGATATCTTGTTTTGTAATTTTTTCAAGATCATCAGAAAATCTTAAAGCATCAGCATAGGGATAATTCTGGATGAAGGAATTTACCAATCCAAATGCCCGTGAGAAATTACTTTCCTGCATCCTGATTTCGGACAGTCGCATATCATTAATTACCGCTTCAATCATCCAGTCGTCGAATTCACCGTTTTTAATTTTATCCAATTCGCCAAGTAATAAATCCTTCACATCATCAAGTGTTTGTCCTTGCCTGGGTTGTCCGTAAAACTGATGGATTCCGTAATCTCTCATAAAATTTGTATAAGACCCTGACCGCAAAACCTTCTGCTTCTGGTTTAGATCAATGTCAATCAAACCGGCCTGGCTGTTCGACAGGATCATGTCAATGAGCATAACATACTTTTCATCTTTTGATTTATTACCCTCAAACCTGTAAGCAAAAGCAACAGATTCAGCATCCGGCCCAATTACTTCCTTAACTACCGGCTCTTTTAAAGGTTCTTCTTTTAATTGATCTAACTTCGGTAAATCAGGATTTGGTTCTAATGGTCCAAAATACTTATCGATTTTAACAATGGCTTCTTCCGGGTCAATATCACCTGCAATGGCAATGGCCATATTGTTTGGCTTGTACCAGGTTTCGGCAAATTTGTAAATACTCACCATCGAGGGATTCTTTAAATGCTCCGGTAAACCGATCACATCTCTGCCATAAGGATGGGTTGGAAAAAGGCCTTCCATCATGGCTTTGTCAGCACGTGACCTGTCACGGTCCTGGTACATGTTGAATTCCTCATAAACGGTTTCTAATTCAGTATGGAACAACCGTAAGATCATATTATCAAAACGCTCACTTTCAAGCTTCAGCCATTTTTCGAATTCATTGGATGGAATATCGTTAATATAAACGGTGGATTCATAGGATGTGCCGGCATTGGTCCGCTTAGCACCCAGGCTTGAAACCAGTTTATCGTATTCGTTCGGAGCAACGTAGGTTGCAGCAATCTGCGATAAGCTGTCTATTTTATGATAAATAGCTTTTTTTAACTCCGTATCTGTTGTTGACCTGTGTTGTTCAAAAAGATCTGAAATCTGGTCGAGCACCAATTTTTCCTTTTCCCAATCAAGCGTTGCAATCTTACTTGTTCCCTTGAACATCATGTGCTCAAAATAATGGGCCAGGCCAGTTGTTTCTGCTGGTTCGGAAGTGGAACCTGCCCGTACTGCTATCAAAGTAGCCAGCCGGGGCTCGTCAGCATTGGGGCTGATATAAACCTTCAATCCATTTTTTAGTGTATACATTCTTGACTGAATGGGATCGTCGGTCACAATTTCATAGGTGTAGCCATTTTTATCCTTTGCGGTTTTTACCTGGTACTTTGGTTTTGTGCATCCCGTAATAATAATTAGCAGGAAGAGAATTAAACCAGATTTGCCCACAATCAATTGAATTTTGTCTTTAATAAACATTGGATTAATTTTTTAATGAAACAATATGAGGATTTAATGTTGATGTAAAAGTGATAGAAAAATTCAAGGTGATAAAGGTAGTAAAGCCAAACGACTTACAACTAAAAGATACAAAAATTCGTTTTATGGGCAAGTTAAAAATGAGTAAAGTATCCATTTTTCAGGTTTTAAGTGCCTGACTGAACATTATCCTAATCAAATTCGGAGTTACTGGCCGCTAATTTTGGTGAAAATTATTGCTGTTTAACCTTAAATAATTTTGGAATAATTTTGGCAGCTAAAGCGATTTAAATGTAATAAGGACAACAATGAAACAAAACATAACTTTTATTCTTCTGGTATCTATTGGATATATGGCATTTCCTCAGGAGGAAAAGGACTATATGATGGTTATGGTAAAGCAAAAGAACGCATTCAAGATGGCTGTAACCGAAAAAGATTTTCAGGATCTGGCTAACAATTTTGAACGGATAGCAAATACTGAAATTGATAAATGGCATCCGTTATATTATGCTGCCTTTTGTTACCTCAACATGAGTTTCGTCGGGAAGGAAATTGAAAAGAAAGACACAGACCTCGACA
>Ga0209391_10001849_pt1 | contig 11024 bp, 9 predicted proteins | sample PPLLak3March2015_FD_187246 | JGI IMG/M metagenome (GOLD analysis project Ga0209391, IMG submission 187246) | Freshwater sediment microbial communities from Prairie Pothole Lake near Jamestown, North Dakota, USA - PPLs Lake P7 Core (1) Depth... | ecosystem: Environmental > Aquatic > Freshwater >... | reverse complement strand
CAGGCCCGGTTCGGGTTTCCGGGTCCTTTGCCTTTGACGGCCGGGATTGTGGTTGGCATCGGTATCATTTTTATGGCCTCAGCCAGGGGCAGGTCCAGTTTGATCCCCGGTCAAAATGCGATGCAGGTCGTGATGGTGGGGTAGTTATTATTTCTTCATCTCTGGTACCTTAATCAATTGCATAAAAATTTGTAAGTTTTCAGTCCCTGAAATGAGATTCCTCTCCCCCCCCGAGCGCTCGGGGGCGGGATTCGGATGACATTACTATCGATGAATTTGTATTCGTACCCGGTAAATACAACCCACAGCAAATGAGCGTTAGGTATATACTGTGTTTATTCTTTGTCCTATTAAAATATGCTTGCCGTTGTTATTTTTCACAAAGTTCTTTGAGCTTATCGAGTGCTATTGGATAAGTCTGGTTCATATAATCTAAAAAATCTTCGGTGGCGTCTAAGTCAACATTAACTGTTGTTACTCCATTGTTTTCTTCAAAAATATACTTTTCAAATCCGTTGGCCCATTTCTATTTTGTAAATTAATCATTCTTGAGATTATTCTACTTTGCAAATAATTGTTATTTCAACGGGGGAATTTGAAGGCAATGAAGAAACGCCAATCGCAGCCCGACTTCCAATGCAATTAGAACCCAGATTTTCTATCAAGATCTCAGATGCAAAATCCGCAACTTGAGTGTGGGCTTTAAATTCCTCCTCAGCATTTAAAAAAACATTTAGCTGAAGGATGAAAGCAATTTTTTCGCCTTCTTGCAAGCAGGCCTGCGCTGCATGTAAGGCATTGAAAGTTGCCAACCTTACAGCATCTCTGTGCGATTCTATTGAATCTGCAACGCTGATTTTTCCGGAATATATTAGATTTCCTGCTTTACGAGGTGTCATTCCGGAAGTGAATATCATATCTGCGTGCCGAACAGCAGGTGAATACTTGCCTTGTGGGATGGGTTGTTCTTTATCTTTACTCATATACTGTAGAATTCTGCCATTTTTACGATTCGTTTTGCTGCCGCAACTGCCGCAGTGAGATCCTGGGAAAAGTTAAGCCGGATACTGTCAGTGCAGTTAGGGTCAAATTCTGTTCCCGGTGTAACTACCACATTGGCCTGATAACGAAGCAAACGCACAAATGTATGTAAATCAACACTTAGCTCAGGAAGCTGCGGGAAGAGATAACTTCCTGCTTGCGGACAGACAGTTTGAAGTTTACCGGCATTGAATATTCCGTGTAATTCATCTCTGATTGCTTCATGCCCGCGAATACGATCTTCCAGCCAGCCTGGAGGTTCATTAAACCAGGTATCAAGAACGGATTGATTGTAACCTGCGGCACGAAGTGAAACGATGGCCTGCAGACGTTCCATTCTGTCAATCAATTTTGGTGTACCGAATGCAACTCCCAGGCGGAATCCGCTGAGCGACTCAGTTTTTGAAGGTCCGATGATCGTGATGAGATTTTCCGGAACTACATCACAGGCACAAAGATGCGTGTATTTTTCACCGCTGTATAGCATTCTGGAATAGAGTTCATCAACAATTAATGTAACATTATATGCTGCTGCCAGAGCTGCGATCTGATTTATTGTAGTGCTTGAATAAACAAATCCGGTTGGGTTGTTGGGCGTTGAAAAAACAAAGACCTCTGTTCCACTTTTAAATGCATTTTCAAGTTGATTAAGGTCAACACCCATTTTGGATTGAGCTTCTTTGTAATTCAAGGTGATTGGTACAACTTCTCCACCAAGGAAGACTACCAGCTTTCGATTTGCAAAATAATCAGGCGTGACCACAGCAACTTTTGTTCCGAATGTAACAGTAGTACCTAAGGCCAAAAACAAAGCACCTTGTGTTCCGGGAGCGATAATCAATTCATTTTCTGCTGAAATGGGTTTACCTGTAAATTTCCCAAGCCGTTCAGCCAGTCCAGTGCGGATTTTGGCTGCTCCCCGATACTCGGTGTACGCTTGCTTTGCACCTTTTTTAAAACCGCTATTCCAGGCCTCTTCAGCACCAGGCAAAGGGGCAAAAGCATCAACATCCCCATGTGAGAAATCAACAAAAATACCATCCAGTTTTTCACCAATCATTATTGAATTTAAATCTCCAAGAGATTGCCTGACCTCTTGTCCGGGAGCATGGTCTGCTTCAAGTAATTTAAATTTATCTTCGAGTGTCATCATATTTTAATTCTCTGTTTATGTAATTCTTAAAAAGAGATCCACTGGTTATATAATTACTAAATTAATTATTTAAATGTTCCAATCCCGGGATATCGTTTGTCCTATTAAAACACCACAGTACCTTGTAATTCCAGAAGGTAAGTGTTTAACAAATCCTTCTTGCGTTTTTAAAATCAAATTCAGAACCGGAAAAACTACTTTTCCTCAATAAAAACAGATTTTAACTCCTTGTGCAACGGATATCCTTGTTGACTTTAGTTATTTTAAAATCCGTTTATCAAACGGAAATGCTGTTACATCCCATATATTAATTTTTTTAAAATCTGAATGGTATGGATTTATCAGAAAATTAAAATCTCCCTTAACCACAGCGGAAGGTACTTTTAAGACACAAGCTTCCCGAGAATCAATAAAATCATCTCCAATTTTTTGCGTATGATTACCAGGGGGATGATTATTCCAATTGTCCGGAAGATCTTTTGATGCTATTTCTTTGATTTTTATATTGTCCGGAATTTCTATTTCAATCATAACATAGTCACTTGGCATGGTTGCTAATGTCAGGTGAACCGCCACTTCAGCCATTGCTAAAGCTCTGCTTTCAGCAGTATAGATGATCTCTGTTCCTTTCGAATTCCATCTGTTACCCGATTTTGAAGCTCCTTTACCGTTGAATTCGTGAGCATATTTCTTTTTTGATAACCGAAAAACTTTCATCAGGCAAAAATTCCCTGGTCAATTCGGTTCAACTCACCCATTACCATTTCTTTTCCGTAAGAGTCTTTTAAAAGTTCAGCAGGTTTTAAGCCGCCTAAAGCATAAGAAGGTGTGTTAATCCACAGATAAAACTGTTCTGTAGTATCAAATACCTCCCTGCCGAAATTTGTAACTTCTGCTAATTCAATTATTTTTTCCGTATGGATGGGTTTGAAGAAGAAATTTGCCTCATTTCGGTGTCTGAGCAAAGTTTTTTTAGATAAATTCAAATATGCAGCCCAATCATCTTCTGTAAAAGGCGTAACACTTTTAATTTTGCTAAATATCTTGTAAGGTAAACCTTCCCTGATTGTTCTGATTATCAACATTTTATTTTCAAAAAAATCTGAAAAAGTCAACTCTTCTGTTTTGATTTTGACGGGAGAAGTTTTATTGATTTTTTGAAAATAAACCCTAAATGCTTTATCAAGGGCTGTTAAATCGGCTGTATGTTTTTTTTGTTCCTCAGCAATCATAATTAAGACATTTGTTCTCAAATATAAGACATTTGTCCAAACTATAAAAAATATACAGGTATTATTTTAATTTTGACTAAGGGCCAATTTCAGTTTTGTAAAAAATACCTGATTTATCATTTTCATTCCAAAATGAACTTTATGATCCCATTAGCTTTAGGAATTAATCGGCATCTCTCATAAGTGGAATTATCGCTAATTTATTATACTATCTCTAAATTAGTTATTGATATGTTCAAATACCGCATATCGCTTGTCCTTTTATAAAACTATCGCGCGAAGCTAAATCACAAGTTTGGTGTTTAACAAATCCGTATTGCGTCTTTAAAATCAAATTCAGAACCGGAAAAACTTCTTTTTCCGAATAAAAACAGATTTAAAGCCCTTGTGCTGTGGCTACCGGTGTCAGGCATTGTTGCAAAATAGCCCTCATATATTCATAATTATTTTTTTAAAATACGGATTGATATTTTAGAAGGTCGTTTTACATCATGATAAATACGATGCGTGGCTTTGATAAAATCCTTCTCATCGGCTTCATAAATATTCACAAACGATTGTGGATTTATATCAACTAAAGGAAACCAGGAATTTTGAACCTGGATCATAATTCTGTGCCCTTTTTTGAATTTATGCGCGGTATCGGGAATTTCAAATGAAACTTGGGTTACTTGATTTGATTTAAATGGCTCAGGTTTTTCAAAACTATTTCTAAATTTCCCTCTCATTACCTCTCCTCTAACCAACATTTGATAACCTCCCATTGGAACATTCATATCATTCTTCGGATAATCATTTAATTCGTCAGGGAAAACGTCGATCAACTTGACAACATAATCAGCATCCGTACCCGTTGTACTAACATAAAAATTTACTTTTAAAGGTCCGACTATTGTAATGTCTTCTTCTAAAATGTCCGTTTGGAATACCATAACGTCTGGTCTGCGACCAGCAAAACGCTGGTCATCAGTTAAGTATTCTCTTGTTCTATCGAGATGAACATCTTCAGTATAAGGTACCGGCTTATTTGGGTCAACAACATACTCATCAAAGCACTCTTCAACCACTGGTTTATTAAAAGAAAGTTTTTCATCACACTGTAAGTACAAATCCTTGTTTTCAACGTTATCAGGAGGCCAATTCTCAAATCCCCTCCATTCATTGGATCCGGTAATAAATATGGAAGCTTCCGGAAGTTTCATCTCTCCTTTGTTTTTTAAATAATAATTGAAAAACTGCAACTCCAGATCTTTAAAATAGGTTGATGTATTGCTATTGAAGTGAATATTTCCTAGTTTTTCACCATTCCCACCTGCCCATTGCCCATGAGACCAGGGCCCCATGACCAAACGATTTTGAACAGTTTCATCATTTTGTGTTTCAATAGCCTCATATGTTTTTAAAGGTCCATAAAGATCTTCGGCGTCAAACCAGCCTCCAACAACCAGAACAGCAGGTTTAACTTTTTTAAGATGTGGGAGTACATTTCGTTGTTTCCAGAATTCATCATAATTAGGATGATTCATAAGATCGGACCAAAATTGGATACTATCTCCAAAAAATTTTCTTTGGACATTCTTGAGAGGTCCTATATCTTTATAAAAATCGTAGTTGTCATTATTTTTGAATTCAAATGAAGGAGGACTATTTCGGGTTGGCTTCGGTCTTGGACGTCCAAATGATGAATAAAATGAAAATGCATCCATTAGAAAAAAGGCTCCATTATGATGAAAATCATCTCCCAAAAACCAGTTAGTCACAGGGGCTTGAGGTGAGACAGCTTTAAGTGCCGGATGGGCATTTGGTAAAGCCATCGTTGAATAAAACCCCGGATAAGAAATGCCAAAAATACCTGCAGATCCATTGTTGTTATCAATGTTTTTAACGAGCCAGTCAATGGTGTCGTATGTATCGCTGTTTTCATCAATTTCATTATTCTTTTTATTTGGATTAAACGGACGCACATCTTGGAATTTACCTTCGCTCATGTATTTTCCCCGGACATCCTGAAAAACGATAATATATTTTTCCTTCAACAAGTGAGTCAGATTACCTAATCTGTATGAATAATTCTTCTCATTGGGCTCGCTATTATAAGGGGTTCTTATGATTAATATTGGATGGGGTTCAGTCTTATCCCTGGGCGTGTAAATGGAGGTAAATAACCGAATACCATCTCTCATTGTGACTTGTGTTTCGGCTTTATCGTATTGTTCTTTTATAAGGACGATACTTCCTTCTGGCGGGGAGATGGATTCCCTGCCCAAATTCAAGACAGTTGTCCCTCCGGGATATTTCCAGGTACCATATATCTTTTGCAATTCCCTTGAAAGTAATCCTTCGTAATTTTGCGAACCAAATTTAAGATTGAATGAGTTACCCAAGACAATCAGTGTATCTGCCGGAAGTTTATAAGCTTCTTGCTCCGGGCTATTTAAAATGGCTGAATAGCCAGAATCATTTCCTGTAACATGGAGGTTTATGCGTAGCTTCGTGCCTTGAAAGTCAGCAATTCCATACCAATCTCCGGTTATTTCCTGAGAATACCCAAAACTTAAAATAAATTGGAATAGAATAAAAGTAATGGAAAGCTTTTTCATATTTCATGTTTTAATTGGTTGTTTGTAACGAGTTTTTATAAGATTTGTGCGACTGAGAAATCGGAGATTTTTCGGACGTAGCAAATCCTTAGTTGAATGTTTGTCGGTTCGTTAATTAGTTTAAATGTGAGCATAAATTTTATAAGGTGTTGGCAATAGTTTTATTTTCTAGCAGCTTTAAATTCACTTCCATTGTACCATTTTGGGAAATATTCTTCATTAGATAATTTAAAACCTACATTAAAAAATAGTTGTAAATCTAATTGAACACCACTTAATTCTGTTGTTTCAGGATTGTATTCGTCTGAAGGTTGATGATATTTATTAATACGATAATAATCATTATACTTTTTTATTTCTTCAATACTAATATCAAATCCTTCATAAGAACCACTTGCGTACAAAGCAGGGATTCCTATTTTGGCAAAATTAAAATGATCTGATCTAAAGAAATATCCTTTTTCAGATTCCGGATCCGGAATAATGTATCTATTTTGTTTAAGAGCTGCTTCTTTGGCATATTCATCCATTTCAGATTGACCATAACCAGTAATAGTCAAATCTTTCATTTCCCCAGGACTATCTAGTGCATCAATATTAATATTTGCTACTGTTTTTTTAGGATTGAAAATTGGAAATTCTGCATAATAAGCAGAACCTAGTAAACCTTGTTCTTCTCCAGTTACTGCTAAAAATACGATAGAACGTTTTGTGTTATTACTTTTCTTGAACGCTTCTGCTATGGCTAAAAGCCCTGCAGTTCCAGATGCGTTATCTACAGCTCCATTGTAGATCGAATCACCATTAATAGCTTTACCAACTCCAAAATGATCCCAATGGGCAGAGTAAATAATATATTCATCTTTTCTGTCTGTTCCTGGTATAAGTGCCACTACATTTTTAGAAACGTCTCTTTTAATTTTATTTTTAATTTCTACTGAAACATTTAATTCTAATGGAATTGGTTTAAAGCTTTTATTTCTAGAAAGAGTTTTATAATCTTGACCTTTCATGGCTGAAGCATCAAATATTTTTTTAGCACTTTCACCACTTATCCAAGATTCGACATTTAAAAGTGGTAAATCACTTTCAATAATTAGTCGAGCACCACTATAACCAGATTCAATTACATTCCAACCATAAGAGGCTGGCTCAGTATCATGAATAATAATAAGTCCGTCAGCACCTTGCCTAGCTGCTTCTTCATATTTGTATGTCCAACGACCATAATAGGTCATTTCATTTCCTTTAAATAAGGTTGAATCGCCAGATTTAAAACCTGGATCATTAATTAATACTACCGCTGTTTTTCCTTTCCAGTCAACACCTTCATAATCATTCCATTCATATTCTGGAGCAACAATTCCATAACCTGCAAAAACAAGCTCAGAGTTTTCAAGGCTAACATCAGTTACAGCTTTGTTTGTTGTGGCTACAAAATCTTTTAAGAGTTCTAAATTAAAGCTTCCATTTTTTCCAGAAATAACCATGTTTTCAGAAGGAGTTCCTGTAATTTCTACCATTGGAACATCTTGAAAATAGCTATCACCATTTCCTGGTAAAAGCCCCAACTTCTCAAACTCATCTTTTAGATAGTTTACAGTTTTTACTTCACCTTCAGTAAATGGCTTTCTTCCTAGAAACTCGTTAGACGCTAGACGTTCAATATGCTTGCCAATAGTTGTTTGGTCAACTTCCATTAAACTTGTGGTGTCTTTTTTGTTGTTTTCACAACTAATAAAAAGTACTATGACTAAAAATTTTAAGTATTTCTTCATAAATGATTATTTTAAGTAAATTATTGCCAACTTGTTACATCCAAACAAATATATCTATTTATACGTCATAGTTCCGGGATATCGTTAGTTTTTGACAACCTTGCGGGGTAAGGTCGCAGTGCTGACCCTATTCAGACAGCTTCCTCTTTTGTAGTCAATTTCTCAAAACGCTCCTTAAAATAAGGGGACTCCGTACCCATCCAGGTATCCCAGAAGGTGAAATAGAGCCCATAGTTATAGTTGAATTTTTTGTGATGGTCGTCGTGATGCGCCGCTCCGATCAGCCATTTTGCTAACGGGTGCCGGGCCCATTTGGCGGAATAAATTTCCACACCCCCGTGGTTAATGGTGGCCGCAAGGGTCATAAATAAAAGGATAGCCAAAATGACCCCAATATGCAAAGGCAACCACAGGACCAATACAGGTAAGACCATGGCTTGTAATAAAGATTCCAGGGGATGAAAGGAGAATGAGGTAAAGGCTGAAGTTTGTAAACTCATGTGATGTTCCTTGTGTATCCATCTGTAAAACGGTGGTATGTGCATCCAACGATGGAGCCAGTAATAAAATGTATCCTGTATGATAAGCACAATGAATACACTCAACACCGAATACCAGACAGGATAGGCATCAAAGTTTGTATAAATAGCTGTGTGCCCCTGCTGCCACAAGATAATCACCCCCATCCCGAGAATTGTAAAGATGGCAGCACTAATTGCAGAACTGCTGATCTCCTTTCTAATTTGTTTGCTTCTCAATTTTGAAATACTTAGTAATCGATTCCGAAATTTGTCCCTCAACCAACGATGGAAAAAAAGATGATATACCCAGGATAAAATGAGATACCGAAAGAAAATTATAACAAAGAGGCCTAGTGATGACCAAAATAAATAAGGAGGATTAAGCTGTCCGATTTGTTTAAGATATTCCATCCCTATAAATTTAAGACTATTTTTTTCTTCTCCTAGTTTATTCTCTCAATGAAAACAGCTCATTTTTCAATAAAACCGGATTTTTAAACCCTTGTTAACGGCTACCGGTATTAGGCAACGTTTTTATTCTTGTAGTGTTTTATTGTATTCAGTTCCGCTTCTTTCAATTCCTTCTCCTCCTCAATATCAAAATCATCTTGAAGTCCTAGCCAGAACTTGGCCGAATTCCCAAAATACTTGCTCAAACGCAATGCAGTGTCCGCTGTAATTCGACGATTTCCCTTTATGATTTATGAAATTCGAGTTTGTGGTATGCGCAGGTCTTTGGAAAGTCGGTATGCCGTGATTTCCAATAGCTCAAGAAATTCATTATTCAGGATTTCTCCGGGATGTATAATTGCCAACTTTTCCATTTTTTATTTTTTATGATAATCAATTATTTCAACTTCGCTTGCATTTCCCTTTTCCCAAATAAATATAATCCGCCACTAATCGATAATCCGAATACTATAAAACTCATTCAATTTCCCAGTCAATTTTTCCAATCTGTTTGAATGTGGAATTCGCAGATCCAAAATGTCCAGTGATTGGCTTGCACTATCAATTAATTATATACTGCTTTTGGCAACGTTTTCTACTTAACATTATCTGGTTCAAAATCAATAGGCAAAGCATTTGCAAATCGTTCATAGGACCAGTATCCTTCAGATAAGACATTTAGAGGATCAGTCAAAATTCCTTTTGGGTCAATTATGATTTCTTCTTTTAACGGAATTATGTTCGATGTTTGTGGAACTGCTTTACGAGGTTTACTTAACGCGTTTCTTAAAGAATAACCTTTTTCTTCCATTTCATTGAGATATGTAATTCTCAAATTATTATCGAAATGTAGATAAGTTTTGCTATTCTTCTTTAGTATTATATCAGCAGAAGAAATATCTGACTTATTTAAATAGTCAATATATTTTGGAAGTTTAGCGCTCTCTAAAATAATTAGTGATGAGTCTATTGAGTTTTTTGGTTTATCAATAATCCTTGAAGAATTTATGACAGTATTTGATTTATCTAATGTCTTTCTAGCTTTATAAAGTTCTTCCTGGCTAGGCCAATTTTCATTTTTCTCTCTTATAAACTTATTTATAACAAACCCTTCTTCTTTTGCTTTGTTGTTTAGTACACTTCTATAAAAGTGTAATTCAGAGCCATTATAAGCCTTTAATCTATTTTTTTCCCACTTTTTTTGTTTACTTTCTTTACCTTTTAATTCTTTAAAATATGAATACCCTAAATATTTGGTGATTTCCTTTTCTATTGAAAAGTGTTTCAAATCATAGAATACCTCGTAACCCAGAGCTTCGTTTTTTATATGCAACAGCTCAATAGCATCTCCTTTTAAAATATTATTTTCTGCATCAAATTCAAAAATTAAAACTTCCGGATTTAGTATAGTACAAAATTTTGAAAAATCACTGGTACCAATGAATTCACGGACAAAAACAGAATAATTTTTTTGCCATTCAGCATTATTTTGTTTTCCATATATTACAACTTCATCTAAATCATATTGTTTTTCTGAAAGTGAGAAATAAAGCGGTTTTGAATAGGTAGAAGTGTCAAAATCATACTTTAAGGTCTTAAAGCCAAGATGTGAGATTATTAGTTCATAAACGCCATAATCTGCCTCTAAATTGAATTCCCCTTTATCATTTGTTATAGTTCCGGTAGTCGTGTTATTAAGATATACTGTTACATTACTAATCGGTTTATTTTCAAAGTAAACTACTCCTTCAAATTTAATTTGAGCAAGCAACTTAACAGAAAAAGATGTAAAAAAGAGAATAATTATTAATGATTTAGACATCAGATTACTTTGTGGATTTATGTTGGCAAAATTGTTATATGCTTACTAAATTAGTTATTTATAAGTGTTAGCCCCTAGATATTGTTTCTTTTTGCAACAATATAAATTCAATCTAATTTACTGATCGGACTTTTTAAAAACGGGTGATTACGTCTTCAACAAGAAAATTTTAGATCATTCTTACATAAACCAACACCAGACAGCAATATACGAATCCTTTGAAAACCCTCAGTGACCAAATCGCGACCAAAATAAAGTGGAAATATGCTACAATCTGCAAACAAAAAAAGGAACCACTTGAAGTAATTCCTTTTTAATTATTTTATGATTTTTGGTATTTTTTGGGAATGCCCTGTCTCTATAGAAGTTCCACAAAAAGACCGGATTCTGTTTTCGTCACCTTTGCCAACTGGTGCTTGCTGAGGCT
>Ga0209391_10001848_pt1 | contig 11031 bp, 14 predicted proteins | sample PPLLak3March2015_FD_187246 | JGI IMG/M metagenome (GOLD analysis project Ga0209391, IMG submission 187246) | Freshwater sediment microbial communities from Prairie Pothole Lake near Jamestown, North Dakota, USA - PPLs Lake P7 Core (1) Depth... | ecosystem: Environmental > Aquatic > Freshwater >... | reverse complement strand
CGTCGAGGCGCGCGGCCTGCGCGCGCTCGGCGCGCACAACGAGTGGCTGGCCGGGAAGCGCCTCGCACCGGTCGAGGACGTGAGCTTCCGAAGTGCCGACGGCACCGAGATCCACGGCCTGCTGGTAAAGCCGCTCGACTACGTGGCCGGCCGCCGCTATCCCACGATCCTCAGGCTGCACGGCGGGCCCGTGTACCAGTACAGCCACGAGTTCATGCCGGACTGGCAGGCCTACGCCGCCGCCGGCTACGCCGTGATCGCGCCCAATCCGCGCGGCAGCTCGGGCCGGGGCTTCGATTTCGCGCGCGCGATCTTCGCCGACTGGGGCAACAAGGACGTGCAGGACGTGCTGGCCGCCGTGGACCACGCGGTCGCGATCGGCGTCGCCGACCCCGAGCGGCTCGGCGTCGGCGGGCGCAGCTACGGCGGCATCCTCACCAACTACGTCATCGCGAGCGACGGGCGCTTCAAGGCGGCGGTGAGCGGGGCGGGCGCGTCGAACTTCATCGCCCTGTACGGCCACGACATGTACACCCGCGAGTACGACCTCGAGCTCGGGCCCCCGTGGCGCACGCGCGAGGTGTGGGACCGGTTGAGCTATCCGTTCCTCGAGGCCGAGCGCATCGCGACGCCGACGCTGTTCTACTGCGCGGAAGACGACTTCAACGTGCCCTGCCAGGGCACCGAGCAGATGTACCAGGCGCTGCGCACGCGCGACGTGCCGACGCAGCTCGTCGTCTATCCGGGCGAGAACCACGGCCTGACGGTGCCGAGCTACCTGCGCGACCGGCTCGAGCGGCTGATCGGCTGGTTCGACCGCTACCTGAAGCCCTGAGCCGTCGGGCGGCGCAGACGGAAGCGCACGCGCCCGAGGTCAGCTCCTGAAGCCCTCGGGGTGTTGCCGCCCCGAGTCGCCGATCTCGTCCCACGGGGCCTTCGAGCCGACCCACACGTGGTGAATGACCCTGAGCGCCTCGGCACCCTCGGTGAGGCAGCCCGCCGGCGCGAACATCGTCTTCGGGTCGTTCTCGCCCGGCATAGGCGAGCCGCAGACGCGGCAGAACCACTTTTCCCAGTCCGCGCCGGGCTTCTTCCAGCTCGTGACGAAGTCCTCGCCACGAGTCCAGCGGAACCGCTCCTTCGGGAACACCACCACCGCGATGCCGCTGCTGCCCGTGGAGCGGCGGCAGATCGAGCAGTGGCAGACGAAGATGCCGGGGAGGTCGGCGTCGATCTCGTATTCGATCGCGCCGCAGTTGCATGCGCCCTTGATCACTCGGTGGTCCTCCGCGTCAGGCGGTCGATGCGGCGCCTCGGTCATCTCGTCAGCATCGCCCACACCATGTGTGGCGAGTGCCCCATGACGCGCACCATGCGTACCCACAGCAGCGTCATGTGCTCAAGGTGCAGCGCCTGCTCTAGGCCGCCGACATCGAGCGGTTGCCAGCCGAGATCGGCGATCAATCGCCCGACGACGTCCTTGGCCGCGGCGTCGTTGCCGCAGTACATCATCACCGGCTTGACGCCGTAGCCCGGGTAGGACGGATCCTCGAAGTTCTCGAAACCGTAGATCGTGAACGCCTTGACAACCCGGGCGCCCGGGACGAGCGCCTGCACCGCCTCCGAGCCCGACTGCACGCTGTTGAGACCGTGACTCAGGTTGGCGCCGACCGGGTTGGTGCAGTCGACGAGGACCTTGCCGCGCAGCTCGTCCACCAGCGGGCGCAGCGCCGCCTCGTTGGATGGGTAGGGCGTCGCGAGGAAGACGACGTCCGCATCGCGGACCGCAAGCTTCGGCGCGGCGACCTGGAGGTTTGCGTTCTTCGCGAGTGCGTCCTTCACGCTCGCGGAGCCCGGGTCGCGCGCCGCCAGGGTGACGTCGTGACCCGCACGCTGCAGGTGGTCCGCCAGCGGAGCGCCGACCTGGCCGTGACCGATGAACGCGATCTTCATGTCGGGAGGCTCCCGTCGTCGAGTGGCCGGAGAGCCACGATTCTCCACCCGAGGCGCCTCGCGTGGCTAGGACTCGAGCCCGCGGACGATGAAGTTGGAAGCAGGTTTCGCCGGAGCCCGCTGCTAGGACCGCAGCTCCTTGCGTATGACCAGCTTGAGCCCGGACCACACCTCCGTGACGGCACAGACCTTGACGTCCACGAAACCCATCGGCAGTGCGACCTCGCGAATCCGGTCCTCCGTGATGTCCGTCGAGACCTTTGCGGACTTCTTGGGCCAGGACACCCAGACCATCGAATCCGGACGGATGTTCTTTCTTGCGTGTTGAAGCGCCTTGGTCAGGTCGGCCAGGCCGGTGGCGAAGATGTGCGTGAGATCGACGTCCGGGCTGATGGTCCGGGTGAAGGCCACTCGATCGGGCAGCGGCTCGAGCAGGGACGGGTAGTCCGTCGGTTCGCCAAGCACGCACACCCTGGCACCGGGCTTGATGCCGAGTTTCTTCGGCAGCGGGGTTCCCGAGTAGCCAGCTGCAGCAGCCATACTCTCTCACTCCGATTCGGCGATCACATCCGGCCGGGTCGTCAGACGCCCGGGCTCGTCGGTGCGTTGCCCGCCGGTGTGCCAGTTTCGCTCTCAATCGCGGCGAGAAAGTCCCGTATCTCGGCAGGTGACCTGAGGTGATGAACCCGCTTCGCCGCCGCTGCATCAGCCACCAGCTTCCGATAGCGGGGCGTCAGCAGGCGATGGCAGCGCCCGACCACACGGTAGCTCTCGAGCGTGCTGCTCCAGATGGGACTGTCCTCGGGCCAGCCCTCCGGATTGGAGAACAGCCCCTGCACCAGCCGCTTGGTGACCCACCGGTAGTGGGTCGAGACCGGGAGGTCGATGTAGATCAGCGTGTCGGCTGCGGCGAATCGCTCCCAGGCAGAGGTGACGCACCCGAAGCCGTCGATGATCCACTGGTCACGTGCCAGGAGCTCGGCGTGCGCCTGGAGGTACACCTCGTGCGCGACCTTGCCGCCGCCACGCCTGTACTGGATGGTATCCAGCGGGTACAGCGGCAGCCGTGTGAGCTCGGACAGCCTTCGAGCCAGCGTCGACTTGCCGCCGGCGGCGTTGCCGAAGATCGCGACTTTCTTCATGCGGCGCAGCTCGTGGCCAAGACACCATCTCCCGTCGCACCCGCCATCCCGCCACAAGGGGCGTCAGGGAAGTGCAACGACGGCACCGAGTCCGGCGCGGTCGAACCGCGAATTGAATCGGTCGAGGAACACGGCGAACCCCTTCTCGCTCGTGCAATGCCCCGGTGCGACCCGCTCGACCTTCAGGTCGTTGTAGAGCGCGTCGGCCGTCCGCTGAATCTCCTCGCGCGGGGTGAGGACGAGGTGAAAGCCGCCGGCAACCGTGTAGATGCGCGGATCGATCTTGGCTGCTTCCGCGACGATCTTCTCGACGCCGGGATGCGAGCAGCCGACGATGACCGTCAGTCCCCTGGGCGTTCGAATGGCGAGTGAGGCCTCGTTCATCTCCATCGTGCCGGGCTTCTGCGAGCGCGTCGTGAGGACGTAGAAGCCCGGCAGGATCTCGGTCGTCGCGGTCACGGTCTCGAACCGGCCCTTCTCCCATGGAGTCCCCGAGACCCAGCGCTCCGGCGGCTTGCCGTCGTAGTACCGGAGATCCGGTGGAAGACCCGGTTGCGGCTCGATGAAGCCCGCCGGCGCCGAGCTCTTGAAAAAGGCATTCTCGTGAGGGGTGTAGATCTTCACCCCGGGGTTCACTTCAAGGAGGTGCGTCAGCCCACTCGTGTGATCCCCGTGCCGGTGCGAGATGACGACCGCATCGAGCCGCGTCAGGTCGATGCCGAGCTGCCTCACATTGCTCGCGAAGATCTTCGCGTCGTTGCCCGTGTCGAAGAGGACGCGCTTGCCGCCGTATTCCACCAATGCGGCGAACCCCCAGTCCTTCACCAGCGCGGAGGGCGGGCCGAACGCGTCGTAGAGGATCGTGATGCGTTTGGGTTCCTGCGCGTGCAGGGGGATCGTGAACGTGAGGAGAAGGGCGACGAGGGCTGCGGAAGCGAAGCGAGTCTGTTTCATCGTCTTGCCCCTTGCCATGACGGGTGCCTCGAGCGACGGATCAATCGACTCTGCCAGGACCGAGCGACTTGCTGAAGAAGACCGCCCGTTCAGTTTCGACGAAGCCGAGGTGCGTGTGTACCGCTTGGCTCACGAGGTTCTCGGGCTGCGTGTCGGACGCGAGCTCGCTGCAACCCGCCGCGAGCGCCCACTCCGACACCGCGAGGACCAGGCTCCGTGCAATGCCCTTGCCGCGCGCTTCCGGCGCGACATACAGGCCCTCGAGGTAAGCGACCGGAGACGATGAGGTCCCGTTGACGTAGTCGGTCCGGATGGAGGCCTCTGCAAAGCCAAGTCCTCGGCCACCCGGGTCCCTGACGATGAACTGGACGAACCGATTCGGCTCGCACAGAAAGCTCGCCATTTCCTCCAGGTGCTGCTGCCGCGGGCAGTCGGGCCACAACTCCTGTCGCAGCGACAGCCAGTCTGCGTCGTCGACCGAGGTCAGGGGTTCGGGCTTCATGTCGACGAACGTCGCGCCCAGCTAGCCCGTCGAACGCCGTGCCTTCGGTTGGGTGCGCTCGAGCAGTTCCGCCATACGCGTCTGCCAGCCTGGTCCCGATGCCTTCCAATTGGCGATCACGTCCGGCGGAAGGCGCAGCGACAGCAACCGCTTTGGTTTCTCGAGCCTGGGGCGGCCGCGGCGGACGAGCCGCGTTCCCTCGTAATAGTCCGCGCCTTCGATCCAGTCGCGATCGAGTTCCGGCACCTCGTCCACGTTAGGAGAAGTACGGACGGAAGACTTTCGCTTCGCGCTCATGACAATGCCTCATGCTGATGATGCGTCTGGCTACTCCACGTGGTGTCCATGCAATGACGACCAGTCGGGCGTCCAACCATCCGACGCTGATAAATCGCGCTTCACCGTAGTCCCTGCGCAGATCCGGGCGGGTGAAGTGCGGACCGGCAAACACCTCGCGGGCGCGAAGCATGTCCAGTCCGCGATCCTGCAGCGTCAGCAACCTCTTTTGCTGGTTGCAGGTAATGCGCATCGATTTATCGTAGCTACGCTAAATATCGCCGTCAAGGGTTGGCGGGAGGCTTTTGGCGGCAGGCCCACTCCGCCTCAAGCGGCAGCGCGCCAACAAAGCAAGCGGAAGCACGACGACCTCACGCCGCAGCCCGCTTCAATGCAGGGTCAGGCTGGCTCCTCGACCAAGGGGAGCAAGCGTGAGTCTTCCAGCGCGGCAACGCGATGCCCCATGCCCGACAGGTAGCCTTCGTTGGACGCAAATGCGAAGAACGACGCGACACTGGACTGGCGGATGAGCATGGCCGCATCCCAGCGCTCATCGCTCGGGCCGATCAGAAAGCCGCCGCCTTTGCCATAGAACAGCAGCTCGCCTCCCGACGCGTGCAGATATGGGAGCGTGTGCGCCATGTACAGGCGATAGGCGGCTTCGCCGGAAATGGGCGAAGCCGGAGCGAGCTCGGGATTGGCGGAATAGTCCGCGACCGCACGGAATCGCAGCAGGTTGAGCATCACGACGGGACCGGGTATGCCGCGAACGAACAAGGCACGGCCCGACTCCTGCGTCGGCTCAAGATAGGTTTGAGTCGTCATGTCGGCTCCAGAAGGCCTGGCGGTGCATGCTGTTGTCAGGGCTCTGTCTGCCCGGCATCAGCCTTCAGGACGCAGTTGCGAGGCGTCCGCAGGCCGCAGCTCGGTGCAGGCGTCGGGCTCTACGGTCCACATCGAGTTCGACACCCGCCACTCTCCGTCGATCTTGACCAGGTCGAACACGTCCACGCCACAGTGGCTGGTCTTGCCATCCTGCCAGAACTCATAGGGCGCCCACACCACGGCGATCGGCCCGCGCACCAGCACCGTTGGCGACCAGTACCGCTCGCGAAGCGTGGGGCCTTTGGCGCGGGCGGGGTCGACCCAGTAGGAATTCGGCCGGCCAACGATCTCAGTGCCACCGCCTTTCCTGGGTCGCGCCACGTAGGTCATGCCATCGGGCGTCTGCATCGCGGCCATGGTGGGGAGATCTTTGGCGGAGATGGCGAGCACGAATCGATCGAGTGCGGCGAGGACGGCGGACTCCTCGCCGGGTTGGTGGCCGGGTGGGACGGGTGGGGCGGGTGGGGCGGGCTGGGCCAGGGCTGTGGCGGTCGCCAGCAGCATCGCGGCCTTACCTACGACGATCGATCGAACCATGCTTGGCTCCTTTGAGTGCGCCGATGGGCGACATCCCGAACAGCGGAGCGAGGGCAGCGGTCCGGGGCCTGTACCGCCTGGCGCCATTCATCGCGCGCGTGCGTCTCCTCCCATCCGCTGCCGTGAGGATCTCGAACGAGATGGTCTCGCCGATCCGGGGACGCACTCCGTCTCTTGGGAACGCCGAAACGTGCACGAAGATCTACCAGTTGAGGCTCAGGCTGGCTCTCGAGTTCGGCCTTGAGTGCGACGCACTTCTTGGTGTCCACGGAACTACTTCACCGACGCCTGACGTCGCAGCTCAGGGCCGCTGCGCGGCCTTATCGCGCAGCGCCCCTTGGAGCGAAATGTTAGGCGTCGATGCCATCGCTTGTCCGATTGGGAAACGATACTTCCAGGACAACGCACCCGACAGCGGTCTTGAACGGCCCATGAAGTTCTCCCGGGGGGCGGCTTGCGTAATGTCCGGCTTCGAGCCACAGATCAAATGCCTTGTCGTAGAGGCGACCGCTCAGAATGAAGACTTCCTCGGGGTATGAGTGCGTCTTCCCGCCGAATGCACTCGTATCAGCGCCGGGAAGAAAGCGCATCAGCCTGGTGTATTCACCCGTGACTGGATCGAGACTCAAGGTGAGTTCCTCGGCCATTTGCTCAAGCCCTTTGATCGGTGTCCAGCGATCCCGACTCGCCGGGTCTAACGCATTCCAGTAGGTCGATGTGGACTTCTTCATGGCAGTTTCCACCCCGCTCCAAGTCGGGCTCGAGACGCTCGACTTCTCAAAGCCGTCGTTGAGCCAACGGTATGTCTTGGGTTCCTGAATTTGCACGACCGCGTCACCGGCCCCGCGCAAAGAGCAGTTCGGTGCAGGCCTTGCCCTTGAACACCGCTTCTCGCGTGCCCGTCTGAACGAACTTGGCTCTGCGAAGAACCGCGACCGAGGCATGGTTCAGTTGGTCTGTGACGGCCCTGATCTCGAGCACGGTGGCCAGCCTGAGGACTTGCGCGACAGCCAACTCGGCAGCACGGGTCGCGTGACCCTTGCCTTGCTCGGGGCGAGCCAAGGTGAAGCCCAGCTCTGCGTATGCACAGTCCTCCGCAAGGAACAGCCCGACATCACCTGCTAGTTCGTCCAGGGTGACGTCGGCGACTGCAAGTTGAATCCATTCCCCGGGCTTGAGGTGAGTCGCGCTTGCAGTCTGGTTCAGGAACAACGCTGCAGCCTCATGGCTCATTGGCTCCCAGCTTTGGTACTCAGCCAGACCTGGGTCAGCTCGGTACTCGGCGAACCGCGGGAGATCTGACGGCCGCAAAGCGCGCAGGCGGGTTGACCCGAGGCATTGGGGCAGATCGAGAGCGAGCGACTGCAAGTTGTGAGGCCTAACGATTGCGTTCAGCGGCGCGTCCCCTGCAACGGATCGCTAGACACGCACGCCACGCGAATCCTGCGATATCTCGAGGTGCGTATGCTCGACGTGAGCAACGTCCCTGAACTTCTTCCAGTCGCCTCCCCACTTCAGCCCCATCGATTTGGCCATGGCTCCCAAATCCTTCCAGAACTGGAAATTCAGGTCTGCAGCGGGCCCGGACCACAGAAAGCGAGCATCGACGATGTCTGCCGCCTCGCCCTTAACCTGCCAGTGCAGGCCGTTCCTGCTTCGGTTAAGAGCGGTGTCGGTAACGTGAAAGCTCTGCATCGTCTTGCTGTGTCCCGCCTTAACGATCCTGGTCTGCTCCTCCTTACTGCGCTCGCCGTGATACACGACCGGTACCCACCCCTTGCCTTCGAGATGCAAGAGGATCGTCTGAACATAAGGTTTAAACCTGGGCGAAAGCGACTCGATTTCAACATTCGACCGCAGCTTCAGCTTTTCGACTTGCTTCTTCTGCCTTTCGGCGATTCGACCGAGCGCAGGGGAGACTCGCAGCATCGGCCTCTCCTTATCGTGAGGTCTTTGTCTATCGTTCGAGCTAACCCAACCGTTGAGCCGACTCAAGGTCTTGGTGTACCCAGTTGCGGCATGTCCACCACCCGAAGGACGGCATTTGCAACCGCACATACTTGAGTGCCCGTCGACGTTTCAGTTTCAACCGAGACCGAGACTACACAAATAGTGGATCCAACTTGCAGCGTGTTTGCTTTGGCGACAATTTTGCTGCCACTGGCGGGGGCAAGAAAGTTGACATGAAGATCGACAGTGACGGCGATCTTTCCGGGAGGCAGGGCCGTTGTAGCTGCTGCACCAGCGGCATGATCTGCCAGTCCTGAAACAACGCCACCATGGAAGTAGCCATTGAACTGAAGCAGGTCTGGCTTCCTGGCGAGTTCAAGTTCAACTCGGCCTGGTTCTGCAGACTTGACTTCAACTCCAGCGGAGTGCGTGAAGCCAGTAATCGCTGTAACTTGGCGTACAAGTTGGAGTGCATTCATGACGGTGAATGTGGTGGTGATTTTCTGGAAGACGCCTAACGTTCCGCGTAACCGGCCGCCGGAGCGCGAAGCGCGGAGGGGACCCGCCAGCATCGCTGGCGGGCGGTCCGGTTCACGCGGCGGTTAGGCCGCACTTCGCACCTGCTGGCGCGTTGGCCCTTGCCTAGCCACGGTGGCTATGGGCCAACGCAAAGATTTGGGACCGTGAGCCGCGCAAACAGATGCGGTGACGCCACGGCTGAGGACGGATAGTGGCTCAGTGCGTCTTTGAACTCTGGGTGAGTGAATGCCGCACGAAAGTGAGCTACGGACTCCCATAGCGCGTAGTTCATGAAAACGTTGCTTCCAGCGATTCCCTGATGCAACTGCGTAGAGATGTAGCCGGGTTGCTTCTTCATCCAGTTTGCGTCCGCTTCCCAAGCCTTCATTAGCGCGGGGATGTCGGACTCAGCCACATGAAATATGTTGACCAGTATGACCGGCGAAACGTCACTCCCGATCTGCTGAAAGATCGGGACGTTCTCGTCAAGTGGCTTGAGTTGCAGCACAGGGAATCTCCTCCGGGTTGAATTCACATCAGCGCAAGAAGGACTCGGCTATGTGCGGCCTAACAACAATAAGGCAGGAACAATTGGCCGCCGATCTGCGGGAATAAATTCCGGCACGAACACGCGTCTGTGCCGCATAAGGTGACGCCCCACCTGCCAACTCTTTGATCCGGCTACACCGCCCAGCGGCGAACCCGTCAATTAATGGCTTGCCGCATATACGGCACGGCCGGCGAACAGCGCCGCTCCGCCGTGCCGACAGAGGCGGCATTCAACCACCGCCCACCTTCATCACCACCCGCGCCGCATTCCTTCCGCTCGCCCCGCTGATCCCCCCACCCCCATGCACGCCGCTGCCGCACAGATACAGCCCCTCCACCGGCGTCCGGTGATCCGACCATCCCGGCAGCGGCCGCATGAAGAAGAGCTGGTCGAGGATCAACTGCCCGTGGTTGAGGTCACCCTCGGCCAAACCCCAGCCCTGTTCGAGATCCAGCGGCGTGACGGACTGCACCCCGCGGATCGAGTCGCGCAGCCCCGGCGCGTGCGATGCCAGCGTATCGATCGCGCGCGTCTCGAGCGTGGCCCGCTCGTCCTGCCAGTCGCCCTTCCGCAGCGCGTGCGACGCGAACTGGTAGTGCACCGACACCACGGGGCCCGCGGTCGTCACCTCGAGGTACGGCCGCTCGGAGATCTCGCCGTACTTCGACGCGTCGTAGGCCTGCTCGAGGTACTTGAGCGTCGGCGCGACGACGAGAGTGCCCTCGGGCAGGCCGTGCCGGCCGTCGGTCAGCAGGTGCACCTTGGCCACCGAGCCGCGCATGCGGATGGATTGCGCCTGCCACACGAACTCGGGCGGCAGCTCGGGCGCGCCGACGAGGCCGAGCAGCGTCGTCCGCGGATCGGCGGCGGAGACGATCTGCGATGCCGCGATCTCCTCGCCGCCCGCGACACGCACGCCCTGCACCTGCTGCTGGCCGACGAGGATGCGCTCGACCGCCGTGGACAAGCGCAGTTCGCCGCCGCCGGCGCGCAGGGCCGCGACCAGCGCGTCGGTGAGCGAGGCGCCGCCGCTCGACGACCGGTGCGCGAGTCCGCCGCGGTTGAGCCAATTGTGGATCAGCGTGAAGCCGGTCCCCGCCGAGTACGCCCCGAGCGTGACCCCGTGGATCGCAAGCGCCCCGATCGCCGCCCTGAGCGGCTCGGACTCGAACCACTCCTCGGTGAACTCGCGCGCCGACATGGACAGGCTGCGCATCACGCGGAACATGTCCTTGCCGCCGAGCCGGCGCAGCCGCAGCAGCAGCGAGGCGAGCGGCAGCCCTTCGCGCACGAGCTCGCTGCGCAGCAGACGGGGCATGGGCGTGCGGTAGGCCGCGTCGAGGAACGCGGCCGCGGCGTTCATGAACGCGACGAACTCCGGCCAGCGCGCGGCATCCCGGGCGGAGAGCCTGCTGATCGACTCGATCGTCGCGGCGTCCCCGGCATCGCTCGTCAACCGCAGCGACCCGCCGTCCGGCAGCAGCGAGACGTACGCGCCGCCGCTGGTTGCAGCCGTCCGCAGTCCATGCCGCTCTAGATCGAGGTCACGCACGATGTCGGGCCGCAAGTGACCCGACGGATGCAGCACCGGCGCCTCGACGTCCGGCCACAGGCGCCGGGCGGCGAGCTGACCTCCGGGCACCTCGGCGCGCTCGAGCACCAGCACCTTGCGTCCGGCCTTCGCGAGATACGCGGCCGTGACGAGCCCGTTGTGCCCGGCGCCGACGACGATCACGTCGTATTTCGCGGTGCTCATCGCCAGT
>Ga0209391_10001847_pt1 | contig 11032 bp, 11 predicted proteins | sample PPLLak3March2015_FD_187246 | JGI IMG/M metagenome (GOLD analysis project Ga0209391, IMG submission 187246) | Freshwater sediment microbial communities from Prairie Pothole Lake near Jamestown, North Dakota, USA - PPLs Lake P7 Core (1) Depth... | ecosystem: Environmental > Aquatic > Freshwater >... | reverse complement strand
CGGCGTGGATCATCGCCACCGCGATCGGCACCGAGGCGGTGGCGCAGACGTAGAGAGGCACCCCGATCGCCATTGCGAGCAGGATCGGCAGCAGGCCACGGCCGAGCACGCCCTCGAGGGCAGCCGGCTCGACCACGGCCGAGATCAGGCCCGACAGCAACACGCCCACCACCAGGGCCTTGCCGATGTCGCGCGGCAGGGTCACGAGGCCGTAGCGCAGTGCCGCCGCGAGGCGGCTCTGCCCCGCAGCGCGGTTACCCGCGCACTCGGCGTCGCCGCAGCAGCTGGCAGTGGTGGCGGCCGAATCGGCTCCCGCGCAGTCGCCGCCGCAGGCGTCGGCGGCGCAGGAGGCCGCCGCCGGGACCGCCGCCGGCGGCGCCGGGTCGCGGTCGAGAACGTGGACGAGGGTGCCGCCGACGAAGCCGGTCAGCAGCGCCGCGAGCGGCCGGAACACCGCCAGAAAGGGGCCGAGAAGGGCGTAGGTGACCGCGATCGAGTCGACGCCGGTTTGCGGTGTCGAGAGCAGGAAGGCGGTCGTCGCACCCTTGCCGGCGCCGTGCCGGCGCAACGAGGCCGCCACCGGAATCACGCCGCAGGAGCACAGCGGCAGCGGCACTCCGAACAGCGACGCCTTGAAGATCTGACCGAGCCGGCTGCCGCCGAGGTGGCGCTCGACCCACTGTGGCGAGATGAAGGCCGACAGCAGGCCCGCGACCACGAAGCCGAGCAGCAGGTAGGGCGACATCTCGGCCAACATCCACCATGAGGCGGCGGCGAGCTTCGACACGAAGGGCAGGATCGAGTCCATCACTTGCTCAGCTTGTAGATCAGATCGACGAGCTCGTCCTGGTGGCGGCCGCGCTCGTCGCCCAGCAGGCCCTCGGTGACGCAGGTTTCGATGTGGTGGCGCACTACCAGCTTGCCGACGCCGCGGAGGGCCTCGTGGATGGCCGAGATCTGGGTCAGCACCTCGAAGCAGGCGGATCCCCCCTCGATCATCTTTCGCAAGCCACGCACCTGGCCTTCGATGATGGCGAGGCGCCGGAGGGCGCTCCCGTGAAGCTTGGCGTCGACGGCGATCGTCGTTTCCATGCCGCCGATCATACCATACCGGGGTGGGGTATATCCGCACTTTTGCCTTACCGATCTCGGGGCCGCCGCCCCGTCCTTGCTGCGAGCCCTTCCTGAGAGTCTTGAGACGGCCTATACTGGCGCCGTTCGCCCGTTGAAAGGAGCCCAGCCATGACAGATCCCGTCACCGAGCTCAAGGTCGGCCAGCAGGTGCCCGACTTCGAGCTCACCGCCTACAACCCGGTCGCGCACAACTTCGAGAAGGTCCACTTCGCCGACCTCAAGGCGGCCGGCAAGTGGACGATCCTCTTCTTCTACCCCGCCGACTTCACCTTCGTTTGAGCGACCGAGTTCGCTGCTCTGGCAGAGCAGCAGGACCGCTTCGCGAAGATGGGCGCCGCGCTCATCACCGTCTCGACCGACACCGAGTTCGTGCACCTCGCCTGGAAGCGCGACGAGAAGGAGCTCGCCGAGGTGAAGTACCTCATGGGCGCCGACCCCACCGGCAACCTGTCGCGGATGTTCGGGGTCTACGACCCCTCGAGCGGGCTCGCGCTGCGCGGTACCTTCATCATCAGCCCTGACGGCACCCTCTTCAACTCCGAGGTCAACTTCTACAACATGGGCCGCAACATCGACGAGCTGATGCGCAAGTTCAAGGCCAACATCTACCTCTCGCGCAAGGCCAGCGAGGGTTGCCCCTCCAAGTGGAAGGACGAGGGCGACAAGACCCTGCGCCCGGGCCCCGAGATGGTCGGCCGCGTCCACGAAGCACTCAACGAGTAAGGACGCCAGAGTTCATTTCCCAACCCGGCCTCCGGCGCGGAGGCCGGGCCTTTTGTCTTCTGTTCATTTTCTGCCGCGGCCGCCCCATGGGCGCCCGCGGCAGAAAATGAAGAAGGGCTTACAATCGCGCGCGAGTCCAGCCGCCGGGAGGTAGCGATGCGCCGGATCACTCTTTGTCTGCTCATTGTCAGCTGCGCGCTGCCCGCGCGAGCGGTCGAGCGCCCTCTCCACACCTACTCGATCGTGGCCCGCGACGCAGCAACCGGCGAGCTCGGCGTCGCCGTGCAGTCGCACTGGTTCTCGGTCGGCTCCTCCGTCACCTGGGCGGAGGCCGGCGTCGGCGCCGTTGCCACCCAGAGCTTCGTCAACCCGGCCTACGGCCCGCGCGGCCTCGAGCTCATGAAGAGTGGGCTGTCGGCCGCGCAGGCGCTCGAGGCCTTGCTGCTCGTGGACGAGGGCCGCGATGTTCGCCAGGTTGCCTTCGTCGACGCCGCGGGCAGGGTCGCCGCCCACACCGGGAGCGGGTGCATCGAGGCCGCCGGCCACCACCTCGGCGAGGGCTACAGCGTGCAGGCCAACATGATGCTGAACGACCGCGTGGTGCCGGCGATGGCCGCGGCCTACGAGGCGGCGGAGGGCGACCTCGCGACGCGTCTCCTCGCGGCGCTCGCGGCCGCGCAGGGGGTCGGGGGCGACATCCGCGGCCAGCAGTCGGCGGCGATTCTGATCGTCAAGGGCGAGAGCAGCGGCCAGCCCTGGGCCGACCGCGTGCTCGAGCTGCGCATCGAGGACCACCCGGCGCCGATCGAGGAGCTCGAGCGGCTGCTCGAGGTCCACCGCGCCTACGAGCACATGAATGCCGGTGACCTCGCGGTCGAGCACGGCAACCTCGACGGCGCCATGGCCGAGTACGGCCGCGCCGCCGAGCTTCTGCCCGGCAACCTCGAGGTCCAGTACTGGGCGGCGGTGACCCTCGCCACCAGCGGCAGGCTCGAGCAGGCCCTGCCGATCTTCCGCGGGGTCTTCGCCGCAGATCCCAACTGGGTCGAGCTCACGAAGCGGCTGCACAAACCCGGCATCATCCCCGACACGCCGGAGGGGCGGGAGCTCGTCGAGAAAATCGTCTCGGCCACCAGATGAGATCGCAACACGAACGGCCGGTTCTCGAATCAGAAGCTGTAACTCAACCCGAAAATTGTGCGGAAGTCGTCCTGCTGGGGCAGCACGCCGTCCGAGCCCGGGCGCGGGTCTTGGATGCGGTCCCAGACCCACGACACGTCGAAGTCCAGGTCGCCGAAGAGATCGAACCCGAGCTCCTCGTCGTACATGGCGACGAGCTCGCCCTTGAGCCACTCGCCTGACTTCAGCTGGACCCAGTCGAAGTCGTCGGGCCGCGGCGGCGGCGGTTGCCAGCTCTGACCGCCTTCAGCACCGACCGCAGAGCTCAGGGCAGCGGCGGCCGCCAGCAGGAACTTCGCAACCACCAGCCTCGTGCTCACCTGGTTCTCTCGGTCGTTGCTCACCTGCGACCCTCCTGCCCGCAATTCTGGCATGCGGTCGCTGCTCTCGCGATCGAAGAGAATCGGGCACCAGGAACCGAGAAGTCCGCCGCGCACACACCGGTCGGCACGGCGGTACCGTCCGCCGGCCGGGCCTGCGGTCAGAAGATGCGGCGCCAGTCGCTCTTCATGTCCACCACCACCCAGCCACGCGGCGCCGCCTCGTCGAGGCCCCGGTCGAGGCGGCCGATGTGCGACTCACGGTCGTAAGCCCACTCGCGCTCGGCGTCGGTGTGGTGAATGAGGACCCCGAGGCGGGCGCCGTCGCCGGCGGTGGTCCACTCCAGCATCTCGAAGTCGCCGTCGGAGTTGCCGAAGGCGACGATCGGCCGGCGGCCGATGCTTGAGTTGATGCCCACCGGCTTGCCCGCCTTGTCGTCAATGAAGTCGATCTCCGGCAGGCGAACGAGCACCGGGACGCCGTCCCGCACCTCATAGGCGGTCTTGATGCTCGAGCCCACCACCTGCTCCGGCGGAATGCCATACACCTGCTCGGTCCACGGCCGCATGAACTCGATCCCGCCGCCGGAAACGATGAAGGTCTTGAAACCGTTGTCGCGCAGGTAGTCGAGGAGCTCGAGCATGGGCTGGTAGACCATCTCGGTGTAGGGCTTGCCGGTGGTCGGGTGGCGGGCGGTGGCGAGCCAGTCCTTGACCACGGCCTCGAACTCGTCCGCGGTCATGCCCGCGTGGGTCGCCATCACGAGCTCGAGGAGCCCGTGCTCGCCGGTGGCGGCCAGCGCCTTCACGTCGCCCTCGAGCACCGCCTGGAAGGGCTGCAGCGACGCCCACTCGGGATGCTCGCTCGCGAGGGCCCTGACCCGGTCGATGGCGAAGAGCAGCTGGAAGTATGCGGGCTGCTCGGCCCACAGGCAGCCGTCATTGTCGAACACGGCGATGCGCTCCACCTCGGGTACGAAGTCCGGGCTCTGCGGGTCGGCGACCCGATTTACGAAGGCAACGATGGCCGCCCTGGCCGGGCCGTTGCTCCAGGACGGCAGCGGATCCGACACCGTCTCGAGCGCCGGGCCGGTGGCGGGCCGCAGCACGCAGCCTGTCTGGACTGCCGACAGCGCTGCAAAGACCATCACGATCACGGCCACAACTGTGGCAGTCCGTTGCATCGTCTCGTCCTCCAGCAAGAGTCGTCCGCACCCGCCGTCGTGACGGGTGCGGACCCCTGTCTCAGGCCAGACTCCCGGCAGCGGAGCCCGGCTAGTTGCTCGTGTTGCTCATCACCGCTTCCATCACGCGCTCGAGGTTGAAGCTCCCCGGCTTCTGCCGCGGCGGGAACTCGCGAAAGCTCTCCAGCCAGCGGCCGACGTAGGCACCGGCCGGGGCGATCAGGAACATGCGGTCCATGTACCAGCGCTGGTAGCCCATGGCATTCTCGTGCTCGGCACGCTCGAAGGGGTCCATGCGCAGGTTGGCGACCTTGGGCGCCCGCAGCTCCGTGAACGGCTCCTGCCAGACCTCGAGGCCCTCGGCCTTCTGCTCCAGGAAGGTGATCTTCCAGTTGTCGTAGCGCAGCGCCGCGACACTGCCGTCGTCGGTCCAGTAGATGAACTCACGACGGGGCCACTCGGCCTCGCCATTGAGCGCGGGCAGGAGGTTGTAGCCGTCGAGATGGACCTTGTAGGACATAGTGCCGATCTTTCGACCCTTCAGGAGGTCTTCCTTGACCGCGGTGTCGCCGGCAGCCGCGAGGAGCGTCGGCACCATGTCCTCGTGCGCGCCGATGTCGTTGATCACGGTGCCGGGCTCGATGACGCCCGGCCACTTGATCAGGGTCGGCACGCGGTAGCCGCCCTCCCAATTGGTGTTCTTCTCGCCGCGGAACATCGTGGTCCCGCCGTCCGGCCAGGTGAAGGTCTCGGCGCCGTTGTCGGTCGAGTACATGACGATGGTGTTCTCGTCGAGCCCGAGCTCCGCGAGCTTGGCGAGCACCTGGCCGACGTGGCCGTCGTGCTCGACCATGCCGTCGGCGTAGACCCCGAGGCCGGTCTTACCCTCGGACTCCGCCTTCAAGTGCGTGAACACGTGCATGCGGGTCGAGTTCCACCACAGGAAGAAGGGCTTGTCGGCCTTCGCAGCGCGCTCCAGGAAGTCGAGCGCCTTGGCGGTGACCTCCTCGTCGATGGTCTCCATGCGCTTCCGGGTCAGCGGGCCGGTGTCGGTGATGCGCCCGTCGGCGAAGCTGTGGATGACGCCGCGCGGTCCGAACTGCTTCTTGAACTCCGGGTTCTTCGGGTAGTCGGGGTTCTCCGGCTCCTCCTCGGCGTTGAGGTGGTAGAGGTTGCCGAAGAACTCGTCGAAGCCGTGGTTGGTCGGCAGCATCTCGTCGCGGTCGCCAAGGTGGTTCTTGCCGAACTGCCCGGTCATGTAGCCCTGTGCACTGAGCAGGGTCGCGATCGTCGGGTCTTCCTTTTTCATGCCTTCGGGTGCACCCGGCAGGCCGACCTTGGTGAGGCCGGTGCGGATCGGCGACTGCCCGGTGACGAAGGCGGCGCGACCGGCGGTGCAGCTCTGCTGGCCGTACCAGTCGGTGAACAGCGCCCCCTCCTTGGCGATGCTGTCGATGTTCGGCGTCCGGTAGCCCATCATGCCCTGGTTGTAGGCGCTGATGTTGAAGCCGCCGATGTCGTCACCCCAGATGACGACGATGTTGGGTTTGTCCTGCGCCGCTGCCGGGGCGGCGCCGAAACTGCCGAGGACGAGCGCGAGCGCGAGCAGCGGCAGCGTTACGGGGTTGCGATGCATGGTCCGGTCCTCCTTGGTGTCTGTTGACGTTCGGGGCGCCGGCGCGGCGGTCGCCCGGTGCGCGGGATGGATTCTGATAAAGACTGCGTCTCAAGAGAGAATGTGTCAAGTGAATTCTCTATCGTGATTGATAACATTTCCTCATGATCAGCATCCACCAGATCGCGCACGCGCTCGCCCTCGCCGAGCACCGCCACTTCGCCCGGGCAGCGGACGCCGTCCACCTCACGCAGCCGGCACTCAGCCGCAGCATCCAGGCGCTGGAGAGGGCGCTCGACGCCCGGCTCTTCGACCGCGGTCGCGGCGGGGTCGCGCTCACGGTCTTCGGACGCGCGCTCGTGGAGCGCGCCCGCGTCGTCGTCGGCGCCGTCACTGATCTCGAGCACGAGATCGAGCTGCTGCGCGGCCTCGGCTCCGGTTCCCTCGATCTCGTGCTGGCACCCTACCCGATGGTGCTCTCCGGCCAGGAGGCGGTGGCGCGCCTGCTGGCAGCGCACCCGCAGATCCAGTGCCGGATGAGGGTGGCGAGGTTCGGAGTGGTCACCGACGACGTGGCGGCGGGAGCCTGCGACCTCGGGGTCGCGGACACCGGCGCCGCGGAGGGGAAGGGGCTGCAGGTCGAGCTCGTCGCGACCCGGCAGCTCCACTTCTTCTGCCGCCCTGGCCACTCCCTCCTCGGGGGGCGAGGCTGCGGCCTCGAAGAGCTGCTCGGCTTCCCCTGGGCCTCGACCCGGGCACCGGCTCGGATCTCGATGTTCCTTCCGACAGCCGTCGGGCGAGCCGGGCGCTGGGATCCGGTGACCGGCGAGTTCGTGCCGGCGTTGGAGGTCGACGTGATGAACAACTTCTCGGTCCTCGCCCGAGAGTCCGACATCCTTGTCGCGGCGACCCTGACCTTGGTCGAGCACGAGCTCGACGCCGGCGAGCTCGCTGTGGTCCCTTTCACCGCGCCGTGGTTGCGGCTCAACTACGGCTTCATCTCGCGATCGGGCCGCACCCACTCACCGGCCGCCCTCGAGTTCATGCGCCTCGTCCGTGAGATCGAGGCCGCTCAGGACGAGCGCGAGCGGAAGTTACGGGAACGATTCCTACCGTGACGGGAGCCGCCGGCACGAACCCGGCCTCCGGTCGGGGCCGGAAGGCCCACCGGCTTCGGCCGGCCTCACTTGAAGATGTTGAGCAGTTTGAGGATTCCAATCAAGACGGCGGCTCCGATCACGGCGATGATCCAGCGCAGGACGGTCCCTCCGGCTGCGATCCCGAGCATACCCGCGAGCCAGAACCCGAGGAACGCGCCGGCGATGCCGACCACGATGTTGGCGATGATGCCCATCTGCGCATTCGTCTTCATGACGATGCTGCCGAGCCAGCCGACGATGCCGCCGATGATGAGGGTCACGATGAGGTTCATGCCGTCCTCCTCTCCTTGTCAGTGATGCGGTGTGGCGGATCGTAGCAGAGTTGGTACCACGTATCCCACTATTCAACTCTTGGATCCTGCTATCATCAATGTCTCCCGTCCGCGCACCGGAGACGATCCGATGGCGCGAAAACCACGCATCTTTTTTCCCCACGGCAACTTCCACGTCTACTGCCGCGTCAGTCGCGGCGAACCTGTCTTTGAGGATCGGTGCGAGGCGGAGCATTGGGTCACGACCCTCCGCGAAACCGTCCGATTGCATCGACTGAAAGTCCTTGCGTGGTGTCTGATGTCAAACCACTACCATCTCGTCCTGCGTTCCGGCCGCGAACCATTGTGGCGAGCGATGGCCCGAATCCAGAGGCGAACATCCTGGCACTTCAACCGCTGCGCCGGCGTCAAGGGCCGGCTATGGCAAAGCCGCTATCAAGCGAAGCTCATTCTCGACCAGGCGTACTTTGACCAGGCTGTCGCCTATGTGCATCTCAACCCGGTTGCTGCTGGAATCGTCAGCGATCCTGCGGACTACCGGTGGTGTGGCCACAACGAGCTCATTGGTCGTTCGGCGCCATCGCTGATCGATGTTGCGGAGGCGCTCGTTTGCTACGGCGACAATCTGCCTGAAAGCCGACGGGCCTACTTGGAGCAAGTCAAGTTCGTCCAAGAGGCGCGGTCGCACACCGAAAGCGTCCGTGAGCTTCCATGGTGGAAACCCATCGCAGACAATGAGCAAACCGTCGAAACGCCTGATGCGCCGGCAGAGGCTGTCTGGTTCGACGAGCATCCCGTCGACTTTCGAGATCCGAGGTGTCTGCCTTTGGAGATCGTCGCCGACTGGTTCGAGCAGGTGCTTCCTGAGGCCGAGCGTCGGTTGAGGTCGCGTACCCAGTCCCCTCAGCATGGTCGGCTTTGATGCCTGTTCACCGTGCTTGCTGTCCTGGAAATGGGCTACCGCAATTCCGAGGTATCCGGGCTGCTGCGACGCAGCCCGAGTTCAGTCAGTCGATGGGTGAATGAGGGCCTTGTTCTCAGATCGGAGGACCCGACATTCCAGGAGCAGCTGGCGCGCGTGACAACCGAGATCAACGTGCGATCTTCGGAACTCTGAGATACGTGGTACCGGTTTCGACCAGCTGGCGGCTGACGAGGCGGCGGTAGAGGCCGTCGGCCGCCATCAGCTCGTCGTGGGTGCCGGTCTCGATCACCCGGCCGCCGTCGAGCACGACCACGCGGTCGGCGCTGCGAACGGTCGAAAGACGGTGGGCGATGACCAGGCTCGTGCGGCGGGCCATCAGGCGCTCGAGGGCCTCCTGCACCAGCGACTCCGACTCGGCGTCGAGCGACGAGGTCGCCTCGTCGAGGATCAGGATCGGCGGGTCCTTGAGGAGGGCGCGGGCGATGGCCACCCGCTGCTTCTGGCCGCCCGAAAGGCGGACGCCGCGCTCGCCGACCTCGGTGGCGTAGCCCTCGGGCAGGGCGGCGATGAAGTCGTGGGCGTTGGCCGCCCGCGCCGCCGCCTCGACCTCCGCGCCCGAGGCCTCGGGCCGGCCGTAGCGGATGTTGGCCGCCACCGAGGTCGAGAACAGCACGGGCTCCTGGGCGACGGTGCCGATGCGCTCGCGGTACCAGCGCGCGTCGAGCTCGCGGAGGTCGCGGCCGTCGAGGCGGATCGCACCCTCGTCGGGGTCGTAGAGGCGCAGCAGGAGCGCGGCGACCGTCGACTTGCCGGCGCCCGAGGGGCCGACCAGCGCCACCACCTTGCCGGGCTCGAGCCGCACCGTCACCCCCTCGAGCACCCTCACCTCCGGACGCACCGGGTAGGCGAAGCCGATTCCGTCGAACTCGACCTCGCCGACGACCCGCTCGAGGATGGCGCCGCCGCCGGGATCGACGGTGGGCCTGCGGTCGATGAGCTCGAAGACCCGCTCGGAGGCGCCGCGGGCGCGCGCGAAGTCCGACCACAGGTCGGCGAGCGCGCTCAGCGACATCGCGACGATGAGGGTGTAGAGGATGAAGGAGGCCAGCACGCCCACCGTCATGTCGCCCGTCATCACCATGCGGCCGCCGAACCACAGCACCGCCGACACCGAGCCGAAGGCGCCGACTGTGGCGCCGGCGATGAAGACCGCCACGGTGCGGATGCGGCGCCGTGCCACCATGAAGCTGTCCCAGACGCGGCGGCCGTAGCGCTCGGCCTCGGCCTCCTCGCGGGCAAAGGCGCGCACGGTGCGGATGCCGGCGATCGCCTCCTCGGCCGCCTCATTGGCGCGCGCCAGGGCGTCCTGGGTCTCGCGGCTGAGCTTCGAGAGCTTGCGGCCGGCCACCACCGCGCCGATCGCGACCGGCGGCACCACCACGAGCATGATCGCGGTCAGGAAGGGCGACGACACGGCGAGCAGGGCGAGCCCGCCGACCGCCATCACCAGGTTGCGCAGCCCCATCGAGAGGTTGACGCTGACCGTGTTCTGGACCACGGTCGCGTCGCTCGTGAGGCGGCTGGTCAGCTCGCCGGTGCGCCGCGCGTCGAAGAACGCGATCTCCTGCTCGATGATCGCGCGGTAGATGCGCTCGCGCAGCCGGGTCACGATGCGCTCGCCGGCGATGGTGAAGAGGTAGTAGCGCAGCCCCGCCGCGACCGACTGCACGGCGAAGATGCCGGCCATCACCACCGCGGCGCGGTTGATGGTGGCAGCGCCGCTCTCGAGCGCGGCGTCGATGAGCACCCGCACCACCTGCGGGTAAGCGAGGCTCGCGGCCCCGCCGATGAGGAGGAAGACGGTCGCCACCGCCAGCCGCCGCCACTCCGGCTCGGCCAGCGCCACCAGCCGTGAGAGCGGCACCTTGACCGCCGCGTCGGACGGCGCGGTCAGCTGCTCGTCTTCACCCACCATGACCCCATCCTACGCGAGAGCCCCCGACCGTCGCCGATCACGGGACGGTCGGGGGCGATCTGATGCCGAGATTTCGATTTTCGAATCCCCACTCACTCTCACCGCAGCGAGGGCGGGCGGAAATTCCTAATTCCTCATTCCTAATTCCTCGCTCACTTCTTGTACTTCACCGAGCAGCCGTAGGGGGTGGTCTCGGCCGTCGTCACCGCCGAGCCCGCGAGCAGCTGGTCGAGGGCCGCAGCTACGTAGTTCGCGGGCTTCTCGCTGCCGCCGCGCGGGTCGTCGTCGATCGCCCCTACGTACACGAGCTCCCCGGCACCGTCGATGACGTACATGTGCGGCGTGGTCTTGGCGTCGTAGAGGTGGCCCACCGCACCGTCCTGGTCGACCAGGATCGGGTAAGGCAGCTGGTTCGCCGCCTTGAACTTCGCGTTGGCCTCGGCGTCCATGTAGTTGGTGGAGTTGATGGTCAGCCAGACCACGCCCTTGGCGCCGTAGCTGGTCGCCAGGCTCTTCATGGTGCCGGCCTTGTAGTGGCGCTGCAC
>Ga0209391_10001845_pt1 | contig 11044 bp, 10 predicted proteins | sample PPLLak3March2015_FD_187246 | JGI IMG/M metagenome (GOLD analysis project Ga0209391, IMG submission 187246) | Freshwater sediment microbial communities from Prairie Pothole Lake near Jamestown, North Dakota, USA - PPLs Lake P7 Core (1) Depth... | ecosystem: Environmental > Aquatic > Freshwater >... | reverse complement strand
GGCACGGCCGAGAAATCGGCAGTACAGGAAGTACGCGAACAATTTGGCATTCCGGTGGTGGCGGTGGTCACCTTGGACAATCTGTTGGAGTTTTTGGGACGTGATGCAAAAAGACAGCAAGAATTACAGGCAGTGGCGCGCTACCGTGCGCAATACGGCGTTTAGCCTGGTGCTGATGGCGGCCTGTGCGGGCACGGCACAGGCGCAGATGTACCGCTGGGTCGATGGCAATGGCCGGGTGCACTACAGCGATACCTTGCCCCAAACCTATCAAAAAAGTGGCGCTGCTGAGATGAACAAGCAGGGTATGGTGGTGCGCCGCACGCAATCCGAAGCGGAGCGCCAGGCCGAGATCGAGCGCCAGGCCGAGCAGTTGAAGATCGAGCGTCAGCAGGCAGAACAGGCGCGCCTCGACCGCGCCTTGATGGCAACCTACACCTCCGAAGCGGAAATCGATCTGGCACGGGATCGTGCACTGGAACACCACAAGCTGGCGATCCGTGGTGCGGAAACCCGGGCCAAGGCGGTGGATGCCAATCTGGACGAGCTGCGGGCACGCATCAGTGCCATCGAGAAATCAGGCCGCCCGGTATCGCCCGATCTGCAGAACCAGCTGGCACAGACCCGCAAGGAAAGCCTCGAACTCAAACGCACCATCCTCAACAACGAAGATGCGATGTTGCAGGTACGGGAAAAGTACGAAGCTGACAAGATGCGCTTTCGCCAACTTTCCAGCGCGTCGCGCTGAATCCCTCCGCCCGGCGGCGCGTCACGGGTCAGCCGGCGAGCTTCGACTTCAGTAGTTCGTTGACCTGCGCCGGGTTGGCCTTGCCGCGGCTGGCCTTCATCACCTGGCCGACCAGGGCGTTGAAGGCCTTTTCCTTGCCGGCGCGGAATTCCTCGACCGACTTCTGGTTGGCGGCCAGCACCTCCTCGATGATCTTCTCCAGTTCCCCGGAATCCGACATCTGCTTGAGGCCGCGCGTCTCGATGATGGCGTCGACTTCGCCGGCGCCTTCCCACAAGCCTTCAAATACCTGCTTGGCGAGCTTGCCGGACAGCGTGCCATCCTGGATGCGGGCGATCAGCGTACCGAGCTGGGCGGCGGACACCGGGCTCGCCGTGATGTCGAGTTCGGCCTTGTTCAACGCGGCCGAGAGTTCGCCCATCACCCAGTTGGCGGCAAGCTTGCCCTGACCGCAGGCTTTCGCGACGGCCTCGAAGTAATTGGCCAGCGCGCGCGAACCCGTTAAAACTGCCGCGTCGTAGGGCGACACGCCGTATTCGGCCTGAAAGCGCGCCTGCATCGCGGCAGGCAGTTCGGGCAGGGTGGCGCGCACCCGCTCGATCCAGTCTTCGTCGAGCTTGACCGGCAACAGGTCGGGGTCGGGGAAGTAGCGGTAGTCGTGCGCTTCTTCCTTGCTGCGCATCATGCGCGTCTCGCCCGTGTCGGGGTCGAACAGCACCGTTGCCTGCTTGATGCGGCCGCCGTCTTCCAGCGTCTCGATCTGCCAGCGCACCTCGTAGTCGATCGCCTGCTGCAAAAACTTGAAGGAGTTGAGGTTTTTGATCTCGCGGCGGGTGCCGAATTCGGCTTGCCCCACCGGGCGCACCGAGACGTTGGCGTCGATGCGGAAGCTGCCTTCCTGCATGTTGCCGTCGCAGATGCCGATCCAGGTCACCAGGGTGTGCAGCGCACGGGCGTAGGCGACGGCCTCGGTGCTCGAACGCATCTCCGGCTCGGAGACGATCTCCAGCAGCGGCGTGCCGGCGCGGTTGAGGTCGATTCCGGTCATGCCGTGGAAGTCCTCGTGCAGCGACTTGCCGGCATCCTCTTCCATGTGGGCACGGGTAAGGTGGATGGTCTTCTCGACGCCGTCGACGACGATGGTGAGCGCGCCGCCCTCGACAATGGGCTTGGCCAGCTGGCTGATCTGGTAGCCCTTGGGGAGGTCGGGATAAAAGTAGTTCTTGCGGTCGAACACATTGATGCGATTGAGCGTCGCGCCGATGGCGAGACCGAATTTGATCGCACATTCCACCGCGCCGCGGTTCAGTACCGGCAGCACGCCGGGCAGCGCGATGTCGACCGCGCTCGCCTGGGTGTTGGGCGCGGCGCCGAAGGCGGTGCTGCTGCCCGAGAAAATCTTCGATCGGGTGGCGAGCTGGGTGTGGACCTCAAGCCCGATGACGGTCTCCCACTTCATTATTTCAGGCCCTCCGGTTGGCGGCTGTGCCAGTCGGTGGCGAGCTGGTACTGATGGGCGACGTTGAGCATTTTCGCCTCGCTGAAATAGTTGCCGACCAGTTGCAGGCCGATCGGCAGGCCCCTGGAATCGAAGCCGCACGGCAGCGACATTCCAGGCAGCCCGGCGAGGTTGGCGGGAATGGTGTAGAGATCGTTCAGGTACATTTCCACCGGATCGTCGGATTTCTCGCCGAGCTTGAAGGCAGTGCCGGGGGCAGTGGGGCCCAGGATGACGTCGCAGGCCTGGAAAGCCGCGTCGAAATCGTTGGCGATGAGGCGGCGGATCTTTTGTGCCTGCAGGTAGTAGGCGTCGTAATAGCCGTGGGAAAGCACGTAGGCGCCGATCATGATGCGGCGCTTGACCTCGGCGCCGAAGCCCTGCGCGCGCGTCTTGGCATACATGTCGTTGAGATCGCTGTATTCGGGGGCGCGGTAGCCGTAGCGCACGCCATCGAAGCGCGACAGGTTGCTTGAGGCCTCGGCGGGCGCGAGCACGTAGTAGACCGGAATCGCGAGCTGCGAATTGGATAGCGAGATTTCGACTGTGGTGGCACCGAGCTTTTTCAGTTCGGTCACCGCGGTTTCCACTGCCATGGCGACTTCGCTGTTGAGGCCTTCGGCGAAAAATTCCTTTGGTAGCCCGACGCGCAGGCCAGTCAGCGGCTTGTCCAGATCGCGTGTGTAGTCTTCCTTGTCGCGCTCCAGGCTGGTCGAGTCCTTGGGGTCGAAGCCGGTCATGACGTTGAGCAGCAGCGCGCAGTCCTCGGCCGACGGCGCCATCGGGCCGGCCTGGTCGAGGCTGGAGGCGAAAGCGATCATGCCGTAGCGCGACACCAGGCCATAGGTGGGCTTGAGGCCGGTGATGCCGCACAGCGCAGCGGGCTGGCGGATCGAGCCGCCGGTGTCGGTGCCGGTGGCGGCCGGCGCCATGCGTGCGGCGACGCACGCCGCCGCGCCGCCGGAGGAGCCGCCGGGCACGTAGGCGGTATTCCAGGGGTTCTTCACCGCACCGAAATAACTGGTCTCGTTGGACGAGCCCATGGCGAACTCGTCCATGTTGGTCTTGCCCAGGCTCGGCATGCCGGCGGCCTTGAAGCGCTGGATCAGGTGCGCGTCGTAGGGAGCGACGAAGTTGTGCAGCATTTTCGAGCCGCAGGTGGTGAGCCAGCCGTCGGTACAGAAGATGTCCTTGTGGGCGATGGGCACGCCGGTGAGCGGCCCAGCCTGGCCTGCGGCGAGAAGAGAGTCGGCGGCGGCGGCCTCGGCCAGCGTCTTCTCTGGGTCCACCGTGATGAAGGCGTTGATCGACGGATTCAGAGCGGCGATGCGGTCGAGATAAGCCCGGGCAAGCTCTCGGCTGGAAATCTGCTTGCTGGCGAGTTGCGCGGCAAGTGAAGCAAGGGAGGGTTCTGACATGGCTTACTCGACGACTCTGGGCACGAGATACAGGCCGTTTTCGACCGCCGGGGCGACGGCCTGAAAGGCAGCATGACGATCGGATTCGGTCACCACGTCATCGCGCAGTCGCTGATAAACCTCCTGAGCGTGCGCCATCGGTGCGATGCCGCTGGTGTCCACCGCCTGCATGGTGGCGATGAGGTCGAAAATGCTGTTGAGCCGGGCCTGAGTAGCCTGTGCCTGCGCATCGTCGATTTCGATGCGCGCCAGGCTGGCGATGCGCTTGACGTCGTCCTGGGTGAGGGACATGGAACCACCTGATGACTTACTGGAACGAAGCCCGTTAGGGTATCATGACCCCTTATTTTTTCTGTCATTTTGCTGCTTTTTCGCGGCACCCGGCCCAACCATGTTCAAGTTCCTGACTAGCTATTTTTCCACCGATCTGGCGATCGACCTCGGTACTGCCAACACTTTGATTTACGTCCGCGACCGCGGCATCGTGCTTGACGAGCCTTCGGTGGTGTCGATCCGCACCGATTCCCAGGCCGGCGGCAAGCGCACGGTCCAGGCGGTGGGCACGGAAGCCAAACTGATGCTGGGCCGAACCCCGGGCAACCTGCAGGCGATCCGGCCGATGAAGGACGGCGTGATCGCCGACTTCACCGTCACCGAGCAGATGCTCAAATATTTCATCAAGAAGGTACATGACACCCGGATGTTCCGCCCCAGTCCGCGCATCATCATCTGCGTGCCCTGCGGCTCGACCCAGGTGGAGCGGCGCGCCATCCGCGAATCGGCGATCGGCGCCGGGGCGCGCCAGGTCTACCTGATCGAGGAACCGATGGCGGCAGCGATCGGCGCCGGCCTGCCGGTGGCGGAGGCCACCGGATCGATGGTGGTCGACATCGGCGGCGGCACCACCGAAGTCGGCGTGATCTCGCTTGGCGGCGTGGTTTATGCCAATTCGGTGCGTGTCGGCGGCGACCGCATGGACGATGCCATCATCAGCTACATCCGCCGCAACTACGGCATGCTGATCGGCGAGGCGACCGCCGAGCAGATCAAGAAGAAAATGGGTTCGGCCTTCCCCGGCGCGGAAGTGCTGGAGATGGAGGTCAAGGGCCGCAGCCTCGCCGAAGGCGTGCCGCGCAGCTTCAACGTGTCATCCAACGAAATCCTCGAAGCCCTGACCGAACCGCTCAACGCCATCGTCAGCGCGGTCAAGATGGCACTCGAGCAGACTCCACCCGAACTCGGCGCGGACATCGCCGAAAAGGGCATGGTGCTGACCGGCGGCGGCGCGCTGCTGCGCGATCTCGATCGCCTGCTGATGGAGGAAACCGGCCTTCCGGTGATCGTCGCCGAGGATCCGCTCACCTGCGTGGTCCGCGGGTCGGGCCGGGCGCTGGAAGAAATGGACAAGCTTGCCTCGGTCTTTACCAACGAGTGAAGGCTGTCCAGGCAAACGCACCGCTGAGTCGGCACTCCCTGGGGACACGCTGAATGGCTGCGTCGGGCCAGCCCATGTTCGTTCGCGGCCTGGGGGCGACCAGCCGTCTGATCATCTGGCTGCTGGTCGGCCTTGCCATGGTGGCGCTCGATTCCCGCTACCACGCGCTGGAAGGCCTGCGCGCCAGCCTTGCGCTGGTCACGCAACCGCTGCGTCATGCTGCGCGGGCGCCTTTCGAGATGGCCGACGAAATCGTCGGCTTTTTCACCCGCCATCGTGCCCTGCAAAGCGAGCGTGACACCCTGCTGCAGGAGCGCGCCGAACTCCATGCCGAAATCAACGCCAGCCGAGACCTGGTGCGCGAATACTCCGAACTGCGACGCTTGGCTGCGCTCGACTCGCGCCAGGAATTGCGGGGTGTTACGGCGTCGTTGCTATATCAGGGGCATGACTGGTTCGCCCAGCGTATAACCCTCGATCGCGGCGAAAAGTCCGCGTTGCGCGCGGGGTTGCCGGTGGTCGGCGCAGACGGACTGGTCGGGCAGATCAGCCGGGTCTATGCCGCCAGCAGCGAAGTGACCCTGGTCACCAACCGCGACCAGCTTACGCCCGTGTTTATCGAGCGCACCGGCCAGCGCGGCCTGGTGGCGGGGAGCGGGCGCAGCGGCTTGCTGGAGTTGCGACATATGACGGTGCAGACTGACGTTCGCGAGGGCGACCTTCTGATGACCTCAGGCGTCGATCGCGTTTACCCTGCCGGAATACCGGTCGCACGCGTGACGCGGGTAAGCCGCTCCCCCGCCAATCCTTATTTGCGTATCGAGTGCCTGCCGCTGGCGGGGATCGAGCGCGATCGCGTCGTGCGTGTGTTGATGCCCGTCGCGGTAGAGGAGAAGCCCTGATGGTTTCTGACAAGGCCGCCAAGCACGAGGCCGGAAGCTGGCGCAGCCTGGCCATGGCGCTGTTGCTGGCGATCTGGCTGCAGTCCCTGCCGTGGTCGGGGATCGGCCTGGTCATGCGCCCCGATTTTCTGCTGCTGCTGGTGCTGTACGGTTGCTTGCACCATCCTCACCGGGTGGGGATGGGCTGGGCGTTCGCACTCGGACTGTTGAGCGATTTCCAGGACGGCGTGGTGTTCGGCCAGCACGCCATGGCTTATGTCTCCGGCGCATACGTCATGCATTTGCTGCGCTTGCGGCTGCTTCAGTTCGATCCTCTGCGGCAGTCGATCCAGCTGCTGCCGGTGTTCGTGATGGTGCAGCTGGCGGTGCTTTTGATCGGCTGGCTCGCTGTCGCCCCGCCTTCAGGCTGGGGCATCGTGTTGCCGGCTGTCAGCACGACGGTCCTGTGGTACGGCGTGGCGCTGATCATTCAGTTGTGGCACGGCAAGGGAATGCGGCGGGAATGAGCGCACGTCCCCAGATCAAGAACCTTGATCTCGAGATGGCACGCTTCCAGGCGCGCCTGAAGGTGGCCGCGGGCTTCGTGTTGCTGCTGTCGGTTGTGCTGCTGGCGCGCGGCTTTTATCTGCAGGTCGTGCAGCATGACTTTTTCACCCAGCGCGCTGAAAACAATCGTATTGCGCTGGTGCCGCTGGCACCCCATCGCGGCCTGATCATGGACGCGAACGAAACCATACTGGCGGAAAATTATTCCGCCTACACGCTGGAAATTGTGGTGGCACAAACAGAGAGCCTGGACAAAACCCTGGCCGATCTCGGCGAGCTGATCGAGGTCACGCCGGGCCAGATCCGGCGTTTTCGCCGCCTGCTGGCGGAATCCCACGAATTCGAGACCGTCCCGCTGAAGAACCGCCTGAGCGACGAGGAAGTGGCAATCATTGCCGCCAACCGTTATCGCCTGCCGGGTGTCGAGGTCAAGGCGCGATTGTTCCGCAATTACCCGACCGGCGACGGCATGGCGCATGTGGTCGGCTTCATCGGTCGCATCAACGACACGGATATGAAAAGGCTGCGCGAGGCGGATCGGTTGCAGAACTACAAAGGCAGCGTCCATATCGGCAAGGTCGGGCTGGAGCAGAGCTATGAAGCCCTGCTTCACGGACGTACCGGCTTCGAACAGATGGAAACGGATTCGGGCGGCCGTGCGGTGCGGGTGTTGTCGCGAATCCCGCCCTTGCCGGGACACGACCTCAAGCTGTATCTCGACTCCAATCTGCAGGCGGTGGCCGAGCATGCATTCGGCGATCACCTCGGTGGCCTGGTGGCGCTCGACCCGCAAAGTGGCGGTGTTCTGGCGCTGGTAAGCCGGCCGGGATTCGATCCCAATCTCTTCGTCGACGGCATCGACCCGGAGACCTGGAAGTCGCTCAACGAGTCGGAGGAGCGGCCGATGGTCAACCGGGCGCTGCGCGGCATCTACCCGCCAGGATCGACGATCAAGCCGCTGATGGCCCTGGCGGGACTTGAACTCGGGCTGGTCAAGGCTACGGACAAAATCGTCGACCCCGGCTATTTCAGCTTGCCCAGGAGCAGCCACCGTTTTCGCGACTGGAAACCGGAAGGCCATGGTGTGGTCGATTTGAGCAAGTCGATTTCGCAATCGTGCGACACCTACTATTACAGGCTTGCCGTCGACATGGGCATCGACCGCATGCACGATTACCTGGCCCAGTTCGGTCTGGGGGAGAAGACCGGTATCGACCTCGAGGGCGAGTCTTCAGGGCTGCTGCCATCACGCGAGTGGAAGCAGCGCCGCTGGAACAAGCCCTGGTATCCCGGCGAAACCGTGATCGCTGGCATCGGCCAGGGCTATCACCTGACCACGCCGCTGCAACTGGCAATTGCGACCGCCATGCTCGCCAATGGCGGCAAGCGCATCGAACCACGCCTGGTGCAGGCGGTGCGAGATCCGCACACCCGTACCTGGAAGCAGCAGCCGGGTCAGGTGCGCGATAAGCTGGCAATCACCCCGGCACATCTCGAAGTGGTGCGGGAGGGCATGCTCGACGTGATGCGTCCGGGCGGGACGGCGGCCGCTTCTGCGGCGGGCGCCCCCTACACGATTGCCGGCAAGACAGGCACGGCGCAGGTGGTCGGCATCAAGCAGGGTGAGCGCTACGATGCCCGCCGACTGGCCCGGAAGCATCTCGACCATGCCTTGTTCATTGCCTATGCGCCGGCCGAGAACCCGACCATCGCGATCGCCGTGATGGTGGAAAACGGCGGTTCGGGCAGCGGCACCGCTGCGCCGATTGCGCGCAAGGTGTTCGACTATTACCTGACGGGACACTATCCCGCTGACATGAAACAGGATGTGAAGCGTGCCGCAAACTAGGCCCTGGATGTTTCTCTGGATGCGCCATCTCGACGGCGTGCTGCTGCTGCTGGTGCTGGCACTGCTCGGCGTCAGCCTGGCGGTGGTGGCGAGCGCCTCGGGACAAAGCCCGGCACGCATCAGCGGCCACCTGGTCAATATCTCGCTGGCGCTGGCGGTCATGCTGGTGGTTGCCAACGTGCCGCCGCACATCCTGTCCAAGTTTGGTCCGCCGCTGTATATCGCGGGCGTGGTGCTGCTGATCGGCGTCGCCCTGTTCGGTGAAGTCCGTAACGGATCGAGGCGCTGGCTGAACCTGGGCGTGATCTCTTTCCAGCCGTCCGAGCTGCTCAAGGTTGCCCTGCCGCTGATACTCGCCTGGTATTTCCAGCGCCACGAGGCGGTGCTGCGCGCCAGGCATTACTGGGTTGGCGCAGTGCTGCTGCTGATTCCCTTTCTCTTCATCCTGCGTCAGCCCGATCTCGGCACGGCCTTGCTGATCGGCGCCTCGGGCTTCTATCTGCTGTATTTTGCCGGGCTCTCCTGGAAGGTCATCGGCGGTGGTCTGGTGCTCGGTTCGGCGAGCCTGCCGGTGGTCTGGAGCCTGATGCACGACTATCAGCGGCGGCGGGTCCTGACCCTGCTCGACCCCGGCGCCGATCCACTGGGTGCCGGCTACCACACCATCCAGTCGACCATCGCCATCGGCTCCGGCGGGATGTTCGGCAAGGGCTGGATGCAGGGCACCCAGAGCCAGCTGGACTTCATCCCGGAGCGCACCACCGACTTCGTTTTTGCCGTGTTCGGCGAGGAGTTCGGCTATCTCGGCGCGATCCTGCTGATCGGCCTGTATCTGGCCATCGTCGGCCGCGGTCTGGTACTCGCTCTGCGCGCGCCGACGCTGTTCGGGCGGGTCATGGCGGGAACCATCAGCCTCAATCTGTTCACTTACGTCTTCGTCAATATCGGCATGGTTTCCGGGATTCTGCCTGTGGTCGGCGTACCTCTGCCGCTGGTGAGTTATGGCGGGACCGCGATGGTCACCCTGCTGCTGGGCATGGGCATCCTGATGAGCGTGGCGACGCACCGCCAGATCAACCGGTCATGACGGGTAAAATTCGCCTATGAACAAGAAATTGATATGGCCGTTGCTGGCCGTCCTGATCTGGAGTCTGTCCGGCTGCGGCAGTGCCAGCGTCAGATCCACGACCTCCAGCGTATCCAGCCCGGGCGGCTATTACCTCGACGACGGCCCGGGTGACAGCCTTCCCGCCGACCTCGATGCCATCCCCGATGCGGTGCCGCGCCACGAACCACTGCACCGTTTCGCCAACCGCACCTACGTTGCTCTCGGCAACACCTACGTTCCGTATACCGAACGCCGTGCCCATCGTGAAGAGGGTCTGGCGTCCTGGTACGGGCGCAGATTCCACGGCAGGAAAACCTCCTCGGGGGAGCCTTACGACATGTACGCGATGTCGGCGGCTCACCCGACCCTGCCGATCCCCAGCTATGCACGTGTGACTTCGCTCGACAACGGCAGGTCGGTGGTGGTGCGCATCAATGATCGCGGGCCGTTTCACAAGGGGCGCGTCATCGATCTTTCCTACACGGCTGCGCACAAGCTCGGATTTGTCACTCGCGGCAGCGGGCGGGTGCGGGTCGAAAGCGTCGAGCCGGATTCCGTGGCCGCTGCCGACACCGGCTTGCAGCCTGTTTATCTGCAGGTCGGCGCATTCAGCCAGGCCGACAATGCCCGACAAATGCGCGATCAATTGCGCAACAGCCTGAGCGTGGAAGCGCACCGGGTGCATGTCGTATCGAGCGCGGACCTGCATCGGGTGCAGCTTGGGCCCTATGCCAGCGAGGTCGCCGCCGAAACTGATTTGCAGAGGCTGAAGGAACAGTTGGCGCTGCTGCCGGTCCTGGTAAGGCGTGATTGAGAGTCGGGATTGGCGTACAAGATGAACAAGACGAATGTAATCAAGTGGTGGTTGTCGGTCCTGGCGGGGCTGATACTGGCGCCCTCGCTGCATGCCGCTCCCGAAGGGATCACTGCACGCGCCTGGGTGCTGATCGACCAGTCCAGCGGCCGCGAGCTGGCCGCGCATCAGGCAGATGTGCCACTGGCGCCTGCCTCGCTGACCAAGATGATGACCGCTTATCTGCTGTTTGCGGACATCGGCAAGAACAAGCTCAGCCTCGGCGAACTTCTGACTGTGCCGGACGCGGCGACCCAAACCGACGGCGCCTCGGTTTTTCTGCAGGCGGGTGAACAACTCAGTGTCGACACGCTGATACAGGCGATGCTGGTTCACTCCGCATCGGATGCGACGCTGACCCTTGTGACCGCGGCTTCCGGCAGCGAAGCGGCATTCGTCGAGCGGATGAACCGCGAGGCCAAGCGACTGGGCATGAGCCAAACCCGTTTCATGAACTCGACCGGGCTGACCGAACCGGGGCACGAGTCGACCGCGCGCGATCTGGCATTGCTGGCGCGCGCGGTGCTGCGCGATTATCCCGAGCGGGTGGCCTTTTTCATGCAGAAGGAACTGACCCACAAGGGCATCACCTTCTATAGCCGCAACCGGCTGCTGTGGCGCGACGAAACGGTGAACGGCCTCAAGGCGGGTCGCTCGGCGCAGGCCGGATACTGCCTGGCCGCAACG
>Ga0209391_10001844_pt1 | contig 11046 bp, 13 predicted proteins | sample PPLLak3March2015_FD_187246 | JGI IMG/M metagenome (GOLD analysis project Ga0209391, IMG submission 187246) | Freshwater sediment microbial communities from Prairie Pothole Lake near Jamestown, North Dakota, USA - PPLs Lake P7 Core (1) Depth... | ecosystem: Environmental > Aquatic > Freshwater >... | reverse complement strand
AAACCGCCAAGATCGGTCACCGTCGTTTCAGATCTTTTCGCCTCTGGACCACGTTATCGGGGTTCAAATCCCTGCCTCCCAGCCAACTAACTCCCTAAGCTACAGAGACTTGCGACCATTTTGTCCGGCCTCCGGAATTCGTGATCTTGACCACGTTATCGGGGTGATCCCCCACAGCCTCTCAGCGCCGGGTCAAGTGACGCACGGAGAACGGTTTACGAACGATGCTGCTGGCGCGCCCCTGCAAACGTCACCCGGCGACTTGATAGAAACTTGATACTCTGTCCCGCGATCGCGCGCGAATGGCCGCAGCTCACCGTGCCCGGACTGACGTAGCACCGCGCCGGCCCGTGCGGCGTTCAGACCTGGAGTTGGTGGTGGAAGACGACGCGGAGGAATGTGTCGAGGGACGCGCGTCGGGGAGCGCGGTCGAGGTCGTTCGAAATCCGCAAACCGGATCAGTTCCGGCGACGACCTGACCGTCGCGTGGGTTCGTGCGCTCCTTCGCGGAGAGGCCCGGATCCCCAGCGGACTGCGTGCGGGTTGGCCTTGATCTCGTGGAGCCGCCCGTGGCGGGTGCGCTGAAGCGGCTGCGGCGGGCGCCGGCGGCGTCTGAGAACGGGGGTTCCGTTAACTCGCGACCGGCAGACGTGCGGAAACCCCGCTAATGCGTCCTATCGTCCGACGGCTCTTCGAGACCCACTGCCAGAGGCCGCTTCGTACGCTGCTCGACCTCGGTAGCGCGGCGGCCACAACGCCGCTCATCTCAAGGCGACCCTGGCCTGCACGCTCGTCGACCTGGCGCCCGCGATGGTCGATCTGAGCCGTCGCATCAACCCGGGGTGCGAGCATGTCCAGGGCGACATGCGCACCGTCAGGCTCGGCCGCGTCTTTCGCGGGGCATGCTCGCGCCTGTCGTGCTACCCTGCCCCCGTGATGCGCTTCGACATCTGCGGCCGCTTGACGTTCGATGTCAGGGGCACGGTTGGGGCTACCAGGCCTGCGACCTCGGCTCCCCTCCGTCGAATGGATGGACGGCCCCCAACGTGAAGGCTAGCCGCATCATCCTCATCGTCTTGGAGCTCGTCGTGGCCCTGAACGCCGTTGGTGGTGGCATCTACGGCCTCGCAGGAGCGGCAGGAGTGCCCGTCGCGCTACTACGCGGCAGCCCTTTCCAGAGCTACTTCTGGCCGAGCCTCATCCTGCTTGTGGTCATCGGTGGCAGCATGTTGACGGCCGCTCTGCTGATGGCGCTGCGTCCCCGGCTTGGCGCGCTGGTCTCGGTCGGCGCCGGCGTCCTGCTCGCGGGCTGGATCGGCGTCCAGGTTGCCGTCATCGGTTTCATGTCGTGGCTGCAACCCACCCTCGGCGTGGTCGCGCTCGCGGTGATTGTGCTGTCGGTCATGTCCGTACGCCGGCGCTCCACCGAGCGCTGATGACGTTCGCCCGTGAACCCTGCCACCAGCAGGCTACTATGCGAGCACAGGCCTGGGAAAGAACCGGCTCCGGGGCGCTCGCTGGCGCACCACGCGCTGACCGTCCGAGGCATGATCCCGGGTTGTGCTCGCCGCATCGCTGACATTGCCACGGGGCCGCGCTTGCCCTGGCATGGGGCGGTCAGCGATTGAAGATGACGAACACGAGCTGGTAGACGACGAAGCCCACGGTGCCAGCCACTGCGGCGCGGCCCACCCCTAGCCGATGGGCAGCGCCGACGCCCTTGGTGAACATCAGCACAAACCAGGTCGCGTAGCCGAACATCAAGATCCAGAGCATCGTCCGGAACGGCGTCGGCGAGTTCATGGCGTCCTCGTACGCGCGCTGGTCGATGACCCCCACGAAACCGAGGAAGGTCGTGACGACGTCGTGCACCCCCGTCCACCAGCTCGCGACCGAGAGGCCGAAGCCGAGCACGATAAGGGTGTCCTCGTAGGATCCTGTCCCGCCGAACGCCCGCGCCGTGAGGTGGGTGAAGCCTGCTGCCGAGACCCAGGCGAGCAGGATGCTCGGCACGACGACGTACTGGTTGAACCGGTAGTAGCTCTCCGCCGGGATGGCGAGCCACGGGTGAAAGACCGTCGGGCGACCGCCGTTGCGCGCGAGGAAGAAGTAGACGAGGCCGTAGGCGATGCAGGTGAAGACAACGGCGAGCGCCGCGTACCGGCCGCGCTTCGGGGTGGTGAGCAGCGCCTCCAAGGCGCGGCGCGGGCGCACCACCACGCCGAGGTAGAGGGAAATGAACGTAGGCTTCATGGTTGTCCGGCTCCGGGTGGGCTCAAGGCCCTTCTGGCTGCCGCTCGGCGCGCTCCCTGATACCAAGCAGCATCTTGCGGAACATCGCGAAGTCGCCGACCTCGATGAGGAAGACGGTGAAGAGCGCAAGGACTGGGCGTTGGAAGTCATAGAAGCAGCGAAGGCGGGCGATCAGCCGCGTGCCACCGTTCGAGGTAGGCTGGAGGCGCCAGGCCCACGTGCTGTCGGGCTTTGCCCAGAGGACCCACCTATTCCGCTCGAAGCCCGCGACCCGAAAAGCGGTGGTCTCGCTCGGCGTCGGCGACATTGGCACCCAGCTGCCGACCGTGAGGTTCTGCCACTCTTGAAGGATGCAATCGGCGCTCGGATGGCCGAGGCTGTCGAGCAGGTCGTAGCTGTAGAATCCCGCGCGCCCGAAGCCGACCTGGACGAGCCATGGCCATACGGCCTCGGGCGGCGCGGCAATATCGATCGCTCGAGTCGCGTTGAACTGCGCGATCGGCAGTTGCTCGTCTCCAGGCATGACCGCGGCGACTTCCTCGGCACGGGCCCCCCAGCGAAGGTGCCACCGACGCAGCAAGGGCGTCACCAAGAACAATGGTACGGCGAGGACCACCTCAAGGATCTGTCTCGGTATGGTCCGCAGTCTCGAAGTTTCTCTGCTCATGAGACACACCTCCCATCGTGCCGACCAGAGATCCGGAAGTTCTTAGCAGAATGCGGCTCTCGGCGACAGCTCACTGGCCCGTCGAGAGCGCTCCGCGAGCCTCCGCGCGCCCGCCCGCGCCGGCACTTGGATCTCAGCATCGGCCGTCGAGGCCCTCACTCCTGTCGGCTCGCAGTGGCCAGCACTTCTCCCACGGGCCGACGCAGGGCTCTCGGCATCTCAGGGCTATATCCGAAACGCACAACGAGATCGGGGCGCTTCGACCCGACACCGAGCCAGGTTGCGAATTGCGAGCGAAGCGCACCGACCTCGACCGGCGGGTTGATGAAGGCGTTGCGGATCCCAAGGACGGTGGCTTGCAAGGCGAACCTCTCGTAGCAGCGTCCCGCCTCGACCCAGTGCGCCACGTCATCCACGTCGGATACGAAGACCAGGACGCCGGACGAGCCGGTTATCCACGGGACGTCCTTGCGGTTCTGGGAGCGCGGCGTGAGGACCAGGGGAAGGAGCAGCCGGCTCAGCACGCGTGGCATCTCCGGGTTGCCTGACGTCCGCGACCAGAGCCCGTCGAGGGACCGTCTCGCCTCGCGCTCGCTGAACCGAATCCAGGAGATCAGCTCTTCGCGCCAGCGGGGGTCGCGGAGCTGGGCCGTGTTTCCCTGCGCGACCCAGTCCGCCACGCTCTCCAGCTTGGCCCTCTCGGTGATCAGAATCGGCGAGACGCCGGCGCCCGAAGCTGCCCGCTGGATCAGCGCCAGCTCGTCCGCGGACACCTGGCGCCCCTCAAACGCCGCCCGGGTGCACTGCCTCCTGGCGATGGCGTCCGCCAGCGGAGACGCGACCGGGGTTCCGGGTTTCAGCATCACCTCGACTACGTGGGCGTTGCCCGAACTCCGGACTTCCACCGCCGCCTCCCATCCCTTCGCGGCTGCCGCCACGACCATGTTCTCGGCAGCGCAGCCGAGGCTGGCGTAGAGGTGGTGGTCGTCGGGGTCGACCACGGAACAACGACGAGCGAAATCCGGCAGGATGCGGATCCGCTCCTCGCTGATCTCGAAGCGCCATGGTTGGGTGTTGTGGCTCGAGGCAGCCATCGTGGCGTCAGCCACCAGCGACTCGAACAGGGCACGGGTTTCTCGGGAAGTGCTCACCTACCGCCTCCGTTGTACGACACGACTTCGGTGCTGACCTCGTTCACCTCGAGGGCGAAGCCCATGAGGTGAATGAGGGCATGTACGGCGACCAAAGCTGCGAAAGCGATGCGCATGGGAATCACGGCCTCCTAGATCTCCGTCCCGGCCCGCAGCCGGTCGAGGTATGCGGCGTAGCCGAAGGTCCGGTCGCGCCTTCGGCCCGTGGTCTCGACGAGCACCCCGGCATCGACCAGCGCGCTCACGGCCTTGTTCGCCGTGGGCTTGGTGGTCGAGAGAAGATCGACCACCCGGCCGATGGTCACGATCGGGTTCTCGGGCAAGAGCTCGAAGAGGCGCGCGGCCGTGACGGATGTCGTCTTCGCCGAGAGCACCTTGGCGCGGTCGGACGTGATCAGGCTGAACAGGTCCTGGATCGTGCCGACCGCCTCCTCGGCCACCACGGCCGCGCCCTCGACGAAGAAAGCGAGCCAGCCATCGAAATCGCCCTGGCCGCGAACGGCGTCGAGACGCCGGTAGTACTCGGCGCGGTGCTGCTTGAAGAAGAGGCTAAGGTAGAGGAGCGGTTCGCGCAAGAGCTTCCAGTGCTCGAGCAGGAGCGCGATGAGCAGCCGCCCGATGCGCCCGTTGCCGTCGAGGTAGGGGTGGATCGTCTCGAACTGCGCGTGGCAGAGCCCTGCCCGGACCAGCGGCGGCAGGTCGCTCTCGCCGTGAATGAAGCGCTCGAGCCCGGCCAGGAGCTCGCCTACCGCGTGGGGCGGCGGCGGGACGTAGGCCGCGTTGCCAGGACGGGTGCCGCCGATCCAGTTCTGGCTGCAGCGGATCTCACCCGGGCTCTTCTCGGCGCCGCGCACGCCCTTCATGAGCCGTCGGTGAGTCTCGCAGAGGAGCCGAACCGAGATCGGCAAGCCCTTGGGCGACTTGATCTGCTTGTCCGGCAGGGGCTTGAGCAGTTCCGGGTTCTCGGCGATCGCGTTCTCAAGGCCGATCTCGTCGAACACGATGTCGACCTTGCGCGTGTCAGGGTTCCAGGTGGCAGCCCAGACGAAGGTGCGCACCCAGTAGTTGAGCTCACCGCGCGGGAGCGATGGCCAGAGGGGAGCGACGTTCTCGAGAAAGCGGCGAGCGTTCCTGTGCCTGAGCGGGGCGCGATCTCGGCACGACGCGCGGCGCCTTCTGAGAACGGGGGCTAGGTTAACTCGCGAGCGGTAGACGAGCGGACACCGCTCTAATGCGGCCTATTGTCCAATCGGACGTGAAGATGAAGACGACGACGAAGTTGAACGGTGCGCTGAAGCGGCACATCGGTCCTGAGGCCAAGCGCACCTAAGAAGGAGTTCGCAGAACTTGCGAAAGTCTCGAGCTGGCAAGGTCTCGCACGCAGGCAGCGTCGCGATCGTCTCGTCCACGCCATAGGCGTAGTAGCCAAACGTCCGGTGGAACATCGACAGCTTGCCGATGCCGTCGTCGATCAGATCGGACTTGGCTGGAGCCCGGCGAGGTAGATCTCGGGCTCAATCAGCACGAGTAGTGCTTCGGTGCGTATTCCACGCATCGTGATCACTCAGTCCACGGCATCGTGAACGCCCAGTCCACGACATCGTGATCGGAGCGAAGCGACGGTCGGGCGTCGGACAGTCTAATCCAAGATCCTCAGTTCGGTCACGATCCTCTCCTCGACAGTGAGTCTCCTCGGAGCGGAGCGACGCGCTGGTGTCCGTCGGTCCGTGCTGGAGCCCACATGATGATGGGCTTGTGGGAATGTGGGAATCTCGCGGTCTTCGCGAGATTTCCAAGACGCGGTGGGCGCGCGTTCTGGGCGCGTCCGCGGCGGCGCCATTTCCACAGCCTCGGGCGCGGGTTGGCCAGCCCGCGTCACGCGTCCCCCTCCGTCTCCGCGGCGCCACGCGCCTTGGGGGCGCGGCGGGAGGGCCCCTCCAGGGTGAGCGGGTAGGCTCGGTGAATGAGGCGGTCGATGATCGCATCGGCGACTGTCGGATCGCCCAGGTAGGCGTGCCAGAGATCCCGCGGGAGCTGGCTCGCCATCACCGTGGAGCGGGTCGCATCGCGGTCTTCGAGCAGCTCCAGCAAGTCCTGGCGCTGCGACTCCTTGAGCGGCGCGATGGCGAAGTCGTCCAAGATAACCAGGTCGGCGCGGGCGAAGCGGGCCAGGAGCGTCGTGTAGGAGCCATCGGCGTGCGCCAGGGCCAGTTCTTCGAAGAGCCGGGGGACGCGCCGGTAGATCGTCCGGTAGCCCTGACGACAGGCCTGCTGGCCCAGCGCACAGGCAAGGTACGTCTTGCCCACGCCGGTCTTGCCCGTGATCAGGACGTGATGATGTTCGGCGATCCACTGGCACGTGGCCAGGCGCCGGATCGTGGCGCGGTCCAGGGCGCGTCGAGGCGCGTACTCGATCCCCTCCAGACTCGCGTCGCTGATGCGGAGCCGCGCCTCCTTCAGCCGACGCGTGAGGGCGCGGTTGCCACGCCACAGGTGTTCCGCGTCGACGAGCAGGGCCAGCCGTTCGTCGAAACCGAGCGAGGCGAGGCCGGCCTCGTGCTGTTGGGCCACGTAGGCGTCGGCCATCGCGTCGAGGCGAAGCGCCCGCAGGCGCTCGACCGTGGGTGCGGTGAGCATTACTGGTCTCCTTCTGGATCGAGGTAATAGTGGGGGCCCCGGATGTTGGCGTGCAGCAGCGGGGCGACGGTCGCCCCCTCGTCGGGCAGCAGCGGCTGCCGATCGAGATCGTGGGTCAGAATCGACTTGACGTGCCGATAGGACGTGGCCCCAGCTCCCATGGCCCGCCGGCACGCGGCTTCCAACCGGTCGGTGCCGTAGGCCTTCCCCAGTCGCAGCAGCCCCAGACAGGATCGATACCCCTGCTCCGGATGCGGCCGGTCGGCCATGATGGCCTCGTTGCCCAGCAGCAGCCAAGGAACGGCACCGCCAACGATGGCGAATTTGCCTTTGAAGCTTCCAAGGATCTGGCCGATTTCGACGAGCACTTTCTTGACGGCCGCCGTCGTGCGATCGTCATAGTTCGTTGCGGATTGAGGTTCGCCGGGTGTCATTTGGGCCATGTCAGCCTTTCGTGTCGTAGATGCTCGGCGGCCTCACGCCCCCGCTCTCCGGCCGTGGCGAGGTCAAGATATGTTTGGACGGGGCTGGTACAGATGGCGCCAGGTGCCGGTTCCACAGTATCGCGGAACAAACCGGAATCCTTGAGCACAGTCACCAGGACGTTCTCGCCTTTGGAAATCGACGACAACTTCAAGGCCGCTCGCAGTCGCGCAAGCCCTGCGTCGTCTGCATAGAAGTACTGCGTACCGGTCCGTCCGTAGGGGGCGAGCCATTGCGCCGCCGAGAACGAGGCGAATGCCGCCAGGCCTGTGTCATCATCCGCGTGAAGCACCCGACGCGCGACTTCCTCGAACGCTCTGCCATGTAGTGTGGTGTAGAAAGTCGACTGCTTGCCGGCCGGTGGCGCGTAAACGGCGCGCCACGCATCCAGCAGCGCCCCTGGCTCAGACAGAAACAGACCATCGTCGGACACACGCGCCCACTCCCGATCCAGCAACCCCGAACGCACGTTGCTGACGTGGCCGAGGCTGACAGCCGCGGTCTTCGCAAGTTCCGTGACCCTCCAGGCCCGATGGGGATCGCGTAGCATCACACGCAGGACCTGCGCGGATTTCGGCTTGAACAGAGATCTGAGTTCACGCCGCTCGACAACAGGCTTGCTCGCAACTTGACGTTCGATGAAGACGCTGCCGAAGATCAGCCGCGAGTTGCCTTCGAGGTCGAGATAGCTCACGTCTTGTTCGCGACACAGCGCCTGAGCGTCACGCGATAGATAGGGAGCGATGAGGACCGGCGATGGACTCTGCGCATGATGAGCGACGTAGTCCCGTAGCTGGAGCAGCGCCATCCGGACGTGGCGCGGCTGGCCGCTGGATTTCACCTCGCAAACCAGCACGTGACGCCGGCCCGAAACTTCGACGTCCGCCACGATGTCGATCCCCTGGTCCAGAGGCCGCGACTCGTGCTTGAGGCCTCGTAGCTTGATCGTCGGCACCTGCTCCAACAGCAGGCGGAGCGCCTCCATCCCTTGGTGTTCTAGATCTTTCACCATAATACTAGTATTCAGCATTTGATGAAATTACCATTATTGGTGAAATTGTCAAGCCGGCTTCACAAAATTAGGTGTTTTCATCACACGCTGAAAACGCCTTATTCGGTGAAAGCCGGCACGGCTTCTGCTACTTCGGCGTCCAGGCAGGCCAGGCTCGCGCTTCTTCGAAGGCGAGCGACGACCGTGAAACTGTTGGAGGGAAGGAAGCGACCCGAATAGAACCGCAGGTTCGTCCAGACGTCGGCCTTCTCGGGCACGAGGGGGAATGGAAACTCGAACGCCTGCGGCATCACGCCGACAATGGTGTAGTCATCGCGCTCGCTGGAGAAGTTCAACGATAGTGTCTGGCCGACGACATCGGGCCGGCTGCCGTAGCGGCGCTGCCAGAAGTCGTGGCTCAGAATGGCGACGCGCGCGCTTCCCCAAATGGCGTCGGCGGGAACGAACGGCCGGCCAATGACCGGAGCGACACCGAGCACCGAGAAGAGTTGGTGAGTGCAACTCGCTTCCGAGATGCGCTCCTCCGTGCCCCAGACCTTGAGCGCGTGCATCCGGGTCTTGGAGGCGGGGGGGGGGTGTAGGGAGCCATCGCTTCGAAGCTTCGCGCCTCGCGCTCGAAGATCGGGAAGGCCGACTCCATCATGGGCAGATGTTCTTCGCCGCTCTTGAGGTTGTAGTCCCACAGCATGACGAGGCGGCCGGGGTCCGGGTAGGGAAGGCGGCGAAAGACAAGCCCGTACAGCGCGCTGAAGATGGCGGTGCTCCCGCCAATCACGAGGGCGAGCGTGACGATGGCAACCAGCGCGAATGCCGGGCTGCGCCGGAGGGAGCGGACGGCGAACCGCAGATCCTGGTGGAACGAATCGAGAAACACCAGGCGTACCCCGCGCACGGCCTCCCTCGTCTGCGTGACGCCGCCCAACTCCCGCAAGGCAGCCCGTCGCGCCTCGGTCGGCGTCATTCCCCTCTCGACGTTCGCCTGGGTCTCCATCTCGACGTGAAACCGGAGCTCCTCGCTCACCTCGGCATCGATGGCGTTGCGCCGGACCAGCCCCTTCACGTACGCGAACAGCCGCGTCAGCATGGTTATCTCCGATGCCGGTCTAGGTCGTGCGCAACACCCGCCGCATTGACAGCGCAAACTGCTCCCAGCTCTGCGTCTCGGCTTCCAACTGCTGCCTTCCGGCTTCCGTCAGCGTGTAAACGCGCGCCCGCCGGTTGTTCTCCGACGGCGCCATTTCCGACCTGATGTGGCCGCGCATTTCCAGCCGGTGAAGCGCCGGGTAGAGCGAGCCTTGGCTGGCACAGAGACCCTCCCGGGAGAACTGCCGAATCCGGTTGGAGATGCCCCACCCGTGATTCGGGCCGAGGGCGAGGATCTTCAGGATCAGAAGGTCGAGCGTGCCCTGAAGAAGGTCGGTCTTCGGCAAGGTGCCTCCTGTCGAAAGACGAGAGGAATAATGCGCCAGTGACCCCTCGGAGGTCAAGGGGGAGGAGGACTACCGTGCATCCCCACATACACGTTTCAATCAGGCGGCCAGGGCCGGCCATCGGGGTCGCTATTGCGATGCTGGTTGAGGTGAGACTGCCCGTCGTCGGCTTCGATGGGACGCAGTTCCTCGGTAAGACACCAGTCAACACGCATTCCTAAGACATGTAGGTATATATACCACACGACGTCAGGCTGATGAGCAAGCTCGTCAAAACACATAAGTCGTTTATTATGTTTATGTTAGAAGGACGCCTGGCCATTATGTTGGCTGGCGTCTACTATGATAGTATATATACCAACATGATTGCGCCTCCACCACGGGACGGCAACCGGGACGGTCAGGCGGCAGACGTGCCACGACAACGCACTCCGAGCGACGTCGGTCCTATCACCCAGTTCTTCGATGCTCAGCCCACGAGAGTATTCAAGGCAGGGCGCCTGAAGACGATCTTCCACGAACATCGAGGGGACTGGGGCCTGCCGACGAGCATGTCCGCGGCGGCGTTCGTTGACTTCGTGGTCGAGATGACAAGGCTCCAGGAGGTCAAGGTCAAGTCGGAGCACTACCGCGACGCGACCCGCTACAGTTGGGGTGAGGTACGCCCCTACGAGCTGGCGCTCTCGCTGGGAAGGAATCCGTACCTGTCCCATGCCTCGGCCATGGCGCTGCACGGCCTCACGGAGCAGATCCCGAAGGTCGTGTACATCAACGACGAGCAAAGCCCCAAGAACCTGCCGCCGGCGAATCTCACGCAGCCCGCGATCGATCGCGCCTTCGCCGGCAGTCAACGGACGTCTCGCGCGACGTTCTCGCTTGGCGCGCTGCGAATCGTCGTGATCAGCGGCAAGCACACTGGCCGGCTGGAGGTCAGTCAACAGCAGGCGCTGGATGGAAGCCTCGTGGACGCGACGAAGCTCGAACGGACATTGATCGATATCGCCGTCAGACCGGGCTACGCCGGCGGTCCGTACCAGGTGCTGGAGGCCTATCGAACGGCTCGCGGTCGTGCGTCGGTCAACGTGCTGGTCGCAACGTTGAAGAACCTCGAGTACGCCTATCCGTACCACCAGGTCCTCGGCTTCTACATGCAGCGCGCCGGCTATCCGGACAGTGCGCTTGATCAGCTCAAGCGGCTCGGCCTCCACTTCGACTTCTACCTGACCTATGACATGCGCGAGAAGGAGCTCAACCCGGACTGGCGCCTATTCGTGCCACGAGAGTTCTAACTTCTCGACCTCGGTGACGACGAAGTCGAAGTAGAAGTCGTATTCCTCCGCAGGCACGGACAGCGTCTCCAAGACGGCCGGCCAGTCCGGGCGGTGAAACTCACGTTGTCCGCGGATGCGGCCG
>Ga0209391_10001842_pt1 | contig 11050 bp, 9 predicted proteins | sample PPLLak3March2015_FD_187246 | JGI IMG/M metagenome (GOLD analysis project Ga0209391, IMG submission 187246) | Freshwater sediment microbial communities from Prairie Pothole Lake near Jamestown, North Dakota, USA - PPLs Lake P7 Core (1) Depth... | ecosystem: Environmental > Aquatic > Freshwater >... | reverse complement strand
GGTCATGCAACGCCTGCGGATCCGTATCCGCGCGCGACAGCAAGCGAAGGAAGCGAACGTATTCCGGCCCCCAGCGGCTGCCAGCCAGCGTCCTGCTGTGCTGGTACTCGGCCTCCGCATCCTCGTATCGGCGCAGCGAGGTGTGGATCCACTGCTGGTCGCGCGACATGAACATCGCCAGCGGCTCCATCGCCTGCAGCTCGTCTGAGATCCTGAAGGTTTCCTCGAGGCGGCCCACGGCGAAGATCAGGTTGGTGTACGGAAAGGTGTGCTCCCATGACCTGGGGCTGGACTCCATCATCGCCTTGGCGACCGCGATACCTTCGGCGTGCTTCCCCTCGGCAAACAACGCATAGGCGCGCTCCCGCTGCACGATCCAGCTATCCGGTGCCAGCGCCGCCACGCGGGCGCGTGCCGCCTCCGCCTCCGCCCGCAACTGGCCAGCCTCGGCCGCCTCTGCGCGAGCAGCCAGTTGTGTCAATGACTGCGCCAGCCCATCCCAGGCCAGTACGAAGCCTGGATCCAACGCAACCGCCTCCCGTAGTCGCTGCACGATGCGGCGCGCCTCCGCGGGATCTCGCCGCTCGGATAACTGGAACTCCCGCCACTGCAGGTAGCCGTCGTACGACTCCACGCTCGTGGTGCCGCCCTGCGCACGGTTCAGCGTGCCGATATCGAGCTTCACCGACAGCGCCTGCGCAACGTCCTTCGCGATCTCGTCCTGCACCGCGAACACGCCGCTCAGGCTCCGGTCGTAGGTCTTCGACCACTGCTCCGTGCCATCTTCGGAGCGGATCAGCTTTGCAGTGACGCGCAGCTGGTCTCCATCCTTGCGCACGCTGCCCTCCAGCAGGTTCGCCACGCCCAGCTTTGCGCCGATCTGCCTGAGGTCTTCGTTCTTGCCCTTGAAGGAGAAGCTGGAAGTTCGTCCGGTCAGCCGCAGCGCTGGTATGCGTGCCAGCTGGTTCAGGATCTCCTCGGTGAGTCCGTCGGAGAAATACTCCTGCGATGCGTCCGGCGAGAGGTTCGCGAAAGGCAGGACCGCGAGCGTCACGCCGGTTTGTGCTGCGGGCGCAGCCGGTGGGGAATCCGTTGCAGCCGTCGGCGTGAGGTTCTCGCCTCGCGGAAGCAGAGCCCAATACAACAGGCCCGCGGCCGCAAGCAGCGCGGCTCCGATTCCGAGGACGACCCCAAGGAGCGCGCCCTTGCGGCTGACGGCCGCCGCCGCCACCGGACCCTGCTTCACGGCTCCGCCTTCCTGTTGGGGCTGGTCGGTCGTGAGCCGCAGGCCGTCGATGAATGTCCGCCACCGGGGATCGGCAGCATCGCCGCCCCAGCCCGCCAGATCCGCCGTGTGGATCAACTCGAAGATGACCGGACGCTTACAAGGCTCGATCATCACCGGCACCAGCCGACGCGCGGCTCGAGCCTGCGTGGCCTCCGCGCGCACCCAGTCGGATTCCACCGAACGCCTCGACCAGAGCACCACGACGGCCCGGGCTTCCTCCAGCGCCTTTTCGGTCGCCCGATCGAAGGACTCGCCGGCGTGGATTGCCTGGTCCCACCAGACGCTGAATCCCTCGCGCTGCAGGCCGGCCGCGAACTGGTGCGCGACCTTCCGATCGTCCCTGCTGTAGGAAATGAAGACGTCGGCCATGTCGGAGGCGCTCCCCTGTCCGCCGATCATGCCATAGGCCCATTTGGCCGGGATGGCTCGCTGGGTTCTGCGGGCCAGTACGGACAGGAGGACCAACCACGTCAGTCCACGTTCAACCTTGAAGTGGGAGTACTCGCAGTCGCCTCTGCGAGCATGTTCCTCGGAATCGCACCCGGTGACGACCCGATTGCTCTCGCATCCAGGAGTGCCGGAATTCCGACGGGCGTGTGCTGCTGAATCCGCCTCTTTCGCAAGAAAATGGAACGGCGATGGCCGGCGCAAGGGCTCGCCTCGTCGACGATTTGCGTCCGCCGTAGTGATACTTAGCATCACTTCATGCGTACCGAGCTCGTAACAACCCTCAAGCGCCACGTCACGGAACTGCTGTCGGAGCTCGAGCGCGACCGCCAGCCGATCCTGATCACGCAGCACGGAGTGCCCAGTACGTATCTGGTCGACGTCGCGACATTTGAGCCTCTGCAGCACCGCATGAGCGTGCTGGAAGGCATCGCTCGTGGAGAACCAGCGATCGAAGAGGGCCGTACCGTCCCGCATGCCGAGGCAAAGCGGCGCATGGGACGATGGCTGAAACATTCTGGACTGAACGGGCCCTGAACGACCTGGATGGCATCGCTGACTACATTGCGCCAGAGAGTCCGGAGGCGGCACGCGCCCTGGTCCAGCGGGCCTGTGCCCATGTCGATGAGCTCGTCGATCGTCCTCGAAGCGGATCTCGAGCAGGCACTGGCGTCGCTCCCTATTTGAGGTCAGGGAGTGCGACGGACCTCCATGAATTCCGTCAGATCCTCATCGCTGAACTGCCCCGAGTTCAGCCGGTCGGCGAGCTGCTGGGCTCGCTCATCGAGGTCGGTTGCATCACTCTGGCCGGAAGCCTGAACCCAGGCCTGCCGGATGATCTCGGTACCGGACTCACCACCCGTACACGGATTCACGGTCTCGTAGTGACAGAACGCCGCGACCCACGCGGCGCCTAGCGCGCAGTCGTGCCCCTGTATGCACGCGGCCATCTTCCAGACCCACTGTTCGGTCTCGGCCGTCGACCCGCTGCCGGTCAGGTAGTAGATCGCGTCCGCCGCGTCCCATGTTGCGACGGGATCGCCTGCGGCGACGGCCTTGAGAACCAGGGCCCGCGCCCCGGCTTTCCTCTCGTCGAATTCCGCTGCAGTCAGAGACGCCCGGTCGGGCAACGGCACGGACTGCAGATAGGCGGCACGAAGCTCATCCAGCGCCTTGCGTGTCTGCGCAGCTGGAAGACCTGCCTCGGACGCTTTCTCCAGCCAAGTCCTGGAACTGCCCAGTTCGCCGGTACCCCGAGCCATCAACGCTTCGCATCGACGGTACACATCACGGACAGCATCCATGTTCACTGACCGCGTGCTTGCCCAGTTGAGCGCTTCATCCAGCGTCCGACGTCTTCCAGGTCGATCGAAGTACCCGCGATAGCCGTCCTCGCAGTACTCGAGTGCCTGATAAAGCGCGAACTGCGCGGATGCGTCGCCTTCTCTTGCGGCCGGAAGCGCATGATCGAGGAACTCGAGGTAGTTCGACGACATCTCCAGCAAGTCCTGCCAGCTGACCGTGGCAACTACGCTAGCGGAAGGAACGGCCTCCCGGCGCGTATCGGATAGTCCTGCAGTCGGTGGTTCGGGACTGGGCCCACCGACTCTCGCTGAAGCTTGTGGAGCGACCGCTACATCGGGATCGGGATCGGGGTCGCCGCGCCGGTCGGCGATGACGAGGGCGAGAGCCGCGACCGCCGCGAGCGCGGCAAGCCCGACTCCGGCTCCGAGTCTCACCGCTACTTCGCGCGGCCCTTGAGGGCGCCGCTCGCCACGAAGTGCGCCGCCACGTCGTCGCCCGCCCGCGCCGCGCGGCGGATGCCCTCGAGGATCATCTTCTCGGCGCGCTCCGTGCCGACCCAGCTCACGATCGTCACCCACTTACCCTTCTCCAGGTCCTTGTAGTGCTGGAAGAAGTGAGCGATCTGGTCGGTGAGCGTCGCGGGCAGGTCCTTGTACGACTTCACGCCTTCGTAGAACGGATGCAGCTTGTCCACCGGAACGGCGATCACCTTCTCGTCGTCGCCGGCCTCGTCCTTCATGAGCAGCGCGCCCACCGGCCGCACGCGCACGATCGCGCCCGCCACCACCGGGCTCGGCACCACGACGATCACGTCCACCGGATCGCCGTCGCCCGACAGCGTGTGCGGGATGAAGCCGTAGTTGCCGGGGTAGAACATCGCGGTGTTGAGGAACCGGTCGACGCGCAGCGCGCCCGATTCCTTGTCGAGCTCGTACTTCACGGGCACGCCGCCCTGCGGGATCTCGATCAGCACGTTCACGTCGCGCGGCGGATCCTCGCCGATGCCGATCTTGCCGATGTCCATGTGCGTTACCCGTGGTACTGGGGGGAGAGTTCGTGGACGGCCTCGACCATCGCGAGCGCGTGCTCCGGCGGCACGTCGGGGTGGATGCCGTGGCCGAGGTTGAAGACGTGGCCGGGGCCGTGGCCGAAGCTTGCGAGCACCCGCGCGACCTGCGCGCGAATCTCGGCGGGCGGTGCGTAGAGCACGCTCGGGTCGAGGTTGCCCTGCAGCGCAACGCGATCCTGCACGGCAGCACGCGCGTTCGCGAGATCCGTAGTCCAGTCCACGCCGAGGGCGTCGCAGCCGGTGCCGGCCATGTCGGCGAGCCACTGGCCCCCGCCCTTGGTGAACAGGATCACCGGCACGCGCCGGCCCTCGCTCTCGCGCGTCACGCCGTCGACGATGCGCTGCATGTAGCGAAGAGAGAACTCGCGGTAATCGGCGGGCGTGAGCGCGCCGCCCCAGGTGTCGAACACCATCACCGCCTGCGCACCGGCCGCGACCTGCGCGTTGAGGTAGGCGAGCGTGGCGCGGGTGATGACGTCGAGCAGGCGGTGCAGCTCGGCGGGCGCGCCGTACAGCATGCCCTTGATGTGCTGGAAGTTCTTGCTGCTTCCGCCCTCGACCATGTAGGTGCCCACGGTCCACGGGCTGCCGGCGAAGCCGATCAGCGGCACGCGGCCCTTCAGCTCGCGGCGAATGAGGCGCACGGCGTCCATCACGTAGCGCAGCTCGCCCTCGGGGTCCGGGATCGGCAGGCGGTCGATGTCGGCCGGGGTCCGTACCGGGCGCGCGATCTTCGGGCCCTCGCCCGCCTCGAACTCGAGCCCGACGTTCATTGCGTGCGGGATGGTGAGGATGTCCGAGAACAGGATCGCCGAGTCGAGGCGGTAGCGCTCGAGCGGCTGCAACGTCACCTCGCAGGCGAGCTCGGGGTTCATGCAGAGCTTGAGGAAGCTGCCGGCCTTGGCGCGCGTGGCCCGGTACTCCGGCAGGTAGCGGCCCGCCTGCCGCATCATCCACAGCGGCGTGCGGGGTGTCGGCTGCCGTAAAAGCGCGCGCAGCAGCAGGTCGTTCTGCAGCGGGACGCTCATTTCGCAGCCCCGCCGCCGAAGATCCCGGTGATGGTTTGCTGGATAGCCTCGGCCGCCGCGCGCGGGTCGGCCGCGTCGCGGATCGGGCGGCCGACCACGATGTAGTCTGCACCGTTGGCAAAGGCCTGCGCCACGTCCACGGTGCGCTTCTGGTCGTCCACCGGCTTGTTCTCGACCGGGCGGATGCCCGGTGTGACGACGATCAGGCGCTGGTCGATGAACTCGCGCAGCTTCGGCACCTCGAGGCCCGACGAGACCACGCCGTCGCAGCCGGCCTCGAGCGCGCGCCGGGCGCGGGAGAGCACCAGCTGCTCGACGTCGCACTTGAAGCCGAGGTCGTCGAGGTCGCCGCGGTCGAGGCTGGTGAGCACCGTGACCGCCAGAACCTTCACGTCGCCCTTGTTCGCCGCCGCCGCCTCCATGATCGCCTGGTTGCCGTGCACGGTGGTGAGAGTCACGCCGCGATTGCGCAGCTGCCTGACCGCTGAGCCGACGGTGGCCGGGACGTCGAAGAACTTGAGGTCGACGAACACCTTCTTGCCGCGGCCCACCATCCAGTCGAGCAGCTCGAAGTAGCCGCCGGACATGCACAACTCGAGGCCGAGCTTGTAGAAGTGCACCGAGTCGCCGAGCGTGTCCACGAGACGCCGGGCCGCGCCGGGGTCGGCGACGTCCAGGGCGAAGATCAGGCGTTCCTGCGCGGGAATGTGCTTCGGGATCAACGGCATGGTCGGGACTCGGCGGGAAATTCAACGCGGCATGATACCCGCTTTCCTCAGGTCCTCTCCGACGGGTCGAACAGGCGCCGGTGCTCCAGGATCGCGTAGCGGTCGGTCATGCCGGCGATGTAGTCGGCGACCGCCCGGGCCCGCCCCGGACGCCCGGCCTCGGCCTCCATGCGCCGCGCGGCCTCCTGGTGCTCCTCGGGCATGAGCTCGACGTCCTCGAGCAGCGCAGCGAACAGCTCGCGCACGACCCGCTTCGCCTTGGTCGTCATGCGCAGCACCCGGTAGTGCCGGTACAGGCCGTCGCGCAGGTAGCGCTTGAGCTCGAGGTGCTCGGCCTCGACGACGGCACTGAACGTGAGCAGCGGCTTCTCGCACGCCCGCACCTCGTCGGCACTCGCGGGCGCCGCTTCCGCGATCGCCGCCGCCGAGGCGCCGACCAGGTCGTTGACGAGGTAGTCGATCATCCGCCGCACCACCTCGTGCACCAGGCGCCGCTGGCCGAGGCCTGGATAGCGTTCGGTGACGAGGTCGTGCTGACGGCGGAAGATCGCGAGCCGGCGCAGCTCGTCGATCGTGATCAGCCCGGCGCGGATCCCGTCGTCCACGTCGTGGTTGTTGTAGGCGACGGCGTCGGCGAGGTTCGCGAGCTGCGCCTCGAGGGAGGGCTGTCGCCGCTCGAGGAACCGCAGCCCGAGCTCGCCGAGCTGGCGTGCGTTGGCGGCCGAGCAGTGCTTGAGGATGCCCTCGCGGGTCTCGAAGGTGAGGTTGAGCCCCGCGAACTCCGCGTAGCGCTCCTCGAGCTCGTCCACCACGCGCAGCGACTGCAGGTTGTGCTCGAAGCCGCCGAACTCGCGCATGCACTCGTTGAGCGCGTCCTGGCCGGCGTGACCGAAGGGCGTGTGCCCGAGGTCGTGGGCGAGGCAGATCGCCTCGGCGAGCGGCTCGTTGAGCCCGAGCGCGCGGGCCACACTGCGCGCGATCTGGGCGACCTCGATCGAGTGCGTGAGCCGGGTGCGATAGAGATCGCCCTCGTGGTTCACGAAGACCTGGGTCTTGTACACGAGGCGCCGGAACGCGGTGGAGTGCACGATCCGGTCGCGGTCGCGCTGGTACTCGGTGCGGTGCCTGGGCGGCGGCTCCGCGAAGCGCCGGCCGCGCGAGGCCGCCTCGTGCTGTGCGTACGGCGCGAGTCCCGCGTCCGCGCTCACGCGTGTTCCCCGAAGTGGGCCGCGAGCGTGGCCTGCAGGGCCTCGGCCGGGTAGTCGCCCGTCACGACGCCCTCGCCGAGTCGGCGCATCAGTACCAGGCGGAGGCGCCCGGCGAGCACCTTCTTGTCGAGTCCCATGAGTGCGTGCGCGCGCCCCGCGCCGATCGGCGGCGGCGCTACGGGTAAGCCGGCGCGCGCGAGCAGCGCCTGCACGCGCTCGACGTCGGCCGCGTCGATCCACCCGAGGCGACGCGAGAGATCCGCCGCCATGAGCATGCCGGCCCCGACCGCCTCGCCGTGCAGCCACTCGCCATAGCCGACCGCCGTCTCGATGGCGTGGCCGAAGGTGTGGCCGAGGTTGAGCAGCGCCCGGCGGCCGTGCTCGCGCTCGTCCTCGGCGACGATCGAGGCCTTGAGCTCGCAGGAGCGGCGCACGGCGTGCGCGACCGCGCCTGGCTCGAGCGCGAGCAGCGCCTCGAGATGCGCCTCGATCCAGCCGAGGAAAGTCGGGTCGGTCACCAGGGCGACCTTGATCACCTCGGCGAGTCCCGCACGCAGCTCGCGCGGCGGGAGTGTCGCGAGCGTGTCCGTGTCGGAGACCACGGCCCGCGGCTGGTGGAAAGCGCCGATCAGGTTCTTGCCGCCCGGGTGGTTGACCCCAGTCTTGCCGCCCACCGAGGAATCGACCTGCGCGAGCAGCGTGGTGGGGAGCTGCACGTAGTCCACGCCGCGCTGGTAGCAGGCGGCGGCGAAGCCGGCGATGTCGCCCACGACACCCCCGCCGAGCGCGGCGATGCAGGCGTCGCGGTTCATGCGCCGCTCCACCAGCGCGTCGAACACGTGCTCGAGGGTGCGGAGGGTCTTGTGGCGCTCGCCGTCCGGCAGGGCCACGTGCGCGACGCGCCGGCCCGCCAGACCGCGGAGCACGCGCTCGAGGTACAGCGGCGCCACGGTGTCGTTCGTGACCACCAGCACGTCGCGGGCATGGACGGCCTCGTCGAGCACCACGACGGAGTCGAGCAGTCCAGGTCCGATCAGGATCGGGTAGCTCCGCTCGCCGAGCTCGATGCTGAGCCGCTCCATCAGGTGCCCCGTACGACCGCCAGTCGCCCCGCAATCTCGTCGACCACCGTGCCGACGCGTCGTCCGTCGGTGCTCACGGTCAGGTCGGCGGTTTGCTCGTAGAGGGCGGCGCGCTGCTGCATGAGGCGCTCGAGCGTTTCACGCGGGTCGTCACTATTCAACAGGGGCCTCGATCGGTTGCGCCGCGTGCGCGCCAGCTGCTGGCCGACGGAGGTCCGAAGATACACGACGCAGCCCCGGCTGCGCAGCCGTTCGCGCGTGTCGGCGTCGAGGATCGCACCGCCACCCGTCGCGACGAGCACGTGCTCGCGGCGCGTCAGCAGGTCCAGCACCTCGCGTTCGCGCACGCGAAACCCGGCCTCGCCCTCGCGCTCGAAGATGTAGGGGATGTCCACGCCCGTACGCGACTCGATCTCGGCGTCGCTGTCCACGAACTCGAGTCCGAGCCGCTCGGCGAGCTGCCGGCCCACGGCGCTCTTGCCCGAGCCCATTGGCCCGATGAGGAAGATGTTGTCGCAGTCGAGCATGCCCGGTGCAAGAAAAACGGCCGCAGGGTCGCTGCGGCCGTTCATTCTCGCACCGGTGTCGCCGGGCGTCAGTAGATCTCCGCGCCCTCGCGCAGGATCTTGGGCGTCACGAAGATCAGCAGCTCGTCCTTGTTGTCCGTCCGGGACCTGCTGCGGAAGAACATGCCGAGCCCGGGGATGTCGCCCAGGAACGGCACCTTCTGCTCCACCTCTCGGCGCTCGGTCTCGAGGATGCCGCCGAGGACCACCGTCTGGCCGTCGTTCACGAGCACCTGCGTCGTGATCTCGCGCGTGTCGATGCTGGGCACGAATCCGCCCGTGGCGCTCGCCACGAGCTGGCCGACGTTGTCCTTGCTGACCGTGAGGTCGAGGATGATGCGGTCGTCCGGCGTGATCTGCGGCGTGACCTTGAGCGACAGCACGGCCTTCTTGAACTGCGTCGTGGTGGCGCCGCTCGAGGCCGACTCCTGGTAAGGAACCTCCACGCCCTGCTCGATGCTGGCCTCCTTGCCGTTCGCCGTGATGACGCGCGGCGCCGACACCAGCTCGCCGCGGCCCTCGGTCTGGGCCGCCGAGATCTCGAGGTCCACGACGTAGTCGCTGTCGAGCAGGGTGAGCGCCAGCCGCGCCGCCGGATTGGCGATCGGCAGATTGACGAGGTAGCGATCCGGCACCGGCGAGGTGGCGACCGAGTTGCCGTCGACGCCCGCGCCGCCCGGGCCGTTCGGGCTGATGATCGGGCCGCGGCTGCCGTCGGCCGAGTTGAGGCCCTGGGCCCCCATCCACATCAGGCCGTCGTTGCTGCCGTAGTTGCCGACGAACGCGCCGCCGAAGCGCACGCCGAGCTCGCGGCTGAAGTCGTCGTTGACGATCACGATGCGCGCCTCGATCAGCACCTGCTTGACCGGAATGTCGAGCGTCGAGACCAGCCGGCGGATGTCGGCGAGGCGATCGGCGGTGTCCTGAAGCAGCAGGGTATTGGTCCGGTCGTCGATCGAGACGCTGCCGCGATCGGAGAGCAGCGAGCTCTTGCCCTGGGTGCGGATCAGCGCCGCGAGGTCCGAGGCCTTGGCGTAGTTGACCTGCAGGTACTCGGTGCGCACCGGCGCGAGCTCCGTGAGCGCCTTCTGCGACTCGAGCAGGGCCCGTTCGCGCGCCGCCAGTTCCTCGGTGGGCGCGACGTACACGACGTTGCCTTCCTGGCGCTTGTCGAGGCCCTTGGTGCGCAGGACGATGTCGAGCGCCTGGTCCCAGGGCACGTTCTGCAGCCGCAGCGTGACGTTGCCGCGCACGGTGTCGCTCACGACGATGTTCTGGCCGCTGGTCTCCGCGAGCAGCTGCAGCACCGCCCGCGTCTCGATGTCCTGGAAGTTGAGGGTGAGGCGCTCGCCCTTGTATTCCTTCTTGGACGGGTCCACGACCGCGGCTTTGGGCCGGGGACGCAACTCGAGCACGTACTCGCGGTCGGACTGGTAGGCGAGCTGCTCGTAGTCGCCGGCGGCCGCGACCACGATGCGCGTGCCGACGGCCGTCCGCGCGACGTCGAACGAGCTCACCGGCGTGGCGAAGTCCACCACGTCGTAGCGCTGGGCCTGCTCCTCGGGGAGGCTGGTGCGCGGGAAGTCCACCACGATGCGCCCGCCTTCCTGCTTGAGGCTGGCCTGCACGCGGGTGTCGTTCGTGCGGACGATGATGCGCCCGGCGCCGTCGGTGCCGCGGCGGAAGTCCACTTTCTCGATGCTGGCGCCCGCCACCGGTGCGCCCGAGCTCGCGACGGTCGCCGCGGCCGCGGCGGAAGCCACCGCCGCGGATGCGCCGCGCCCGAGCGTGACGATCACCGTGTTGCCGGCCACGCGCGTCTCGTACGGCTGCATCTGGTCGAGATTGAACACGAGCCGGGTACGGCCCGATGCTTCGGCGGCAACGATGGTGTCCACGCCGCCGGTCTTGACGTCGATGCGGCGCGAATCGAGCGCGATCGTCGTGCCGGGCAGGTCGACGGCGAGCCGCGCCGGGTTATCGATGGTGAAGCTCACGGGCTGCGGGGCGGGGCCGTCCAGCACGAGCCGCACCTCCAGCTGCTCGCCGGGCTGCGGCTGCAGCTCGATCTTCTCCAGCCGCGTGGCGGACTGCGCGAGAGCGCCTTGCCAGGCGAGGCCGGCCAGCGCGGCCAATGCGACCAGCGCGGCACGGGATCGCGACGGCCTCGCCGAGCGCGGGCCCTCGCGGAGGTTGATGGAATGCGACGAAGCAGCGGTCATGCTCGGGTCTCCTTGCAGATCAGTCTCTCAGGGCGAGCGCGGCGGGCCGTTGGATGAACCCGCCCATGCCGTCCGGGACGATCTCGATGAGCGAGATCTTGCCTTCC
>Ga0209391_10001841_pt1 | contig 11051 bp, 13 predicted proteins | sample PPLLak3March2015_FD_187246 | JGI IMG/M metagenome (GOLD analysis project Ga0209391, IMG submission 187246) | Freshwater sediment microbial communities from Prairie Pothole Lake near Jamestown, North Dakota, USA - PPLs Lake P7 Core (1) Depth... | ecosystem: Environmental > Aquatic > Freshwater >... | reverse complement strand
TGCGCTCGACGTCCGGCAGCCACGCGGGGGGCGGTGGCAGCGCCGGATCACGGCCGCCATAGATCGCGTTGAAGCGCTCCCACTGCTCGGCAAAGGGGGTCTCCGGACGTCGCCGGAGCTCGGCGATGTACGCCAGCCACCGAGCCACCTGCAGATCGACACTCGGAGTGCTCATTGCTGCTGCGTTCAACATGGGAGGTCTGGGGGCCATTCCGGCGGAGAAGTTCTCAATTCTGAATTTTGAATTCTCAATTTCCACCCGCCCCCCGTGCTCGGGATGGTAGACGGGAGTTCAAAATTGAGAATTCAAAATTCAAAATTCAGAATTGCGACCTCAGCGTCGCTCTTCGTTCCCGCGGTCGATGCGCACCACGTCCTCGGGGGGCAGCAGCTCGAGCAGGCGCCCGACCGCCGCCGCCACGCGCGCCCCGTCAACGCTCTCGAGGCTGATCCAGACCCGGAACTCGGTCTCCCCGAAGCGCGGGTAGGAGCCGATCTTGACCTCGGGGAACTCCGCCACCACGCGGTCGAGGAGCGGCGCGATGCGGCTCTCGTCGGAGCGCAGGTAGAGGCCGTTGAGGACCTTGACGGTGCCCTTGAGCTCGCGGCGCAGGCTCGGCAGCTTGGCCGAAAAGAGCCGCGGCACGCCGGGGAAGAGGTAGACGTTGCGGCAGACGATGAGCGGCAGCAGGCCGTCGCCGCCGGCGAGCAGGCGGCTGCCCGCCGGCACCTCCGCCATGCGCAGGGCGGCCGGGGTGAAGCGGCCCCGCCAGTAGCCGCGGATCATCGCCTCGAGCTCGGGGTGCAGCTCGACACCGAGGCCGAAAGCCGCGGCCACGCCGCGCACCGTGCAGTCGTCGTGGGTGGGGCCGATGCCGCCCGAGGTCATGACCACGTCGTAGCGGGAGGCGCAGGACGCGACCTCGGCGGCGATCGTCGGGCAGTCGTCGCCGATCACGACGATCCGCTGCAGCTCCACGCCGAGCTCGGCCAGGAGGTCGATCAGCAGTGGCGTGTTCTCGTCGCGGAACTTCCCGCTCAGGATCTCGTCACCGATGATGATGGCGGCTGCGGTGGTCACGGGGGGAGTATATCGTCGAAGGACTGGGAGCAGGGGGCAAGGGGCAGGGAGCAAGGAGCAGGGAGCAGGGAGCAGGGAACAAGGAGCAGGATCCAGGGAGCAGGGGGCAGGGAGCAGGGGATGGGGGCTTCGGAGACAGGGCTGTTTTTCGGTGGATCGCCCGCGGGCAGAACATCACGAGGTGAAGTTGTTCGGAGGGCAGAGGAGGGGAAGTCGGGTAGTTGCGTTCAGGCGTCGAAATCACGGTCAGGGGCGCTGTCCTTCACGAACTCGTACTTTTCCTCGATGCCTCGTATGAAACCGCTCAAAGCCCGACTCAGGTTTGTTGTACGTTCGTGAAGATCTCGGTAAAGTTCGACATCCGCAAGTGAGCCTGTCTCGTGAAGTGTTTCGAGGTGATCCTTCGCCTCATCACAGGATGCGTGAGCGACCACCAGAAAGCGGATGTAATCCTGGCGGTAGCGGCGCCGGCCGTATCCTTCGACGATGTTTGTTTTCACTGACTTGATCGCCCGCCGGAGTTGGGAGCCCTGCTCATACATTTCGAATTTCGGAAGCGCAGTCAATGTCATCCGGTGGATGTCCACCACGAGTGCCTGTGCCGCCTTCCAAATTTCCAGGTTCTTGTAGCTCATCTCGGTTCAGCATAGAGCATTCGGGCTCCCCTGCTCCGTGTTCCCTGCTCCGTGTTCCCTGCTCCCTGGATCCTGCTCCCTGGACCCCGCTCCCCGCTACGCCCTACCGATCGGGAAGGCCAACACCTCGGCAATGTCACGGCTGCCGAGGGCGAGCATGAGCAGGCGGTCGAGACCGAGGGCGACGCCGGCGCAGGCGGGGAGGCCGTGCTCGAGGGCGGCGAGCAGGCGCTCGTCGATCGGCACGACGGGCAGACCCTCGCGCCTCCGGGCCTCGAGGTCGGCCTCGAAGCGGCGGCGCTGGGCGGCGGCGTCGATGAGCTCGTGGTAGCCGTTGGCGAGCTCGAGGCCCTCGACGAAGACCTCGAAGCGCTCGGCAAGCGGCGGTGAGCCGGGGCGGATCCGGGCGAGCGCGGCCTGCGAGGCCGGGTAGTCGAAAACGAAGCTCGGCTGGCAGTGGCCCAGACGCGGCTCGACGAGGTGGCTGAGCAGGAGGTCGAGCAGATCGTCGCGCCCGAGCTCGGCGACCGAGGGCACGCCGAGTGCCGCAACGCGCTCGCGGAGCCGGCCCTCGGGCTCGGCGTGGGGGTCGAGGCCGGCGTGGCGGAGGAAGGCCTCGGCGTAGCTCAGGCGCTCGCCGGGGCCGGTGCCGAGGACCGCGGCCAGCAGCTCGTCGATCTCGTCCATCAGCCGGCGGTGGTCCCAGCCCGGCCGGTACCACTCGAGGATCGTGAACTCGGGGTTGTGGCGGCGGCCCGCCTCGCCGCCGCGCACCGCCTTGCAGATCTGGTAGATCGCGCCGCTGCCGGCCGCGAGCAGCCGCTTCATGGCGAACTCGGGTGAGGTCTGCAGGAAGAGGGCTCGCCCCTCGTCGGCCCCGGGGCCGCGGTAATGGCAGCCGAGGGCGTGGAGGTGGAGGTCGGTGACCGGCGCCGCGGCGAGCAGCGGCGTCTCGACCTCGAGCACGCCGCGCGCGGCGAAGAAAGCGCGGATCGTCGCCAGCAGCTCGGCGCGCCGGCGCAGCGCCTCCATCGAGCCCGTCGGCCGCCAGTCGTCGCGTCCCGAGGTCATGGGTGCGCCCAGCAGGGAACAGGTTTTAATTTTGAGTTTTGAGTTATGAGTTTTGAGTCCCCCGCCACCCTCCCGGCAACCATCCCGCGAGCCGGGTGGGTGGGTGGGAAATTCGAAATTCTGACGGCATGGCTGAGCGGCAACTCCGAATTCCGAATTCCGAATTCCGAATTCGAATCGGGCACGGGATCAGGCCCTGGACACGTACTCCCCGGTCCGAGTGTCGACCTTGATCCGCTCCCCGGTCTGCACGAAGAGCGGCACCCGGACCACGGCGCCGGTCTCGGTCTTGGCCGGCTTGTTGCCGCCCGAGGAGGTGTCGCCGCGGACGCCGGGGTCGGTCTCGACGACCTCGAGGACCACGAAGTTGGGCGGAGTGACGACGATCGGGTTGCCCTCGTAGAGGGTCACCGAGCAGATGTCCTGCTCCTTGAGCCACTGCGCGGCGTCACCCACCTCCTCCCGGTGGGTGCCGACCTGCTCGTAGGACTCCTGGTCCATGAAGTACCACATGTCGCCGTCGGCGTAGAGGTACTGCATCTCCTTGTCGATGACGTCGGCGCCCTGCACCGAGTCGGAGGCCTTGAGGGTCATCTCGTTGACGCGGTTGGTCCTGTAGTTCTTGTAGCGGACGCGGGTGAAGGCCTGACCCTTGCCGGGCTTGACGACGTCGGTGTCGACGACAACGCAGGGATCGCCGTCGACTGTGATCTTGAGCCCGACCCGGACCTGGTTCATGTTGTACGAAGCCATGGTTCCCCGATCTCCTTGTCCTGACTTGCGTCGATCCTCACGATGCTGCGAGACTGCCGGGCGTCATGCGCGTGACCTCGGAGCCCTGGCCGGCCGGCGACTGGCGCCGCCTCCTCGCGGAGGCGGTGAGCGACGTCGACGAGCTGCTCGGCCTGCTCGGTCTCGACGGCCGCGTCCGGTCTGAAACCCCCGCCGGCGGCCGCCGATTCCCGCTCAGGGTACCACGAGGCTTCGTTGCCCGCATGCGCCGCGGAGACCCCGCCGACCCCCTCCTTCGGCAGGTGCTGCCCCTCGCCGAGGAGGGCCTGCCGGTGCCCGGCTTCAGTGCCGACCCGCTCGGCGAGCTGGCGGCGCCGCCGGTTGCCGGCGTCCTGCACAAGTACGAGGGCCGCGCGCTGGTGGTGGCGACGGGCGCCTGCGCGGTGCACTGCCGCTACTGCTTCCGCCGCCACTTCCCCTACGCCGAGCACGGCGCGCCTGCGGCGGGGTGGCAGGCGGCCGTCGACCGCATCGCTGCCGACCCCGGCATCAGCGAGGTGATCCTTTCCGGAGGCGACCCCCTGACGCTTCCGGACGGCCTGCTCGGCGAGCTCGCGCGGTCGTTCGCCGCGCTGCCGCAGCTGCGCCGCCTCCGCCTCCACACGCGGCTGCCGATCGTCCTACCGCAGCGGGTCGACACCGGCCTGGTAGCCTGGCTGTCCGTCCTCGAGGTTCCGGTGGTGGTCGTCGTCCACGCCAACCACGCCAACGAGATCGACGCCGACGTCCGGCGCGCCCTCGCCACCCTCGCAGCTGCCGGCGTGCTCCTCCTCAACCAGTCGGTGCTGCTCGCCGGGGTCAACGACTCGGCCGCGGCGCTGGCCGGTCTCAGCGAGAGCCTGCTCGAGGCCGGGGTGCTGCCCTACTACCTGCACCTCCTCGACCCGGTGGCGGGCGCGGCCCACTTCGCGGTCGACGAGGCGGCCGCGGTCGAGATCATGCGCGAGCTCGCAGCCCGCCTGCCCGGCTACCTCGTGCCGCGGCTCGTGCACGAGGTCCCGGGCGCCCCGTCCAAGCTCACGGTCGATCTCCGGGTGTGAGCGCAGCCGCGAGCTGCTTTCGAACATCGGCTCCTCGCTCGAAGGCCACGTCGCCCAGGACGCGTCGAGGACCGCCGATCTCCTCGAGAACATGGCCGCCTACGCCTCCCTGCTGCCCCACCAAATCTTCACCGAGTACCACGTCTTCTTGCCGATGGCGAGGAAGACCCTGACTGCCGACGAATTCGAGCAGCTGTCTGGAGAGTTCGCCAGCGAGCGCGAGAGGCACGGCGGCGACACCTTCGAGCGCCACCACAAGCTGGTGGTCGACATGGGCTCGATCATCGCCCACCTCCGCGAGCCCGCCGGCTCGACCGGCTGCTCCACCACTGCCAGGTCGTACAGATAGACGGCAACGGCGAGTCGGGTCAGCGGCTGCACCGAGGCTCGCAGACTCCGACGCCGCGCTTGCGGCGGCGGCAGGTGCTCGAGGCATCGGCACCGTCGGACGTCGAATGGGGGTATGATTCCGCGATGTCGAGCCATTGGCTTCAGGCAGGCACGTCGCCTGTGGGAGCAACTGTCATAGGCGCTTTTGACGATTTCGAGGACAGCAAAGGAGATGGAGATGGAATCTTCGAGAATGACAGCGATCATGAGGACGTTCTCGCTCAGCGCGCTGACGCTCGTGGTCATGGCCGGAGCCACGACGGCCTCTGCTCAGGACCGCGAGGGGCGCTGGGAGTTCACCCTCGGGACCTTCTACCAGCTCGGCATCGGCGTCGACGCTCAGGAAGAGGCGACGCTTGACACCGACGACGAGCTCGGGTTCGGGATCGGCGGGGGTTACAACTTCAGCGACCAGCTCGCCGTGACCTTCGGCATGCAGTGGGCCAGGGTGGGGTACGACGCCACCGCGCTGGATGAGAACGGCGGCGAGATCGGCATCTCGGGCTCGTACGATGCCTGGACCACGTCCGCCAACCTGGTCTACTACCTCAACGACGATCAGCTCACGCCCTATGTCGGCGCCGGCGTCGGCTGGACGTGGATCGACACCAACGTTCCGAGCGGCCCGCCGGTCACGTGGTGCTGGTGGGACCCCTGGTGGGGCTTCATCTGCTCCACGAGCTACCCGACCAAGACCACCGACGCCTTCTCCTACCAGGCGTCGCTGGGGCTGCGCTACACCTTCGACAGCGACACGACCTTTCTGAGGCTGGGTTACACCAGCCAGTGGATGGACTTCGACAAAGCCTCCAGCACGCCGCGTTTCGACGTGATCGGGCTCGAGATCGGCTTCATTTTCTAGAGTTCAACGGGATGTCTTCGGCGCCCGGCGGCCGCGCCGGGCGCCATCGCTATCGGCCACTTTCATCCAGCTGTGGTCGCTGCCTTGAACAGCGGGGCCACAGGTCGAAATGCGCAGCGCGTTGAGGGCGACGACGATGCCGAGCTCGAGGGCCGGGTCGCCCTGCAGGGACAGCAGCTCGCGCCGCCGCAGTCGTCCCTCGGCGGCGCGCGCCGCGAGAGCAGCGAGCTCCGCGGCCGCGAGGCCGGCGAAGAGCGGACACGCGCCGAGGTCGTCGTGCTCGGGAACCGTCTTGCGGACACCCTAACCGGCGCGGGCAGGCGTGTCGAGGTCCCGGGCGCAGGCGGCTTGACAGCCTCGATTTCAACACATATCTTGATGTGGTGAGATTCTGAGATGATCAGCCAGACCGCCCGCTACGCGCTCCACATCCTCGGCTACCTGGTAGCGCACCGGGGCGAGCTGGTGCGCGGCGAGGCGATCTCGGCGGCCACCGGCATCCCCGCCAACTACCTTTCGAAGATCCTCAACCAGCTCCGAAAGAGCGGCATCGTCGACTCGCAGAAGGGCTGGCACGGCGGCTTCGCGGTGCGCGAGAGTGCCCTCGGGCGGCCGATCCGCGAGGTGCTGGCAGCCATCGACGGGGTCGCCAGCGTCGAGCGCACCGACTGCGTCTTCGGCCTGCCGGAGTGCGACGACCGCAACCCCTGCCCGCTGCACCCGCACTGGGAGGGCATCCGCGACAGCTACATGACGATGGTGTCCACGACGACGATCGGCGACCTGACGATCGGCACGGGCTGAGAGGGGTCTTTTTTCTGATTTCAAAGCATCTGTGGATGTTGTGAGATATAGAAAACATTGACGATCGAAGGAGGGGAGCATGAGCATCGAACGACTCAAGTGGGCGGCGATCATCAGCTTCGTGGTGGCCCTGGGGGGCCTCCTCATCGGCGGCATCTTCGCCAACCACGAGAAGCCGCCGTACCCGGGCACGGTGGTCGGTCCCGACGGCGCCGTGCTGTTCACCCGGGCCGACATCTTCGCCGGCCAGGACGTCTACCAGCGCTACGGCCTCATGGACCACGGCAGCGTCTGGGGCCACGGCTCGCAGCGCGGGATGGAGTTCTCCGCGGTGACCCTGCACCTGGTCGCCGAGTCGGTGCGCGAGCAGCTCGCGCGCGACGGCTTCGGCCGGCCTTACGTCGCGCTCGTCGGCGAGGACAAGGACCTCGTCGACCTCCGCACCCGGCGCGAGCTCAAGGCCAACCGCTACGACGCCGGCAGCGACAGCCTCGCCCTCAGCGCGGCCCAGGTCGCAGCGCTGGGCGAGACCTCGCGCTTCTGGGAGCGGACATTCGCCGACGGCGACCAGGGCTACGGCTTCCTCCCGGGCACGGTACCCACCGCCGAGGAGCGCGAGCAGATCGGCCGCTTCTTCTTCTGGACGGCCTGGGTGGCCTCGGCCAACCGGCCCGGCAGCGATTACAGCTACACCAACAACTGGCCGCCCGACCGCTCGATCGGCAACGTCGCCACCACCGAGACCTACATCTGGTCGATCGCCGGCATCGTCTCTCTCTTCGTCCTGCTCGGGCTGTTCATCTTCTGGGTCCACCGCGACCACCTGTGGTACGGCGAGGCGAAGGGCGTCGCCCTGGCCGAGAGGCTGGTCGACGCGCCGCTCACCTCGAGCCAGCTCAAGGCGGCCAAGTTCTTCCTCGTGGTGATCCTGCTCTTCCTCCTGCAGACCACCTTCGGCGGCCTGCTCGCCCACTACACCGTCCACCCCGGGACCTTCTTTCTCTCCTTCGTCGGCAAGATGATCCCCTACAGCTGGGCCAAGTCCTGGCACCTCCAGCTCGCCATCTTCTGGATCGCGACCACCTGGGTGGCATCGGCGATCTACCTCGCGCCGATCGTCGGTGGCCGCGAGCCGAAGCAGCAGGGCCTGCTGGTGCAGCTGCTGTTCGCCGCCATCCTGCTGGTGGCGGTCGGGAGCCTCGCCGGGGAGGTCATCGGGATCTACGGCGGCCTCGGCGACCTCTGGTTCTGGTTCGGCCACCAGGGCTGGGAGTACCTCGAGCTTGGCCGGTTCTGGCAGATCCTGCTCTTCGTGGGCTTGGTGTTCTGGCTTCTCATCGTCTACCGGGCGGTGGGCCGTGGCAGCCTCAAGGCCAAGGACCCGCACTTCACCTCGCTGGTCAGGTTCTACGTCTTCTCGGCGGTGCTGGTGGTGTTCTTCTTCGCCTTCGGCATGCTCTACGGCCGAGGCTCGCACATCACGGTCGCCGACTACTGGCGCTGGTTCGTGGTCCACATCTGGGTCGAGAGCATCTTCGAGTTCTTCGGCCTCGCCGTGATCTCGATGCTGATGGTGGCGATGGGCCTGGTGGCCGCCAAGTCGGCCCTGCGCGTCGCCTACTTCACCGCGGCGCTGGTCTTCTTGAGCGGCATCCTCGGCACCGCCCACCACTTCTTCTGGTACGGCGGCTCCTCGCTGTGGCTCGCGATCGGCTCGGTCTTCTCCTCGATCGAGCCGGTGCCGATGTTCGGCCTGGTCGTGCGCGGCCTCCTGGAGTACAAGTCGATCCGGGCCGAGGGCCGCGAATTCCCCTACAAGTGGCCGATGTACTTCCTGGTCGCGAGCTCGTTCTGGAACTTCCTCGGTGCGGGCGTCTTCGGCTTCCTCATCAACCTGCCGGTGGTCAACTACTTCGAGCACGGGACCTACCTGACGGTCAACCACGCCCACGGCGCCCTGTTCGGGGTCTACGGCATGCTCTCGATCGCCCTGCTGCTGTTCTCGTGGCGGGGGATGGTCGAGCGCGGGCAGTGGAACGACCGCCTGCTCGGAGTCTCCTTCTGGGGCCTCAACGGCGGTCTCCTCGCCCTGACCCTCCTGACCCTGTTCCCGGTCGGCATCGCCCAGGCCTGGACCAGCTACGCCGAAGGCCTCTGGGTGGCCCGCGACGTCTCCTTCTTCGAGCGGCCCTTCGTGGCCTTTCTCGGCCAGCTGCGGATGATCCCGGACACCCTCATCATCGTCGTCGGCGTCCTGCCGCTGGTCTACTTCCTGTTCCGCACCTTCCCGCACCTCAAGGCCCCGGGGATCAAGGAAGGTGAGTCGGTGTGGCAGCGCCTCGGCGTCGACCTCTGATCGCGACCTTTGACCTGCGGGGCGCCCACCGCCGGGCGCCCCGCCCGCTCTTCGAAAGGAGCAGCCCCATGACCATGGATCCCCTCGACACCCTGACCAACGAGCACGGCCTGATCCGCCAGTTCCTCGACTCTTCTACCCGATGGCCAGGAAGACGCTGACCGCCGGCGAGTTCGAGCAGGTGGCGCAGGAGTTCGCGAAGGAGCGCGAGAAGCACGGCGGCGACGCCTTCGAACGCAACCACAAGCTGGTTGTCGACATGGGCTCGATCATCACCCACCTCCGAGAGCCGGCGCGCTGAGGGAGGTGGCGCGAGGGAGAGCAAGGGGGCGGTCGAGAGTCCTGCTTGGCAACTCGCACCAACACCTCGCGGCGCCGTGCACTGTCAGCGCGCCGGAGGTGTCAGCGAGCTCGCAGGATCGGGCGCGTCAGGCAGGTCGGGCCGCCCTCGGCCTTCAGGGATATCTCATTGCCGCGATAGCTCAGGACCTCGCAGCCGGCCGTCTCCAGGCGCTGCCGGGTGACGGGGCTGCCGGCGAGGGCGAGGCAGCGCCGCGGCGCGAGCGCGAGCACGTTGGGGCCCATGGTCGGGAGCTCCTCGACGGGGACATCGACGAGCGCGATGCCGCGCTGACCGAGGAGCTCGACGAAGGGCACCGGCAGCAGTGGCAGGTGGACCACGGCGAGATCGTGGTCGAGCATCGAGATCAGTGACATGAGGTGGAGACAGGACTCCGGGCCGTCGCCGTGCGGGAGCTGGACCTCGACGGTCGCGACGCCGATCGGCCGCAGGGCGGCGCTCAGCTGGCGGAAGCCCTCGGCGTTGGTCCGGTAGCCCCGGCCCACCGCCAGGGTGTCGTGGTCGAGCCACAGCAGGTCGCCGCCCTCGGCCGTGGCCGCACCGTCGAGGGTCGCCAGGATCGGCACCCCGAGCGCCTTCATGGTGGCGGCAATCGCCGCCTCCTCGCCGCGGCGCTCGGCCTTGCCCATGCGCAGCACGACCGCGCCCGCGTCGGTGACGATCGCCGGGTCGTGGGTGAAGATCGCATCGGCGTGGTCCGGGAGCGGGGCTTCGTGGAAGACCACCTCGCAGCCGGCGTTGCGCAGCAGCGCCGTGAAGGCGTCGTGCTCGGCCCTGGCCGCCGCGAGCTCCGGCCGGGAGGCGTAGTGCCAGCGCGCGGGGTCGGCCGCTCCGAAGGCCGCGTCGGGGCGCCGCACGAGCACCCGCCGCAGCGGCTCCACCATGCTCTGCGAGCCGAAGGCCTTCACGGCGCGTCGCCCTCCTCGTCGTCGAGGCGTAATGGGCTCGCGTGCACGGTCTCGAAGCGCCGCAGCTCGACCGTGCCTGCCGGGGAGCCGCGGCGTTTCGAAACATCTCCCGCGCGCGCCATGTGCACCGCGACCCGGCCGCCGCGGCGAGCCTTCGAGTAGCCGGCGGCGAGGCCGGCGGCGAAGCGCCTGGTCTCGCGCGGCAGGGCCTCGAGGTTGTCGGGGTTGCGGACGACCACGTGCGAGCCCGACTCGCCGGCGACGTGGAACCAGAAGTCGCGCGGCGCCGCGAGCTTGACCGACAGCACGTCGTTGTCGCGCGCGCTGCGGCCGACCAGCACCGTCATGCCGTCGGGGCTCGCCGCGACCCGCGCCACCGAGCGCCCCTGCCAGAGGCCGGCGTCGGGATCAGTCGGCCCGGGGGAGTCGGTTCGTCGCGCCACGGAGGCATCATATTGGGTGAATTCGGAATTCGGAATTCGGAATTCGGAATTAGGAATGATCAGGCCCGGCCGTTCCGCTCATGATCGGGCGGTTCCGAGTGGGCGGCATTCCGAATTCCGAATTCCGAACTCCGAATTCGCGAAACACCGGTGCGATGGCGGCGGGGTCGTCGCTCATGACGCCGGTGGCGCCGGCCTCGAGCAGGGCGCGCGCCTGCTGCGGGTCGTTGACCACCCAGTAGTCGGCGCGCAGGCCGAGGCGCCGGCAGCGGGCGAGGAAGGACCGCAGGTCGAGGCGGACGGCGCCG
>Ga0209391_10001840_pt1 | contig 11056 bp, 6 predicted proteins | sample PPLLak3March2015_FD_187246 | JGI IMG/M metagenome (GOLD analysis project Ga0209391, IMG submission 187246) | Freshwater sediment microbial communities from Prairie Pothole Lake near Jamestown, North Dakota, USA - PPLs Lake P7 Core (1) Depth... | ecosystem: Environmental > Aquatic > Freshwater >... | reverse complement strand
GATCCGCTGCAGCGCACGGAGCGCCCGGCCATTCCCGAGCTGGAGTCGTCGTTCTACGGTTTCAGCGACGCCGACCAGGAAGCCGTGTTCGATACCAGCAACACCTTCTTCGGCAAGGACCGTATGCCGTTGCGCGAACTGCTCAATGCGCTGCGGGAAACCTATTGCGGCACGATCGGTGCCGAGTACATGTACATCACCAACCAGGCCGAGAAGCGCTGGTGGCAACAGAAATTGGAGAGCATCCGCAGCAAGCCGAGCTTCAATGCTGCACAGAAGAAGCACATCCTTGACCGACTGACCGCGGCCGAGGGCCTGGAGCGGTTCCTGCATACCAAATTTGTTGGACAGAAGCGTTTTTCGCTTGAAGGGGGCGAGAGCTTCATCGCTGCCATGGACGAGCTCATCCAGTCTGCTGGCGCACGGGGTGTGCAGGAAATCGTGATTGGCATGGCCCACCGTGGCCGTCTGAACGTGCTGGTCAACACGTTGGGCAAGATGCCCGGAGACCTGTTTGCCGAGTTTGACCACACTGCACCCGAAGACCTCCCTGCCGGGGACGTCAAGTACCATCAGGGCTTCAGCTCCGACGTCACCACGCCTGGCGGCCCGGTACACCTGTCGCTTGCCTTCAATCCCTCGCACTTGGAGATCGTGAACCCGGTGGTCGAAGGGTCGGTGCGCGCCCGCATGGACCGCCGCGGCGACCGCCTGGGCAACCAGGTACTGCCGGTACTCGTCCATGGCGATGCAGCTTTTGCCGGGCAAGGCGTGAACCAGGAAACCCTGGCGCTTGCGCAGACCCGCGGCTACACCACGGGCGGCACGGTCCACCTCATCATCAATAACCAGATCGGATTTACGACTTCGGACCCGCGGGACCTGCGTTCCACGCTGTACTGCACCGACATCGTCAAGGGCGTCGAGTCTCCGGTTCTCCACGTCAACGGCGACGATCCCGAGGCGGTGGTGCTGGCGACCCGGCTGGCGTTGGACTACCGGCTGGAATTCCGAAAGGATGTTGTCGTGGACATCATCTGTTTTCGAAAGCTGGGCCATAACGAACAGGACACGCCCGCACTGACCCAGCCATTGATGTACAAGAAAATTGGTGCACACCCCGGAACCCGCAAGCTCTACGCGGACCGCCTGGCGTCGCAGGGAATGGGCGAGACGCTTGGCGACGATATGGCCAGGTCTTTCCGCGCCGCCATGGACGCCGGCAAGCACACGGTGGATCCGGTGTTGACCAATTTCAAGAGCAAGTACGCGGTGGACTGGTCGCCATTCCTGGGAAAGAAGTGGACCGATGCAGGTGACACCGCCATTCCCATGGCCGAATGGAAGCGCCTTGCAGAGAGAATCACCACGATCCCTGAAAGCGTGACGCCGCACCAGCTGGTGCGCAAGGTGTACGACGATCGCGCTGCCATGGGCCGCGGCGACATTCCCGTGGACTGGGGCATGGGCGAGCACATGGCCTTCGCCTCGCTGGTGGCCAGCGGTTACCCGGTTCGCCTGTCGGGCGAGGACTGCGGTCGCGGCACCTTCACCCACCGGCATGCCGTGATTCATGACCAGAAGCGCGAGAAATGGGACGTGGGCACTTATGTGCCGCTGGAGAACGTGGCGGAGAACCAGGCGCCGTTCGTGGTGATCGACTCGATCCTGTCCGAAGAGGCTGTTCTGGGCTTCGAGTATGGTTACGCATCGAATGACCCGAACACGCTGGTGATCTGGGAAGCCCAGTTTGGTGACTTTGCCAACGGTGCCCAGGTGGTGATCGACCAGTTCATCGCATCCGGCGAAGTCAAGTGGGGCCGTGTCAATGGCCTGACGCTGATGCTGCCGCACGGCTACGAGGGACAAGGGCCGGAACACAGCTCTGCGCGCCTGGAGCGCTTCATGCAGTTATCGGCCGATACCAACATGCAGGTGGTGCAACCCACCACGGCCAGCCAGATCTTCCACATCTTGCGTCGCCAGATGGTGCGCAACCTGCGCAAGCCGCTGATCATCATGACCCCGAAGTCGCTGCTACGGGCCAAGGACGCAGCATCACCCCTGAGCGAGTTCACCAGGGGTGGGTTTCAGACGGTGATCGGCGAGAGCAAGGCGCTGAAGGCCGACAAGGTCAAGCGTGTCATTGCCTGCTCGGGCAAGGTGTACTACGACCTGGTCAAGAAGCGCGAGGAAAAAGGCGCCGATGACGTGGCCATTCTTCGTGTGGAGCAGCTCTATCCTTTTCCGCACAAGGTGTTTGCTGCCGAGTTGAAGAGGTTTCCCAACGCCACGGAAATCATGTGGTGCCAGGACGAGCCGCAGAACCAGGGTGCCTGGTTCTTCATCCAGCACAACATCCACGAAAACATGCTCGAAGGCCAGCGGCTGGGCTACTCCGGTCGTGCCGCATCGGCTTCGCCGGCCGTGGGCTACTCGCATCTGCATCAGGAACAGCAGAAGGCTCTGGTTGAGGGCGCCTTTGCCAAGCTCAAGGGCTTCATCCTCACCAAATAAGGCCGCCTAGACAAGCGCACTTACCCCATACCGAAAGAATTGAAATGGCAATCATTGAAGTCAAAGTACCGCAGCTTTCCGAGTCCGTGGCAGAAGCCACCCTGTTGCAGTGGAAGAAGAAGCCGGGCGAGGCCGTCGCCATGGACGAGATCCTGATTGAGATCGAGACCGACAAGGTCGTGCTGGAAGTGCCGGCCCCAGCCGCTGGCGTACTGGCAGAAGTGCTGGTGGCCGATGGCGGGACCGTTGCCGCCGAGCAGCTGATCGCACGCATCGACACCGAAGGCAAGGCAAGCGCTGGCGCGGTAGTGGTCACGCCCGCGGCGGCTCCGGCAGCCACCCCCGTGCCGGCCGCGCCAGCAGCAACCGGCGGGTCCATGGCGGGAGTGGCCATGCCAGCTGCGGCCAAGCTCATGGCCGACAACAATATGGCCGCCGGTTCGGTTGCGGGTACAGGCAAGGACGGCCGCGTGACCAAGGGTGACGTGCTGGGTGCTGTGGCGGCGCCCAAGCCGGCCGCCGCTGCCTCGGTCGCCATTCCCACCGGCGTCCCGACGAAGGTGTTGCCGCAAGTGGCCGCGCCCTCCATAGACCTCGGCGATCGACCTGAGCAGCGCGTGCCCATGACACGTCTGCGCGCGCGTGTAGCCGAGCGCCTGTTGCAGTCCCAATCCACAAATGCCATCCTGACCACGTTCAACGAAGTCAACATGGCGCCCGTCATGGAGATGCGCAAGAAGTTCCAGGACGCCTTCTCGAAGGAGCACGGCGTAAAGATCGGCTTCATGAGCTTCTTTGTGAAGGCCGCGGTGCACGCGCTCAAGAAGTTCCCGGTGCTGAATGCGTCGGTCGACGGCAACGACATCGTCTACCACGGCTACTTCGATATCGGTATCGCCGTCGGATCGCCACGCGGTCTGGTTGTGCCGATCCTGCGCAACGCCGACCAGATGAGCTTTGCCGAGATCGAGAAGAAAATCGCCGAGTTCGGCCAGAAGGCCAAGGACGGCAAGCTGGGCATCGAAGAGATGACGGGCGGTACGTTCTCCATTTCCAACGGCGGCACGTTCGGCTCGATGATGTCCACCCCCATCATCAATCCGCCGCAGTCGGCGATCCTGGGAGTGCACGCCACCAAGGACCGAGCCATGGTGGAGAACGGCCAAGTCGTGGTCCGACCCATGAACTACCTGGCCATGTCCTACGACCACCGCATCATCGATGGGCGCGAGGCCGTGCTGGGCCTGGTTGCGATGAAGGACGCGCTGGAAGATCCGGCCCGCCTGCTGTTCGACATCTGAATTTGATCAACCAAGCAGGACTGGCGCGCGGCGAGGCCGTGCGCGGTCCCCAACCGACAAAGAATCATGAGCAAACAATTTGACGTGGTCGTCATCGGCGGCGGTCCCGGTGGCTACATCGCTGCGATCCGCGCGGCCCAGCTGGGTTTCCAGGTGGCCTGTATCGACGAGTGGAAGAACAGCAATGGGGGACCGGCGCCCGGTGGCACCTGTACCAACGTGGGCTGTATTCCGTCCAAGGCGCTGCTGCAGTCCTCAGAGCATTTCGAGCACGCGAACCACCACTTCGCCGACCATGGCATCAGTGTCAAGGATGTCAAGATGGACGTCGCGAAGATGGTGGCCCGCAAGGACGCCGTCGTGAAGCAGAACAATGACGGCATCCTGTACCTATTCAAGAAGAACAAGGTCAGCTTCTTCCATGGTCGTGGCTCGTTTGTGAAGGCCGTGGATAGCGCCTACGAAGTTGCCGTGGCCGGTGCGGCCGATGAAACCCTGGTGGCCAAGCAGGTCATCGTTGCCACCGGCTCAAGTGCCCGCCCGCTTCCAGGTGCGCCCTTTGATGAGGAAAATATTCTGTCCAACGACGGTGCGTTGCGCTTGGGGGGCGTACCCAAGAAGCTGGCGCTGATCGGCTCTGGTGTGATCGGCCTGGAAATGGGCTCTGTGTGGCGCCGCCTGGGCGCTGAAGTCACGGTACTTGAGGCACTGCCCACTTTCCTCGGCGCGGTGGACGAACAAATTGCCCGCGAAGCCAAGAAGGCTTTCGACAAGCAGGGACTCAAGATCGAACTCGGCGTGAAGGTCGGGGAAATCAAATCCGGAAAGAAGGGCGTCAGTGTCGCCTGGACCAACAGCAAGGGCGAAGCCCAGACGCTGGACGCGGACAAACTCATCGTCTCGATTGGCCGGGTGCCGAACACCACGGGGCTGAACGCTGAAGGGGTTGGCCTGCAACTCGATGAACGTGGTGCCATTGTGGTGGACGGAGACTGCCGTACCAACTTGCCCGGGGTCTGGGCAGTGGGCGACGTGGTTCGTGGTCCCATGCTGGCGCACAAGGCCGAGGAAGAGGGCGTTGCCGTGGCCGAGCGCATTGCCGGACAGCACGGGCATGTCAACTTCAACACCATTCCGTGGGTGATCTATACCAGCCCTGAAATAGCGTGGGTAGGCCGTACCGAACAACAGCTCAAGGGTGATGGCGTCAAGTACAAAGCGGGCACCTTCCCGTTCCTGGCGAACGGCCGCGCGCGCGCCCTGGGCGACACCACCGGCATGGTCAAAGTCCTGGCTGATGCTGTCACGGACGAAATCCTCGGTGTGCACATCGTCGGGCCCATGGCCAGCGAACTGATCTCGGAGGCAGTCGTCGCCATGGAGTTTCGCGCCAGCGCTGAGGACATTGCACGTATTTGCCATGCGCATCCCTCCTTGAGTGAAGCGACCAAGGAAGCGGCGCTAGCTGTTGACAAGCGCACGCTGAATTTCTGAATCAAGGATTCGGAATCACTTTTGTGACCAAAGCTGGCCCGGTTCGTTTGGCCTACGAAGCCGAACTCAAGGCGCGGGGTTACATCAGCGATCCAGCGCAGCTTCTTGCTGTTGACGCGCTGGAACGGTGTGCGGCTGACTGGATCGCCTTCAAAGGCAAACGATCCAACGCACTCAAGAAGCTTGTCAACAGGCCGGAAACGCCGCGCGGGGTGTACATGTACGGCGGAGTAGGGCGCGGCAAGAGTTTTCTAATGGACTGCTTCTACAGTGTCGTTCCCTTGAAGCGCAAGACGCGACTTCATTTCCATGAATTCATGCGTGAAGTTCACCGTGAACTTGGCGTATTGCAGGGCACGGTCAATCCATTGGACGAGTTGGGTCGAAGAATCTCCAGGCGGTATCGTCTGATATGTTTTGACGAGTTTCACGTTGCCGACATTACCGATGCCATGATTCTTCACCGTCTGCTCGTTGCCATGTTTGACCACGGTGTTGGTTTTGTGACCACCTCCAATTTCGAACCAGACCACCTCTATCCGGATGGATTGCATCGAGACCGCATTCTGCCTGCCATCAAATTGCTCAATGAGCGACTTCACGTGGTCAACGTCGACAACGGGACTGACTACAGGCGACGCATGCTGGAGGACATGCAGCTTTATCACACACCACTGGGAGAGCATGCGGATGCCGAAATGACCCGAGCCTTTGACCGTTTGTCGGTGACAGCTGATGAAAATCCCGTCCTGCAAATCGAGGCGCGCGAAATTCGCGCAAGGAGAAGAGCGGGTGGTGTTGTCTGGTTCGATTTCAGGACAATCTGCGGCGGGCCCCGTTCACAGAATGATTACCTCGAAATTGCGACGCAGTTCCACACGGTGTTGCTCAGCGACGTTCCGCACATGCCGGTGCGTATGGCGTCAGAGGCCAGAAGATTCACCTGGCTGGTAGACGTACTTTATGACCGGCGAGTCAAGCTGATCATGTCCGCTGCCGTCGGACCCGATGCACTCTATTCCGAGGGCCCTTTGTCCCATGAGTTTCCACGAACTGTGTCGCGGCTAAACGAAATGCAGTCGGGGGAATATCTTGCGCTTGAACATCGAACCGTCGATACCGGTCTGACCTGAGTTTCGACAGCCTTTGGAAGCAATGGCGCCAGTCCATGGGAGGTCAAAAATCTTCGATCCTGACAATGGCCAGGGAAATGTTGTCGCCGCTCCCCTTGGCCCGTGAGCGCGCCTTCTCTATCAAAAATTCACTGGCTTCACGTGGCGTCAGCGAATCCAGAACGTAAGCCATTTCTTCCGGGGTGAAGTAGTGCCACAGACCATCGCTACAGGACATCAACACATCACCCGAACGGACTTTCGAAATGTAGTCCAAGCTGACAGAGGGCTCATCCTCAGTTCCCAGGCAGCCCATAAGAATGTTGGACTGAGGGTGTGACTGTGCTTCCTCCTCTGTAATTTCGCCTCGATCCACCAACGCCTGAACGTAGGAATGATCAAAAGTGCGCTTGACCATGCGACCTGAGCTGAAATGGTAGATCCGCGAGTCTCCCGCGTGTAGCCAGTGTGTATCGGCGCCAGGATTGATCAGGAACATCGCGATTGTGCTGTGCGGCTCCTGCTCGGCGGATATCGCGGTAAGGCGGATGACGATATGTGCTTCCTGGGCTATCTGCCTGAGCATGGAGGGGGCATCGTCAGTGTCTGGTGAATAGCGTTCAAAGAGTTGGCGCGCAGTCAGCATGACCTGGTCCGACGCCTTTCGCCCGCCACTTCTGCCGCCCATACCGTCGGCAAGCACCGCCAGAAGGCAGCCAGCGACGCGAGGATGGGTCAGCACGGCGACTTGATCCTGTTGATACTCCCGATCACCCTTGTGGATGCCTGTAGCTGCGATAAGTCGATAACCTGTGGTCATGGTGAAATTGGAATTAGAGCTTCAGGACTCGAAAAATCTTCAGTAAACCCGTATTATTGAACGAACCTCTCCAAAGGCTAGCCCCTTTGTTCATTTTTGCCCTTCAATTTGCACTCACCTGGTCGACGCTTGATCGAATTGAAGATCGAGCATGCGGATCTTGATGCCTGGATCGATCGTCTGGGTCAGGAAATTCCAGCGGATGAGCTGATGCTACGCCGCTTAAAGAAGCGTCGACTGGCTCTTCGCGATTTGATCGTTCGACTTGAGCTGGCGTTGGGACCCAAGGAACCGGCCTGATGGAATTGCAGGAGAAGGTTGAGAGGGCATTTTTACCGCAGGGTCCTTTGTCCAGTGCCGCGGGTCATTTTCTGCCACGTGCCGGCCAGACGCAGATGGCACTTGCGGTCGCCAGAACGATTGAACAGGGCGGCGTACTCGTGGTTGAAGCCGGAACCGGTGTCGGCAAGACTTTCGCCTATCTGGTGCCAGCGCTTTTCAGCGGTGAGCGCGTCCTCCTTTCAACCGCCACCAAGACACTTCAGGATCAGCTTTTCAGAAGAGACTTGCCAAGTCTGGCAACGGCGCTGGGGTTACCGCTTCGAACGGCACTGCTCAAAGGACGAGGCAACTATATTTGCTTGCACCGGCTGGAGATGGCGTGCCATAGCGGAGCTTTGTCCGACCTGGAACGGGCGTCCAGGTTGACCCGGATTGCGCGCTGGGCGGCCCGAACTGTTTCCGGTGACCTCGCTGAACTGCCGGAGCTTGATGACCAGTCCGATTTGATTCCAGACATCACTTCCACAAGGGAGAATTGCCTTGGAGGACAGTGCCCCAAACTGCAGGCCTGTCATGTCATTTTGGCAAGGCGTGATGCGCTGGAAGCTGATGTCATAGTCATCAATCACCATCTTTTTTTTGCCGACCTTACGGTTCGGGAGGCTGGCATGGCGGAATTGTTGCCGGCGGTGAAGGTTGTCATTTTCGACGAGGCGCATCAGCTCAACGAAACTGGCGTGCAGTTTCTAGGGCACCAGCTTTCAACAGGACAAATGCAGGATTTCGCGCGCGACTTGATCTCGGTCGGTTCCCAGCGGGCACGCGGTTTTGCCGATTGGGAAGGCCTGGGAGAAGCCGTTTTTGGCGCGGCGGACGCTCTGAGATCCCGATTGAGTCGTGGTGGGTCCAGCGGGCTCCGCTTGGGCTGGACCGATGACTCGTCTGAAGGCCGTGCGGTGAAGCTGTCACTCGTGGAGGTTGCAAATACGTTTTCCCAGTGTGCAGGCGTGCTGGGCACACTGCACGAGCTGACGCCGGAATTGGTCCGCCTGCATGAGCGTTCGCTCGAAATATTGCAACGTTGTGAGGCCTTCGCACTGGACTGCGAGCCTGGCGAGGTTCGGTGGATCGACCTGGGAGCGCAGGTAAAACTGGTGCAGGCTCCGCTTGACATCGCAACTGCCGTTCAAGCCCGGATGCTGAATCCCGATAGCGAAGAGTCGTTGGGGAGGGCGTGGATATTTACCTCCGCGACGCTCGGCGCGGATCAGGCACTGACCCGGTTCACAGAGCCCTGTGGCCTGAGTCTGGCCACGATCCTGAAAGTGGAGAGCCCGTTTGACTATGCGAGTCAGGCATCGGTCTACGTGCCGCGACACCTTGCATTGCCCAGTCATGCCGACCATAGCGCCCAGGTCGCATCCTTTGCTTGCGCCGCAGCGCGCACACTCTCCGGGCGCACACTGGTGCTGACAACCACACTTCGCGCCATGCGAAGAATCGGTGAGTTGTTGCGACGGGAACTCGCTGGCGCCAACGTCGAAGTTCTCGTGCAGGGCGAGTTGCCGAAGCGTCAATTGATGGAACGTTTTCGCTCAGTCGATGGGGCGCAACCAGGAAGGTTCATTCTCGTGGCTTCGGCCTCATTCTGGGAGGGGATCGATGTACCCGGTCATGCCTTGCAACTGGTCATCATCGACAAGTTGCCATTTCCTCCGCCCAACGATCCACTTGTGGACGCGCGATCACAAAGACTGCAAAGCGAAGGTCGGAGCGCATTCCGAGATTATTTGCTACCTGAGGCCTGCCTCGCGCTGAAGCAGGGTGCCGGCCGACTCATTCGCCGTGAAACAGATCGCGGCATTCTGGTCGTATGTGACACACGCCTTGTGACGAAGGGCTATGGACGGCGGATCATGGCGGCCCTGCCATTGATGCGACAGATAGGTACAGAGGCCGAGTTTCAGCTTGCCCTTGATTTGCTTACCAGAGCTTCCACCACGGCCTCGATACCGTCTTGAAGCCCTGGGTCAAATATTCACTACTCGGATAATTCTTCTCTAGCACGCGTCGCGCGTCATCACGGAGTTGCACCATGCCCAAGGCGTTGTAGGAATTCACGATGATGGCGAGCGCCTCCTCGACAGCAGGGACGTTGCTGTATTCTGCGAGCGCAATCTGTGCACGGTTGATTGCCGCAACATAGGCGCCCCGCGAATAATAGAAACGAGCGACATGGACCTCGTACTGCGCCAGCGAGTTAACGATGTAGGTCATACGCTGGCGGGCATCAGGTGCGTACTTGGAATCGGGAAAACGGGTCACCAACTCATTGAAGGCTTCAAAGGACTCCTTGGCGGCCTTCTGATCCCGCTCCGACAGGTCTTGCTGCGTATAGGATGAAAGGAATCCCAAGTTGTCGTTGAAGTTGACAATCCCCTTCAGATACATTGCGTAGTCCAAGGCGGGGCTCGCCGGATGCAACTTCATGAAACGGTCAAGTGTAGTAATCGCCTGCGCCTTTTCGCCGCTCTTGAAGTAAGCATAGGCTTTATCAAGTTGAGCCTGTTGTGCCAGCGGGGTGCCAGCGGCACGACCCTCCAGTTTTTCAAGCAGCGGAATGGCTTTGTCGTATCCACCTGAACTGATTTCGTCGCTTGCCTCGGCGTAGATCTTGTTCGGACTCCAGCCAGCCGTATTGTCAACTGTCGTCGTGGAGCAGCCTGGTAGCAGGACAATCAGGGCGACTGTCACCCACGCCGGAACAACCGATAATTTGGCACGAAGCATCAGTTACAACTTTCTTGAAACAAAGCAAATTCATTATATCGAGCGACCTCCAGGCCGCTCCTGAAGATCAGAGCGATGACGACTCGCAGGAGGTCGGGCCAGACCACGAGTTGCGCGGGCTGACTGTCCCTGACAGGCATCATGCGCAACGTCTGGACCGTGCCCTCGCCGAATTGATCCCGGAGTTTTCCCGCAGCTACCTGCAGCAGCTGATCGAGGCCGGGTTCGTTACCGTCAATGCGGCAACGACCACCAAATCTTCGACACGCCTTCGGGCGGGCGACCAGATTGCCGTGGAGCTGCGACCGACGCCGCAGACGCAGGCCTTCAAACCGCAGCCCATGACCCTGGATGTCGTGTACGAAGATGCCCACCTGATGGTGATCAACAAGCCAGCTGGGCTGGTCGTCCATCCAGCGCCGGGCAACTGGTCCGGCACACTGCTCAATGGACTTCTGTCGCGAGATTCAGGCGCCAGTTTGCTGCCTCGGGCGGGCATTGTCCACCGGCTGGACAAGGACACCAGCGGTTTGATGGTCGTGGCTCGGTCGCGGCAGGCGATGGACGCGCTTGTGCAGCGAATCGCTGCCCGGGAAGTCAGCCGCCAGTACCTTGCGCTGGGACACCGGAAATGGTCCGGGCCAGCACTTCGAAAAGTGGAAGCGCCGGTAGGACGTGACCCGCGCAACCGGCTGCGAATGGCGGTAGTCGACTTGACTTTAAACAGTGGAAAGGCGGCA
>Ga0209391_10001839_pt1 | contig 11059 bp, 12 predicted proteins | sample PPLLak3March2015_FD_187246 | JGI IMG/M metagenome (GOLD analysis project Ga0209391, IMG submission 187246) | Freshwater sediment microbial communities from Prairie Pothole Lake near Jamestown, North Dakota, USA - PPLs Lake P7 Core (1) Depth... | ecosystem: Environmental > Aquatic > Freshwater >... | reverse complement strand
TTATCTCTTTGTAGGTCATCAGAAAGCGTTACTATTTAAACCTTCGTGATTTTCGTGGTAAAAATTCCTGAGCTTATACAACATTGGTTAAATTCACTAACTCAAAAACATCGCATCGCCGTAACTGAAAAACCGGTAAGATTGATCGATAGCGTGTTGATAGGCGTTCATAATGGACTCGTAACCCGCAAATGCTGAAACCAGCATCAACAAGGTCGACTCTGGAAGATGGAAGTTGGTTAGCATGGCATCGACTGACTTGAATGGATAGCCTGGGGTGATAAACAAATCGGTATCGCCAAAACCGGGTTCAAGCTGGCCGCTTTTGGATGCGGATTCCAGTGCCCTGACCGCCGTCGTACCAATGGCAATGACGCGCCCGCCTCTGTCTCTGGTTTGACGTACTGCATCAACAGTTTCCTGGGATACGGCAAAATATTCCTTGTGCATTAGATGTTCAGATAAATTTTCCACCCGGACCGGCTGAAACGTTCCGCTGCCGACATGCAGGGTCACAAAAGCGGTTTGCACGCCTTTGGCTTTAATCTTGTTTATCATCGCCATATCAAAATGCAGTCCCGCCGTCGGTGCGGCTACGGCCCCCGATTCTCTGGCAAACACGGTTTGATAGCGGGTCAAATCAGATTCATCATCGGCGCGGGTAATATAAGGCGGCAACGGAATATGGCCGATTTGTTCCAAGAGTGCGAGTAAATTCGCGCCGGTAAACTCCAGCTGAAACAAATCATCTACCCTGCCCTGGACTTCGCAATGAAAGCCCTTGTCCAGTTCGATCAAAGTTCCCGGTTTCGGGGATTTACTGGCTCTAACATGAGCAATGGCGTGATGGTCGTCAAGAATGCGTTCAATCAGAATCTCGACTTTACCTCCGCTTTGTTTCTTGCCAAACAGCCGGGCAGGAATAACTTTGGTATCATTAAAAACCAGCAAATCGCGCTCATTGATTAAATCGATAAAATCGGTAAATTGTCTGTCGACTATTTGCCCAGTGTCTCGACTCATACACAATAGACGACTTGCATCGCGATCTGGCAAGGGTTTTTGCGCGATTAACGCATCGGGTAACAGGTAGTTAAAATCACTTTTTTTCATAGCAGGCGATATTATCAGGTTAAGCTTGTGAACACACCTTAAAAAATAAACTGGCTTTTTTTAAAAAGTGTTCTTATAATAGCCGTTCTTTGCCGGGGTGGCGGAACTGGTAGACGCGCCGGATTCAAAATCCGGTGGGGGTGACTCCGTGCCGGTTCGATTCCGGCCCTCGGTACCAAAGATAATCAAGGACTTAGGTTTTTTTCCTAAGTCCTTTTTTTATGCCTTTAACTTATCTCGTCACACTCACCTCACAGTTTAAAATAAATACTCATAAATAATAGGAATATTTGCGACAGAACCCTTTTTTCATGTCAGTTATCTAATGAAACAGGACTATATTATTCAACTGATAAACAGCCTTTTAACGTCTCAAAAAAAACAGACAAGGGAAAGAAAAATGATAGCGGTCTCCATCGTTGCCAGAATCAAATGTGCCCTAGTCCTTATTATCTTCATGTTGATACCTATACTTCCCATCACCGGTACGATAGGGTTGTTTATACTGATCTTTCGACCTATCTGGTTTAAAAAGCTTGTTGATAATGTATATGCTGATAAAAACGGTCGCTAGCTCCACCAGGAATCTGCTTTATTGTGTAATAACCAAGACCTCGCTGATGTTAACATTTAGCAACGAACGTGACGGCATAGCCGATGACAATCTATCGTTAACAAATATTCTTACATTGGTATGATGCTCGTGTTGCATTTTTTCACTCAATCCTTCCTTAGCCAACCATTTGCGGAAAGCGATCAGGATTTTCTGATTGCCATTGATAATGGCTTGGGTTTGGTCTGTGGCATCTAACGTGGTAACGACCCCTCGTAATTCTTGGGCATGACGCAACTGATTGTTGAGATCCTTGCGGATGCCGCTGCCAAAACTAACTCGATAGGAATTGAGTAGGCTATCAAAAATGATTTTATCACCAAAATGTTGATTAATACTGCTTGTTTCAAGCTGGCTTGGAAATTCATTAATCAACTTCGCCTGATTGTTGACATAACTTAATAATGGACACCAAATACGGTAAAACTGATCGCATTCGTTCGGTTGTAAATTCATGTCCGCTCTGTTTTTAAGTTTTGCTGCATAATGTGCTTCAGACTGATAGTTTTGTAGCTGTACTATAAAAAATCCCATAATTTTTTTAGGTTTTTCCGGTAATCAGTGTTCGCTTGTGATGATATGTTGAGATTAGACAAGCGGATAAAACTCTCATAGGATTTTTGTTTCAGCGAGTGAAGTTTTGATCGGCCCTTTTAAACGATAATTTTGCTTTAAAAAAGATTTTGGCTGACTTCTATAGACCGGCTGCTGACGCAAGCGTTCCCCTCCGAAATCTGTTGTTGATATTGATGCAGTAATGACGAGCAACTCACGGCCAAACCGGACGTTCAAAATAATCATGTATTCTGTCGGTATTGATATTTAGAGATGAAAATGTATTTTTCCTGTGTGAATGTATAAAATATTAATAAATTAGATAACCAACAAAAGTGTATGAAACAAAATTGTATTATTTGCTCAAATGCAAAGGGTAAGCGAGGTTGCTTACTAAAGGGCATGACGCTTATTTGCCCTCGTTGTTGTGCTGAAATCCGCAATTTGGAATGTGAAGGTTGTTCATATTATAAAGACTCACAGAAGTTTGCCATTGAAAAAGCCAAGAAATCACCTCAACATTTTACTGTGCGCATAGCACCAGAGGTTGATGATGAAATTGATCGTGCTTTAAGAATGGTTGAAGCAGGTAATATTGCAGATGGAGAGTTTGTTATACGTTCATTGATGAAAGCAAATGCTGACTTATACACCATTCATTTTGCTATGGGAACCATTCATGGCTTCAAAGGACAACATGACGAAGCAATGGCGTGCTTCGATAAATCAATAGAAATATATCCATATTATGCCGACTGTTGGTTTAATAGAGCCCTTAGTGCACAGAAAAAAATGGATATTATAGAAATGGTTGTTTCGCTCCGTAAAGTCATCGAATTAGGTGAAAATAGTGACGAAGCTGTTGGGATGGCAAAAGAACTTTTAGGTGATTTTGAGCAGATAACTTATAAAACAACAGGGCTTGAATTAGATGAGTATATTGGAAGCCTAAAAAAATTTAATGCCGCTTTTGAGTTAATGCAGAATAGACAATGGGGAAAAGCGATTGCGGGCTATAAAGAAGCCATCAAAATCAATTCAACAGCACCACAAGCTTTTGGTAATATGGCTCTTTGTTATGCTCATTTAAACGAAGATAAGAAAGCGATAGAGGCTTTCGACAGAGCAATAGCATTAGACCCTCATTATGAACCAGCAATTATTAATAAAGAAATCTTTAAGCAAACTATAGCCAAAGGTCTAAAGTTTTCAGAAACGCAAACTGAAGCAAAGGTCATTGAATACTTGAAAGATTATTCTTTAAAAGATAATAAACTTTTAGTTCATGATTATTTGAATGATAAGATGAACTTGTAGGCTGAGAAGTGATGCACGTTTCTAATCAGAAAACATGTTAAGCTCCTGATTTTTCACTACGCCATCCAGTAAGCCCACCAAAAAACGGTCAAACTCTTCAGCCAATGCCGGTAATTCGCTGATTAAACGATGGTCGGAATTCAGCATTTTCAGGCAAATATGGTGTTTTTGACAAAACTTCCAGGAATGTTCAGGAGGAACAATATCATCCTGCCAACCATGAATCACCAGTGTATGATTAGCTGGCGGATTGAATTCGGTTCGTAGATAGCCGGGTAAATAAAAGGCGGGAGCCATCAGAAAGAGACCGCGGGGTTTAATTGTTTCAGCTGCAACGGTTGCAACATAAGCCCCCATACTGGAACCTATTAATACAATTTCATCATAGTCGGATAAGTCTATAGCCAACAGTTGCCTCACGCGGTCATCCGGATTAACCAGTTCCCTGTAATCAGGGCTTTCGAAAACATAGCCCTCCCGTTTGGCGACCTCAGCGAAAACAAGAGTTTTCTCGCCCCAGGGACTGCTATCTTTGCCGTGGTTATAAATTACTAATTTTTTCATATTTTAAAACATGTATTCAAAAGAAATATTCGATCAAGATTGCCGTCTGTGTAAACGGCTGGATGATTTTTTGTGTGAAATTAAACAAAAACACCCCGATTACCACGCCCGTCCGGTTGCACCTTTTGGTGATAAAAATCCCAAATTACTGATTGTTGGTTTAGCCCCGGGTATGCATGGTGCTAACGCAACGGGACGGCCGTTTACTAAAGATTATGCAGGGCTCCTGCTTTATGAGGCGCTTTATGAGTTTGGTTACAGTAATCAAATAAAGTCCGAGTCATTGACGGATGGCTTGGTACTTAAGATGTGTCGTATCACTAATGCAGTTAAATGCCTGCCCCCGCAAAATAAACCGACAGGAGCTGAAATCAATCAGTGTAATCAATTTCTGGCTGCCGAGTTAAAAATCCTGCCGGAACACGCAGTGATATTGGCCTTGGGCACTGTTGCTCATCAGGCGGTATTGAAAGCCTATAATATGAAACTGAGCAGTGCTGTATTTGCTCATAATGCTCAACACAGATTACCGGGCGGACGTATGCTGATTGATTCTTATCATACCAGTCGTTATAACGTGCAGACTAAACGGCTGACAAAAGAAATGTTTTCGGATGTTTTTCGTACTATCGGACAGTTATTGGATAAATCGTAAATACACAAAAACAACCGCAACGATTGGTTGAATGGTAAGTCCTTGATTTATTGCTATGGATAAATTACTTTTGGTTTGAAGTATGCTGCAGGATATTTTGGATCAAATTCATCTTGAGTTTGATCCACTAATTGCTCATCAACAAAGACAACTATTGGCGTGAAGCTTGAGGCAGGATATTTAGGGTCGGGCTCAGTTTGAGGCTGATCTTTAGCCGCTGCATCTTTATCAAGGTAAATGACGCTTGGTTGAAAATCCGCGGCCGGGTATTTGCTGTCGGTAGCAGCAGACGCAAAAAGTGGATGTAAAGCAACCACAGCCATTGCCAACCCTAAAAAAGTCGATTTTTTCATATTTAGTAGCCTCCAATAGTTGTAAACAAGGCTTGGTTAACTTGCTTTTGGCCCAAGCCAGTTAAGTTTTAAGTATCAAGTATTTTGAGTGAATTCGCAACTGCTTTTAGTGTAACCCCTAGTCGGATTACGCGTACATCAAAGGATTATGTTAATCTGATTTCACCTCACCCAACTCTCTCCCTCTGGAGAGAGCTTGTTTTCTTGGCGTTAGATGTTTAGCACTTAATTCGTATTAAAGTCTGGAACAATTAATCAATAGACAATCTGTTGCTCTTTCAATGTACTGTAAATATCATCGATAGAATGTTTTTCAGTATCAAAACTTATATCGGCCAAATGAGTATTGTAATTGACGCACAAACAAATCAACCCAGCGTTTTTGATAGCCAGAATAAGTGAGGTATTTTGGGTTTCCAGAACAGTCGTCGCATGGCCGTTATCAAACAATTTTCTTTCCAGTTTATAGGCGACTTCCTTGCTGCTTAAACCGGTTAAGGCAATTGCGGTGGCTTTCTGGCTATAACGGGCCGCGCGTTCTTCTGCGCTGACCGGTTGCTGGTTATCCTCATCGGTAGCGCCGGTAATCATGCCGGCACCGACTGTGCCGTTAGTCAAGCGGTCAATAATAATGAAAGCCCCGGTGCCTTTGTTGATTTTATAAGGATCAAAGACGACAGGTGCCGTGACGGTAACCGTGCAGGAACCTATTTCATTCAGTTGCAATTCAACGGCATCATGGTGTTCCAGGGTATTGACATCAATCCGGTGATGGATCATGGCAATGGAGCCGGAAACGCTGCGTGTTGCCAGTTTAAGGGTGTATTGACGGCCGGGCGTTAAGGCTTTTTCAGTCATCCAGACGATTGTGGCTTTAAATTTGTCGGCGACTGTTGCCGTCTGTTGCTCTGTGCCGATCAGCATATCGCCACGGCTGATATCAATTTCATCTTCCAGTGTTAAGGTCACCGCCATCGGTGGAAAGGCTTCCTTAAGTTCTCCGTCATAAGTGACGATGGCTTTGATTTTGCTGCTTTTACCTGAAGGCAAGGCGGTGATTTGATCGCCCTTGCGAAAAATACCCGATGCCACGGTACCGCAAAAGCCTCGAAAATCCAGGTTGGGCCGGTTAACATACTGAACCGGGAAGCGGGCATCGTTAAAGTTGTGGTCGTTGGCGATTTCGACGTTATTGAGCGCTTCCATTAACGGTTCGCCAGTAAACCAGGGCATGTTTTCGCTGCGATTCACGACATTATCACCGTCCAGCGCAGACAGGGGAATAAAACGGATGTCGTACAAATCCAGCGTGTCTGTGAAGCGCAGGTAATCCTGTTTGATTTTATTGAAGGTGTCTTCGCTGTAGTCAACCAGGTCCATTTTATTGACCGCTACGATGATGTGCTGGATTCCCAGTAAGGAGGCGATAAAACTGTGCCGTTTGGTCTGGGTTTGCACGCCGTAACGGGCGTCAATCAGGATAATAGCCAAATCACAGGTCGAGGCGCCGGTGGCCATGTTGCGGGTGTATTGCTCATGTCCCGGAGTATCGGCAATAATAAATTTACGCGTGGAAGTGGAAAAGTAACGATACGCCACGTCAATGGTGATACCTTGTTCGCGTTCGGCCTGTAAACCATCGACCAGTAAGGCCAGGTCTATCTTGCCTGCACCGGTGGTCCCTGATTTGACACTGTCCGCCTGCACCGCCGCCAGTTGATCTTCATAGATCATTTTGGAATCGTGCAGCAGACGGCCTATCAGCGTGCTTTTGCCGTCATCGACATTGCCGCAGGTTAAAAAACGCAGTAATTCCTTGCGTTCATGTTGCGCTAGATACGCGTCTATATCGGTACTGATTAAATCGGATTGGTGGGACATGGGGGTTCCAAAAATAAAAATCAAATGAGTTAGGCGAAAGGCTCAGGGCAAAAGGCGAAAGCTAGGCTGATCGTGATTTGATTAGGGCAGCCAGCATCTTTGAAATGTGTTCTGCTTCGTTTTTCCAGCAAATGCCTGTTTCTTTTGTAATGTAGCCAATTTCGATGCCTATGTAGATTTGGGTGCGTAATTCACCGGAAGAGCCTTTTGCGTAATAAAAAAATTTGCTGGAATCTTTATCGCTGCCTCTTTCAAAGCCTTCCGCTATGTTGCTGGGTATGGATAAACTAGAGCGTGTTATCTGATCTTTAAAGCCAAAATCTTTACAAGTAGCCAAGCCTCTGTAAATCTCAACACAAAGCCTTGATGAGCGACGCCAAACATCCAGGTCTTCAAATCGCGCCATCTTTAGCCCTTAGCCTTTCGTCTTTCGCCTGCTCTTAAAAATACCCTTCTCGCTTTTTCTGCTCCATGGAACCGGACTGGTCGTGGTCAATCAGTCGTCCCTGGCGTTCAGAGGTGGTAGTCAACAGCATTTCCTGAATGATTTCCGGCAATGTGGTGGCGTTTGATTCGACGGCACCGGTTAACGGGTAGCAGCCCAAGGTACGGAAACGCACCTTTTTCATTTCAATTTTTTCATCCGGGCCGATAGGCATGCGCTCATCATCAACCATGATTAGCATGCCGTCTTTGTTAACAACAGGACGCTCCTTGGCGAAATACAGCGGGACGATAGGGATGTTTTCCAGATGAATGTATTGCCAGATGTCCAGCTCGGTCCAGTTGGACAACGGAAATACCCGAATGCTTTCGCCTTTGTCTATTTTACCGTTGTAGATGTTCCATAATTCAGGGCGCTGGTTTTTGGGATCCCAACGATGGTTTTTATCACGGAACGAATAAACCCGTTCCTTGGCGCGTGACTTTTCCTCGTCACGTCGTGCTCCGCCAAAAGCAGCATCAAAGCGGTATTTATCCAGTGCTTGTTTAAGCGCGTCAGTTTTCATGACATCGGTATGTTTTTTACTGCCGTGGGTAAAAGGGCCGATGCCCTGATCAACACCGTCCTCATTGATATAAACCAGTAATTCCAGGCCCAGCTTTTTAATCATCTGGTCACGAAATTCAATCATTTCCCTGAATTTCCAGGTGGTATCGACGTGCATCAGAGGAAACGGCGGCTTGCCGGGGAAAAAAGCTTTCATGGTCAGGTGTAACATGACAGCAGAATCCTTGCCGACAGAATACAGCATGACAGGACGCTCAAATTCAGCCGCTACTTCACGAATGATATGAATGCTTTCAGCTTCCAGCTCTTTAAGATGTGTTAGTTTATGATCAGTCATTAAAAGTCCGTCGGGTTGAATATCACTGTATGATTATAAAGTTTCCTATTCCTGTAGAAAGGCGACCATATAATATGGATATTGTAGCATCAAATCGACTTGGAAATTAAAATCCCTTTACGGAAAGGCATTGTTTTACAAGCTCTATTTCTGCAATTCTTTTGTCAAGTGCTTTATACGGATCATCAACATCATACATACCCACAGTTGCCTTGCTTGCCTCATATTGACATTCTTTATTCGCCTTGTCATATTCTTTACTTCTGGCTATTTCAGCTGCGGTCATCACTGAATTAGCTTGTGGGCTAGCTTCGGTCTTCACTGAAGCAGCATTTTGATTAGATTCTACTTTTACTGGAGTAGATTCTGCTTCTGCTTTATTCCGGTTAAACCAATATTCTTCAACTGGTGATCTAGGTGGAGTTTGTGCACATCCATTAATCAACACCACCACAGCTATCATTATTTTATTTTTCATGCACAGCTCCGCTAATGAAACTGGATACAGTTCCAGACAACATCAGATTATAGCATCGAATGGTTAGGCTTTTTTAGTATAGAAAATGAAGCTTGACATAACCACACTCTCGTGGTTATAGAAAAATTGGCAGCATTAGTGACTTACTTGCGGATAAAGCTCTGGCTGCTCAGGGCCTTCAATAATCAACTCTGCCAACGCACCTTTATCAATAGCGCGTGACAGGCTGTGATCAACGAGTAGATATTTACCGGGAACTTCGGCGGTAAACTCAATCATAACCGCAGAGCCCGGTGAGATATTGGTCGTTTGAACATCTTTCAGGGGCGGGTTGGTGATGGCTCCGTCTTTGTATAATTTATCGAAAACAACGCCAATGATGTGAAAGTTGGCGGCGATATGCGATCCGACACCGACAAACAGGCGAATTTTTTCGCCCACTTTCGCTTTTAAAGCCCGCGCGCCGCTGAGTGAGTTGACCCGGCCATTAAATAAGAAATACTCCGGTTGTTCCGCCAATAACTTTTCTTTGCTGAGCGCTTGAAAACCTTTAGCGCCATATTTTCCGGTGGTGTAAAAATCGCCCTGCATCACATAAAACTCACGATCGACTTTTGCCAAACCTTCGGCTGGCTCCACCAGGATCATGCCATACATGCCGTTGGCGATATGGGAAGGCACATGCGGGCTGGCGCAATGGTAAACATAGATACCCGGATGCGTTGCTTTAAAACGGAAACTTTTTTCTTCACCCTGTCCTACTTGCATTAACGGTGCGCCACCGCCGGGACCGCTGACGGCATGTAAATCGATGGAATGCGCTGAATGACCGGCGGCGGCATGCTCTGCCGAGGTATGTACATTATGGCCTTGATGCGCGGATCCCGGTTTGCCGTGACTTAAATGTATTTCTACCTGATCCCCTGCCCTGGCACGAATAAACGGCCCCGGCACTTTGCCGTTATACGTCCAGTATTGATACGTCACTTCAGGCATCATTTCCGCGACCAGTTCCTCGGTATAAAGATCGACTTTCACCAATTGCGCTTCTGTTCGATTAAGCGGCGGCGGCAAATCATCCGCATTGCGGCCAATTTCATCGGTATCAATATTATGCGCTGCTGATCCAGCCGACATTGGCATGGCATGATGCATTTCCTCATCGGAGTGAGCCGCCATTTCTTCGGCTGTCATCGCTTTATGCTTGGCTTTCTCGGCTTGAAGGGCGTTGTATTTTTCGGCCATTGCCTTGTACTTGGCTTCATCCGAGCAGCCGATTATTGTGCTGCTTAATGCTATCAAAAATAATAGCAATTTGTGGGTTTTATTCATAATGTCATCTGTTGTGAGAATAAATTTGTTGGGTGGGTAGAGCTATAGATCTAAAGGTGCGTATAACGCACCCTACACACTGCCCGGAGTGTTAGTGCAACGAAAACGTAATGGACAGGTTTAAAAAAACCGTCCGGTATGATGTTTTACTATTAATATCAACGTCTGCGAACGACTTGATAAGGACGAGCAATATAGCCCAGCGGAACACTCCACACGTGCACTAAACGACTGAATGGAAAAACCAGGAATATCGTCATACCCAAAAACAAATGCAGTTTAAAGATAATCCCGATATTGCTAATCTGATCCGCAGCGCCACTACGAAAAGTAACAATGCGTTGCGCCCATTCCGACAGCAACACCATATTGGCACCATCATTGTGATAAAGCGATATTGGCAAAGTAAGCAGGCCCAGCGCCAACTGCACACCGATAAGCAACAGAATAAAAATATCCATGCGGCTGCTTGTGGCACGAATGCGGGCATCGGTTAAACGGCGGTGTATCAATATATAGATACCTTTGGCGCAGATTCCGCCAAAGATGCCACCGGCGACAACAGCCAGTATTTGCTTGGCCGAAGTGGACAGGCCCAAGCCGTGATAAATCGCCGGCGGTGTCAGTAATCCAACGAAGTGTCCGATAAACAGCAACAATATGCCGATGTGAAACAAATTACTGCCCAGGCGTAATTCTTTCGCACGCAGTAATTGACTGGACCCTGTGCGCCAAGTGTATTGATCACGGTCGTAACGCGCTATGCTGCCGATGATAAACACGCTTATTGCGACATAAGGGTAGTAACCGAACAATAATGTATTGAGATAACTCACAATGTGACTCCTT
>Ga0209391_10001837_pt1 | contig 11062 bp, 8 predicted proteins | sample PPLLak3March2015_FD_187246 | JGI IMG/M metagenome (GOLD analysis project Ga0209391, IMG submission 187246) | Freshwater sediment microbial communities from Prairie Pothole Lake near Jamestown, North Dakota, USA - PPLs Lake P7 Core (1) Depth... | ecosystem: Environmental > Aquatic > Freshwater >... | reverse complement strand
GACAGTCGGCTGAACGCGCCGGCGAGCGCCGCCGGGTCGGGGTCGCAGACGAACCCGTTGACGCCGTCCTCGACGAACTCCAGCGTGCCGCCGGAGTCGCGGGCCGTGACGACCGGCTTCCGGGCGAGAAAGGCCTCGAGCGTCACGTAGCCGTAATCCTCGTCGAACGGGGCGTACACGACGCCGAGGGCGCCGGCGTACAGCTCGAGCAGCCGCGCGTCGGTGGCCCCGCCTTCGAAGCTCACCCGATCGCCGAGCGACAACTCCTCCGCGAGCCGGCGCAGGTGCGCTTCCTGCGTGCCCTCGCCGACGATCACGAGCCTGCGCGGCCCCCCGGCCATCGCGAACGCCCGCAGCGCGAGATCGTGGCGCTTCACCGACTCGAGGCGCCCGATCGAGAGGATGTAGTCCCCTGAGGGCCCGCCGGCCAGCTGGCCGGCCAGCCTCGGGGGATGATACAGCGGTTCCGCCTTCAGCCCGTTGAACTTCTCGAGCCGGGACGCGGTGTTGCGGGCGTTCGTATAGACGCGCCGGCACTCGCCGAGCATCAGCGTGTCGAGGTCGATGATCTGCCGCCTCAGCCCCACGTCGAGATCCGTGTGGGCGAAGTCGCTGTACGCCGTGCCGCACAGTTCGTATGCCGCGCGGTACTGATGGATGAGCCACGCGACCTTGTTCGGGTGCCGGGCGAAATAGGACGGGAACTTCGTGCCGATCACCAGGTCGATCGGCCTTCCGTTGCTCTCGCAAAGATCGAGCAGGCGCCACGCGGCCGCGTGGGCGAGGATCTCCTCTTTCGGATACCACTTGAACGGCACCGACACGAGGTCCGCCTCGTAGCCGCGATCGCGGAGCCTGTCGACGAGCTGGCGCACGTGGATCTCGGCGCCGCCGCGGACAAGGGGCACCTGCGCTTCACAGACGAGGATGGTCCGGACTGCCATGCGCGCCGCTTACCGTATCACGTCGCGAACCGGACGTTGACGATGTCGCCGTCCAGGACGGTGTACTCCTTGCCTTCGAGCCTCACCTCGCCGTGGTCCTTGCATGCGGCCATCGAGCCCCGGGCGACCAGGCGATCGTACGCGACCACTTCGGCGCGGATGAATCCGCGCGAGAGATCCGTGTGAATCTCCCCGGCGGCTGCCTGCGCCGCCATCCCGCGGGGGATGGACCACGCGCGGCACTCGTCCTCGCCGACCGTGAAGAACGAGATGTAGCCGAGCAGCTCGTAGCTCGCGCGGATGACCCGATCCAGCCCGGACGCGGCGAGGCCGAGGTCGGCCAGGAACGCGGCCGCGTCGGCCGGCTCGAGCTGCGCGATCTCGAGCTCGATCTTCGCGCACAGCGCCACGGCACGCGTCTGCGGGCCCGCCCCGAGTTCCGCCAGGCCGTGCGTCGCGAGCACGTCATCAATCCCGGCGGCGAGATCGCCCTCGTCGACGTTGAGGACCATCAGCAGCGGCTTGGCGGACAGGAACTGGAACCCGCGCAGGCGGCGCCGATCGTCGCCGCCGAGGTCCATCACCCGCAGCGCCGAGCCGGACTCGAGGTGCGGCCTGCAGCGGGTCAGGATCTCCTGTTCCTTCTCGAGGTCCGCCGTCCGCGTCTTCTTCAGCTCCTTCTCGAGCCGCTCAAGCCGCTTCTCGACCACCGCGAGGTCCGCGAGAATGAGTTCGTCTTCCATCGCCCGGGCGTCCCGGCGCGGGTCGACCGACCCTGCCGCGTGCGGAATCGCCGGGTCCGTGAACGACCGCACCACGTGCACCAGGGCGTCGGCGTTCCGGTAGGCCGCCACGTCCAGCAGGGCATCGGCGCCCGTCCCGGCCGGACGTCCGGGAATGTCGGCGAACTCGACCGTCGCCGGCACGCGCTTGCGCGGGTTGTACATCGCCGTCAGCACGTCCAGGCGCGGGTCCGGCACGCGGGCCACGCCGAGCATCGCCTCGAGCCGCCCGTGGGCGGCGCGCGGCGCCTCGTGCGCTGCCGTCATCAACTGGAACAGGGTCGTCTTACCGGTCGCGGGATAGCCGATGAGCGCGGTGCGGAGCATCGTGACGTCTTCCGGGTGCCCGGGAGAGTCCCCGGGGGAATGGTGGAACCCCCATGCTAGCACGCGCTTCCGCACGGGTGCGCGGCGAGTTTCGCCCGTGAGGCGAATATAAAGCGTAGCTGTTTTCGCCGCAACTGCTACAAACGTATGGATTTTGGCGTTGACAAGCTTCCGGCGCTTCTCTAACATCCGAGTGGTCTTTGGTGGAGCAAAGTGGAGCAGACTGCCGTCCTCAGAGGGAATGCGCCAGCCCGTATCGATGACAAGGGCCGGCTCAAGATTCCCACCGCTTTCAAGGCCGTCGTCGAGGCCCAGCACGGCCGCGACCTCTTCGTGACGAGCCTGTCGGGCGAGTCTGTCCGCATCTACCCCATGCCCGTGTGGGTCGAGATTGAACGCAGGCTCGCGCAGATCCCGTCCACGCATCCGGCACGCCTCCGCTTCTTCAGCCGCGTCAACTATTACGGGCAGGCCGCCGAACTGGACAACCAGGGACGCGTCCTCATCCACGCGCGGCTGCGGGACTCGGCGGGCATGGCCGGCGAGGTGGATGTCTTCGGGCAGTACGACCACCTCGAGATCTGGAACCACGAGCGGTTCGTCACCAAGCTCGCGGACGATCCGTTTACCGACGCCGATGCGCGCGCGCTGGCCGAGTTCGGGATCTGACGGCCCCGGGTACCTCCGCGATGTCCGCTCACGCGCCTGTGATGACGGCCGAGGTGCTGGCGGCGTTGCAGCCGGAACGCGGCGGGCTGTTCGTGGATTGCACGGTCGGCCTGGGCGGACACGCGCGCGCCCTGCTGTCGGCGGGTGCGACGAGGCTCATCGGGATCGACCGCGACCCGGCGGCGCTGGCGCTGGCGGGTCAGGCGCTCGCGGAGTGGGGCGGCAGAATCGACCTGGTGCACGGCGACTACCGTGACCTGCCGCGGTTCCTCGACGCGCGCGGCATCGACGCGATCGACGGCGCGGTGGCGGATTTCGGCGTGTCGTCGATGCAGCTTGACGGCGCGGGGCGCGGGTTCAGTTTCCAGCGCGACGAGGCGCTCGACATGCGGATGGACACGAGCCAGGGCCTGACCGCCGCGGACCTCCTCAGCGACGTCGCGGAGCGCGACCTCGCCGACGTGATCTTCCGCTACGGCGAGGAACGGCGATCGCGCGCGGTGGCGCGGGCGATTGTGGCCGCCCGCCGCGAGGCCCCGATCCGGACGACGGCGCAGCTGGCGGGCATCGTGCGGCGGGTCGTCCGCCGCAGCGGCCGCATCGACCCGGCGACGCGGACCTTCCAGGCACTCCGCATCTGGGTGAACGGCGAACTCGAGGGCCTCGACGCCTTCCTGCGCGCGGCCTGCGGCCGTCTGCGCACCGGCGCGCGGTTCGCGGTGGTGACGTTCCACTCCCTCGAAGACAGGCCCGTGAAGCACACCTTCCGGGCGCTGGCGGCCGGGGGCGGATCGTTCCGCCTGCTGGCGAAGAAGTCGGTGGTCCCGGGCGACGACGAACTCCGCTCGAACCCGCGCGCCCGCAGCGCGCGTCTTCGGGCCATTGAACGCGTGGGGTGAGGGCGATGGCAGGCACACCACCGGCGCCGGGCGCAATGGCGTTCAGCGTTCCGAAGGACATCCAGAACCACCCGGTCCGCAACGTGGACCGCGCCCGTCAGCGGGAGATGAGGTGGTCGGTCGTCTTCGTGTCGCTGCTTGTCGGCGCGCTGCTGCTCGTCGCCTGGGAGCACTCGCAGTGGACCGACGTCGGGTACGACACGACGAAGCTGCAGCAGGAACGCCAGGCGATCGAGGCCGATCACCGTCACCTGCTCCTCGAGCTCGCCACGCTCCGGGAGCCGGGGCGCATCGAGAGGCTGGCCACACAGGATCTGCATCTGGTGGCGCCGTCGCAGACCGAGGCGGTGGTGCTGGTCGTCGTGCGCGAGGCGGCCACGCCGGCCCGCACGCTCGTCGCGCGGCGCTAGGCACGCTGGGGCGGAGTCGACGACCATGAAAGAAGCCGATCCGGGAGCGTGGCAGCAGACGGTGCGCGGCCGCGTGCTGCTCGCCGCCGCCCTGCTCGCGATCTGGGCCGCGGCCATCGAGGCGCGGCTGGTCTGGCTGCAGGTCTACCGGCACGAAGCGATGCTGGCGGAGGCCAGTGATCAGAAGGACCGCGTGCGGACGGTCAACCCGCGGCGCGGCGACATCGTCGACCGGAACGGGCGTCTGCTCGCCATCAGCGTCGACGCGGTGTCGATCTGGGGGATCCCGAAAGCCATCGACAACCCGGTCGCCGTGGTCAATGCCGTGTGCGAGGGCCTTGGCGACTGCACGGCGCGGGAGCGGGAGGTGTACACGCAGCGCCTCTCGCAGAAGCAACGCGGCTTCGCGTGGCTCCGACGCCAGGTGTCGCGGGAGGAATCAGCGCGGGTCGAGGCCCGCGTGAAGGCGCTGAACCTGCCGGGCGTCGTCATGGAACCCGAGCCGCGGCGGTATTACCCGAACCTGGAGCTCGCGGCGCACGTCCTCGGTTACGTCGGGACGGACCACAGAGGCCTTGCCGGGATCGAGCAGGCGTACAACTCGAAGGCGAGCGGCACGCCCGGCACGCTGATGATCCAGTGGGATTCGCGCCGCGTCGTCTTCGATACCCACGTCGAGAAGGCGCCGGTGCAGGGCGACACCATCGAGCTCACCATCGACGCGCACCTCCAGCACATCGCGGAGCGGGAACTCGAACGGGGCGTCGCCGACCACCGCGCCGAGGGCGGGTCGGTCATCGTCATGGACCCGCGCTCGGGCGAGGTCCTGGCCATGGCCAACTACCCGCCGGTGAACCCGAACTTCTACCAGGACTACCCTGCGGAGCAGTGGATGAACAGGGCCGTGCAGGGCATCTACGAGCCGGGGTCCACCTTCAAGGTGGTGACCGCGTCTGCGGCGATGGAAGAGCACGTCTACAAGCCGACCGACCTCATCGACGCGAGCGCCGGGGTGTGGCGCAGCGGCTCCCGCCGGGTGACCGAGGCGAAGAACCACAACTACGGCGTCCTGAGCTTCACCGATGTGATCGTGAAGTCGAGCAACGTCGGGGTCATCAGGATCGGCCTCGGCGTCGGCGCCGAGCGGCTGGGCCGGTACGTCCGGCGGTTCGGGTTCGGCGAGCGGGTGTCGGGGGATCTGCCGGGCGAGACGCGCGGCATGCTGTCCGATCCGAAGGGGTGGAGCCAGAGCACGCTGGCGTCGGTCTCCATGGGTTACGAGATTGGCGTCACGCCGCTGCAGATGGCCGCGGCCGTGTCGTCGGTCGCCAACGGCGGCGTGCTCGTGCAGCCGCGCCTCGTGCGCGCGCTCCGGCACGGGGCGACACGCACGGAAGTCGCGCCGCGCGACCTCCGTAGGACGGTCAGCCCCGAGACGGCCGCCACGCTGGTGGCGATCATGGAGCAGGTCGTCCTGGACGGCACGGGCAAGCCCGCGCAGGTGCCCGGCTACACGGTGGCGGGCAAGACGGGCACGGCCAGCAAGATCGTCAACAAGCGCTACTCGCAGACCGACTATCACGCGTCGTTCGTCGGGTTCGTGCCGTCGCGCGATCCGGCGTTCACGATTCTCGTGGTCGTCGACACCCCGCGCGCCGGTTCGCATTATGGCGGCTCGGTGGCGGCGCCGATCTTCCAGCGCATCGCGGAGGCGGCGCTTCGCCAGGCGGGCGTGGCGCCGACGATCAACCCCATTCCCCCCGTGCTGCTGAAGGCGTCGGCGGCGGGCGCCTGGTCCTCCGAGGTTGTCCGCACGAGGGCCGCGGCGGGCCCGCCGCAGTTCAGCGTCGTGACCGGGTCGCCCACGGTTCCCGACGTTCGCGGCCTCGGGGCGCGCGAAGCCGCGCGCCGGCTCGCGCGGCTCGGGCTGGTGGCGCGGTTGACCGGGGACGGCGTCGTCATCGCCCAGGATCCCGACGCCGGCGCAGCGATCGACCCCTGGCGTCCATGCCACCTGTGGCTCGGCCGCGTCGTACAGGCGCCCGGACAGTCGCCCGAGCTTCCATGACACTGGGTGCGCTCCTCACCGTGCTCGACGAGAGCGGGCTGCGGGCGCGGCCGGCAACCCCCGGAGACGGGGCAGCGGTGCCGGACACGACTGTCGGGTCCATCGCATACGACTCCCGGGCGGTGTCGCCGTCGGCGCTGTTTGTCGCGCTGAAAGGGGCCCAGGCGGACGGCGCCGCCTTCGCCGGGCAGGCCATCGCGAAAGGCGCCGCGGCCGTTGTCGCCGAGACCGGCGCCCCGGAGGGGTGCCCGGTCCCGTGGATCACCGTCAGCGACGGGCGTCTGGCACTCGCGCTCCTCGCCTCGCACTTCCACGGCCATCCGAGCCGACGGATGCGCGTGGTCGGCATCACCGGCACCAACGGCAAGACCACCACGTCGTACCTCGTGCATGCGGCGATCGAGGCCGCCGGCATCCCGTGCGGCCTGATGGGCACGGTGCAGTACCGGGTCGGCAGCGACGTGCGCGACGCGGCGCGGACCACGCCCGAGGCTCCCGACGTGCAGCGGATGCTGCGCGAGATGCTCGACGCCGGCTGCGGGGCGTGCGCCATGGAGGTCTCCTCGCATGCGCTCGCGCTCCAGCGCGTCGACGGCACCCGTTTCGCCGCGGCGGTCTTCACGAACCTCACGCGCGACCATCTCGACTACCACGACGACATGGAGCGGTACTTCGCAGCCAAGCGGCGGCTCTTCGAGCTCCTGCCGGGCGGCGCCCCGGCCGTGGTGAACGCCGACGACCGGCGGGGCGCCGTGCTGGCCGCCGAACTGCCCCGCTGCGTGACCTACGCGGTGGACAGGCCCGCCGACGTCACGCCGGAATCGATGCCGACCGCGCTCATGGGCCTGTCCTTCGTCGCGCGCACGCCGGCGGGCCCCGTGCGTGTCCGGTCGCCGCTTGCCGGCCGGTTCAACGTGTACAACCTCCTCGCGGCGGTGGCGACGGGCGTGGCCCTCGAACTGCCGGCGCAGGCCATCGAGGCGGGACTCGCGGGCGTCACGTCGGTGCCGGGCCGTTTCCAGATCGTGTCCCTGCCCGGCGACGACGTCACGGTCATTGTCGACTACGCCCACACCGACGACGCGCTGAAGAACCTGCTCGAGGCGGTGCGGCCGATCGCCGCCGCGCGCCTCACCACCGTGTTCGGCTGCGGCGGCGACCGCGACCGGAGCAAGCGCCCGCTGATGGGCGCCGTCGCCGCGCGCCTGAGCGACACGGTGGGGCTCACCTCGGACAACCCGCGCTCCGAGGATCCCGATCGCGTCATCGACGAAATCGAACTCGGCTTCGCGCCGCCGCAGGACCGCGGCCGGCCTGCCGGGGGCGCGGCATCGACCACGAGCGTCGGGTTGCGCTGGTGGCGGCTGGCGGACCGCCGCGCGGCTATCGACCGCGCCGTCGCCGAGGCCGGCCCGGGCGACGTCGTGGTCATCGCCGGGAAGGGTCACGAGAAGTACCAGGTCATCCGCGATCGCGTGCTCCCGTTCGACGATGTGAGCGAAGCCCGGCTCGCGCTCGAGCGGCGGCGCATGCGGAGGGCGTCATGAGCGCGCCCGCCGCCGTGCGGCTCACCGCCGCGCAGGCGGCCGCGGCCATGGCGGGATCGCTCGTCGCCGGGCCCGCCGGCGCCGTGATCGGCGGCGTGTCGATCGACTCGCGCACGCTGCGGGCCGGCGACATCTACGTGGCGATCATCGGGGAGCGGCTCGACGGCCACCGGTTCGTCGGCGAGGCCCTCCGGGCCGGGGCCGCAGGGGTGGTCGTCTCCGATCCCTCGGCGCTGCCGCAGCCGACGGGCGCCGCGGTCGTGGCCGTGCAGGTCGACGACACGACGCGCGCCCTGCAGCGCCTGGCGAAGCACGTCCGGCGCGCGTCTGGCGCGCAGGTGGTGGCGATCACCGGCAGCGCCGGGAAGACCACGACGAAGGAGATCACCGCCGATTTGCTCCTGGCGCGCTACCGCGTGTTCCGCAACCAGGGCAACTTCAACAACCACATCGGGCTGCCGCTCTCGCTGCTCGAGCTCCGCCACGGCCCCGAGATTGCGGTGGTCGAACTGGGGATGAGCCACGCGGGAGAGATCCGCGTGCTCGTGGATCTCGCCGAGCCCGACGTGCGCGTCTGGACGCTGGTGGCCGAGGTCCACTCGGAGTTCTTCGCGTCGCTGGACGCCATCGCCGACGCCAAGGCCGAGATCCTCGAGGGCGCCACGCCGGAGTCGCTGGTGGTCGCCAACGCCGCCGACCCCCTCGTGATGGCGAGGGTGACGCCGGCGCCGGCGCGTGTCATGACCTTCGGGATCGGCGTACCGGCCGGTGTGTCGGCGGCCGGCGTGATCGACCGCGGGCTTGCCGGCACGCACGCGATGGTGACCACGCCGTGGGGCACGTCCGCCGTCGACGTGCCGCTCCTCGGGCGCGGGCACCTCGCCAACGCCCTTGCCGCCATGGCGGTGGCGGGCGAGTACGGCGTGCCGCTTTGCGCCATGGTCGAGCGCCTCGCCGCGATCCGGCCCGCGGCGCGACGCGGCGAGGTGTGGCGCCTCGCGTCCGGCGTCACGCTGGTTGACGACTCGTACAACTCGAATCCGCAGGCGCTGCAGCGCACGCTCGAAGCCGTGGCGGCCGAGCGCGGGTGCTCGCGGCGGCTCGCGGTGCTCGGCGAGATGCTCGAGCTGGGCGGGCAGGCCATCGCCCTGCACGAGGCATGCGGCCGCGCGGCGGCGCACGCCGGGTTGACGCACCTGGTGACGGTGGGCGGCGCGCCGGCGATCGCCATGGCGACCGCGGCCGTCGCCGCGGGGATGCCGGCGGCGGCGGTGCGGCACGTCGGCACGAGCGAGGCCGCGGCCGACCTCCTCGTCCCCATGCTGCGCCCGGGCGACGTGGTGCTGGTGAAGGGATCCCGCGGCGTCCGCACCGACGCCGTGGCAGATCGGGTCAAGGCGGCCGGGGCGTGAGCCTCGCGGCGGCGGCAACGCGCAGGCAGCAGGTCGAGATGAGCGAGTTCACGGTTCGCGGAACACGCGTGGCGGTGGTCGGCGGGGCCGCGAGCGGCGTGGCCGCCGCGCGCCTGCTCGTCGAGCGCGGCGCCGGCGTGACGCTGACCGACCTCCGTCCGGCGCTCGACGCGGCCGCGGAGCTCGCCGCCATCGGTGTCTCGCTCGCGCTCGGCTCGCATCCCGAGGGCCTCCTGACCGGCTCGGATCTCGTCGTCATCAGCCCGGGTGTGCCCTTCGACCAGCCGGCGGTCGCGGCGGCGCGGGCGGCGGGCGTGCCGGTCATCGGCGAAGTGGAGCTGGCGTCGCGATGGCTGCGCGGGCGCGTGGTGGCCATCACCGGCACGAAAGGGAAGTCGACAACGACGGCGCTCACCGGGCGGATGCTCGAGGCCGCGGGCGTGCGGGTGCTGGTCGGCGGCAACATCGGCACCCCGCTCGCGAGCCACGTGGCCCTGTCGACGGCCGAGACGGTGCACGTCGTCGAGGTGAGCAGCTTCCAGCTCGAGACCACGGACACGTTCCACCCCTGGATCGCGGCGCTGCTCAACCTGACCGCCGACCATCTGGATCGTCACGCCACCGTCGAGGAGTACGCCGCCGCGAAGGCGCGCATCTTTGCGAGGCAGACCGATCGCGACATCAGTGTGGCGAATGCCGACGACGCGCGGGCGCTCGCCATGGCCGCCGCGGGCCGGGCCAGGGTCGTGCGTTTCGCACGGGATGCGCACATCGACGCGGGCATCACCGTGGCCGGCGGCTGGATCGTGGAGCGCGGCCCGGCAGGGGACACCAGGCTCGTGCAGACGAGCGCCGTGCGGCTGGTCGGGCCGCACCTGCTGGCCGACGTCCTGGCGGCGGCGGCCATCGCTCGCGCGGTGGGCGCCGGCTGTGAGGCGGTGGCCGGGGCCAGCGCGTCGTTTGCCGGCCTCGAGCACGCCATGGAGCTGGTCGACGAGATCCGCGGCGTCCGGTTCGTCAACGACTCGAAGGCCACCAACATCGACGCGGCCAGGCAGGCCATCGAGACGTTCGGCCGCGGCCTGGTGGTCATCATGGGCGGCCGCTTCAAGGGCGGCGACCTCCGGCTGCTGCGGCCCGCGCTCGCGTCGCGGGGCGCGTCGGTGGTGGCGATTGGCGAATCCGCGCCGCTGATGCAGGACGCGTTCGACGGGGCGGCCGATGTGACGATGGCTGCCTCGATGGCCGAGGCCGTGCGCACGGCCGTGGCGGCCGCATCGCCCGGGGGCAGCGTGCTGCTGGCCCCCGCGTGCGCCAGCTTCGACATGTTCGAGGACTACGCCGCGCGCGGTCGGGCCTTCAAGGCCGAGGTGGCCGCTCTGCGGCGGGAGGTGGCGGGAGGGGAAGGCGCGCGTACAGGCGAGTGTGAGCCGTGAGCAGTCGTCAGTCGGCTCCGCGCGGCATGGAGCTGGCTGCTGGGACCCCGCGCGGCCCCGCGCGGGGAGCTGGTGTCCATGCCCAGGATCCGACTGATGACTGCTGACGGCTCACACACATGGACCGGTTTCATAACCTGCGGGCGGCGGATGGGGTGTGCCGCGAGAACGGGTGATGAAGCCGCTTCCAAGAACGCCGGGCCGTCCGGCGCCGCTTCCTTTGTCGGTGCACACGGCGGAAGACTTTAGGGTTTCGCACACATGGCACGCAAGCTGAAAAGCGATCGGGTGCTGTTCCTCACGACGCTGCTGCTGGTCGCCGTCAGCGTCGTGATGGTCTACAGCGCCTCGAACCTCATGGCGGGAGGGGGACCCGGCCGGCCGAATGCCTACCTGGCAAAGCAGCTCGTGTTCGCCGCCATGGGGTTGCTGACGATGTTCGTGGCGATGCGGGTCGACTACGTGCGCTACCGCGACCCCCGCCTGATTCTCGGGCTCGTCGGGATCACGCTCGTCGCCCTGGTGGCCGTGCTGATCGTCGGTCCGACGATCAACGGCACCAGGCGCT
>Ga0209391_10001836_pt1 | contig 11071 bp, 9 predicted proteins | sample PPLLak3March2015_FD_187246 | JGI IMG/M metagenome (GOLD analysis project Ga0209391, IMG submission 187246) | Freshwater sediment microbial communities from Prairie Pothole Lake near Jamestown, North Dakota, USA - PPLs Lake P7 Core (1) Depth... | ecosystem: Environmental > Aquatic > Freshwater >... | reverse complement strand
TCGAGACGGCGTTCGAGAAGGGCGAGGTCGTCTCCGGTCTCATCAACGGCCGCGTCAAGGGCGGCTTCACCGTCGAGATCGACTTCGTGCGCGCATTCCTGCCGGGCTCGCTCGTGGACGTGCGCCCTGTGCGCGACCCGGGCTACCTCGAGGGCAAGACGCTCGAGTTCAAGGTCATCAAGCTCGACCAGAAGCGCAACAACGTCGTGGTCTCGCGCCGCGCCGTCGTCGAGCAGGAATACAGTGCCGAGCGCAGCGAGCTGCTCGACAAGCTGAACGAAGGCACCGTGATCAAGGGCGTGGTCAAGAACCTCACCGACTACGGCGCGTTTGTCGACCTCGGCGGCATCGACGGCCTGCTGCACATCACCGACATGGCGTGGAAGCGTGTCAAGCACCCGTCGGAAGTCGTCAACGTGGGCGACGAGATCGACGTCCGCATCCTCAAGTTCGATCGCGAACGCCAGCGCGTCAGCCTGGGCCTGAAGCAGCTCGGCGCCGATCCGTGGCAGAACATCGCGCGCCGCTATCCTGCGGGCACGCGGTTGTTCGGCAAGGTCACGAACATTGCGGACTACGGCTGCTTCGTCGAGATCGAGGAAGGCGTCGAAGGCCTGGTGCACGTCTCCGAGATGGACTGGACGAACAAGAACGTCAGCCCGTCGAAGGTCGTGCACATCGGCGAGGAAGTCGAAGTCATGGTGCTCGACATCGACGAGGACCGCCGCCGCATCTCGCTCGGCATCAAGCAGTGCAAGCCCAACCCGTGGCGCGAGTTCGCGGACAACTACAACCGCGGCGACCACGTCAGCGGCCAGATCCGCTCGATCACCGATTTCGGCCTGTTCATCGGGCTGCCGGGCGGCATCGACGGCCTCGTGCACCTCTCCGACCTGTCCTGGGACGTCCCGGGCGAGGAGGCGGTGCGTAACTACCAGAAGGCGCAGACGGTCGAGGCAATCGTCGTGGCGATCGATCCGGAGCGCGAGCGCATCTCGCTCAGCGTCAAGCAGCTCGCCAAGGACCCGTTCTCGACCTGGATCGCCGAGCACCCGAAGGGCAGCATCGTCCGCGGCCTGGTGCGCGAGGTGGATGCCAAGGGCGCGATCGTCGATCTCGGCGGCGGCATCGACGGTTACCTGCGGGCTTCCGAGCTCGCGCGTGATCGCGTCGAGGACGCGCGCGCCGTGCTGAAGGTTGGCGACGAGGTGGAGGCCAAGTTCACGGCCGTGGACCGCAAGGTCCGCACCATCGCGCTGTCGATCAAGGCGAAGGACATGGCCGAGGAACAGGAAGCGATGCAGAGCTACCGGTCGGATTCGTCCACCGGCACGAGCCTGGGCGACCTGCTCAAGGAGCAGATCTCCGGCCAGTAAGGAGTCGTTGCGGATGCGACGGCGGGCCCGGGCCCGCCGTCGCACACCGCGCACTGAAGGACCGATCGGACTGCGGGGAGAGTCTTAAGTGGACGGCGAGCGCAGCATGACGAAGTCTGAGCTCATCGAGCTCATCGCCGCGAAGCAGAGCCACCTGCCGGCCAAGGACGTCGAGCTGGCCGTGAAGCAGGTCCTCGAGATCATGAGCGACGCGCTCGCCCAGGGGCAGCGCATCGAGATCCGCGGCTTCGGCAGCTTCAGCCTGCATTTCCGCCCGCCGCGGCAGGGTCGCAACCCGAAGACGGGCGAGACCGTGGCACTGGCCGGCAAGTACGTGCCGCACTTCAAGCCCGGCAAAGATCTTCGCGAGCGCGTCAACGAGCCCCTCGACGAGCCGCGTTCCGCCGAGCAGCCGCTCCCGGCCTTCTGAGCGGACGCCGCCGGATGCTGCGGCGCGCCGCCTTCATGACCGCCCTGGTGCTGCTGCTCGTGGCAGCGGTGCTGTTCGTGGCGCTCAACCGCCAGAGTTTCGACGTGGACCTCGCCGTGGTGCGTTTCGGCGTGTCCTCGGGCCTCGCGTTACTGATCGCGTTCGCGGCCGGCCTGCTGGCCGGCGCCCTGTGGAGCTCGACCTCGATCGCCCGCCTGCTGGGGGAGCGCGGCCGACTGCGCAACGCGTTGCGCCTTGCCGAGGCGCGTCGGGCGCCACCATCGCAACCGCCTGATGCTGTCTGACCCGAAAGGCGTCTTCTGGCTCGTCTTCGCGGGCACGCTTGCGGTCGGCTGGGGTGCCACGGTCTGGTACGGAGAGTATCGCCGGCGGCGCCGCGCACGACGACGTGAGCGCTACCTCGAAGGCCTGCGCTTCCTGCTCGACGACAAGCCCGAGCGCGCGCTCGAGGTGTTCCTCGGGCTCGCCGCGGCCGACGACGAGACCATCGACACACACTTCGCGCTCGGCAGCCTCTATCGCCGTCGCGGCGAGGTGGACCGCGCCATTCGCGTCCACCAGCACATCGTCAACCGCGCCGGCATCGACCCGCGGCATCGCGACGCCGCGCTCGGCGAACTCGCGCGCGATTACGTGCGTGCAGGCCTGTACGACCGGGCCGAGAAGCTGTTCATGCAGCTCGCCGAATCGGGTCGCGAGCCGGCCGTGGCGCTCGCGCACCTCGTGCGCATCCACGAGCTGCAGCACGACTGGCCGCAGGCCGCGGTCGCGCACGAGCGGCTGCGCGCGATCGGCGTGCCGGAGCAGCCCGTCGCGATCGCGCACTATTACTGCGAGATGGCCGAAGCCGCGATCGCCGAGCGGGACTTCACGACGGCGCGCGATCATCTCAGGAGCGCGCGCCACGAGCAGCGCGATTTCGGCCGCAGCGCGATCCTGCGCGGCGACCTCGCCCGGATGCAGGGCGACCCGCGGCTCGCGCTGCAGCTCTATCGGCGCGTCGTGCGGCGCGATTTCCACCTGCTCGCGCTGGTGCTGCCGCGGCTCGCGGATGCCGCGCGGCTGGCCGGTGACGCGCAAGTGTTCGGCGACACGCTGGCCGAGCTGTTGCAGAACGGGCTCGCAAGCCGGTCCGAGATCGCCTATGCGGCGATCGTCAGCGGTTACTTCGAGGATCCGGCCATCCTCGACTGTGTCCGCGAATGGTTGTCGGCCGACAACGACCTCAAGGACATCACGAGCGCCTTGCTGCCGCCCGGATCCGATCCGACGCGCGAGCAGCTGCGCGCCGTGGCCGGCGCCATGCGCAACGTCGTGCTGCGCCACGCGCGCTATCGCTGCAGCGAGTGCGGCCTCGACAGCTCGAGCTTCCTCTGGCAGTGCCCGGGCTGCCAGTCCTGGGAGACGCTGCGCGCGATCGCGGCGCTCGAGTTCCTGCCAAGGGCGGCGCGGCCGAGGTCGCCGGAGTAAAAAAAGGGATAGGGGATGGGCGAATAATTCTTAAAGCTTAGTATGCTAAGCTTTAAAAGCAGATAAAGATCTTTAAGGTTCTGGCTGGAGGAGAGAGATGCGCCGCGTGGACGTAGCGATCGACCGGCAGCCGTATCTGGTGCCGGCGCTCGGGCACCCGCACGTGTGCGCGCTGGTCGCCCCACCCACACCGCGCGTCATCCCGCTGAAACGTTCGCACGAGGCTGGCTTTGCTGAGGCCCACGCAGCCCTCGGCCGACTGCAGGGCACGCTCACCCTGATTCCCAACGTCGACATGGTGACGCGCACGCTTGCACGCCGCGAGGCGGTCAGAAGTTCGCAAATCGAAGGCACGAAGACCGACCTGTCCCAGCTCCTCACCTACGAGGCGACGCAGGGCACCCGCGGCCTGCCGCCAGACGTGCGGGTCACCCAGCGTTACGTCACGGCGCTGCAGCACGGCCTCGATCGCGTACGTACGGACGGCCGCCGCGCGCTCACGCTGGAACTCATCAACGAACTGCACGCCATCCTGATGCAGGACGAAGACGTTGCGCATCCGGGCGGCGTGTATCGGGCGCAGCAAGCTTGGATCGGCTCAGCCGCGCGGATCGAGGATGCCACCTTCGTGCCGGCGCCGCCGGCCGAGATCGCTGGTTGCATGACGGAGATGGCCGCGAGCATCCTGCAGTATGCACCGCGCGAGGATGAGCAGACCGCGCTCTCCGTGCTCGCGCAGCTTGCGATCGCACACGCGCAGTTCGAGACCATCCATCCCTATCACGACGGCAACGGCCGGACCGGTCGGTTGCTGCTGCCACTCATCCTGGCTGCGGAAGGGTTCCCGCCGCTCTATCTCTCGGGTGCGTTGCTGCGCGCGCGGACCCAGTACTACGCGGTGCTCGCCGACGTGCAGCTGAGGGGCAATTGGAGCCCTTGGCTCGAGCTGCTTGGGCGATCGGTGGTCGATGCCTGCCAGGATTCCATTTCGATCGCGCTCGACCTGCTCGGGCTTGTCGAGCGCTGGGAAGCACAGGTGAGCGAGTACCGCGTCGATTCGGCGACGAGGCGGCTGCCGCGGTTCCTGGTCGGCCATCCCGTGCTCTCGGTGCAGCAGGCCGCAAAAGGGCTTGGTGTCTCGGTGCCCGCGGCCAACATCGCGCTCAACAACATGCTGAAGGCGGGCATCGTGAGCCTGGTCGACGAGCGGCAGTGGGGCCGCGTGTTCCAGGCGAGAGAGGTTTTGCAGCGCCTCGATCGACCGCCGGGCTGAACCGAGAATCTGCACAAACGCGCCCCCTTTGCGCCGGCGCGCGCCCGCACCCTCCGTTAGCTTTGCCTCGACCGCACCCGATCCGGGACTGCGGCACCGAAATGCCAAGGAGGCAGCCATGAAGAGGGAATACCGCGCGCTCGTCCAGGCGCTCGTCGCGAGCCTGTTGCCCGCCATCGCGTGGGCCGGTCCCGTCAACGTCAATACCGCCGACGCCGCCACGCTCGCCAGCGAGCTCGACGGTATCGGTCCCGCGAAGGCGCAGGCGATCGTCGAGTACCGTCAGCAGAATGGGCCGTTCCGATCCGCCGATGACCTGCTCAAGGTGCAGGGCATCGGCGAACGTGTGCTGGAACAGAATCGCGGCAACATCCGGGTCGACAAATCGGCTGCGGCACCGGCTGCGACCAAGGGCGCGCCGGCTGCGAAGAAACCCGCATCTGGCGGTTGAGAGCCCGTGGTCGGGCGGCCGGCAGACGGGGACCGGCCGCCCGAACCCGCCCGTGCCGATGGAGGGTGGGCAGCGTGATCCGCTATGATCCTCCGGTTGTCGACGGAGTTACCAGGGATCACCCATGACAAGGATCAGAACGGCGGTCTTTCCGGTCGCGGGGCGCGGCACTCGCTTCCTGCCGGCGACCAAGGCGAGTCCGAAGGAAATGTTGCCGATCGTCGACAAGCCGCTGATCCAGTATGCGGCGGAAGAGGCGCTCGAGGCCGGAGCCGACAAGCTCGTCTTCGTCACCGGCGCCTCGAAGCGCGCGATCGAGGACCACTTCGACAGCGACCACGAACTCGAGAGGGAACTCGAGGCCCAGGGCAAGCAGGATCTGCTCGACGCCGTCCGCGGCATCGTGCCCTCCTATGCAAGCTGCATCTTCATTCGCCAGCCCGCGCCGCTTGGGCTCGGCCATGCCGTCCTCTGCTCGCGGCCGGCCGTCGGCGACGAGCCGTTCTTCATCCACCTGGCGGACGACCTGATCGATGCGCCCGAAGCTTGCTTGAAGCAGATGGCCAAGGTCTTCGCGGAGCACCAGGCGAGCGTGCTCGGCGTCGAGACCGTGAAGCCCCAGGACACCGACAAGTACGGCATCGTCGGCTCGACACCTGTGACCGACCGCCTGTCGAAGGTGAACCGGATGGTCGAGAAGCCGAAGCCCCAGGACGCGCCCTCGAACCTGGCGGTCGTGGGCCGTTATCTGTTGACGCCCGCCGTCTACGACAAGCTCGAGAAGACCGGGCGTGGCGCGGGTGGCGAGATCCAGCTCACCGACGGTATCGCGGCGCTGCTCGCCGACGAAACGGTCTACGCCTACGCATTCGAGGGCCGGCGGTACGATTGCGGTTCGAAGCTCGGCTACCTGGAGGCGACCGTCGAGTTCGCGCTCAAGCATCCCAGCCTTGGCAACCGTTTTGCCGACTACCTCGCGCGACTGGTCGCCGAGCGCCTGCGCGGTTGAACCTACGAACGAATCCGGAGAATCTTGATGGCGAAGAACCAGGACCTGCAGAACCGGCGTGACGCGGCCTTCGCACGCGGCCTCGGCAACCAGCTGCCCGTCTACATCGAGCACGCCCGTAATGCGGAGATGTGGGACGTCGAGGGCCGGCGCTTCATCGACTTCGGCAGTGGTATCGCGGTGCTGAACACCGGGCACCTGCATCCGAAGGTCCAGTCGGCCGTGGCGAAGCAGCTCGAGGCCTTCAGCCACACCTGCCTGATGGTCACGCCCTACGCGTGCGCAGTGGAACTCGCCGAGAAACTGAATCGGCTGGCGCCCGGGCCCACGCCGAAGAAGGCCATCTTCGTCACGACGGGTGCCGAGGCAGTCGAGAACACGATCAAGATCGCGCGCGCCCACACGGGCCGCCCGGGCGTGATCGCATTCGGTGGTGGCTTCCACGGCCGCACGTTCATGGCCATGGCGCTCACCGGCAAGGTGGCGCCCTACAAGGCTGGCTTCGGTCCGTTCCCGGGCGAAGTGTTCCACGCCCCGTTCCCGATCGCGTATCACGGCGTCAGCGTGCAGGACAGCCTCGACGCGCTCGAGCACATCTTCAAGTACGACATCGAGCCCGCCCGCGTCGCCGCGATCATCATCGAGCCGGTGATGGGCGAGGGCGGTTTCTACATCGCGCCACCGGAGTTCCTGCAGGCGCTGCGCAAGCTGTGTGACCAGCACGGCATCGTGCTCGTGATCGACGAGATTCAGACCGGGTTTGGTCGCACGGGCAAGATGTTCGCGATCGAATACGCAGGCGTCGAGCCGGACCTGATGACGATGGCGAAGAGCCTGGCGGGCGGGTTCCCGCTGGCCGCCGTGGTCGGCAAGGCGCAGATCATGGATGCGCCGGGTCCGGGCGGCCTGGGCGGAACCTACGCGGGCTCGCCAATTGCTTGCGCGGCCGCGCTTGCGGTGCTCGAGGTGATCGAGGAGGAGACGCTCTGCAAGCGTGCCGAGCAGATCGGCTCGCTGATGGTCAGTACATTGCGCGCCGCACAGGCCAAACTGCCGGCGATCGGCGAGGTGCGCGGCCTCGGCGCGATGGTGGCGATGGAACTCGTCAAGAACGGCGACCCGCACCAGCCGGACGCGGACCTGACCAAGGCGCTCACGAAGCGTGCGGCGGAGAAAGGGCTCGTGCTGCTTTCCTGCGGCCTCTATGGCAACGTGATTCGCTTCCTTGCGCCGCTCACGGCCCCGGATGAGATCGTTCGCGAGGGGCTCGGTATCGTGGTCGAGTCGCTGCGCGAGCTGACGGGATTCAAGGGTGGCACGGAGGGCGCGGACAAGACGCTCCGGTCAGCGGCGGGATGACCGGGGGAATCGGGGAAGTTGGCTCCGACACCTGGATTCGAACCAGGGACCCGCTGATTAACAGTCAGCTGCTCTACCGCTGAGCTATGTCGGAACCGGAGGGCGCGGAATTGTCCGGATTGCGGGCCGGTTAGTCAAGAAAACCGAGGCAAATCAGGCTTTCTCCATGGCCCTTTCAATGCGCTCGAGCGCCTGCTCGAGAGTCGGCATGCTGACTGCGAACGAGAACCGGATGTGCCCTGGGGCCCCGAACCCCGAGCCGGGCACCCCGGCGATCCCGCCTTTGTCGAGCAACAGCTCGGCGAAGGCATTGTCGTCGACCAGCCCCAACGCCTCGATGGCCCCAGAAACGTCGCAGAACGCGTAGAACGTGCCCGCGGCCGGCAGGACCCGGATGCCCGGGATCCGGTTCAAGCCGTCGCAGAAGAAGTCGTGGCGCGCCTTGAAGTGAACCACCATGTCGGCGATGCAGGACTGGTCGCCGCCGATGGCCGCGGTGGCCGCCTTCTGGGCGATGGACGACGGGTTCGAGGTGCTCTGGCTCTGGATCGTCGCCATTGCGTTGACGATCTCCGCCGGGCCGCCGCAGTAACCGATGCGCCAGCCGGTCATCGCATAACTCTTCGAGACCCCATTGATGGTCACGGTGCGCTCGTCGAGGTCGGGGCAGGCCGTCACGAAGCTGCAGAATGGCTCGGCGCCCCAGAAGATGTGCTCGTACATGTCGTCGGTTGCGATCAGCACCTGCGGGTGCCTGCGCAGCACCGCACCCAGCGCCTGCAACTCCGCGCGGGTGTAGGCCGCGCCGGTGGGATTGCAGGGACTGTTCAGCATAAAGATCCGCGTCTTCGGGGTGATCGCCGCCTCGAGCTGCGCCGGCGTGATCTTGTAGGCCTGCTCTGGGCCCGCGTAGGGCATGACCGGCACGCCGTCGGCGAGCAGCGCCATGTCCGGATAGGAAACCCAGTACGGCGCCGGGATCACGACCTCGTCGCCCGGGTTGAGCACCGCCATGAACAGGTTGTAGATCGTCTGCTTGGCGCCCGTGGAGACGAGGATCTGCGGGCGGGTGTAGGTGAGGCCGTTGTCGCGCTTGAACTTCTCGATGATCGCGTCCTTCAGCTCAGGAATGCCCTCGACCGCCGTGTAGCGCGTGAAGCCATTGCGGATCGCATCGACGCCCGCGTCCGCGATGTGGATCGGCGTATCGAAGTCGGGCTCACCGACGCCGAGGCCGATGATGTCGCGGCCTTCGGCCTTCAGCCTGGCCACGCGGCCAGTCAGTGCGACGGTGGGGGACGGCTTGACGCGCTTGACGCGCTCGGCGAGCAGGAAGGTCACGGGTGAGGGTTCCGGGGGAGGGGAGGACGCAAGTCATTTTAGGGTAATCTGGACGGTCTCCCAAGCTCGTTCGCGCACGCCGTCCCGCCGATGTCCGAAACGCCTCCTCGCTTCAAGCTGCAGTCCGATTACCGCCCCGCCGGCGACCAGCCCCAGGCGATCGCGAAGCTGGTCGACGGACTGCAGGACGGACTCTCGCACCAGACGCTGCTTGGAGTCACAGGCAGCGGCAAGACGTACTCCGTAGCCAACGTCATCGACCGGCTGCAGCGGCCGACGCTGGTCATGGCCCACAACAAGACGCTGGCGGCTCAGCTCTACGGCGAGTTCCGCGAGTTCTTTCCGCACAATGCCGTCGAGTACTTCGTCAGCTACTACGACTACTACCAGCCCGAGGCCTACGTGCCTTCGTCCGACACGTTCATCGAGAAAGACGCCTCGGTGAATGCGCACATTGAACAGATGCGGCTCTCGGCGACCAAGGCCCTGCTCGAACGCCCCGATTCGATCATCGTCGCGACCGTGTCTTCGATCTACGGGCTCGGCGACCCGCAGGCGTACCTCAGCATGGTGCTGCACCTCGTGCGAGGCGAGCGTCTCGACCAGCGCAAGCTGCTGCGCCGACTCGTCGACATGCAGTACACGCGCAACGAACTCGACCTTTCGCAGGGCAGTTACCGGGTGCGCGGCGATGTGATCGACATCTTCCCGGCGGAGTCCGAGCGCGAGGCCGTGCGCGTCGAGTTGTTCGACGACGAGATCGAAGCCTTGTCGTGGTTCGACCCGCTCACCGGTGAGGTGCTGCGCAAGGTTCCGCGCCTCACTGTCTACCCGTCGTCGCACTACGTGACGCCCAAGGAGCGCATCGACCGGGCCGTCGAGCAGATTCGAGACGAGTTACGCGAGCGTCTTGCCGAACTGCGGTCCCGCGAGAAGCTGCTCGAGGCCCAGCGGCTCGAGCAGCGCACCACGTTCGACCTAGAGATGATGATGGAGGTCGGCTACTGCGCCGGCGTCGAGAACTATTCGCGTTACCTGTCCGGTCGTGCGGCCGGCGAGCCTCCACCGTGCCTGTTCGACTACCTGCCGAAGAATGCAATGCTTGTCGTCGACGAGAGCCACGTGACGGTGCCGCAGATCGGCGGCATGTACAAGGGCGACCGCTCGCGCAAGGAGACGCTGGTCGAGTACGGGTTCCGGCTGCCCTCGGCGCTCGACAACCGCCCGCTGCGGTTCGACGAGTGGGAGTCGATGGCACCGCAGATGATCTTCGTCTCGGCGACGCCGGGGCCCTACGAGGCACGGATGTCGGGGCAGGTCGTCGAGCAGGTCGTGCGGCCCACGGGCCTGGTGGACCCCCAGGTCGAGATCCGCCCGGTGCGCACCCAGGTCGACGACGTGCTCTCGGAGATCCATCGGCGCGTCGAGAGCGACGAGCGCGTGCTGATCACGACGCTGACCAAGCGCATGGCCGAGGACCTCACCGAGTACCTCGACGAGCACGGCGTGCGCGTCCGTTACCTGCACTCGGACATCGAGACGGTTGAACGGGTCGAGATCATCCGCGACCTGCGGCTCGGCAAGTTCGACGTGCTGGTCGGGATCAACCTGCTGCGCGAAGGGCTCGACATGCCCGAGGTTTCGCTGGTGGCGATCCTGGACGCGGACAAGGAGGGGTTTCTTCGTTCTGAGAACTCGCTGATCCAGACCATCGGTCGGGCGGCGCGGCATGTGAATGGGCGGGCGATCCTGTACGCCGACCGGATCACGGGCTCGATCGAGCGCGCGCTGGCCGAGACCAATCGGCGCCGGGCGAAGCAGATCGAGTACAACCTGGAGCATGGCATCACGCCGGTGTCGATCCGCAAGGCGGTCACCGACGTCATGGAGGGCGCGCGCGGCGATGCCGAGCGGGGCACCGGACGGCACGGCACTCGCGACGAAGTGCCTGCGCTCGTGCTCGGTCCGGAGCAGGCCATGAAGAAGATCAAGAAGCTCGAGGCCGAGATGTACCGCCACGCCCGCAACCTCGAGTTCGAGGAGGCCGCGCGGATCCGTGATGAAATCGAGCGGTTGCGCGGCCAGGCGTTCGGCCCGCCGGGGGCGATGGCGGGATGACGGGATGGGGGATAGTGAAGAAATGCAGCAGTCGTCGACGCTGCCGCTGTCCCTCCGACACTATCCCCGTCCCCTATCCCCAATCCCCTTCCTTCGTGTATCCTCCGCGGCTCGTTTGAGGGCGCATAGCTCAGCGGTAGAGCACTACCTTGACATGGTAGGGGTCCGTGGTTCGATCCCACGTGCGCCCACCAGACCCTAACGTGCCAAGGACCTTCATGCC
>Ga0209391_10001835_pt1 | contig 11071 bp, 10 predicted proteins | sample PPLLak3March2015_FD_187246 | JGI IMG/M metagenome (GOLD analysis project Ga0209391, IMG submission 187246) | Freshwater sediment microbial communities from Prairie Pothole Lake near Jamestown, North Dakota, USA - PPLs Lake P7 Core (1) Depth... | ecosystem: Environmental > Aquatic > Freshwater >... | reverse complement strand
TATTTTTAGCCCATTTACATATCTGTTGTATGTGCTCTTTAGGAGAACCTAAAGTTAATGGAACATGTAATACTGTTTTCTTCATTTGAATAGGTTAGAGGGGATGGGATTGCTGCAAAGATAAAAAAATTCGGCTATTTATATATAAGTTAATGTTAATATAAATTATGCTTTAAATATTCCTGATGTAAAATTACGGATCAGGACTGTAGGTATTTTTCCTTTAAAATTTCTTTATGGCGTGCGAGTTCTATGTCAGATTCAAATCTGTCTTTAATTTTTTTTGCAGGTACTCCTGCGTAGATGGAATAGGGGTCTACATCTTTTGAAACTACCGAACCTGCTGCAATTATAGCTCCATCATGAATTGTAACACCTCCCATGATAATGGCGCCATAACCAATCCAAACATCATTGCCAATTCTGGTTATGGTGGTTAAACCCTTCCAATTATAATTTTCATCTCTGATAGATTCAGCGATCCTTACAGGTACGCCTGTTTCCTGGTAATTATGATCATATCTGCCAACGATCCCCACTTTGTTTCCGAGTATCACATAATCTCCAATGATACAATCCGTTTCGATCTGCGAATCTCTGCCGATATAAAAATGCTTACCAATGATTAATGTTTTCCTTGCCCATAACCTGACTCTGGCGCCGGCATGAAAACCGGAAGCAATCAAATACCGCCGCCACTTTATTTTTACCAAATATAAATCCCTTGCTTTAGTGATAATTTTTTTCATGAATGTGGAATATTCGTTTGAAGTTCCAATTGATCTTTAAAGGAAAGAAAATATTCATCAAATAAATAATTCATTTTTGAATCTCTGATTGTTGAAGAATATTCGATCCCACTAAGATTTCCGAGTTCAGATTTGATCATGGCAGTTAATTCATCCAGGTCAAATGGATTAAAAATACCCCCGTTTTTCAACGGATCTACAATTTCGGAAGCACCTGCGTAGGAACTGCAAAGTACTCTTTGTCCTGCCAGAAGTGCTTCATTCACTACTGCGCCAAATGCTTCTGAATGACTCGGCAAAACAAATAATTGACCAATATTATACCATGCGAGCAGATCAGTACCTTCAAATCTTCCGGTAAACAGTACCTTATCTTCAATGCCAAGTTCCCTTGCCAGTGCAATCAATAGGGATAATTGATCTCCTTCACCTACAATAATTAATGTAGTTTCCGGGTGTGCTTTTACAGCATTGGCAAAAGCAGTTAGCAGCCTGTCCAGTCCTTTAATTTTTACAAGCCTGCCAACAAATAAGATACATCTTTTACCCTCCAATTTGTATTGCCTTATAAAATTGTGGGATTGAGGCAAAGCAAGCGTAAGGTCTTTTCTGAAAATGTCGTCTTTTGCAATAATTGGGAAAAACAGGCAATCATTTTTAAGGGGGTAATTTTTTTTATACCAGCCGGCTACTTCTCTGTTAACTACAATAATTCCATCTAGCCTTTTGATCAAATACTTTCTGATGGTTTCGCGGAAGCCCTTTCTGGAAGTCGCCAAATGCATACTATCATCACACATTGAATAGATCTGGTAAGAAAATCCAAATAATATTTTGATCCAATAAATAAAAAGTGTTGTTTGACTATATTCATATGTAATGATAATGTCCGGATTTGTTTTTCTGATTATAGACAAAAAGCCCCATTTAAAAGCCCTGAATCCGATTCTAAATCCTGTGTTGAGGTATTGGGGCGTAAAATGGAGTTTTTCTTTTAATTTATCCTGATTGAATTTTTGTTCCAGCAGGTTGCCATAAATGAAATATATATCCGCCTTAAAATAATGATTCAGGCCATTCCAGAGATCGATCCGGTATGGAGCTAATGCCTGGTGGAAAACAAGTAATTTTTTTCTTTTATCCAAGGATTAAAAATTTGAAACTGCTGTTGCGGGCCAAAAGGGATATCTTTTGGGTTTTATTTATTTTGTGGTAAGTATCTTTTAATGACTGTTAAAAAAGTTTCAAATACACTGCTGAAAGTAGTAATTGGTCCAACCTGTAAAAAGGAAAATATCAATGGATGATAGTTCTTCCCACTTAGTTTCCTCAAACTTTTTTTATCCTGCCTTAATATTGCAGGCAGGTTGGATTTAAGAAAAGGCACACCGTGATGTCCCGTAATGAAAGCAGTTTTATAAATTTCAAGATCAGCAATATGGCTTTCTTGCTGAAAATCCCAGGCACTTTTTTTCGAAAAGAAATAATGTATGCTTTTGGGGTTTACAATAAAATTTCGCGTATCGTAATATTTCCTTAAATCAGGGTTGTGCTGGTTTCTAAACACGATTGGATCTATAATGGGCGTTGACGTTTTTAATTGTGAGTTAACTTCAAACTGTCCATTAAAAGAAAGGATCATTTCTGCTTGCAGCAATTGGCCATAAATTACTGCTGCAAATCCACCTGCAGAACTGCCCATTGCTATGATTTTGTAACCGCTGGTTTCTTTTTGGAGGAAAAGGAGAAGGGCTTCAGGCGTATTTATTTTCCCGTTAATACCAGTGAGGTACCATTGCTTGATTATATCTCTCAAAAAGATATGTTTATGAGCATATGGTATCCTGGTTCCATACCATTCATATTTATTTTTCCGGATAACATCACGGTTAAATGCTTCCTCGCTATTTGGATTATACACAAAGTGGCTGCTGAAATAAAGCGCGCAGTATGTCTTATCCACGCCAGGCGTAAACTCAATTAAATAGTTGTCTGAACTATTATACTGATTAAGAACAACTGGGTCGTCGGCCTGGAAAACATAGCTTTCTGTCATTTCCATAGTGAAGGGATTAACACTCTCAGGTGAATAGATAAGAAATGTTTTATCGCCAGGGGCAGGCCAAAATGCCTGTATTCAAAAATAAAAAAATATTTTGGGTGACTATTCCCGAGGGGCGAATAAAGGGATTTCAGCCTTTTTTTAAATGGCACTTCTGGCCGGCACCATGCAGGTAGTTTTTCGTGCGCTTCGCAGTAGCCAATATAATCCCCAGGTGTGGCAATCCGGAATCCTTTTTTTACCGCCCTCAATCCATAATCATTGTCACCAATTGCATGCGGGTAAATATTATCAATTATTCCAATTGTTTCATAAACCTTCTTACTGATCAGTACAACATTCCCATTCATATATATTCCAAACTGTATTTGTCCGTTGGGTATTAATTCCTTACCCCCCCTGATTCTGAGCCCGTAAGTGTGATCTCCGGTTATTTCAGACTTTGTAGAACCGCATATGATGGAATTATCCCCGCATTTATGAAATGTATCCAACATGTTAAAAATGGCATCATGAAATAAGACCGTATCATCATTAAGCCAGAGATAAAAGTCAAATTGTTTTTCTTCCAATGCTTTTTGCCAGGCAAGGTGCATGCCTTTATTCCAGTAAAGATTTCCTGTTCCTTTGATAATTCTTACCTGGGGGAAATTTTTACTGATTGCTTCTGAAGTTCCGTCGGTTGATGCGTCATCCACCAGGAAAACAGTGAACCTGAATTTTTCGTTGATTTGCCATTGTGTAAATAAATCACCCAGACACCTTAGTGTTTTTTCTCTTCTGTTATGGCAGGCAATTAATACAGCTATATCAAAGCAGTTTGTATTCATGGCAGGAAAATTCTTTTTAATTTATTTACCAAAATGAAGCCATTGTTTAATTTGTTCATTAGTAAGGGTTCTGAATGAATGAGAAAGGCATAAGCCAACTGTAAACCAATGGAAATAATAATAGGGATTGTAAGTAATAATATTTTCAAGGAACAAAATAAACCAATGGGAGGCTATTAAAATCCCCAATAGCTGGGAAAGCGTATTATTCGTTTTTGCTATACCATTATAGGCGGCGATCCATATTATTATACTATAAAATAAGACACCCAATATACCATTGTATATAAGCAATTTCAGGAAACCAACTTCCACGTCCGGACGCATGTTTCCCAGTTCGACGGGTAATTCAAAGTCGCCCCCCGTTTTGTATTTACCATTTGCACCCCTGCCTAACCAAATATCCCCTGATTCATATAAATCTTTTAGAACATCTGAATATAATTCTGTCCTTGTGTCTTCCGCAAGGTTTTCCTGTTCACCCTTACTTGTAATGAGAAATTCCACATTTGTTGACCTGTTGAAAATATTTTCTCCCTCAATTCCCCTGAATAAAAGAAAAATGGGAATAACGAATAGTGCTACCTGTAGTATGAGTAGTATGCGATGGTTAATAGCTTTTCTAAACCAATAAATTGATACTATACCAAGGCTGGTTATGATATGGATGATATTACTTCGCCAGGCAAGAGCTATAAAAAGAGATAAGAATGCTACAATTAAAATAAGGGCATTTTGTTTGATTTTAAGATAGGGAATGAAAAGTATAAAAAATATTACGGGTACAACATTTCTGGAAAACAGGTAAATTTCAGTCTCAATATTGTTGAGTGTAAGTGGAATTAAAGTAAAACTGAAAAGGAAGGTAAAAAAAACAAACTTCAACATGTTTTTGCTTTCGTTGAAATTCAAGCCTGACGCAATTGCCAATGGAATCAGTAATGATAAGCCCCCAAGTTTATTAATATAAAGTGATTTAATATCCAAATACTCCGTGGCTGTTATAGCGCTTCTGTGAAAGAAACAATATTCCATATAAAAAACAGGTAAAACGCAGTAATAGCGCCTTTGGGCATCTCAACCTTTTTATTTGTCTGCCAGAAAACAATTAAAAGACTAATAGCTGATATATATATCAAAGGGAAATAATTATCGATAGTCTTCTTCGTGTATGGAAGTTCAAATAGTAATTCATACAGGTAAAGTGATATGAAGGAGAGGAGAATTAAAAAAGGTATGTTTTTAAATAATTTCATATTTCTTATTGATTTGCCAGGTAATATCTGAAGCGAATAAAAATATATTTTAGCCTGACTAATTCAATTCAGGCAAGCTATTTCTTTACCAGGTAATTATGATTAAATTCCAAATTATCCAATGCATCGATCAATAATCCATCTTTGTTATAAGTAGGATGCACCATTATTTCAATCGTATTCCCGGCAATTTTCGTTTGTCTCTTTTCATACGAATTGATTGTTTCAAAGTAGTCTGAAAAGTTTAAATTTCGTTTTTTTAGTGTAGAATTAATTATTTTTCTGTAAAGAGCTTTTATTTGATTCAGACTGAAACTCGTTTGTGCAATCCTTAATGGATATTTCATTTCTGCACTGATCTCCAGGAAGATTGGGAAAAGCCATGGCAGTGTATGTGTATGATGATGACTATTGATATGTGATGGCTTTAATCCGGCATTTTCAAATCGTTTTAGTTGTTCAAGTATTTCAGTTCTAAATGCCTTCCTCACCTCTGTGGATTCTTTTATACGGAAGGACTTAATCTTATCCCTGTACCAATTACCTTCCTTATCCAGGTATTTCCTGATAGGGAAATCCGAAACAGGCCTTCCCTGTGTTAAATTAACGTGCAAGCCGATTTGTTCTTTATACATGGAAGCATTTGCCAACGTACAAGCCTGTTCAAATTCAGGCATATTTACAATCATCGAAGTGCTGTTGATTAATTGGTTTTTAAAGCAGTAATCAATTGCTTTATTAACGGGAACCGACATACCAAAGTCGTCTGCATTTATTATAAGTACTGAAGAGGATCGATTCATTTTATGTTGAGTATAATTTAATTTATTTTATAAAAAGTGGGTACATCATTTAATCATCTCAGGCTTTTATAAATTTCAAGGGTTTTTCCTGCTGCTTCCCGCCATTGAAATTTACGAACCTGTCTTAATCCCTTTTCAATCAACTGTGTGCTTGATTCTCTATGATCAAGCAATGATTCCAGGCACTGCGATATACTGTCCGGATCTTCCGTATTAAAATATAAAGCAGCATCCCCGCAAATTTCCCTAAAAACCGGAATGTCAGAACATATCACCGGGCATTTAGCTATAAATGATTCAAGCAGGGGCATACCAAAACCCTCATGCAAGGAAGGAAAAATAAAACAAAATGCATGGCAATAAGCCAGGTATAATGCATGATCGTCAACATGCCCTGCAAAAATAATGCGGTCGGTTATATTTAATTCCCTGAACAGTGCTGCTTCTGTATCAGTTGGTTTATTACCGATAACTCTTAAATCGAAATTTGTCTTTTTAAGGAATCCTGCAATTTGCCGCACCAGGGGTTGAAAATTTTTATAATCATTTCTGGTGCCTACAAAAAGAATATAGGGTCTCTGTAGCTCCTTATGTTGAGACAATTGATTGTCTGCGTCAGCATATTTTTCAAAATGTTCAGGATAGCCATGGTAGATCGTATGAACTTTTTTTTCATTTAGTTCATATCGATTAAGAAGTTCAGTTCTGGTTGATTCAGAAATAGCAATGATCGCGGCTGCTGATTGGAGTATTTGTTTTTTCTGGTTGATCATCCAGTTCATTTTTTCTTTAAAATAAATTTCCGGAATTAAATCATGTATAGTTGTTACTACCGGAGGATTATTTTTATTTTTTAGAAAATAGGGATCATAAAAAGTTGGATGAAATATGTCGTAATTCTTTATTATCCTCAATGTATAAATTTGATTTAGTAAAACCAGGAGTTTCCTGGCGCCCCTCCTGTTTAAAAGTTTTAATGAAGACCCTTGTGCGGGTATATATATATTATTATGTCCCAGGCTGAGGATCTGAGAACTGTCACCACCCCCCATTTCATTAATATACTGGTTTATGGTGGCGTGATACCTTGAAACGCCTCCAATTTTCTGGTTTATGAATATTTGGTAATCGGCCAATATTTTCATGAAAATATCATTCTTTTTTTAATAGGTTATATCAGGCCCAGACACCTTTCGCTTTATTATTGAGGAATTTAAATGTCTGTATAGATGTCACAATAGAGCTCGGTAATAAACTAACAATATTTGCAATGCATAAACTAGCCAATCCGAGTTCTGTATTTTTAGCTAAATAAATAGTTAATGGAATATTGATCAGGCCACCAGCAATTGCTGTAATTAATTGCAGGTTTATTTTGCCAATACCATTCAGGAAAAAAGAATAAATATTATTAAAAGCAATCTGGTAGTTAAAGATTATCAGTGTTATGGCGAAGATATTAGTAATGATATGCGGTTGCCCTAGCCATAAAGATGTAAGTGGTTTATAAAATATAAAAATCGCAAGGCTTAAAATCAACAAAGATGTGTTGATAAGCATCATACCCCTGATAATTTTTCTAATCCATTTTTTGTCGTCCTGATACCATGCATTAGTGAATGCGCCCCATAATGGAGAAGAAATGATACTGAACAGCATCAGGGGTATTCCATAAACTTTGGAGGCGATATCAAAGGTTGTAACCTTTTCCATGGAATACAGATTGGCAACCAGAAAATTTGATGTTGAAAAAATGATCAGTACAACCAACTGGAGCATGAAAAATTTTGCGCCAAGGGAAAGTAGTTCTTTTCTTAGATTATGGGTGATGTATTTTGGCGAAGGACTCAGCCATTTATATTGCCCTTTAAATAAAATAACGGAATAGGCGAGCAATACCAAAACTGGCACACCACATATGGTAAAAATAATTTTATAAAAATCAGCATTACCTGTAATATAAAAGAGATAAATTATGGCAATGCTGAGAAAGCTTGAAATTGGTAAAATGGAATCACTGAGAGAAGATCTCTGATTGGCGAGCATAACCACACTCACCAGTTGGAGGATAAACCGTACGATGAAAAGGGATATAATTATGTATATGGACAGATTCAGATCTTTAACATCATCGGCCTTAAGATTAAGGATCTTGTGCCATTCAATAAAAGGATGTGCTATACTGTAAAGCGCCAATATACTCAGGAAGATTATGGTGATATAGAAATAGGCGGTACTTACATATTTTTTTGCCAGTACAAGGTCGTTTTCTGCAATGGCTTTTCCCAGTTTATTTCTTAAACCATTTCCAATTCCAACATCAAAAAATGAAATCCACGAAACTATGGAGGTAATTGTAAGGATGATACCATATTCTTTTTGACTTACGGCCTTTAAGCAAAGCGGCACCAACAAAAACGAAAAAAGCAGGGTGAATCCCTTTAGAAATCCTGAAAATAAAACGTTCCGTGCAACTATTCCGGTCCTGTTATTTTGAACAAAAAATTTATTATACCATACACGCATCATAATAAGTTAACCCGCTCTTATGTAAAACTTTTCTTTGATTTTCCCGATTTATATCCTTTCCCGCGCAAAGCTTCGCCACCTAAGTCACACCATTGAGTTGAAAATCCCCCTTTTGTGACAGTTATTTCTCCCATTAAAACGTAAAGTTTAGTTAGTTAATTGTGTGATTTACAATAAAGTAGAAAACCTGTTTAGTGATAAACAGGTTTTCTATTGTGTATTTTATGATTATTTTTTTAGGCTTTTGATTTTTTATTTTTTCTATAGTTGTCATAGGCGGATCGTTGGTCGTAACCGTAACCGTGTCCATATCCGTAGCTGAACTTACCGAGTCCCCTTCTTTTGACGCCGTTGAAGATGAGGGCCATATTTTTTACGTTATAGGCCTCCATTTCCTGGTCGAGGATTTCGATATTATTTTTGGGCGTATGGTCGTGCCTTACGATATAGAGTACGAGGTTGGCGAGCGGTGCGATATTAAAGGCGTCGGTCATTGCTTTGACGGGCGCAGTATCCATGAGAATGATATCGAACTCTGTATCGAGGTAATTGAGGAGCCTGTCGAGTTTTCCGTTGAGGATGAGGTCTGAGGGTTCATCAACGAGGAAGCCTGCGGGTACGATGTACAGATTCGGGTGTATGGAGGTGTTGAGGATGATTTCTTTTTCGCTGATTTTATCGTTGGCCAGGTAATCGGTGATACCGGTGGTTTTTTCTATTTGGAGCATTTCGCTGAGCTTTGGCTGGTAGAGGTCGAGCTCGAGGAGTGCGACTTTTTTACCTGTTTTGGCCAGGGAGTAAGCGAGGTTAGAGGAGACGAAGCTTTTTCCTTCTCCTTTTACGGAGGAGGTTACCAGGATTCGTTTATGGTTACCCGGGGGTGTTCCCTGGTATTTGAGTGCGGTTCTGATTTGTCTGAACTGTTCAATGATAAAGCTTCTTTCTTTAGCGGGGTTGAATACATTTTTTTGTTCTTTATCATAGATCAGTTCTCCGATGACGGGGAAGGCAGTGAGTTTTTCGATATCACTGCGGTAGAGTATTTTTCTGTTGAGTTGTTCTTTGATGGAGATGACCAGAAAACCGAGCACCAGGGGCAGCATCCCTGCGATAAGAGCGAGCATGGGTTTTTTGGGTGTCACGGGTCTGATGGAGGAAGCGGGTTTATCCACCAGGGTGCAGTCGGGGTTAGCGGCATTGATGGAATAGGCCGTTTCTTCCCTTTTCTGCAGCAGGAAGGAGTAGATATCGTTTTTGATATTTTGCTGCCTGCTCACTTCAATGAGCTGACGTTCTTTTCCGGGTATGGAACTGAGCAGGGAGGAGTATTTATTGTTAATGGAACTGATTTGGTTTTTGTTGGCCTGTAAACTTTTTCGTTGGTTGCGTATATTTTCCAGGATGCTGGGTTTTGTTTTATTGATTTCATCCTGCAGGGAGAGTACGATAGGGTTATTTTCGGCGGTTGTTTTTTTAAGTTTATCGTATTGTGTTTCTGCGTTATACACTTTTTCCAGGAGCTGAGAGAGCGTTGGGTCATCGATGTTGAGGGTCGATGGCACTACGCTGGCATCGCCTGATTTGGAGGTGATATATTTTTCTGCTTCATCCAGTGCGGAGAGTCGCATGTTAACGGTAGAGGCTTGTTTATCGGTTTCTTCGATTCCCTGCAGATAGAGTTTGCTTTGCTCACTGATGTCTACGACGCCCGATCTGGCGCGGTATTTCTGGATGGTATTTTCTACGGAGTCCAGTTCCTGGCTTACGTTTTTAAGCCTGTTTTCAATGAACTGAAGGGTTTTGGAAGCCATTTCATTTTTTTTGCCAATCGAAGAGCGGTTATAGGCATTGACGATTTCGTTGAGCAGCAATTCAGATTTTTGTGGCAACGGGTCCCTGATGGTGAAGGTGATCACCGAAGACTGTTTACTGACCTGGGAAGCTTTAAGGTTTTCATTAATGTTTTTAGTAACCCGGTTAAGGTCCATGAGGGAAAAATATAAGCGTGCATTTTCGGGCAGGCTTTTTTGGGTGGGTTTATGGTTAGGGTTTTTGATGAACCTCATTTTTCCATAAGGGGAGTTGACCCAAAGTCCGAGTGCATATTTCTGATCACCGATGTAGACGGCATTTTCCTTTTCCCTGTAATCAAAATAGACCTTGGAGACTTCGCGTATGGAATCAGGTATAGCTACTTCAATGGCCACGGGGCTGGTAAAGTAAGCGGAGCTGCGATCGAGGTGCTGCCATCCGGATTCCTGGTTGATGGGCGCATAGAGTCTCATGGTGGTGATGACATCATTGATGATGGCATTGGAGGTGAGTACCTCCAGTTCATTTTCGACAATTTTTTTAGTATTGAATACATTGAGTACCTCCTCCATTTTGGAATCTTCCTCTCCTTTTTTCTCATCTTTGATGAGGATACTGGCGGTGGTTTCGTACATAGGCGTGGTGAACCGCAGGTAGACAAGGAGGGTAGCCACGCTGATGAGCAAAAACACTAAGAACAAAGGCCAGTAAGGCAGGAAACGAAAGAGTACCTGCTGCAGGCCGCCACTTTCTTTTTCGGTAATGAACTGTTTTGACTTTTCCATGATTTGCAGAGATTTAAATGGGTATCAGTAAGCATTATTGACCAATCCGGTCAATAACAACCACCAGCAGTGTTGTCAGACTGATGACAATGGGCAGGAGCACGGCATTTCTTTCCTTGGCCACACGGTCCCTGCTGGGTTCCACATAAACAACATCATTTGACTGGAGATAGTAATAGGGTGAACTCAGGATCTCTGAAGAGCTGAGGTTTACGCGTTTGGTTATTTTTTCGCCCTTGGTGCTT
>Ga0209391_10001833_pt1 | contig 11083 bp, 9 predicted proteins | sample PPLLak3March2015_FD_187246 | JGI IMG/M metagenome (GOLD analysis project Ga0209391, IMG submission 187246) | Freshwater sediment microbial communities from Prairie Pothole Lake near Jamestown, North Dakota, USA - PPLs Lake P7 Core (1) Depth... | ecosystem: Environmental > Aquatic > Freshwater >... | reverse complement strand
CTTGAGGCGCGTGAAGAGGTCGGGCAGCTCGGCCTTCTTCCAGCGCGCCATTGGGCCCACGCCCATCAGGAACACCAGCGGCGCCATCACCGGCACGAACACGGCGTCGAAGTACGGGGGGCCGACGGAGATCTTGCCCAGGTTCAGCGCGTCGAGGAACAGCGGGTAGAGCGTGCCGAGCAGCACCGTGCCGCACGCCACGCCGAGCAGAACGTTGTTCGCGAGCAGCAGCGACTCGCGCGATACCGGCTCGAAGCGCCCGCCGGTGCCCATCCGGGGCGCGCGCAGCGCGAAGAGCAGCAAGGAGCCGCCGATCACCAGCGCGAGGAACAGCAGGATGAACACGCCGCGCTTCGGGTCGGTCGCGAACGCGTGCACCGAGGTGAGCACGCCGGAGCGCACGAGGAACGTGCCGAGCAGCGACAGCGAGAACGCGGCGATCGCGAGCAGCGCCGTCCAGGCCTTGAAGGTGCCGCGCTTCTCGGTGACGGCGAGGGAGTGGATCAGCGCGGTGCCGACGAGCCAGGGCATGAACGAGGCGTTCTCGACCGGATCCCAGAACCACCAGCCGCCCCAGCCGAGCTCGTAATAGGCCCACCAGCTGCCGACCATGATGCCGAGCGTGAGGAACATCCACGCGAGCGTGGTCCACGGCCGCGACCACCGCGCCCACGTGGCGTCGAGCCGGCCGCCGAGGAGCGCGGCGATGGCGAAGGCGAAGGCGACCGAGAAGCCGACGTAGCCCATGTAGAGGAGCGGCGGGTGGATCACCATGCCCGGGTCCTGCAGCAGCGGGTTCAGGTCGCGCCCGTCGGCCGGGACCGGGAACAGGCGGTCGAACGGATCGGAGGTGACCAGCATGAACAGCAGGAAGCCGATGGAGACGATGCCCAACACGCCCAGTACCCGCGCGACCATCTCGTCGGGCAGGTGGCGGCTCCACATCGCGACCGCGACGCCCCAGCCCGAGAGCATCAGCACCCACAGCAGCATCGAGCCCTCGTGCGAGCCCCAGCTGGCCGCAATCCGGTACTGCAGCGGCAACTCCGAGTTCGAGTTGGTCGCGACGTTCAGCACCGAGAAGTCGTTGCCGACGAACGACAGCGCGAGGCAGATCCACGCGAACAGGACGAAGAGGAACTGGCCGGTGGCGGCCGGGCGCGCGAGCGCCATCCAAGCCGGGATGCGCCGCTGTGCGCCGACCAGGGGCAGCGTGCCCTGCACGGTCGCGAGCAGCAGGGCGAGGATCAGGGCGAAATGGCCGAGTTCGGGGATCATCGGGGGCCTCGTTGCGGGGTCACTTCACCAGCGTCTGTGCGGCGCGCTTCTCGGCCGCGTCGATCTGCGCCCGGTTGACGGCCTCGGCGGCCTCCGGCGGCATGTAGTTTTCGTCGTGCTTGGCGAGCACTTCGCTCGCGGTGAACACGCCGTCGGGACCGAGCTTGCCCTGCGCGACCACGCCCTTGCCCTCCCTGAACAGGTCGGGAAGGATGCCCGTGTAGACCACGGGAATCGTCTTCGCGGTGTCGGTGACGTTGAAACGCACCACGACGCCCTCGCGCTTCACGCTCTTGTCCTCGACCAGCCCGCCGACGCGGAACGTGCGTCCCTGCGGCGCCTTGTTCTCCACGACGTCCGTGGGGGAGAAGAAGAACACGAGGTTCGACTGGAAGGCGTTCAGCACGAGCGCGACGGCGACGCCGAGCACGGCGAGTCCGGCGGCGATCCAGGCGAAGCGGCGGTGGCGAGGTTTCATGGGGGGACCTTGCAGTGTTGACGGGCGCTATCGGGCGCCCTCGGCGGAGGAGGCGGGGCGGGCACCGGCCGGCGCCGCCGATGCTGCGGCGGTGTGGGCGGCGTCGCGGCGTCGCGCGCGGACCGCGAGGATCTCGACCACGAACACGACCAGCGTGACGCCGTACGCGCCGATGATGAAGTGCCAGTGGTTCATCGCAGCACTCCCGCATTGCCACGGACGTCGGGCAGCGCGCCCACCCAGGCGGCATCGCGCTCCCGCTCGAGGACGATCGCGCGCAGGCGCGCCAGCACCACCGCGATCGAATAGAACCAGAACGCGAAGCTCATCACCAGCATGCCGGCGAGCATCGTCGTCTCCATCGACGATCCGGTCAACTTGACCGACGCGCCCTGGTGCAACGTGTTCCACCACTTGACCGAGAAGTAGATGATCGGGATGTTCACCACGCCGACGATCGACAGCACCGCGCAGGCGCGGTCGGCGCGGCGCGGGTCGCCGATCGCCTGCCGCAGCGCGATGATGCCGAGGTAGAGGAAGAGCAGGATCAGCTCGGAGGTCATGCGCGCGTCCCAGGCCCAGTAGGTGCCCCACGTCGGGCGGCCCCACAGCGCGCCGGTCCACAACGCGATGAAGGTCATCAGCGCGCCGGTCGGGGCGATCGCCTGCGCCATCATCCCCGAAAGCCGCGTTCCGAAGCCCAGCGCGAGCACGCCCCAGAAGGCCATGACGACGTAGAGGAACATCGACAGCCACGCGGAGGGGACGTGGATGAAGATGATCCGGTAGACCTCGCCCTGCTGGAAGTCGGTGGGGGCGACGCCGAAGCCGAGCCACAGGCCGATCGCCGCGAGGATCGCCGCGCCCCAGGCGAACCACGGGATCAGCGTGCCCGCGACGGGGTAGAAACTCGCGGGCGACGACAGCTTGAACCAGTTGAAGGGCATGGAGGTTTCGTCAATCGAGCGCAATGCGCACCGCCGCGGCCGCTGCGAACGGCGCACCGACCACCGCGAGGGCGAGCCCCGCACCGAGGAGCGAGAGGTTGGCCGTCGCGCCCAACCCGGCCCGCACCGCATCCACGGCGCCGGCGCCGAAAATCAGCACGGGCACGTACAGGGGCAGGATCAGCAGCGCGAGCAGCCCGCCGCCGCCCTTCAGCCCCAGCGTCAACGCCGCGCCGATCGCCCCGAGGAGCGAGAGGATCGGCGTGCCGATCAGCAACCCTGCCGCCAGCACGGTCAGGCTCTCCCCGTCCATGTAGTACTGCAAGCCCAGCATCGGGGCGAGCAGGACGACGGGCAGTCCGGTGGTGAGCCAGTGCGCCGCGATTTTACCGGACACAAGGGCTTCCAGCGCGTAGGGCGAGAGCGCGATCTGTTCGAGCGTTCCGTCGGCATGGTCGGTGGCGAAAAGGCGGGGCAGGGACAACAGGGAGGCGAGCAGCGCGGCTACCCACAGGACACCCGGCCCCATCGTCGACAGCAGGTTGCGCTCCGGGGTGGTCGCGAGCGGGAACAGCGTCACGACGATCACATAGAACAGCAGTTGGACGCCAAGTTCCGCGCGGGAGCGGACGGCGAGCTTCAGGTCCCGTGCAAGCGCCCAGCGCACACCGGCGAGCGCGCCGTCCGCCGGCACGGACGCCAGGATGGTGGCGGTCGATGGGGCCGTTGCGTTCATGCGCGCTCTTCAGGCCGGCACGGTTTCGCCGAGGACGAGCGACTGCACGCGCGAGGGCTGGAGACCGAGGGACTGGTGCGTGGCGGCGACGACGATGCCCCCGCGATCGAGGTGGTCGTGGACCAGGCGCGCGAGTAGCGCGGCGCCCGCGGCATCGAGCGCGGTGACCGGCTCGTCGAGAATCCAGAGCGGGCGACGCGAGACGAGCAGCCGGGCGAGGCCGATGCGCCTGCGCTGGCCGGCGGACAACACGCGCGAGGGCAGCGACCGACGATGCGACAACGCGACGGCGTCGAGCGCGCGATCGATGTCTGCCCGCGGCGCCGACGTGCCCGAGAGCTCGACCAGCGATACCAGGTTCTCCTCGGCGGTCAGTTCGTCCTTGAGCGCCGGAAGATGGCCCGCATAGGCGACGACCGCGCGAAGCTCGGCCGAGAACGGTTCGACGCGGCGTCCGTTCCAGCGGATCTCGCCCGCCGTGGGCGCGGACAGGCCGGCGAGCATGCGCAGCATCGTCGTCTTCCCCGTGCCGTTCGGCCCCGTGACGACCAGCGCGTCGCCCGACTTCACTCGGAATCCGACGTCCTTGAACAGTTCCGCGAAGCCGCGGCGCGCGGCGAGATTCTGCGCTTCGAGCATCGAGAGAGGGATGGCGGGGCCGTGTGGGTCGCGCCGGGACGTTGCCCGGAACCGCTTGCGGTGGGCGAATTATACGGAGGGCTGTGTTGCCGGATTTGCGGCATGTCAATATGGGGGTGCTCTGCGGTTCCGGCCGCGACGGGACGTCGTTCCCGGAATCGACGAATTCGTCGCGAACGCACGCGATTTGAGCCCGATCGTGCCGCCATTCGCGTGAAAACCCGCCCCTGTGGGCGCACCCGCCGTCGCATTATCATTGCCCGATGACCGACCCGAACCTTCGCGAAGCCTCGCTCGAGTACCACCGCCAATTCCCGCCGGGAAAGATCGCCCTGGCGCCGACCAAGCAGCTCACCAACCAGCGCGACCTGGCGCTCGCCTATTCGCCCGGCGTGGCGGCCGCCTGCGACGAGATCGTGCGCGACCCGGCCGAGGTGTCGACGCTCACCTCCCGCGCCAACCTGATCGGCGTCATCACCAACGGCACCGCAGTGCTCGGCCTCGGGCCGATCGGACCGCTGGCCGCGAAGCCGGTGATGGAAGGCAAGGCGGTGCTGTTCAAGAAGTTCGCGGGCATCGACTGCTTCGACCTCGAAATCGACGAGCGCGACCCCGACCGGCTGGTCGAGATGATCTGCGCGCTCGAGCCCACGTTCGGCGGCATCAACCTCGAGGACATCAAGGCGCCCGAGTGCTTCACCATCGAGCGCAAGTGCCGGGAGCGGATGAAGATCCCGGTGTTCCACGACGACCAGCACGGCACCGCGATCATCGTCGGTGCGGCGCTGCTGAACGGCCTCACCGTCGTCGGCAAGGCCATCGGCGAGGTGAAGCTCGTCTGCTCGGGCGCGGGCGCGGCGGCGCTGGCGTGCCTCGACCTGCTCGTGGCGCTCGGCGTGAAGCGCGAGAACGTCTGGGTGTCGGACATCAAGGGCGTCGTGTACGCCGGCCGCATCGAGGAGATGGACGAGCACAAGGCGCGCTACGCCAAGGACACGCCGGCGCGCACGCTCGCGGAGATCCTGCCGGGAGCCGACGTGTTCCTCGGCCTGTCGGCGGCGCGGGTGCTGAAGCCCGAGTGGCTGCCGTCGATGGCCGCGCGGCCGCTGATCTTCGCGCTCGCGAACCCGGAGCCCGAGATCATGCCGGACCTCGCCAAGGCGGCGCGGCCCGACGCGGTGATCGCAACCGGCCGCTCCGACTTCCCCAACCAGGTCAACAACGTCCTCTGCTTCCCGTTCATCTTCCGCGGCGCGCTCGACGTCGGCGCGACGCAGATCAGCGAGCCGATGAAGCTCGCGGCCGTGCGGGCGATCGCCGACCTCGCGAGGGCCGAGCAGTCGGAGATCGTCGCGCACGCCTACGGGGCACAGGACCTCGCGTTCGGCGCCGAGTACCTGATCCCGAAGCCCTTCGATCCGCGCCTCATCGTGACGATCGCCCCGGCGGTCGCCAAGGCGGCGATGGACTCGGGTGTGGCCACGCGCCCGATCACCGACTTCGAGGCCTATCGCGAACGCCTCACGACGTTCGTGTACCACTCGGGCCTCTTGATGAAGCCGATCTTCCAGGCGGCCAAGAAGGCGCCGCGGCGGATCGTCTATGCCGAGGGCGAGGATGAACGCGTGCTGCGTGCGACGCAGGTGGTCGTCGACGAGGGGCTGGCCACGCCGATCCTGGTCGGGCGGCCGGCGGTGATCGAGCGGCGCCTTGCCCGCCTCGGCCTGCGCATCCGCCCCGGCGCGGACTTCGAGGTCACCAATCCCGAGCACGACGCGCGCTACCGGGAGTACTGGACCGAGTACTTCCGTCTGGTCGAGCGCAAGGGCGTCTCGCAGCAGTACGCGAAGATCGAGATGCGCCGGCGGCTCACGCTGATCGGCGCGATGATGGTGCACCGGGGCGAGGCCGACGGCATGATCTGCGGCACCTTCGGCACGCACAGCCTGCACCTCACGTACGTGGACCAGGTGCTGGGCATGAAGCCCGGCGCGAGGCAGTACGCGGCGATGAACGCGGTGATGCTGCCCAACCACACGGTGTTCATCGCCGACACCTACGTCAACGTCGATCCCACGGCCGAGCAGATCGCCGACATCACAGAGCTCGCCGCCGACGTGATCCGGCGCTTCGGCATCGAGCCCCGGGTCGCGCTGCTCTCGCATTCGAGCTTCGGCACCAGCGACGACCCGGCGGCGCGGAAGATGCGCGATGCGCTCGCGCGGATCAACGCACAGAGCCCCGGCCTCGAGGTCGAGGGCGAGATGCACGGCGACGCCGCGCTCGACGAGTCGGTGCGCGTGACGGCGTTCCCGAACTCGCGGCTCAAGGGCGCGGCCAACCTGCTCGTGATGCCGACGGCGGACGCCGCGAACATCTCGTTCAACCTGCTCAAGGTGGCGGTCGGTGGTGGCGTCACGCTGGGCCCGATCCTGCTCGGTGCCGCGAAGCCCGTGCACATTCTCACGCCGTCGGCGACCGTGCGCCGCATCGTCAACATGACGGCGCTGACGGTGGTCGAGGCGAACCAGGCCGGAAAGTAGGGAAAGCAGGGTCAGACTCGACTTCCTGCGGGTCGGCGTGCTCCCGGAGCGGGGCCATGCGCGGCAAGCGGGACGGCGCGCGCTGAAAACGTGGAGCCGGGGACGCGCCGGCCGGCGATTAGAATCGAGGGCGCGATGTTGCCCGCCACCCTCAAGCGCTATGCCTGGCTGTCGATCGCGGCGGCCGTCACCACGATCCTGCTCAAGGGCGCGGCATGGTGGATCACCGGCTCGGTCGGCATGCTCTCCGACGCGCTCGAGTCGTTCGTGAACCTCGCGGGCGCGGCGATGGCGCTCGCGATGCTGTCGCTCGCGGCGCAGCCGGCCGACGACAACCACGCGTACGGCCACGGTAAGGCGGAGTACTTCTCGAGCGCGTTCGAAGGCTTCCTGATCGCGGTGGCCGCCGTGCTGATCGCGTGGCAGGCGATCGAGCGGCTGCTTGCGCCGCAGCCGCTCGAGGCGGTGGGCGTGGGCCTCGCGGTCTCGGTCGTGGCGTCGGCGGTGAATCTCGTCACCGCGCGCACGCTGATGAACGTCGGCCGCAGGTTCCGGTCCATCACGCTCGAGGCCGATGCGCAGCATCTGATGACCGACGTGATCACCTCGGTCGGCGTGATCATCGGTGTCGGCCTCGTGTGGCTGACGGGCTGGCTTTGGCTCGATCCGGTAATCGCGCTTGCCGTGGCCGTGAACATCCTGTGGACGGGCTGGCAGCTGATGCGCCGCTCGACCGCCGGCCTGATGGACGTCGCGCTGCCGGAGGGAGAGCGCCACGCGATCGACGCGGTGCTCGACCGCTACCGGGCGCAGGGCCTCGAATTCCACGCGCTGCGCACCCGGCAGGCCGGCACGCGGGCATTCGTCACGTTGCACGTGCTGGTCCCCGGCGACTGGACCGTGCAGAAGGGCCACGACTGGTCGGAACGCATCGAGTGCGACATTCGCGGCGCGGTACCCCACGCCAACGTGACCACGCACCTCGAGCCGCAGGAGGACCCGATTTCGCACGCTGACGCGCTGCTCGACCGATAGGCCTCCGCGACGTCCCACCCCGCTAGAATATCGCCGCGCCGCACCCGGCCCATCCCGAACACCGCGAGTTTCGAACATGACGTCCCTCACCTGCGCAGATATTCTCACCGGCAAGGCGCCGACCGACCGGCCCGTCACCGTCAAGGGCTGGATCCGCACCCGCCGCGACTCCAAGGCCGGCATTTCCTTCCTGCACGTTTCGGACGGCTCCTGCTTCCACCCGGTGCAGGTGGTCGCCCCGAACGCGCTTGCGAACTACGACAGCGAGGTGCTGCACCTCACCGCCGGCTGCGCGGTCGCGGCGACGGGGAAGATCGTGCCGTCGCCGGCGAAGGGCCAGCCGTTCGAGATGCAGGCCGATGCGGTCGAGGTGATCGGCTGGGTCGAGGACCCCGACTCGTACCCGATCCAGCCCAAGCCGCACACGCTCGAGTTCCTGCGCGAAGTGGCGCACCTGCGGCCGCGCACCAACGTGATCGGCGCCGTGACGCGCGTGCGGCACTCGATCGCGCAGGCGATCCACGGCTTCTTCCACGAGCGCGGCTTCTGCTGGGTGAACACCCCGATCATCACGTCGTCCGACGCGGAAGGGGCGGGCGAGCTGTTCCGCGTGTCGACGCTCGACCTCGTCAACCTGCCGCGCGACGCCAGCGGCAGGATCGACTACTCGCAGGACTTCTTCGGGCGCGAGACCTTCCTCACGGTCTCCGGGCAGTTGAACGTCGAGACCTACTGCATGGCGCTTTCGAAGGTGTACACGTTCGGTCCGACCTTCCGCGCCGAGAACTCGAACACCAGCCGGCATCTCGCCGAGTTCTGGATGATCGAGCCCGAGATCGCCTTCGCCGACCTCTCCGACGATGCGACCCTCGCCGAGGCGCTGCTGAAGCACGTGTTCCGCACGGTGCTCGCCGAACGCGCCGACGACATGGCCTTCTTCGAGGAGCGCATCGAGAAGGGCGTGATCGCGAAGCTCACGGGCATCGTCGATTCCGAGTTCGTGCGCATGGACTACACCGAGGCGATCGCCGTGCTCGAGCGTGCGAAGCAGAAGTTCGAGTACCCGGTGCAGTGGGGCATCGATCTGTCGAGCGAGCACGAGCGCTATCTGTCCGAAAAGCACGTCGGCAAGCCCGTGATCCTGATGAACTACCCGAAGGAGATCAAGGCGTTCTACATGCGCATGAACGACGACGGCAAGACGGTCGCGGCGATGGACGTGCTCGCGCCGGGCATCGGCGAGATCATCGGCGGCAGCCAGCGCGAGGAGCGCCTCGCGGTCCTCGACGAGCGCATGGCCGCGAGCGGGCTCGATCGCGAACACTACGGCTGGTACCGCGACCTGCGACGCTACGGCACCGTGCCGCACGCGGGCTTCGGGCTGGGCTTCGAGCGCACCATCGCCTATGTGACCGGGCTCGCCAACGTGCGCGACGTCATACCGTTCCCGCGCACGCCGGGCAGCGCACGCTACTAGGCCCGCCGACATCGGCGCGCGATTACCGGCAACGTTCCTGCGGAAGGCGGGTCGGCGCCCGAGGTCGCTGCCGAAATGCCGGCGGCATCGTTGGACATCGCGGGACGCGCGGGTATGATGGCCGCCGGCTGTTCACACACGGGTCGTGCACGCGCATGTCTTCGCATCCCAAGCAACGAGCACGCGCCGGCGCTTCCGCCGCGCACCAGCCCTCGCGCCGACGGCTGCTGACGGCGAGTGCCGCGGTGGCGGCCGCGCCGCTCCTGGTCTTCTCGCGGCGCTCCTCGGCGACGACGGCGTCCCCACGTACGCTCGCGTTGCGCCACACGCATACCGGCGAAGCGCTGTCGATCGCGTTTGCGCAGGGCGAGCGCTACATTGCCGAGGCTCTCGCCCGGGTGAACTGGCTGCTGCGCGACTTCCGCAACGGCGAAGTGCAGCCCATCGACCCGCAGCTCCTCGACCAGCTGCACGCGGTGGCGCGACTGACCGGCAGCAGCGCACCGTTCGAGGTGATCTCGGGCTACCGTTCGCCCGCCACCAACGAGGCGTTGCATCGCAAGAGCCGGGGCGTGGCCACGAAGAGCCTCCACCTCGAAGGCCGCGCGATCGACGTGCGCCTTCCCGACGTCCCGCTCGCCGACCTGCGCGACGCGGCGCTGTCGCTCAGGACCGGCGGTGTCGGCTTCTACGCCGAGTCCCGCTTCGTGCACCTCGACACCGGGCGCGTGCGGCGCTGGTAGCTCGAAAGTAGGCTCAGACCCTACTTTCCCAGCGCGGCGAGCAGCCTGCCGTCGTGCCCATAGATGTCGGGCAGGAACAACGCCCGGCCGCCGGCGTCGACAATCGCGGTCGTGTAGAACACCACCACTGGCAACGGCGCCTCAAGCGCCACGGTCCGGTTCCTGCCGGCGCCCATCGCGGCGTCGATCGCCGCGGCCGTCCACTCGGGCTTGCCCTGCAGCACGAACGCTGCGAGCGTCCCGGGGTCCTGAACGCGGATGCAGCCGTGACTGAAGTCGCGCCGCGTGCGTTCGAAGAGCTCGCGCGCGGGCGTACCGTGCAGGTAGATCTCCATCGTGTTCGGCAGCACGAACTTGACGCCGCCGAGTGCGTTCTTCGCGCCGGGCCGCTGCCGCACCCGCAGCTCGCCCGCGTGCAGCGCCTCGAGGCTCGTGGCGTCGATGCTCGTCAGCACGCGGCCGTCGCCGCGCGTGCTCACCAGCTCCATGTCCTCGCGGCCGAGGTAGCCGGGATCGCGGGCGAGCCGCGGCAGCGTTTCGTTGCGCAGGATGTTGCGGGGCACGTTCCAGTAGGGCGAGAACTCCACCGCGCGCAACTCGCTGATGAAGATCGGCGTCTCGTGCTTCACCGCCTTGCCGACGATCACGGGCATCGACAGCGTCGCGCTCGCCGTGTCGCGCGCGTCGGCGAAGGCCCACAGCTGGAATGACGGGACGTTGATCGCGATCGCCGGGCCCGCGGCGAACTCCGGCAGCCAGCGCATGCGTTCCAGCGCGAGCTCGACCTGCGTGACGCGTGTCGTGAGCGGCTCGTTCAGCACCGTGATCGTCTGCCGGCCGAGCACGCCGTCCTGCGCGAGCCCGTGTCGTGCCTGGAACCGGGTGATGCCTGCCGCGAGCGCTTCGGAGTAGAGGTCGTCGAGGGGACGGGGCGTTTCGGGCGGCAGGTCGCCGAGCCGCACCAGCACGTCGTGGAGCGTCAGTACGCCTACGTAGTGGTCGCCGGGGACGACTTTCGCACGCGCCGACGCGAGCGGGGGCAGCGCAGTGGAGGGCGCTGTGGCCAGCGTGCGGTAGCGCGGCAACAGCTGCTTGAGCCGCGCGTAGACGGGGAACGCCGGCTCGGCGGCGTCGATCAGCGCATCGAGGCGATCCTGTGCGGCAGCCTCGCGCAGACCGGCGACGAACCACGCATCCCTGGCCTTGG
>Ga0209391_10001832_pt1 | contig 11084 bp, 9 predicted proteins | sample PPLLak3March2015_FD_187246 | JGI IMG/M metagenome (GOLD analysis project Ga0209391, IMG submission 187246) | Freshwater sediment microbial communities from Prairie Pothole Lake near Jamestown, North Dakota, USA - PPLs Lake P7 Core (1) Depth... | ecosystem: Environmental > Aquatic > Freshwater >... | reverse complement strand
CACCCGGGTCATCTCCTTGATCTCGCTGCTCATCCGCCGGGCGAACGCCTCGAAGGTCGCCAGCATGAATCGCCGCTGTTCCGCGAGCTGGTCCTTGACGAGCTGCTGGATCGACTGGCGCATGCCACTCTGCAGCTCGGAGAGGACCGCCGGTGGGACCGACCACGCGCCCGGCGTGCCCAGAGGACTCGCTGCAGCCGCCCCGACCGCAACCAGCGACTCACCCTCACTGGCGAGGTCGGCACCGGCCGTCAGCGTGGTGTCGACGGCCTGACCTGCGGCGGCAGCGGCCGCGGCAGCCGCACGGGCATCGAACAATGCCGAGCGCTGTTGCCGGCGATCGGGCAGCAAGTGCAATTGGTACAGTACGCGCGAGACGTCCACCGGGCGCACGGTCTTCGGCAGCACGCCGACGGCGCCGAGCGCCCGGGCCTGGCTGACGTACAACTCGCCCTCCTGGGACGTGTACATCATCAACGGGATCGTCGCGGTCTGGGCGTCGCTCTTGATCAACTGGACGGCCTGCAGGCCATCCATGCCCGGCATCAGGTGGTCCATGAAGATCACGTCGGGCCGGTTCTGCTGCAGGTATTCCAGCGCCTGCTCCGCGGACTCGGCGGTGTCCACCGCCATTCCGTGCTGCTCGAGCATGCGGCTCAGGATCACCCGCGCCGAGCGCGAGTCGTCCACGATCAGGGCTCGCTTGCCCGTCGTCATTCTCCACATCCCCCAAGGAGGGCGACCCAAATGCCGCCACGAGTACCGGCTTTCTACCTTGATCCGGGCCGCAAGCCAATCCCGGCAAACGCCTCTAGCTCCCGAAAGGCGCCGGCGTATGCTCTCATGACGCATTAAAACGAGAATGGAGGCATCGATGCCCTACACGACGGCGGACATCCGCAACATCGCCCTGGTGGGCCAGGCCGGCGCGGGCAAGACGCTGCTGACCGAAGCCTTGCTCGCGCAGTCCGGGGCCATCCGGTCCAAGGGGTCGCTGGCCCGCGGCACGACGGTCTGCGACTTCGATCCCCAGGAGAAAGACCTGCTCCACTCGCTCGACGCGGCGATCTGCGGCTTCGAGACCCAGGGGCGGCGGGTCAACATCATCGACACGCCAGGGTATCCGGACTTCCTCGGTCGCAGTCTCTGCGCCCTCGAGGCGGTCGAGACCGCGGTGATCGTGGTGAGCGCCGTGAACGGCATCGAGCCGATGACCCAGCGCATGATGGAATTCGCGAAGGCGCGCGGCCTGTGCCGCCTGATCGTCGTCAACAAGATCGACAGCCGCGAAGCGCGCACCGAGCAGGTGCTGGCCGACCTGCGCGAGACCTTCGGCAAGGCTTGCCTGCCGCTCAACCTGCCGGCCGACGGCGGCCAGTCGGTCGTCGACTGCTTCTACCAGGCGCGCGGCAAGACGACGGATTTCTCGTCCATCGAGTCGGCGCACACCGAGATCATCGACCAGGTGGTCGAGGTCGACGAGAAGCTGATGGCGCTCTACCTCGAGCAGGGCGAGGAGATCTCACCGGAGCAGCTGCACGACCCGTTCGAGCAGGCCCTGCGCGAGGATCATCTCGTGCCGATCTGCTTCTGCTCCGCCGAGACGGGTGCGGGCATTGCCGAGCTGATCGATACCTTCGCGCGGCTGATGCCGAATCCCACCGAGGGCAACCCGCCGCCGTTCCTCAAGGGCGAGGGCACCGACGCGGTGCGGGTTGGGGTATCGCCGGACCCCGCGAAGCACGTGCTCGCGCACGTGTTCAAGGTCACGATCGACCCGTTCGTCGGCAAGATGGGCATTTTCCGCGTGCACCAGGGCACGCTGAAGGCTGGCGCGCAGCTGCTCGTCGGCGACGCGCGCAAGCCGATCAAGATCGCGCACCTCTACCAGCTGCAGGGCAAGGAGCACACCGAGATCGCGCAGGCGATTCCCGGTGACATCTGCGCCGTGCCGAAGATCGACGAGCTGCACTTCGACGCCGTGCTGCACGACTCGCACGACGAGGACCACCACCACCTGAAGTCGGTCGCGTTTCCGCCGCCGATGCTGGGGCTGGCGATCCGCGCCGAGAAGCGCGGTGACGAGCAGAAGCTCTCCGAATCGCTGCACCGCCTCGTCGCCGAGGACCCGTGCGTGCGCGTCGAGCACCACACGGCGCAGAACGAGACCGTGCTCTACGGGCTCGGCGACCTGCACCTGCGCGTGATGCTGCAGCGGATGACCGATCGCTACGGCGTCGCGGTCAAGACCAGTCCGCCGAGCGTGCCGTATCGCGAGACGATCACGCGACCGGCCGAGGGCCATCACCGCCACAAGAAGCAGACGGGCGGCGCCGGGCAGTTCGGCGAGGTTTACCTGCGCGTCGAGCCGCTCCAGCGCGGCGCGGGCTTCGAATTCGTCGACGACGTCGTCGGCGGAGCGATTCCAGGCCAGTTCATACCGGCCATCGAGAAAGGCGTTCGCCAGGTGTTGACCGAGGGCGCGATCGCCGGATTCGAACTGCAGGACGTGCGCGTCAGCGTCTACGACGGCAAGCACCACCCGGTGGACTCGAAGGAGGTCGCGTTCGTCTCGGCGGGCCGCAAGGCCTTCATCACGGCGATTCGCGTGGCGGCGCCGATCGTGCTCGAGCCGATCGTGCGCGTCGCGATCAACACGCCTGCCGGCGCGATCGGCGACGTGACGAGCGACCTCGCGACCCGCCGCGCGCGCATCAGTGGCCAGGATACGTTGCCCGGCGGCCGTGCGGAGATCCAGGCGCTGGTGCCGCTCGCCGAGCTACAGGACTATCTGTCGCGACTCAAGGCACTCACCGGCGGCGAGGGTACCTACGCGATGGACCTGAGCCACTACGACCCGGTGCCGCCGCGCCGGCAGCAGGAGCTGGTGGCCGCGTTCAAGCCGCACGAGGAATCGGAATAGGCGCTGCAGCGCACAGCAGCGTGTACGCACTTACGCACATCGACAAGACCGCCGGACGCACAGTCCGCGCGGTCTTGCGCCGGTCGTTCGGCGCCGGGCACTGCGAGATCCGGACTCCGTACGCGCACCGCGCGGCCGACCGCCACGACCGCTCGGTGTACGTGACCGGCGACGACCTGCACCGAGTGCGGCGCATCTACCGCCGCCTGCGCGGCATCGCCGGGCACAATGTCAAGCCGTATTCGAATCTGGCCACGGACTGTCCGGAGATCCGTTACTTCACGTTCCTGCGAGATCCCGTGAGCCGGTATCTCTCGCACTTCAAGAACAGGGCCGAGTCACACGACCGCGCCGACTTCGATCGCTGGGCAGCGCTGGACTCCATGCGAGACTTCCAGACCCGAACGCTGGCCGGCGAGGCCAACCTGCAAAAAGCCCTCGACCTGATGTCACAACGCATCGGCTTCGTCGGCCTGACTGAAGCCTTCGACGAATCGCTGCTGATGCTCGGCCAGTGGCTCGGCGACCCTGACTTCCGCCCCGAATACCGACCAATCAATCGTCTAGCTGACAAGACGCGGGCCCGCGACATCGTCCGCACGCAGGTCGACCTGAGCTACCTCGACACCCCCGAGGTGCGTGACCGCCTGATGGAACTCAACGCGCTGGACCAGCAGCTATACGATTTCGCCGTGCGAGAGCAGTTTGCCCGCCAGCGGCAGGCTTACATCGGCGACCTGCCGGCGGACGTGGCCGCGTTGCGCCAGCGCAATCAGCGGGTCACCGACTGGCGAGAACCGCTGTCCGGCCGTCTGCTGCGCAATTGGGTGTACAAGCCAGCACTGGTGCTGCACCTTGCCTGAAAGGGATCAAGTCTTCGCCTGTCGTGGCGGCCGCGGGCGCACCGGCGTAGCACTGAACAACCTTTCTTGGGTAGACCACGATGCGTAAGGCCGCACTACGTCTCCACGCCGATGACGTCATCGATTACCTACCAGTATCGAGTCTGAGCGCCGCGCGGACGCGCCGGCTTGAGCGGCTGCTACGTCGCCACAGGTTCGACGGCGAACGCTACGGCAGGCTGGCCGGAGTAATCGGCGACCACATCTCGGACAAGATCCGCGTTTTCGGCCGCTACGAGCTCGACGAACTGCAGGCGCTCGACGCCTTCGTGCTCGCGCGATTGCCCGGGCGCACGCGCTGCTGCGTCGACGTGGGCGCTAACATCGGCAATCACTGCCTGCATTTCAGTCGGCGCTTCGACAAGGTCCTAGCCTTCGAACCCAATCCGCTGGCCGTCGATCTGCTCCGCTGGAACCTGCGCGCCAACGCCATACACAACGTCACGGTACATGCGATTGGCCTCGCCGAGCAGCCGTCGACCACTACGATGTCGATCGTGGATCGCAATCTCGGCGCGAGCCACCTGGACGCGCAACCGGGCGCCGATTCCTCTAGCAGCGAACACGTACACGTCACTCTGGCGCGCGGCGACGATCTGTTGCTGGCCGAGGATGTCGTGGACATGATCAAGATCGACGTCGAGGGCTTCGAACTCGACGTGCTGCGTGGTCTGCGCCGCACCCTCGAGCGGCACCGACCGATCGTTCTGGCCGAGGCACTCCCGTCGAGTATCGACCCCACCACGGGAACGACGAGAGCCTCGGACCTTTTGGCCGGTCTGGGATACGTGCCCTTCGAGATGCTTTGGGGGCGCCGGTCGCGTGTGAAGTGGCTGGACGCACTGCTGACGGCTGTTCTCCGCACGCGCCTACGATTACTGCGTCCGATCCGGCGCTTCGAGGTCCGCAACTATCCGATGATCGTGTACTTGGCGAAGGAAGACGTGTCAATCGTGCGACAGGACGCGGTCACACCCGGGCGGTCGCGGGACCGCGACTGAGCAAATCAGACGCGAGGCTCTGGTAGCCATCGTACATATGGGCGATGTCGAATCTCGCGGCCACCTTCGCCGCACGCATAGCCCAATCCGCCGGCCCCATTTCGAATAGCAGGGCCAGGATGGCGTCAGTCAATGCAGCGGCGTCCTCCCGGGCTGCGATGACGCCACCGTCGCTCACCGTGTCCGGCAAGCCACCCGAACGCGTTGCGACCACCGGAAGGCCGGTCGACATCGCCTCGATGGCGACCCGGCAAAAGGCCTCCTGCCAGCCGTCCGGCATGATGCGTGACGGCACCAGCGCGAGGTCGGCCTCGCGCATCGCGACGGCAACCTCCGACTGCTGCGCCGGGGCCGGACCGCTGATGTACGCGCGTAGGCCGAGCGAATCCGCAAGCCTATTTAGCGACTCGAGCTGGGGCCCGTCGCCGACGATGCGCAACCGAACGTCGAGGTCCGGGCGTCGCGCACGCAACGCCGCGAGCGTCAGTATCGCGAGATCATGCCCCTTCTTCTCGTACAACCGGCCGACGCTAATCATGCGCAACGACGCTCCCCATTGCACCGGCCGCGGTCGGCCGTAGAATAGCCGCCGGTCCACGCCCATCACTACGAGCTCCGACTGATTCAGGCCGTGATCTGCAAGCACGCGCTGCACAAAACGGCTGTGCGCAACTAAGCGCGCAACGCCAAACGCCGCGCGATACGTCTCCCAGCCATATTGCTGCGTGAACGAAGTGACGTCGTAGCCGTGGAGGTCCACGACCAGCGGCGTGCCGGTACCCTCGAGTGCGATCGCCGCATCGACGCCATGGGGCCCGAAATGGGCGTGGACCAGATCGGGGTGCAACGACTCTAGCACCAGCTTGAGACGTTGCGCGTACATGGCGCGCTTCCACGCAATGCGACTTCGCCGAAGCGTCGGATGGCGGCGGATCCAGCCGGTCGCGCGACGCGCTCCAGCACTGAGTGCCGCTACGCCGAGCGCAGTCCACGACGGCAACTGCACTGCGCGGATGCTGGTACCGAACTGGTCGGCCAGCGACGCGGCATCCACGCGGCGCGCCACGACTATGACCTCGTGCCCGGCCTGCAGCAGTGCACGCACATGGTCGACGACGAATGTCTCGGAGAGCCGGGGGAAGCTTCGGGTGATGACGACCACGCGTCCTCGACGCCACGAACCTCGGCACTGCGCCATGTTGTCGTCAATCACCATGCCCGTCCCCTGGAGGGTCTCGGTCGTATGTCGAGACGCGACCCATTCTGCCGCAGTCTATGATGGCCCGCGAGGCAGCGCGTTCGCCCGCGCACGGCAGCCATAGCGTTCGACGGTGCATGGCACGTGCCAAGCCCTTGGCAAGCAACTATAATTCTGGGCTAGTGGGCACCCCGGGCGCGGCAAGGAGCCGGGCTTGGTCGTCAGCCGGACCCGGGACTACAGGCATCGACTCACCGCAGGATTCATCGAACGGCCGCCTACGCTCTCGGTGGCGGTCAACCCGGGGAGGGTAAAAGGCCGTGCCAGAGGCCGCAATACTGCTTCATGTCGGTAGTCACAAGACCGGCACGACGGCGATCCAAGCGTACATGAGCCAGTGTCGCGCAGAACTTGCTATGCAGGGAATTCTTTACCCGTCGCTGCGGCCGGGACTATGGAAGGAGATGGCCGGTCACCACAAGGTCGCGCAAGCAGTGGCGCGGTTCTCGATCGTCGATCGCGCCCGGCTGCGCCGGTACCGCGTTTGGATCGACCAAGCCCAGGCGTGGGCCAAGGTGACGGTTCTGAGCGCGGAGCCGATCTACCGGCACGTCGTGGGAGACGTGACGCCGGGCGACCTGCCGGGGTGGTTCACGGCACATTGCAATTATCTGCGGCGACTGGCCACATGGCTCGCGGGGTTCGACGTGCGGCCTCTGGTGTACTTCAGACAGCCGGAGGAACTCGCCGTTTCGCTGTACAAGGAATACGTTGTGCGGCGACTACTGTCGCGCCGCGAGCGGCGATTCGAGATGTTTCTCGCGACGACGGCAATGTACTACGAGTATTCACGGCACGTCGCCGCACTCAGGGATGCCTTTGGTAGCATCGAGGTGCGCGACTACGCCGCGGCTCGGCGGGTAGGCCTACAGGCCGACTTCGCCGCCCTAGTCGGCGCGGGCCACCTGCCGTCGCCCGTTAGCACTGCCGTGCGCGGCTCGCCAGGCAACAGGGCGACGCTCTGGCTTGCTGCTCAGCCGGACGACCGGTCGCGCCGTGACCACCTTCGCCGCGTGCTTTTCGCGCTGCGCGGCGCGCTGGACGGTCCCCTCTCGGACCCTGGCCAGACGTCGCTCTGGCCGGATCGGGCCACCTTTGAGCACTTCGTGGAGCGACACCGCGCCGCCTGGGACCTACCGTTTCTCGCGGTGCCCTTCTGGCGCGACCTGCCCCCGGCGGTCTGGACGCCGGACGATCACGCCTCGGCAGAGGACGCGTTCCGCGATTGGGAAGCACGCAACCTCGACCTGTTACGGAAGCGCGAGGCGCTTAAACTGTCTTTCTTCGAACCGGACCCGCCCTGACGGGCCCGCCACCAGGGATACGCGCGAGTCCCTCAGTTGTTCGTCCGCGCCTGCCGCCGTCACTACTGATCGCGGCACCGGCGCCCCTCGCCAACCTCATGTAGCGTGATACCTCCGTCAACCGCGCCCGCGCCGCAGGCCCTGCACTTCGTCGGCCAGCGCGAGCAGCTGGCGTCGCGCGGCAGCGCGCTGCTGCGGCGTCAGCGTGGCGTCGAGCTCGACGACGAGATCGATCAGCGACTCGCGGCGGAGCTCGAGCGCCTGCCGGTAAGCCGGGGTCCACAGATCGTCGGGCCGCGCGATCAGGACGAGCATGCGCGATTCGAACCCGGCGCCGGCCTGGCGCTGCGCGAGCGCCTCGGCGAGGGCCTCGCGCCAGACGCGGCGATTGTCGCGCCACTCGGCCATGAAAGGCTGCGTGCCTGCCGTGTGCTCCCGGATCAGCTGCCGTTGCCCGGCGGTCAGCGGCCCGGTGAATCGCTCCAGCGCGCGCCGCACGGATTTCTCACGCCGGGCCTGGCGCTGCTCCGGCTTGCGCCGCGCGAAGTCAGCCCACGCCTCCTCGTCTTCGCGCTCGAGGTTCTCGAGCAGCTCCGCGACCTGCGCGTCGGTAAAGGTGGCCGCGAGGGCCGTGTAGCCGGGAGCCGCCTGCTCGAAGATCTCCCGCCAGTACTGCTCGGTGCGACGGCTCGCCCCGAGCCACTCGTCGCGACCGGCGCCGCCCGCGACAGTATCGGCCATGTCGCGCAGGAACGCAGAGTAGCGCTCGAGCTCGGACTGCCGGTGCCAGTCGAGATTGCTCGCCAGCGTGCGCTTGAGCGCAGCGGACTGCACCTTGTCGAGGGTCACCAGTCCCTCGACGTAGAAGCCGACGACGGAGTCGAGACGCGGGTAGACCAGCCCGAGGCCGCAACCTGCGAGACCGAGGGCCAGGGCCACAACCGCCACCGAGCGTGCTGCGGCGCGCGGGAAACGGCTCATCCGGTGGGTAACGGGGCGAAGCATGCGGGCGGGACTCTACGGCGCGTCGTCGGCAGTGCCAAGCCATTCGAGCAAGCCGGCGCCCTGGTTGCGCGCGTCGTTGACGCGGCGGCTGACCGGCCGGGCCTGCAACCCGGGCGCCTCGCAGGGTGCCAGCAGGCGGGTGAGACGGTCCGTCGCAGCGTTGTCCGGGTCCAGCCACTCGGCGTAGGCTTCCGGCGGGATGATCACCGGCATGCGGTCGTGGACGTGGGCGACGGCCGGCGCGGGCGACGTCGTCACGATGCAGCAGGACTCGAGCGGCTCGCCGCTGCCCGGGCCGCGCCAACGCTCCCAGAGCCCGGCCATGGCGAACGGCTCGCCGGCCGCGAACGAAATGAAGTACGGCTGCTTGATCGCGCCGGACCTCTGCCATTCGTAGTAGCCATCGGCGAGCACGAGGCAGCGGCGACGCTTGAAGGCGCTGCGGAACGACGGCTTCTCAGCAAGCGTCTCGGACCGGGCGTTGATCATGCGCACGCCGATCGATTTCTCCTTCGCCCAGGACGGCACGAGACCCCAGTACAGCATTGCGACCTCGCGCGGGCCGCCGGTTACGCGCACCGCCGCGACGAACTGCGTGGGCGCGATGTTGTAGCGGGGCTCGACCTCCGGCGCATCCGCGACGCCGAAGAGCCGTGCCACGGCCTCGTGGGGGGAGTAGAAGGCGAAACGGCCGCACATGGGCTTACTCCCTCGTCCCCGTCCCCTTTTCCATCAGCCAGACGCAGGACACGAACAGCGCCACCAGCGCGAGCAGCATGATGCCGAACGAGACGCCGAGCCCGACGTCCGACTCGCCGAGGAACCCGTAGCGGAAAGCATTGACCATGTAGAGGATCGGGTTGGCGCGCGACGCGGATTGCGCCCAGTCGGGCAGCATCGCAATCGAGTAGAACACACCGCCGAGGTAGGTCATCGGCGTCAGGATGAAGGTCGGCACGAAGGTGATCTGGTCGAAGTTCTTCGCGAACACCGCGTTGATGAACCCGAGCAGCGAGAACACCATCGCCGTGAGCAGCACCGCGCCGATCACGACCGCCCAGTGCTCGACGTGCAGGCGCGTGAAGAACAGCGCGATCAGCATGACGACCAGCCCGACGAGCAGCCCGCGCACGACGCCGCCCGCGACGTACCCGAGTACGATCAGCCAGTTCGGCAGCGGCGCGACGAGCAGCTCCTCGATGTGGCGGCCGAACTTCGCGCCGAAGAACGACGAGACGACGTTGCCGTAGCTGTTGGTGATGACCGACATCATGATCAGCCCGGGCGCGATGTACTGCATGTAGCTGAAGCCGCCCATGTCGCCGATGCGCCGGCCGATCAGGCTGCCGAAGATGATGAAGTACAGCGTCGCGGTGATCGCGGGCGGGACGATCGTCTGGCCCCAGATGCGCAGGATCCGGCTGAACTCGCGGATCACGATGGTGCGGAAACCCACCCAGCGGTGTCCGCGGGGGGCAGCGGCCTCCGGGCGGCCGGTCACGGTCGTGGCGTCGTTCATGCGCTGGCTGTCTTGTGCGGCAGCCCGGTGCCTGCATCGCGGCCCTCGACGAGGCGCATGAAGAGCTCCTCGAGCCGGTTGGACTTGTTGCGCATGCTGACGACCTCGATGCCGTGCTCGCTCAGCGCGGCGAAGATCCCGTTCAGATTCTGGTCCTTGGTCACGACGACCTCGAGCGAGCCGTCGTCGGCGAGCTCGAGCGCGTAGCCGGGCAGCACGGGCGCCGCCGGGACCGGGTGCCGCAGATTCAGCACGAACACCTCGCTGTGGAGCTTGCGCAGGACGGTCGCCATGCGGTCGTGCTCGATGATGCGCCCCTCGTCGATGATCGCGATGTTGCGGCAGAGCGATTCTGCTTCCTCGAGGTAGTGCGTCGTCAGGATGATCGTGGTGCCGTCGTCGTTCAGCTGCCGCAGGAAATCCCACATCGAGCGGCGCACCTCGATGTCGACGCCGGCCGTGGGCTCGTCGAGGATCAGCAGCCGCGGCTCGTGGATCAGCGCGCGGGCGATCATGAGCCGGCGCTTCATGCCGCCGGACAGCGTCCGCGAGACCGCGTCGCGCTTGTCCCAGAGCTGCAGCCTGCGCAGCCAGGTTTCCATGCGCTCTTTCGCGAGCGCGCGCGGGATGCCGTAGAAACCCGCCTGGTTGACGAGGATCGTCGAGACTTTCTCGAACTGGTTGAAATTGATTTCCTGCGGCACGAGGCCGAGGCAGGCCTTGGCGGCCTCGAGCTCGGTGTCGATGTCATGGCCGAACACCAGCGCCTTGCCGGCGGACTTGTTGACCAGCGAGGCGATGATGCCGATCGCCGTGGTCTTGCCCGCGCCATTCGGGCCGAGCAGCGCGAAGAAATCGCCCTGCTCGACGTCGAGGTCGATGCCCTTCAGCGCCTGCACGCCGGTCTTGTAGGTCTTCGCGAGCTGGCGCAGCGACAGGGCTTGCATGCGGGGACGCCGGACTGGGGGGAGCGAAGGTTAATGCCCCGCCCCCCCGCCAGCAAGGAAGTCAGCGCCGCGTCCTGCGTCGCGCGGCGGCCTCGGTCGACGCCGGGGCGACGGCGATGCCGTCGGATCCGAACAGGCACAAGCCGACGCAGTGCGTCCACTGCAAGGCCCCGGCCGAATCGCGCTGCGCCGCGCCGACGAGCATCTCCCAGAATCGCTGGTGGC
>Ga0209391_10001829_pt1 | contig 11097 bp, 8 predicted proteins | sample PPLLak3March2015_FD_187246 | JGI IMG/M metagenome (GOLD analysis project Ga0209391, IMG submission 187246) | Freshwater sediment microbial communities from Prairie Pothole Lake near Jamestown, North Dakota, USA - PPLs Lake P7 Core (1) Depth... | ecosystem: Environmental > Aquatic > Freshwater >... | reverse complement strand
GGGCACGATTGTCGATGCCAGCATCATCCATGCGCCCGGTTCGACCAAGAACAAGAAGAAGCAACGTGATCCGGAGATGCATCAAACGCGCAAGGGCAACCAGTGGCACTTCGGCATGAAGGCCCACATTGGCGTGGACAGCAACACCAGGCTGATACACTCGGTGGTGGCGACCGCCGCCAACGTGCATGACTCGCAGGTGCTGGGCGATTTGTTGCATGGCAACGAGACCCGGGTGTGGGGTGATTCTGCCTACACCGGGCAAAAGCAGGTACTGGCTGAGAAAGCCCCGGATGCCAAGGACTTCACGCATGCCAAGGGCAACCGCAATCGCCCGTTGACGGAAGAGGATCGCAGCCGCAATCGCAACAAGTCGCGGATACGTGCCAGGGTGGAACATCAATTTGGCGTGATCAAACGTCAATTTGGCTTCAGCAAGGTCCGCTACCGTGGTCTCGCCAAGAATGCGCATCGGCTGTTTGTAGCCTGTGCATTGAGCAACCTGGTAATGGCCAAGAAGTCATTGTTGAAACGCAGGCGATGGGAATTACAGGCAAGTTTCGCCTGAATGTTGAGATGCAGGCCGAAAATCCCGGCCAGAACCTGGAAATCAATATCAAACCGGCGAACAAACATAAAATTGATGACTTGGATTGATACGATTGAATGCACCACCGCATAAACACTCAATTGATCAGACTTTCCCTAAGACAATTCCATCGCTTGAGCTGGTCCGACCCCACGGAACTTCTTAGAAAGGAATAGAATCCCCCCAATCTTGCATATGGAGTTCCCGAGTGTTCTGGGAGGGATCAATAAATTTCTCGTATGAACCGTCAATCACCGACTCAATGGCGTTGTGCCAGCAAATCCCTTTAAGCTGCGTCATTAGCTGAGGATGGTTAGTGCTAACTTCTTTATGACAACGCTCAACTAGGAGGTTCTTTTTACAATCTACATCTGGGTCCTGCCTCTTGCTTAACCAAAACTTCACTCGGACTTTCAAGCTAGGTTCTTTCTTAGCAAACTCTTCCTCGACGTTTCTCCAGATTTCACTTAATTGATTGAATGCACCAAACCGTATTTCACAGTTATTCACTATCCAATAATCATCGACATGGCCTGCAGTGATGCTGATGTGACGCTCTCTTTCAAAAACTCGGTCAAACATAAGCTCAACGTACAGAGGGTCACCATCTTGAACCACTATTGGTCCGCTAAACCAATCCGCAAATATTGGATTAGGATCCAGCTTGCGGTACATTCCATACACATCTACCAGAAATATTTTCCCATTTCTGATTTCCCATGTGCCCACATAATTACGCCAACACGCTGTTGACCAGGCTAAACCATCAGTTGGTTTTGGCTCGGTGCTTTTAATTATTTGGCCTTCAAGTGTTTGTATGGACGGGCTTCTTGTCATCGAGAACTGTTTGCCCTCAATGATCAATGTTTCATTAATTTGTAAGGTCATATCAAACCCCCAAGTCTGGATTGGGAATTACCAGACCTGTTACATTTTTTGCGCGTGTGAGATTTACTCCGCCAATTGTAATAATTCATGGTGCTCTTGCTGTTGAGTAGTCAGTCTACACGTTGGTTAATTACTGTGTATGGGACATCACTGTTCAGATACCCGAAGTAACTGACCACTAATTACTCCCATTCATCAATGTCACCCTGATTAAACGCCTCTGAGGCATCTATTTCATCATGAACGTTAATCGTTTCTGGGGGGTCATCGAGATCACCGCTATAGTACATTTCATCGGCAATCGCATCTTCGAGCTCATTATCACACCATACGTAAATTCTATATTGTCGGTCACTTTCAGAAAAAGAAATTTTGTGCGTGAGATCGCTCTTACGTCTTTGTAGTACCGCAAAAGCTTCTTTTCTACTAGGAAATGAACAACGCTTGGGCCATTTCCACGTGCCAGAATCTAGCTCCCATTTAAAAGTCATTGTTTCATCACCACCAATATCTTGGTTCTAAAATAATAATCTCAATAATGATCGATGATCATTCCATCGAATACGAAACGGATCCTCGTTGGTGTTTTCAGTTTTTATGATTTTGAATTGATCTTTAGTCATGATGCGTGACCCATCGATTAACTTTCAGTGGAATGGTTAGCTCTCGAAATCGGAGCTATCATGTCCTTTTAGTCTTTGAAGCAATGTATCGTATGCGACTTTCTGCTTCTTAGTTTCCTGAACAAACCGAGCCTCCTCCAATATCAAAAACATCTTGCACCTAAGCCATAAAATATCTGCAGCAGACCACGTATGCCCCCCACCAAGATGAGGACGGACACCGATCCACCCGCCGCTGGGAGCCATTCGACTGTCGCGAATATCATCACCGAGAAACTCTTTTTCCATTGAGTTCACTTCGTATTGCAAGCCACCCGTAAACCAACTAATAAGTCTCGCCAAGATGCCATCACCGTAAAGCGAGGGGTCACCCACGACCTTGTAAAGTGAGGAGTCACCCAGGGCTTTGGTCGGCCATACACCCGCCGGTGCAAAAACCCCAGTTGGTTCACCTAAAAAACCTTCTACATACTCCAGCACGTCTGCTGATATGGGCTTGGTTTGAATTTCTGGTCGAGAAACACCTTGTCCAATAGAAAATTCTTTATATCCATACTCAGGGTTTGCGAGCATAAATGCTGTGCAAACAGGATTCTCTTTCTCAAAATTGTTGCCGAAATCCACCCCTCCATCTTGCAGATGCTTATTTAGGCTAACCAAATCTACGGTTCGTGCCACTATCTCTTTCGGCAAATAGAGGTCCTCCTTGTCACCCTCAAAGACAAGGTCGCCGAACTCCGCTCCGTCATGGGTGCCGTCGCCGACGAACAAGATGTTATATGGTTCTGCTCCCGCGGCTGGGATTGGGACTGGCTCAAGTGGTGTCGCAACAAGAATTTTTTGAAGCGCCACGTAAGGGTGTGGCGTGCTGTCATCGTCAATGCCGATGAAAAGACTGATGTATTCTCCCCAACAAAGGTTAAAGCACCCACCGCGTTTATCCTTGAGTTCAAGTGGCTGGCCTTTGCTATCTTTAATCTTGGTGTTTCGATATCCCAACTCGAGGTGTAACGGGTTGGAATCAGAGATTTTCTGCAAAACCTCAAATTGCTGCGAAGCGGATGATTTCCGCACCTCAGACACTCCCAGCAATCGCTCGTATGCTTGCGCCAAGTTGGTTTGGCGGGCGATCCAATTGGTGACTTCATCCAAAATCTTTTTAAGTGCAATTGACGCATCACCACTGTTTGTTAGCGGAGGAGAGTACGGAGTGCGTGCAAACACACGGCGGAGTATTCCATTGCTGGTACCACTGTAGGGATGACCTTTAATGTCAGCAATTTTCTCAGCAAGCGATACGTATTTTGCCGCTTTGGAAATGTAGTCTCGCAACTTGCTCCCTTCCGGGTTCCGGTACTTGTAAAGAGCTTTGGAATCACGATCACTTGGGTTACCCAATGCAGCAGCGCGGCATATTTCGTTCATTGCAATGCCTTCACCTTTTAGCTCCTCGAGCAACTCGTCCAGGTTTCTTGCCACGTGTGCGGCAACCACGGGGCTCATTTTGGGCTGTTTCGAGATTTCCTCACGAATATGTTTCCCTGATAATCCAAATTGGAGTTCAAACAGTTCTTCTTCGTTGTTTGCTTCTTTGCTCATCTCAATTCCTAATGTTTAATGCGTTTGGTGCGATGTGCGACCGTAATTACATTTTTGTCAGCTACAACATATACGTTTAACTGGTCTTCTATACGCGCATAAATCTTGGGGCCCAATGCTCTTTTGAGGGCCTGTCTGCCAGGTTTGTCTAAATAGTGCACTTCAGCCCCATGGCACCGTACACTGCTGCCATAGTCCATAATCAATTCCATGACAAATGGTGGGATCCCGCGTTGTTGTGAGCGTAAATAAGCATGTTGGGTTAAGTTGTTCATCGCAATCTCTCTAGCCCTGGTGGGTGATGACTACAGAATACTCAACTCTGAAAAAATCAATTATCGCTTTAGAAGAGAATATTAGCAGAGATTTATAGTTATTAATGGAAGAGAATAATAGAAGAGTCAATTAATGCATTGATAGATGAAACCGTCAAGGCGACAGATATCTCATAATGTAGGTAGGAATTAACCGGCTCAATTGGATGTAAATCAAGATGCAGATGAGAGTCGGTTATAGGTCTTGAAGTCCTTTAGTTGCTCATTTGCAGCTATTGGCCGACAGTTGCTGTACGCCATAAGTGGAGCCGAGGGACTGCTTAAAACCAGTAAGCTGCCGTAGGATTCGTGTAAATTTCGATGCTGCGACCAGCAGCGGTCGGCCAGGAGCAGCCCCTGGATAACTAAAATGCCGCTCCGATCAACCGGTTTACTCTGGCACTTGACTCTGACCCCATCTCTTACGGAAAGGATCGACCGAAGCAAAGGCGCCGGGGATGCTATTCATCGGGGTCTACTCACGCCAATCCCGGCTCGACATTCAGCCAACTTCAACACCAGCTATCTCCCCAAAAATGTGCACGGGCCGCAAGAACATGCATGAGATGGTAATACTGACGATGCCCGCCAGCGATGAGCTTGTGAACAAGCCGACTTTATAGATTTCTAATCCCAAAACCCCGGCATCACAGGTAGCATGTTATCCATCCGCATTACACAAATCGTCCGCTTGTTCTTATGGTCAGTCGATCAAGGACGGCATCAGGAGCAGCAATGATAGCTGGCTACGCATGGCATGATTTACTCGGTAATCTCGGGGTTCTGCTGATTATATGTTCCTATTTTTTGCTGCAGATCGGGTGGGTGTCCGGGCAGAGTCGCGCGTATTCCCTGGTCAATGCAAGCGGAGCCGCCCTGGTGCTGGTTTCGCTATACTTTGAGTTCAACCTGTCGGCAGCATTGGTTGAGTCCTTCTGGCTGGTCATCAGCCTGATGGGTCTTTTCCTGCAACGGAAAAGAGTAGCTCCCCGAGACCAGGACGAGATGAAGCAATGATGACAGCCAGGCGCATCGAGATAGTCTCCATCCTGATTATCTGCATGGCTGTGAATATCTATGTTCCGACAGCGCCTTCCATTCTTGGCGCGCTCGTCGATTACCAGAACCTGCCCTTGGATGTAGCAGGCCGGCTCATCTCCTTCAATTTCTTTGGCGCAACAACCGCCGCAGTAGCAGCCATATTTTTTCTGCACCGGCCTGGTTTCAACTTGCGTCTGGCCATCTTCGGCTGTTTGCTGGCGGTTATTCTTACCAGTGTGGGTTCGGTTTTGCTGGCGGACAGCATTCCGGCGTTGATCGCCATGCGCTTCGTCAGCGGCTTGGGCGCCGGACTGGGCTTTACCGTTTCTTCAGTTGCCCTGGTGGGCACGCCGAATGTCGCGCGATCCTACTCCATCCTGTACGGCACGCCGTTTCTTATCGGCGGCATCGCCATGGCAGGCCTGCCCCACGTCTATGCAGCGCTGGGCGTGGAGGGGACTTTTTATGGCATGGGTGCCCTCAACCTCGCCGTATGCGCTTTGCTGCGATATTTTCCCAAGACCATCAATCAGGAAAATATGCCGGAGAGGGCCGTAACCCCACCATCGAGCAAGCACGGGCAGTGGCTGGCAGCGTTGATGCTGGCCGCCCTGTTCCTTCACTATGTCTGCAACTCGGGAATCTGGACTTATTTTGAGCGACTGGGCGTGGCCGCCGGCATGACGCCTGTCAAGGTCGGCGCTATCCTGGGCCCCAGCACCGCGGCTGCCATTGCGGGCATGGCGGGCGCGTCCTTGCTGGGTGGCCGGATCGGTTATCTGCAGCCAATTTATCTCGGCATCGTGACCATAACGGTATCCACGCTGGCCCTGCTGTTGGCCTCTTCAGAGCTTGTGTTTGCCGCCAGCACGGCCATTTTCAACGCCAGCATTACCTTTGTTACCCCTTACTTCATCGCCATACTGGCATTGCTTGTTCCGTCCGGGCGCGGCGTTACCATAGCCAACGTTGCCACCATCGTCGGCTTTTCAACCGGACCGTTGGCAGTGTCCTTCCTACTGGGTGGCAACGATTTCCAGCTGCCCATCCTGCTGACCGCAGCCGGATTCATTTTGGCTGGCACCTTGGTTTTCGTGTTTTCGCGCACATTGCAGTCAGATGACCCCGCAATGCTGCGCAGAAACAGTTGTGGCAGATTCCATTCACGGTCATGCGCATGAGCCATCTCGCTCAGCCCTGCAGCTTGACGATGCCGTTGGCGATGAGGGTGGTGTCGTCCACCACGACGGTAGGCCGGAGCACCTGAACATCCCAGTGCACACTGGATTTTGATGTTTCGAAATCGGCGCCGACAAACGGCGCCAGCAGACTGTTGTCGCCGATGCCGAATACCATGCCGCCACGCACCCGCTCCCATTCGAGGTGTTCCGTCAGGCGGGCGTGCCGACTCAAGCCGATATTTGCGTGTATCGGACCATTGCGGCAACCTGCATCGTTGAGGCCGTCGAGCCAGTCCTGGAGTCGGTTGGCAATGTAAGGGTCGCCGCTGATGCTGGTGATCTGGCCACTTGCAATGCTCAACAACACCGGTTCGCGCGGGATATGGTGCACGTTCTCATACAGGAACAAGCCGTCGAGCGCCAGTACACCATCCCCCCGCCCTTTCGGGATCACCACACCCGGGGTGGCTCCGGGTGTGAACTGGTAATTCGAAGTCCACTCGCCCTTTTCCCTGTCCCACAGAAAACCATGAAAGGTATCCCCTCTCAAATCACTGATGTCGACGGTGTAATCCGTGCCCTCTTTCGATGTCACATGCAGCGTCTTGCCAGCGGTCATGATGTCCGCGGTCGCGATGGCCTCGCGGCGGATCTGGAACGGGTCATCCAGCAGCAGGCATCGGATCAGCGAGTCATCCATGTGCGGAGCGCCGGTGGCGTCACCTGGGCCGATAATCCGGGTGTTGCCCCACTTGACGATTTCAACCATGAAATCGGCATAACCGATCGCCATGTCCACGATCAGATCCGCATGTTCGGCCGCCGCCATGATCGAATGCGAGAATAAAGAATCCCAGGTAAAGCCGGGTTGATAAGCCGGATGCGGCCCCATCGGCACGCGCATTTCCAGAACTTCAGCATCGAATTGCATGGCGACACCGGCAAATGCTGTCGTGATGTGTTGAGGCGTGTGCGAGTCGCTGATCAACAGCACCCGCCAGCCTGGCTGCAGATTGCATTGCTCCTTGAAAATGAAATGAATTGCCTTGAGCAATTCCGGCCTTAGATTGACACTTACATCGGAATATTCGGCCATGCTGATTGCTCCTATTAAACGGGTCTTACGGTTCCAAGGTCCTACTCTGCCCGTATCACGAGCATCCCCACTATTCAGATTCTCAAATGTGAGCTTGGAAAAAAAGAGATTTACTGTCGATAGGCAAGGGCGCTAGTTTATCCGTGGGCGGGACCATGAGCCTCTCTTTTAACCATACAGGTGTTGCTACTATGTCTGGAACACGTTTTACCACAAGCAAGGCTCCACTTGCGTTGGCCATCACATTGGCCCTGCAGACCTCCATGGCCATGGCTCAAGGCAAGAACCAACTGGAGGAGGTTAACCAACTGGAGGAGGTTATTGTCACGGCCTCCAAGCGATCGGTAAGTGTCATGGATGTCCCCTTCAACATTACGGCGATCACGGCGGATCAATTAACCAGGACCGGCGTCACGGAATCTTATGGTCTGGTCCGATTGGTGCCGGGACTCATGCTGATCGACGAAGGACCGAGGGTATCCGGCAACCGTAACAACTTCATCATGCGAGGCTTAAACGTCAACGGGTCAAAAAACGGGGATGATAACCCGGAAACCAGTCAGTCAACGGTGTCCACCTACCTGGGTGAAGTGCCGCTTTTTTTCCCTTTGAAGCTGTTTGACATGGATCGCGTTGAGGTGCTGCGAGGCCCACAGGGAACCTTGTATGGCGACCGGTCGATCGGCGGCACCATTCGATTCATTCCGAAAGCGCCAGACCTGGAAAAGAGAACCTTCGATTTCCAGGCCGCGTTGTCAACGACGGACCATTCCGGCGACTTGTCCTACAACGCCGAGTTGACGGCAAACTTGCCTGTCTCCGACATGGTAGTTTTTCGCGGGTCCGTGGGTTACGAGTATTTGTCCGGCTTCATTGACGCCGTTGGCCTGATAGAGCAGACAGGTACACCCAGGCACCCCGGCGACATCGTCCTAGCGGATCCCAGCGACATTCTCGGCAGTGACACGGTGCAGGCTCCGGTCATCAAAGATTCGAACGAGGGAGATCAAACCTATGGCCGTGCCAGCATGCTGGTTCAGGCCAGTGAAGACCTTTCACTCCAACTGAACTTCAACTTCCAGGATGTGAGTATCGATAACCGCTATGAGGACAATCCCTATTACGTCCCCGGCAGGGACTACGTCACTTACAAAGCGTTCACGGACCCACAGGACGCCAAATTTTCCTTGCTGGATCTGGACATCGAGGCGGACCTAGGATTCGCCAGACTGACCTCGGCCTCCGCCTATTCGGATATTGATATCGACGGCATTTCAGACTCCTCCGGCTTTTTGCGCACCAATCTGCCGCAATATTACTTCGGCAACCCTCGCGTCTATGCGCCGCTGGAGCGGCACCAGGACGTAAAGACATTTACCCAGGAACTGCGGCTGGTGTCGCAGGGTGATGGGCCCTTCGACTGGGTGGTGGGCGGCTTCTACCAGCACAAGGAGCTGGATTTCACCCTCGACCAGGTGCTGTCCGGGGCCAACGACTATACCAATGCGTATTTTGGAACGCCGGAATTCGTGGATTTCACCGATCTGCTTGCCACCGGCGGAACGAACCAAACGTTTACCGATCTGGCCGGATTTGGCGAGCTCACCTGGCATGTGACGCAACAATGGCAACTGACCGGCGGCTTGAGGGTCTTTCACAACACCCTGAAAGGCACCTCAGGGATACCGCTGCCGTACGCGTCAAGGACATTTGAATACATCTACTACGGCACAGCCACGGACGACTATTTGCTGGGCGGCATCAATCCAACCAATTACAGCGACAGTGACCACGTGATCAAGCTGAACACATCCTACGATATTTCCGATCAGGTCCTGTTGTTCGCCACCTATGCAGAGGGCTACCGCCCTGGCGGCGCCAACCAACTGCCGGAGACCGATCCGTTTGGCAACGACAATACACCCTACCTGACTTATGATGCTGATACGGTCAAGAATTACGAAGCCGGCCTGAAGGGTGTTCTGAATTCCCGCTTTAGCTACACCTTGACCGGCTATTATATGGACTGGAAGAATTTTCAGGCAAGCCTGGTTTCCCAATTTGGTGTCGTCTTTGTTGATAACGTACCCGGCGCCGAATCCAAGGGTATTGAATTTGAACTCAATGGCTATGTGAACGAGAAGTTCGACTTCAACCTTGGTTATTCCTACCTGGATGCGAAAACGTCCGAAGCGTTTCTGTTCAACCAGGCGAAACCGTCCACCGTAATTCCCAAGGGAAACACCTTGCCGGGCGGGGCACAGCACCAATTCTTCATTGCCGCCAACTATCACATTCCCCTGGAAGCATCGGAGTTGACCTTTCACGCCGACGCAGCATACCGCAGTGAGGTCCTGAGCAACTTCCGCGACCTGCCCCAGATTCCGGCAATGAGTTTTGCCGAGTTTCCTTCTTTTACCCTATGGAATGCTTCCATTATTTGGGCAAGAGATACCTACAGCATCACGCTGTTTGGCTACAATTTGAGCAATGAACGCGGCACCTCGTCTGTGATGACGTCGAGTTTCTTTGGTGATCGCGACCAGGGTTGGGGGGTCATCCGGCCGCGAACCTTTGGTCTGCGCTACATAGGCCATTTCGAGTAAACTCGGCAGGGAATGGATGACGAGCTTTCGAATCAGTTAAGACAAGCAGCCTCCCTGCTCCAGGCGGGAGATCTCAAGCGCGCAGCGGCGCTGGTCGCTCAACTGAAGAAAAAAGACCATGCCACTGGGGATGTATGGGCTCTGGATGGCGAGATCGCCATCCGCCAGGGCCGCCTTGCAGACGCACTGGCCGCCGTAGACAAAGCGGCACGACTGGAAAGCCACCTGCCTGACCGCCATATTCAGCGGGCTCGATGTCAGGTTCTGGCGGGCCTGAGCGACGAAGCTCGCATATCGGCCCGCCATGCACTGAAATCAGACATCACGCGACCCGATCACTTGCTGATCCTTGGTGGCGTGCTGGTGCGCTGTGGCGAGCATGCAGAAGCTCTGCAGGTTTATCTCAAGGCAGCGGCGGTTGCGCCGCAGAATCCGGATGTATTTCGCGGTCTGGCTTCGGTGTACCGCTTTTTGGGCGAGTTGCAAAAAGCCGAACACGCCAGCGACAGGGCCATACACTTCGATCCGCATGACTACGAGATGATCAATCTGCGCTCTTCCCTGCGCGAGCAAACCCGCGAAAGTAACCATATTGACAGCCTGATTGAACTGCAGACCGCGGGAATCCGTAATTGGCGCGGCGAGGTGCATGTGGCCTATGCCCTGGCCAAGGAATATGAAGATATCGGTGAATATGACTTGTCTTTTACCGCGCTGGAACGCGGCGCCCGCATCAAAAGACAACATACGCGCTATAACCATGCGGATGATCTCGGCATTTTCAAAACACTGAAGTCTGCCTACTCCCGTGAAAAATTGGAGGAAATCAGGCACGCGGGACACCCAACTACGGACCCGATCTTTGTTTTGGGCATGCCGCGAACAGGATCTACCCTGGTCGAACGCATCATCAGCTCTCACAGCCAGGTTCAAAACGCCGGTGAGATCAGTTCCTTTTCAACCGAAATGGTTGCGCTGGCAAAACACGTGGCAGGCCATGAGCGCATTGAGCGGCTGGCGCTTGCAGAACTAAGCCTGAGCCTGCCCATGAAGACCCTGGCCGAAAATTACCTCGCTGCCGTCGCACCCATCAGGAACGGTAGCCCGAAATTTGTCGACAAGCTGCCGCTGAATTGCCTCAATATCGGTCTGATTTACGC
>Ga0209391_10001828_pt1 | contig 11100 bp, 7 predicted proteins | sample PPLLak3March2015_FD_187246 | JGI IMG/M metagenome (GOLD analysis project Ga0209391, IMG submission 187246) | Freshwater sediment microbial communities from Prairie Pothole Lake near Jamestown, North Dakota, USA - PPLs Lake P7 Core (1) Depth... | ecosystem: Environmental > Aquatic > Freshwater >... | reverse complement strand
CCCGTCCTCGTGGAACCCCGGGTCTTCAGACCCGGGGGAGGAAGAAGGCGACTCCCCGCGCGGCGAGTCGTGGACCTACGATCGCCGCTGCTCGCGGCTGACGCCGGACGAGGTGGCGGCGCGCGAAGCGGCGAAGATGCCGCGCGCGATCCGCTTCAGAGTGCCGCCCGGCGAGACGACCTTCCACGATCTCGTGCACGGCGATATCAGCTTCGACAACGCGCACATCGAGGACTTCGTCGCGCTGCGCTCGGACGGCCATCCGACGTATCACCTGTCGGTCGTCGCCGACGACATCGACATGGCGATCACGCACGTCGTGCGCGGCGACGACCACATCTCGAACACGCCCAAGCAGGTGCTCTTGTACCGCGCCTTCGGCAAGCCACTGCCCGCGTTCGCGCACGTGCCGCTCATCCTCGGTCCCGACAAGCGCCGGCTGAGCAAGCGCCACGGCGCGACATCAGTGACGGAGTATTCGAAGCAGGGGTTCCTGCCCGAGGCGATGATGAACTTCCTGGCGCTGCTCGGCTGGTCGCCGGGCAACGACCAGGAGTTCTTCACGCGCGACGAGCTCGTCGCGGCATTCTCGCTCGAAGGCATCAGCAGCAGCGACGCCGTGTTCAACCCCGAAAAACTCGAGTGGTTCAGCGCGCAGCACATCGCGCGGATGCCGGCGGCGGAGCTTGTGCGCCGGATCGAGCCGCGGCTTCGCGAGGCCGGCCTGTGGCCCGCCACGTGGAGCCCCGGGTCCTCCGGGTGGAGCCCCGGGTCTTTAGACCCGGGGGAGGGGGCATGGCTCGCGCGGCTGGTTGAACTTCTGCGCCCGCGGGCGAAGCGCCTGACCGACTTCGTCGAGAAGGGCCGCCCGTTCCTTGCTGACGACCTCGAGTACGACGCGGACGCCGTGAAGAAGCACCTCTCGTCGGCCGACGCGCTGGCGCACCTGGCCGCGGTGCGAGATGCGTGCGCGGCGGCTCCGGCCTTCACGGCCGCCGCTCTCGAGCCGGCCATCCGCGCCCTCGCCGGCGAGCGCGGGGTGAAGGCCGGCGTCCTCATCCACCCGACGCGCGTGGCCGTTGTCGGCCGCGCGGAGAGCCCCGGCATCTTCGAGGTGCTGGAGTTGCTGGGCCGGGAGCGGGCGCTGGACAGGATGACTCGCGCGCTGCAGGCGTTCGCGCTGCAGGGCTGACCGGCCCTCTCCGTGGCCGTCCTTTCAATTGGCCGCTCAGAAGGTCTCAATCAGCCGCACCAAAAGGTTGTAGTCAGCCGACTTACACGCTGCAATCAGCCGCCAGTCGCCCGCGGTCGGGTTGGATTGCGCCCGTCGGATTTGGTAGACTTGTAAGGTTCGTCCCGCCGCGACGCTCGTACTGGGAGGTCGTTCAACGGTAGGACACGTGGCTCTGAACCACGTTATCGGGGTTCGAATCCCTGCCTCCCAGCCAGCCTTTGCTCACCCTTCGGGTGGGCTTCGGCTAGGCCCGCAAGTCATCTTCTGTGTCCTCCACGCCGAGCACTCCGCGAACGCTGTGACACGCGAAGTCTGTCTCGGTGTTGCTCGGGCTGATACTCGCCCGTCCTGCCCGGACCGACGCTGAACCTCGATGACTCGCCCTCACGCTGGCTTCCCGGTGCAAGCAGGCGGGATCCAGGAATCCTGTGCGACCGCCGTCGCCGAGTCGGTGTCCAATGTCTGTACGTGGGCTTCCGTCCCGTCCGCCCCATCCTGGAGCGACACGGAGACCGAAGTGAGATGAGGGAGCGCCAAACATGCGAATTCGAGTGCTGGCCCTTCTGTCTCTGCTACTGGCCGCGGCTCCGTCCGCGCTCGCACAGAAGAACGGCGACGATGTCAGCATCGGCAAGTACCACACCATTACGTCGAAGGTATTCGGCGAGGAACGCACGGTCCTGATCCACCTGCCTGAAGGGTACGAGACGTCCGCCGACAAGTACCCGGTCCTCTATGTTCTGGGCGGATCGGCCAGTAACCTCGTGGAGGGCGTTCAGGCAACCGCACAGCGCGGCGTGCCTCCGATGATCGTCGTCGCGATCGCGACGAACGGCTACCGCGTGACTTCCAACCTTGGCCTCGTGCCCAGCGAGGGCTCAAACCCGGCCAAGAAGTACCTCCAGTTCATCTCGGAGGAGCTTTTCCCATACGTCGATCAGCGCTTCCGGGTCGAGAACCACCGGACGCTCTACGGGGCCTCGGCCATGGGCGTGTTCGTGCTCCACACCCTGCTCGAACAGCCCGAAGCTTTCGCCGGATACATCGCCAGCAGTCCGGCGGTTGCTTACCAGTACGATTACATGGCGGCCAAGGCCACCAACGCGGCCCGCCCGCGGCCCCGGCGGAACACGCGGCTGTACGTTGTCTATGGCGACAAGGAGTCGCCCGAGTTGCGCGAGGGAATCGCGAAGTACCGGCCGCTGCTCGAGGCGCTCAGGTCCGAAACACTCACGATTACCATCGAGGACCTGCCGCAGGAAACGCACGTACCGAGCAACAGCCTCTCGATAGGCCTGAAGCAGATCTTCGACGGATACCTCTACCCGTACGAGCGGCTGTTGACGGACGGACTGCCGGCTCTCGAGTCGCACTACGACAAGCTCTCACAGAGACTCGGGTTCCGAATTCCCGTGCCCCAACTCGACCTGACGAGACTCACCATCTTCCTGATGGAGAACGGCAAGAGCGCCGACCTGAAGGCGATGGCCCGAGCGCTTGAGCGAGCGAACTCCGAAGGACGCCTCCACCATCCTGACCCCGGCGGGCTCGTGCACCTCGTGCTAGTGATCGCTCACTTCCGCGCCAACGAATTGGACCTGATGAAGGAGCACTACCGCCAGTTGCAGCTCCCCAAGGGCTGGACCCCGGAGATCGCCGACTGGCCGAAGATTGTGGAGGCGGCGAAAGAGGGGAAGAACGATGCGCCCGGCCCGCGCAAACGCCCCGCGACCGGCCCCGCGACGCGGTGACGGTTCGGCAAGGGCGGAGCCGTCGGTTCATCGACCCGTGGAAACACGCCGACGCGGGCCGCCCCGAACGCGCCGAAGCACGCCGGGCCCGGACGCGGGTGAGTCCTAGGGTTGCGGCCCGCAGCTGTAAGCGATCTACTGGCCGCCCGGCTGTCGAACGCCAGCTACGCGGCGTTCTCGATCACCCAAGTTCGAAAAGCGTCCCTGACAGCCAGCCAGACTTCGCTCGCTTTCAGCGAGCTTCGTCTTGGCAGGCAAGAGGGCCGTCAGCCCCGTGCACCTGCCTTCCCCAAGCGAGCCCCCCACGCGCGAAGGCTGTCTCGCCGTAGCGGCGAAGCCGCGAAGGCGGACCCCCCGAAGGGATTCGGACACCGTGAGGTGAAGACCGACCTCGCCGAAGCCCTCGCCGTAGCTGGCGAAGCAGCGGAGGCGGGGCGAAGGCGGACTCCCTGCGGGGATTCGAATCCTTCCCGACAGCGTTCCTCAACGCGCGTGAAGCCCACACCTGGCAGTTTCTGCAACCTTGCGCGCATCGAAGCGTTGCAGATTCTGCGTAGCCGAGAAGACAAAGTGCGGCGCAGCCCCATGTTTACCGGAGGAATCGTGCCCCAGAGGATCGGCCCGAGGATTGCTTTCGCCTCTGCATGCTCGGCATCGGCAAGCGCTTCCTATACATCGTTCGGAGCGACGCCGACCCGCGCCGTCACTACGTCGGCGTGACGAGCGACGTCGGCAATCGGCTGGAGTGGCACAACCACGGTCCCTGCGGACATACCGCCGAGCACCGCCCCTGGTCCTTGGTGGTCGTCATCGAGTTCCCGACCGAGCAACAAGCGTCGCGCTTCGAACGCTACCTGAAGTCCGGCTCGGGCCGGGCTTTCGCGGCGCGACACTTCGGTAGCTGAACCTTCGTTTGCCGTGCAGGAGAGAGCAACGCGCAAAAGTCCCGCCGGACGTCTTTTCCGGCCATTCAAAAGGAGGAGGCCATGGTCACGATTACGTGTTCATCGAAGCTGCACGCGGCGCTCAGCGAGGGCGGGGTCCTGGAAGGCGAAGCGGCTCCCGGCCCGACCGTCAGCCTGGGAAACTGGGCGGCCATCCCTGCTGGCGGAGACCTGCTTGTTGCGATCGAGGTGAAGACCTGCCTGACGCTGGTCACCCGGATCCGCCCGGTTGCCGGGCTGCGAGACCGGCTTGCTGCGGCTCTTCGACGTTCGCTGGTCAACTGCCGCGTGTCTCCAGAGGTCATCGAACCCGAATGCAGGGGCCTTCGCCAAGCGCTGTTCGTGAGGGGGCGCAATCCAGCGCTGGCCGAAGCACCGGGTTTCGCAAAGATCGAAGGCCAGGCGCACGTTGAAGGCGGACAGGACGAAGCGTCGGTTCAAGACATGCTCAACGAGTATCCGTACGGCGAGTGTCCTGCTTCGTGCCCGACGGAGGCGGTGGCCATGTTGTTCCAACCCCCAGTCTGTCCTTCATGACGCCGCAAGCCGAATCGGCGCCGCTTCTTCCCGGCCGACGCGCCGCTCGGCGATGAACTGAGGTGGGAATCACGCGTCAGGTTCGCGTGACAGCTCTGCCAGTCGCTCGATGAGCGCGGCCTTGTCGGTTGGGTCCGCCGTCCGGTTCTTCGCTCGTCGCAAGTACAGTGAAGCCTTTTCGATGTCGCCAAGCTCGATGTAGATGTCGGCAATCCTGGTCAGCAGCGCGGGGTCCTTTGAAGCGAGGACAGCGGGGACGCTGTCCCCACAATCCAAGGAACTCACACTCTCGGCCGAGAAGCTCATCGAGACACTGTCGTACAGCCACTTCGAGTTGCTCGCGGCAATCGACTCCCTCCAGAAACGCACGTTCTACCAGACCGAGTCCGTCCGAGGGACGTGGTCCGTAAGAGAACTCAAGCGGCAGATCGCCAGCCTCTACTACGAGCGCTCGGGCCTCTCCCGTGACAAGAAGAAGCTGGCCGCGCTGGTCGACGCGAAGGTCGAGCACTTGACCCCGGCGCTGACGATCCGCGATCCCTACGTGTTCGAGTTCTTGGGTATTCATCCCCAAGAGGTCATGCCTGAGTCCCGACTCGCGCCGAACGCCTTGGAGGGTCTTTCTGCAAACCGTCTGCAAGACATTCAGAGAAAGCCTGGGCCGAGGCGCGCGAAGAGAGCCGCCCGGCAGATGAGGGGTGGTTGAGGCGGCTGGTGCCGGCGTCCGCAGGCCGGGCTGTATACTTGACGCACTTCCCGGCAAGCGCCCGACGTTCTCAGGCGCTCGGCACGACCAAGGAGGAGATGGCTGCCGAGAATGACGACGGGATCGGGCGCGCGCTGCCGGCAATGCGCGCAAGCTGACAGGGCGCGCGTGGACTCCTCCCGGCGGTTGAGTGAGTGAAGCGTGATCGTACCGAAGGGGTCTCCGCCATGAACGTCAAGACTCCGCTGGCCATCGCCGCGGCAGCCATCCTCATCATCGCCGCAGTGACGATGGCATTCTACGTAGTTGTCGTGAAGGCGCCGTCGGACTTGGCCCATAAGACGGCGGAAGGCATGCGGGAATTCTTCAATTTCACGCCGCAAGTCCGGGTCAACCAGACCATCGTCATCGAACAGACGACGCCGATCCTCGAAGTGGCTACAGTCTCCCGGGAGATGTTCATCAACCATTCCTGGCAGCAAACCTGGATGGGAAGCACCAAGACCATCCAGATTCAAGGCGTGTTCACGGCCAAAGCGGGGTTTGATCTCCGGGAGCCGTTTCGGATCGACATCGAAAAGAGGCCTCTCCATGTTGTGGCTTGGGTGCCCCCGCCGAAGCTCCTTTCGATCGACATGAAGGAGTATAAGGTCCTGAAAGACGAGAATGGCTGGTGGAATAGCGTCACGCGGGAGGATCGCGAGGAAGCCGTGCGGCAGATTCGCGCCGAAGCGATCGACAAGGCGGAGCACTCGGGTCTGCTGGAAGAGTCCCAGGCCAGTGTTGAAGCCAGAATCCGTGAAATCGTAGAGAGAAACGGATCGACCGTGGATTTCAGGAACGAGAAAGCGGACCGCCGCCAGCAGTAGCCAGAGCCCAGTCGCGACGCCAGCCTTGGCAGTGGTCGGATGGTGGTTCCTCGGCGAACGCGGGCTTAAGCCGCTCCCACGGACAGGGGTTCGAATCCCTGCCTCCCAGCCAGACTTCGCTCGCTTTCAGCGAGCTTCGTCTAGGCAGGCAAGAGGGCCGTCAGCCCCGTGCACCTGCCTTCCCCAAGCGAGCCCCCCACACGCGAAGTCTGTCTCGCCGTAGCGGCGAAGCCGCGAAGGCGGACCCCCCCGCAGGGATTCGGACACCTTGAGGTAAAGCCGGAAGCGGTGGCCATGTTGTTCCAACCCCCAGTCTGTCCTTCATGACGCCGCAAGCCGAATCGGCGCTGCTTCTTCCGGGCGGACGCGCCGCCCGACGATGAACTGAGATGGGAATCACGCGTCAGGTTCACGTGACAGCGTCGCCCGTCCCTCCAGCGCGTGGATGAAGCCTCGGCGGCCAGCCAGCAGCCTTCGCCAACGATCACACCGATCAGCTGCCCTCCGGGCTCTGCGATTCAGGTGCCACGGCCGGGCGGCACGTGCCAGCCAATCGCCAGCGGAATTCCATGCCGCTGCCAAGACGCAGCCCGTGCGCCGCGCTACCTTTGTCTCGGGGTGAGAGACCCTCGAAAAGGAGCGTATCCGATGAGACTTGCGTGTGCACTCGTGATCGTCGTCGTGATGGCCTGCGTCCTGCCGGGCCCGGCCGGCCGGGGCTTGCCCCAATCTCCGCCACCGACGACGCTCGTGGGGTCGCTCGGCGGCGCTCCCTACCGGATCGTGGTCCCGGGGGAGTGGAACGGAACCCTCCTCGTGTACGTCCACGGCTACAACGAAGCGAGCATCCCGCCGATGGTCGCTCCGCCGAACATCGACCAGACGGCACTCCTGTCCAGGGGATTCGCCCTGGCGGGCTCTCAGTTCAAGGAGGGTGGCCTGGCGATCAAGGAGGGATCGCAGAACACCCTGGCGCTCACCAACTATTTCCGCGGGCACGTGGGGAGCCCGCGACAGGTCATCGTGTGGGGACGTTCAATGGGCGGCCTGATCACCCTCGGGTTGATCGACAAGTACCCAGGTATCTTCGCTGCGGGCATTGCCCTGTGCCCGCCGGCCGCCGGAACGCCCCTCCGGTTCGACCGCGCCTTGGACTTCTCGGTCGCCTACGCCGCCGCCTTTGGATGGCCGGCCGAATGGGGCAGCATCGGAGACCTCCGGGACGACCTCGACTGGGCCACCGACGTCCTGCCCAAGGTGGCACCCACATTGGCGAGGCGCGGGTTGTGGGAGTTCGTGCGTCTCGTGAATCACCTGCCGATGGAGGGTTTCTACGCCCCCGCGGCGCCCGACCCCATTCCGTACCGGCTCGCGCAAGTGCTCTTCGCGACCGTCACACGCGCTGAACTGGAATCCCGGGCTGGCGGCCCGCCGACTCAGAACCTCGATCACACGTATTCCCTTTCACCCGACGAGAAGGTCTACCTTGCCGGACTGGGTGTCAACGCCGACGGCCTGCTCGCGCAGATGAACACCATGAAGTTCAGCGCCGCGAGGTCAGCCCGCAACTACGCCGAGCACTATTTGACTCCGCTCGGAGGCAGCGATCGCCCGGTGCTGACCCTGCACACCGCAACCGACTCCGTGGCGACAACGGACCACGAGAGCGTGCTGCGGGCAAGGTTCGTGGTCGCCGGAACTGTCGAGAGCCTTCTCCAGGTCTACACCAAGAATCAGGGAACGGCAGCCGCACCCGCTTACTGCACCCACTGCGCCTTCACGCCGCAGCAGACGCTCGCGACCTTGGACGCCATGACCTCCTGGCTGGAAACCGGCGACCGCCCTGGCTCCTCGTTCTTTCCGGCGGCCCTCGGGTTCGACCACTCGTACGTGCCTCCGGCCTGGCCGTGGCCGTACTAGCGCGCCTGAGCGACGGGCCGAGGCCCATGAGGCAAGGGTGGATGGCCCCCAACCCGTCCCGCGGTGCTAATATCGCCCCGACGTGGACACGCGCCCTGCCGCAGCCGATCGCACGGCGTTCCGCCTCGGGGACTGGCTGGTCGAGCCGAGCCTGAACCGCGTGGCGAGAGGGTCGCAGGTGGCGCACCTGCGGCCCATGACGATGGATCTGCTCGTCTTGTTGGCGGACCACGCGGGGCAGGTGGTGTCGAAGGATGCCATCCTTCGCGACGTCTGGCGCTCGAAGTACGTCGATGAGTCCGTCCTGGCCCGCTCTGTCGGGGACCTGCGGCGCCTCTTCGGCGACGAGGCCGGGCGATCACACGTCATCGAGACCATCCCCAAGAGGGGATATCGACTGCTGGCTCCGGTGGTGGCGCAGGCGGAGGAACAGACATCCCGGCCTTCGAACACGGTTGCTGTCTTGCCTTTCGTGGACCTCGGGCATGAAGGCAATCAGGATTACCTGTGCGATGGTCTCGCCGAAGAACTGATTCACAACCTCAGCCGTGTGCCGGGCCTCCGCGTGGTCGCACGGACGTCCGCGTTCGCGTTCAAGGATCGGTCAATTGACGTGCGCGAGATTGGTCGCCAACTGAACGCCGGTACCGTCTTGGAAGGCGGGCTTCGACGCGACGGCAAGCGCCTTCGTATCACCGTGCAGCTCATCGATGCCGTCAGTGGGTATCACCTCTGGTCGGAGCGTTTCGAGCGGACGCTCGATCACGTCTTTGCGCTCGAGGACGAAATAGCCGCGGCTGTCGCAGACAAGCTCCGCGCCTCCCGGCCGGGCCTTGCGAAAGCATTCACCTCAGACCCGGAGGTCTTCACCCTTTGCCTGAAGGCACGGCATCATCACTCGAGGCAGACCGCCGCGGACCTGCACGTCGCGCGCGGCCTGTTCGAGGAAGCCATCGATCGCGATCCCGGCTGTGCGGAGGCCTACGCAGGACTCGCCGCGTGCTGTTGGGACGGCGTTCAGTACGGCTTCTTCAACGAGGTGGATGATCTCGTCCGTGGCAGGCGCTCGGCGGGCCGAGCCGTGGAATCAGATCCCGCACTCGCCGACGCCAGGGCCATGCTGGGCGTGTTTCTCGGAACCTACGATTTCGACTGGGCTGCGGCCGAACACGAGTTTGCGGAAGCGCTTCGACTGGCCCCGACATCTCCAACCGTTCGGGAACGATACGCCATGTACTGGCTCCAACCGCACCTCCGGCTGGACGAGGCCGTCGATCACCTGCGAGATGCGCTGGCCTTTGACCCCCTGTCGCCTCTCTTCCACGCCCAACTGGGCCATCTCTTTCTGCTGCGCCGGGAGTACCAGCCCGCATGCCACGAGTTCGCTAAAGCGCTGTCGCTCGACCCCGACAACGTCATGGCGCTTGGCGGCCATACCATGTCGCTGGCTTTGCTGGGGCGGGTTGCCGACGCCTGGGCCGTGACGCACTCCATGCCGCCGGCTCTCGTCCAGGCCAACCCGCTGTTGCTAGGTGGGATGGGGGCGGGTCTCGCCGCGGCGGGGCGCGTGAGCGAGGCGCGCCACATTCTGGAGTCCCTGGCCGACGAAACGCGGTTCCCACGGAAACCATGCTGGAGCATCGCCTGGGTGCACCTCGGCCTGGGAGAGATGAGCGAGGCGTTTACGTGGCTGGCTAGCGCCGTTGAAGAACGGGACCCCAAGATCGTCTTCCTGCGCAACAAACCGTTCTGGGACCCCCTGCGAGCCGACCCTCGCTTCGATCGTCTCCTGCAGCAGATGAAACTCATCTCGTGATCGCCCAGCCGGTCAGGCCGCCGTCTCCACCCAGTTGCGGGAATCGTCCCGAACACCCAGCCACACACCACAACCCTCGGATTCACAAGCACGCGCGCCCGCTTCGCCCCGGTTTCGCCCGTGCCATGGCTGGGTTCCTCAGCGTCGGACTGCCTCCGGGTCTTGACACGGGCGGCCGCCGCGCGATGTTGCGGTACAACTGTCATCTTCTCGAATTCGCGCGCGACAGACTGCGGATCAGGGCGGCGACGGGCCGCGAGTGATTGAGGCCCCGAGCCCCGGGGCTCGCGAGTGTTGGTCATGCTCGCTCCGGCCCTCGTGTCGCCGTTGGAGCTCCAGCAGTTTCGCGTAGAGGCCATTGCGCGCGATCAATTCCTGGTGCGTGCCGCGCTCGACAATGCGGCCCTGGTCCAGGACGAGGATGAGGTCGGCATGCTCGATCGCCGTGAACTGATGGGCAATCACGAACGTCGTCTTTCCGGCGAGCAATCGATCGAGGCCCTCGAACACGAGGCGCTCGGACTCCGCATCGAGGCCGGAGCCCGGCTCATCGAGAATCAGAATCCCCGCGTCCCGCACCATCGCTCTGGCGATGCCCAGGCGCTGGCGCTGTCCGCCTGACAGCGAGTGGCCGCCCTGACCGACGAGCGTGTCGTAACCCTCGGGCAGCGCCTCGACAAAATCGTGCGCCTGGGCGAGCCGCGCGGCGCGGATGATCTCGTCGCGAGTCGCGTCCGGCTTGCCGTACGCGATGTTCTGCCAGATCGGCGCGTAGAACAGCTGCGTGTCCTGCAGGACGAACGCGATCTGCCGGCGCAGCGACCGAATCGTGAACTCCCGGACGTCGGTCCCGTCAATGGTGACCGCGCCTGAACCCGGGTCGTAGAAGCGGGGAATCAGGCTGACGAGCGTGGACTTGCCGCTGCCGCTCGGTCCGACGAGCCCGACGAGCTGGCCGGGCTCGGCGGCGAAGGAGACGTCCCTCAGCACGGGACGGCGCGGGTCGTAGCCGAAGGTCACGCCGCGGAACTCGACGCGCCCGTCGACACGGGCGAGCGCGCGGGCGTTCGGCGCTCGCGGCAGGCGCTCGTCGGCGTCGAGCACCGCCCTGACGCGCTCCAGGCCGACCGACGCCTGCGCGATGTTCGTGCCTGCGCGCGCGAGGTCCTGGACCGGCCGGAAGAGCTTGCCGAGATACGTCAGGAAAACGACCAGCGCGCCGGCGGTCATCGCGCCTTCCAGCACGAGCCTCGCGCCGAACCAGAGCACCGCGGCGGTTCCCAGGGCGACCAACCCCGTCACCACCGGCCCGAGCAGTGACCG
>Ga0209391_10001826_pt1 | contig 11115 bp, 8 predicted proteins | sample PPLLak3March2015_FD_187246 | JGI IMG/M metagenome (GOLD analysis project Ga0209391, IMG submission 187246) | Freshwater sediment microbial communities from Prairie Pothole Lake near Jamestown, North Dakota, USA - PPLs Lake P7 Core (1) Depth... | ecosystem: Environmental > Aquatic > Freshwater >... | reverse complement strand
GCCGACAGGCTCAACTCATTCGGCGGCTTGGGCCTCGCCACCCAATCCCACCGCAGACTGGGCAAATACACGTACGGGAAGCCAAAAATGTATGCCTGTACGCCCAGCGTGTAGGCGTACTGCTCGCGCCAGTCAGTTTTGTTCTCGGCTTCTTGCGCCGACACGCCCGTGCCACAGGACAACACGGTCATGACGAGTGCCATGGTCGCGCTATACAGCTGGGGTCTCACGATCGTTCGTTCCCGCTTCGGTTGTGCTGGACGGATTCTAGCAGCGCGAACGTCGGCCTTCGGGATGGCTCAGCGCTTCGGGCTGAGTATTCGCCTACCTGGACGCCGCCTTCCCTCGGCGCCGGGCAACCACCGCAATCCTGCGCCCGACAGCGGACTTTGTACGGGCGAGAACGACCCGGAGCAGACCTAGCTCGGTGTCAGCCCGATCCGGGGAAGCCCACAGCTGGCGAGGCGAACGTAAGGCGACCTGACTTCAATTTTGAATCTCGATGCTCTTTAGCATCTGTTCTAACTCTGCGGTTGCCGCAGCGTCGCCCTGCTTGCGACCCATGCCGACGAAAAACATGAACTTCCCCCTGGGCACCACAACCATATCGCTCCACGCAGGGTACGCACCGCCGTCGCCAGTTTTCAGCGTGTAGTGGATGCTGGCTCGTGCTGCTGGTAGGCCGCCCACTTCCGTTTCGGTGACTGGCGCGACTACCTCAAAGTCCGCATACATCTTCGCCATCCCCGAAAGGACCACCTCGACGAGATCTATTGCGGCCTTTCCCTCCAGCGTCCCCAGAGGACGCAAGCCGACCTGAAAACTCGGATTTACGTCGGCATAGGGCTCGGGATACTTCCATACAACAGCCAATGGCGGGTTTGCCTGAGCCTTCATTTGTCTGTCGAGTTCGGCATCGTCCAGGCGAACCTTTTCTCTGTTTTCGAGTGTCGACTGCATCGAGACAAAGAGCCACGATTCCGGCTTCGAAAATGCGATGCCAGCTGTTGGACTCTCAAACCGATTGGAATCTGACGCAACGGCAGATGCGCCACCGAGAAACACGAGCGCTACGAACAACCCTGCAGGGAGATTCATGTTGAGGGTCCCTTCTCAATGTCGAGTGGCAATAAGCTGTCGCGCATTTGTCCATTCCCGGCCGATCTTACCGGTCCTGAAAGCGGACGTCGTGGGCTCACAAACGACCCGTAGCAGAAGTTCGTTGCCCCACAAAGCAGACGCTCAACGTCGAGCTCAGCGCGGGGTTAGGCGTCAGTGCGAGCGGTGCCATACGGTCGCGAGACGAACCGCGCGAGCACTTCGACGAAATTCGTGCTGTTGATGCAGGCCACAATGCAGCGGTCGTTGTGGACACAACGAACTGCCTCACCCGCAGAGAGGAGCCTTCGCTGCGACGGTGCTAGCAGCGAACCTCTTGCGTTTGATTCTCAGCGCGGAAATAGCAGTGAGACAACCAGACGCGCCCCGAGTCCCTCGGCTGCATTTTCGGGCCCATCAGCCCAATATCGAAGGCCACCCCCGATGCTGACGAGCTGGCCACCGACCTTTGTCACCTTGGTAACGACGAGATTCAGCGGCACAGACCATTGCTCGCCTTCCCAGTCATACGTGCTTTCGGTGGTGCCTGAGAATGACCACGCCGTCGGCGTCGTATACGTGACGAAGGGTTGGAGGAAGGTGGCGTTAACGTCGGCACGGTCGTCATCGCCCGCGAAAGACCATAAGTGGTTGGCGAGAATGCCGTAGGTCCATGGTCCTTGCTGCTTGAGCGCGACGCCGGTCGGGCCGGCGGCCCACTGGTCGGCAGTGAGCAGATCGTCCGATCCAGTCGGCAGCAGGAAGGCCGGTCCCACGCTCAGGATCCAACCGCCGGACGTGGGTGCCTTCGGTGAAAAGAACACGCTCTGCACGATGTCGCCAAGGCCGGACTGGCTGCCGGCACCGGGGACAACGTCGCTTTGCGACACGAGCGGCACGATGGTACGCGAGATGACGTTCCAGTCTTCGTTGAGGTCGAACGGGATCACCGGCTGCACGTTGAGCAGCCAACGCTCGCCCTCGTCCTGTGGACCGATGTTCTGGTCGTAGTTGAGCTGAAAGGGGACGCTGATCAGGGCCGCAACCGGGTTCGCCAGCTGCTTGGCGAGGTCCTCTTTGTTCTGCGCCATCGAAGGCCGGGGCAATACGCCGAGGACGATTATTGGAACCAGCAGGTGAACTCGAGTCATGTCTCGCTCCAACTCAGATTCCCGCGCGTTTCAACCCTGCGGATCACGGGGTGACGATGTTGAACCAGCCTGGGTAGGTGACGAGCATGCCCATCAGCTCACCGAATGCGTCCTGCCGTCCCTCGACCTTCACGTCGCCACGGGCCATCGCGTCCTGCATGGTGGTCTGCTTCAACTGGATAGCATCGAGCGTCTTCTTGCTGAGAGTCAGAGTGGAGTCGGGGTTCGAAAGCGGCTTGCCGTAGTTCAGCACGCCGTTTTCGACCGACAGGCCGTAGTTCTGGCCGAGGTCGGTGAAGTTCACGTTCAGCCCGAGCTTCTTGCCCGCAGCCTTCGGGCCATCGAGACGCACCGAGAGATAGTCAAACAGCATCTCGGGCGGCATGGCCTGGATCACGTCCGGCGTGGCCGTGGACACGGGTAGGCCCTGCGGCACGCCGTTGCGCAATTCAAAGGCGCCCTGCAAGTACACGGAGCGCCAAGGACCGGACTCCGCTTGATAACCCATCTGCTCCAGGGCATCCGCGAGCAGGAGTTTCGCCTCGCGGTTGTCGGGGTTCGCAAACACGACCTGCTTTACCGCTTCGGCCACCCAGCGATACTCGCCCTTGTCGTAGTCGGCGCGCGCGCGGGTGATCACCGCCGCCTCGCCGCCCATGTACTCGACGTATTTCTTCGCCGCGGGTACGGGGGGCAGTGCGTGCAGGTTGACCGGGTTCCCGTCGTACCAGCCCATGTAGCGCTGGTAGATGGCCTTGGTGTTGTGACTCATCGTCCCGTAGTAACCCCGCGTCGCCCAGTTGTTCTGCAACTGCGGCGGCAGCTCCATGACCTCGGCCAGTTCGACGCCGGTCTCTCCCTCATTCATCAGGCGCACGGTTTGGTCGTGCATGTACTTGTAAGCGTCGCGCTGCTTCTTCAGGTAGTCGACGATGCGGGCATTGCCCCACACCGGCCAGTGATGGCTCTGGAACTTGACCTCGGCCTGCATGCCGTAGAGGTCGATCGCCTCGCTGATGTGGTGCGCCCAGATCTGCGCATCGCGGACCTGCGCACCCCGCAGTGTCAGGATGTTGTGCATCGTGTTGGTCGTGTTCTCAGCCATCCAGAGCGCCTTGAACTGGGGGAACCAGGTGTTCATCTCCGCGGGCGCCTCGGTGCCAGGCGTCATCTGGAAGACCATCTTTACGCCGTCGATCTCGAGTTCCTGGCCGGTCTGGGTGATGTCCACCGTCGGCGGGATGAGCGTCGTGGTGCCGGCCGAGGTGGTCTGCCCGAGGCCCGCGTTGACGCCGCCCTGCGCGCTGCGAGGCAGCAGGGCACCGTACATGTAGACCGCGCGTCGGCCCATCGCGTTGCCGGCAATGACGTTCTCGCTCACGGCGTGCTCGAGGAAGCCTTCGGGCGCGATGATTTTCACCTTCCCCGCCGCCACGTCGGCGCCGTCGACGATGCCGCGCGCACCGCCGTAGTGATCGATATGGGAGTGGCTGTAGATCACGGCATGGACCGGTCGTTTGCCGAGGTGCTCACTCACCAGGTCGTAGGCAGCCTTCGCCGTCTCCGTCGAGATCAGCGGATCCATCACGATCCAGCCCGTGTCGCCCTGGATGAATGTGATGTTCGACAGGTCGTAGCCGCGCACCTGGTAGATGCGCTCAGTTACCTTGAACAGACCGTGCTGCAGGTTGAGCTGGGCGTTGCGCCAAAGGCTCGGGTTGACGGTTTCCGGCGCCGGCTTGTCGAGGCCGATGAAGTGCTTGTAGCTCTCGAGGTCCCATACGACCTTGCCCTTGGCGTCGCGGATCGTGAGCTTGTCGGGACGGCCAATAAGACCGCGCGTGGCGTCCTCGAAATCCTGCCGATCTGCGAAAGGCAGCGACTGCAGCAGTCTTTCGTTCGCGGCCCGTGTCGCCGCAGTGGCAGGGTTTGGCGCAACGATCGCCTGTCCTTGGGCCTGCGAAGGCATCACCGCGGTCATCACAACTGCACTGACTGCGGGAATGAGTGCGTGCTTCCAGAAGATCGTCATCGTCGGCGTCCTCGCTCGTGCGTTTCGTGGTCGACTATTCGGCCACCATGATCGTTCGGCCACTCAGAGGCCTTGGCGCAACATTGCTCATCAAAAAGCGCGGGCCGAAGCGTTTCGGCTTCGGCCCGCCGGCGCATCGACGACGGGGGGTGGGAATGTCGCCGCTGCACTTTTCCTGTGACTGTCCGGTGCGTTCCGGCCCAGTCGCCGGAGTCGCCGCGCCTATTGCTTGGGTGTGAAGCTGCCGCCACCCGTGCGCGCAGGGAAGTCCTTGTACGTGGCCATGTGCGCCGCAACCAGATCCTGCAGCGGAAGCAGAGCGTACATTCGGCGGTTCAACCAGTCGCCATAGTAGTTGGACTGTTCTGGGGCATCCTCAAACGGATCGGCGCGAAGGTCGATCAACAATGGTCCCTTGCGCGGTTCCTGCGCCAACATCCAGGCTTGCATGCCGTGATGTGTCTGCGTGCTGAAGTGGGCCTTGTAGTCGCCATAGCGGACCGCGCCGAGCGTGCCGTCGTCGACCCAGGCAAAAAACTCCTTGCGTGGGCCCTTCTCGACCTGTCCGGTGAAATAGGGCAGGAAGTTGTAGCCATCCAAATGAACCTTGTACTTGGTGCCACCGATGCTGGCGCCGGCCAGCAGCTTTTCCTTCATGTCAGGTTGGCCCGCCGCCGCCATCAAGGTCGGGACCATGTCTTCAAGGCTGATGATCTCGTTGGACACCTTGTTGGCGGCGACCTTGCCCGGCCAGCGCACGATAAACGGGATGCGGATGCCGCCTTCCCAAGTGGTGGCCTTTTCGCCGCGGAAGGGGCTCGTGCCACCATCGGGCCAGCTGTACTTCTCGGCACCATTGTCAGTCGTGTAAATCACTATCGTGTTCTGGCTGAGGCCAAGCTGGTCGAGCTTGGCAAGGAGCTGGCCTACATGGCCGTCGTGCTCAACAATGGCGTCTGCTGCGATGCCGCGCCCGGTCTTACCAGCCGACTCGGGCTTCAGATGTGTGAATATGTGGGCGCGCGTGGTGTTGAACCACATGAAGAATGGTTTTTCCGCCTTGGCTTGACGATCGAGGAAATCGAGGCCGGCGGCGAGAAACTCCTCGTCGATGGTCTCCATCCGCTTACTGGTCAATGGACCGGTATCCTCGATCTTGCCTCCGGCTGTGGCCCGCAGCACTCCGCGTGGGCCGAAGCGCTTCCTGAACTCCGGATCCTTGGGATAGTCGACGTTTTCGGGCTCCTCCTCCGCATTCAGGTGATAGAGGTTGCCGAAGAACTCGTCGAAACCGTGATTGGTCGGCAGGTGCTCGTCGCGGTCACCGAGGTGGTTCTTGCCGAATTGCCCGGTGACATAGCCGGCCGACTTGAGCAGCTCGGCAAGGGTCGGATCGGCCTTGTTGATGCCGAACGGGTCTCCAGGCATGCCGATCTTCAGCAGGCCGGTGCGCTTGGGGCTCTGCCCCAAGAGGAACGCCGCTCGCCCGGCGGTGCAGCTCTGCTGGCCGTAGGCGTCGGTGAACATCATGCCTTCAGTGGCGATTCGGTCGATGTTCGGCGTCTGATAGCCCATCAATCCATGATTGTAGGCCGACGTGTTAAACCAGCCGATATCGTCGCCCATGATCACAACGATATTTGGTTTGGTGGCTTGCGCGTGCACGACACCGGCACTCGAAACTACCGCGAAAAGGATAGCGGCTGTTCGCATGAGGGCTTGGGTACTGCTTTTCACAGAGACTCCTTTCTGGAATGTAGATCGGCCATCCGTCACCTCCACACCATCGCGAAAGTTGCGTGGGTTGCTTCGCCTAAATCCCGAGCATCGGGATGCCGAGCGAAGTCGTAGACGAAGTTTGGTGCGAGCATGTCAAGCGCGCCGCCAGCCGGCACCGCGTCGGATCTAACCTGCTCAGATTTCCCCCCGGACGATTTGAGACTGCCAGTGCCCTTGCACGACGTCCAGTTCGGATTCTGTATCGCTGTAATCCGCGTCCCGCATCGCAGTTGAATATGGACGTCGGAGCCGCGAGTGCTCTCGCGGCTTTCGTTTCAAGTCGTTCTTAGGAAATCGATACGCCGCGTGGCGCTCGCAGCCCTGTGCGAAATCGCAACGACTAGGGGCCAAGCCCGACCAGGTCCGCCTGGCTTACCGACGCCGCGAGCGCGGCCGACGAACTGGTGTGCGCTTGATCCTGCCAGCAACCACCTCTTTGGCAGTGACCTCGGCTTCAACAGTGCGAATCAAGTCCATGAACTTTTTTGTGGCCGGGGACGGCGACCGATCCCGCCGACAGATCATCGCGTATTGGGTCCGCACCATCGGCAGATCCACGTTCAGTCGCACCAGTCGCCCCGCCTCGATGTCGTCCTCAAGCATGTTCAGGGCGCCGGGTACCAGCGCATCGGTATTGCGCGCGATCCTGCGTGCCAGGTCGTAGGAATTGACGTAAATCGCGGGCGCCAGTTCGCCAAGGTGGACGTCCTCGCCAGACTTCAGAGACGCCACGACGGAGGTCATCGCATTGACCGACTCGTCTGCAATGATCGTTGAAGCAATCGGGAACGACATTACGTCGGCGAGTTGAAGTTCATCGCGCCTGGTAAGTGGGTGGCCGGGCCGACAGGCCACGACGACGCCGTGCGACGGCAGCCTCTCGACGATCAGGTCCTGATCGGTGCCGAGAAATCGTACGTCCACCAAACCCACATCCGCTCGGCCCGCGCGAACCTCGCCACCGACGTCGTGCGGGTCGATCAAGCGTGCATGCACTCGCAGATTCGGGTGAGCCGCGAGCAGTCGTGTAACGGCAGTACCCACGGAAATCTCGAACGGCCACGGACCGGCGCTGACGACGAGATGCCCTGCCTCGAGCCCGGCTACCAGAAGCATCTCGCGGCGCAGATCGGCTTCATCGGCGAGCAATCGGCGGCCACGCTCGAGCAACAGACGCCCAAACTCCGTCGGCTGGACACTTCTGAGATTACGGTCAAACAACCGTACTCCCAAGGCGCTTTCCAGCGCCGCGATACTTCGCGACATCGTCGGCTGCGTGACATGCAACGCACGTGCAGCACGCGCGAAGTTTCGGTGATGCGCCAGTGCAATGGCGTGCCGCATGAGCCTGAGGTCGATCACGATACGCCGATCGTATCAGAGCAATCCCGCACGTGCATTGGACGTATCAGTGCAGCGAGGCTACAACTGCCGTGGTGTCGGCGTGCGGGCAGAAGCTCGTGATCGAGTACATGGGGGAGCCAGCATGAAAAAGTACATCCTGCCACTCGGGTTGTTGGTCGCGTCTGCAGTGCCAGTGCTGGCCGCCGAATCCATCGTACCGAACACGGCGCAGTCGCTTGAAATGGGTCGAGAGCTGTTCGCGAGCAGGTGTGCGGAGTGCCACGGGCGAGACGGTAAGGGTCACGTGGAAGTGATCGCGGATGCCGGCGACCTGACCGAGCCACTCCTCTACCGCAATGGCAGCACCGACGAGGCCATCGACCGTTCGATTCGCGACGGAGCCGGCGCCGGAATGCCCGCCTACAGCAAAGAGCTCAAGAATCCTGAAGACGTCGGTCACCTGCGCAACTACATCAAGAGCCTGTGGCCGGCCGATAAGCGTCCAGCGGTCGAGAAATAGCCGATGGCCAATCCGTACAACGCGGAGTCGTCCATGCGCACTGAGTCGGAGAGCAAGAGTTCGCAGTCAGACGAGACCGTTGACAACGTGTCGTCACGCCGGAACTTTCTGCGCCTGTCCGCGGCGAGTCTGGGTGCTGCAGCGGCGAGCTTCTCGGCCGGCGGTGTGGCCGCGCCTGACGTTGCTGCCGACGGAGCGATTCCTTCGATTCGACTGGCCGATGCATTCAAGCAGTCCTTGACCGAGGCACCTGCGTCGACCAGTTTCGAGGGTGCGGGCATGACCGGTGCCGAGGTCTTTGCCAACTTGTGCAGCAAGGAAGATCTCGCTGCCTTGTTCTGCTGCCCAGGCAACTACACTGTCATTAATGCGCTTGCGGCGGCAGGCATTCCCACTTACGGCGGCCGCACCGAAGGTGCAATGTGCGCGATGGCAGACGGATTCTCGCGTGCAACTGGCGAAGTCGTCGCCACCTCCGGCACTGAAGGCCCGGGCTTTGCTCATATGATCATGAACATCGCGGCGGCGAATGCCGCACGCACGCCGCTGCTCGTGCTCGCCAGCAACATGACGCTGGCCGGCGATGACCGCGAGGCATTCATCCAGCAGGCGTATCAGCAGCCAACCACCGAGGGAATCAAGAAGTACGGCAAGCGCATGATCGATCCAGCGCGTGTGCACGAGTATGGCGCCTATGCGTTTCGCTGCCTGAAATCAGGCGTGCCGCAGCCGGTGCATCTCGACTTTCCGGCGGAAGTTGCCCGCGCACGATTCAAGTCCCCGACCGAGCTGCGCGACTTCTACGACAAGTCCAAGTACCGCAGCGAATCACGCGCCTCACCAGCCGCCAAGGACGTCGATGCGGCCCTGGCCCTGATTGCGAAGTCCCAGCGTCCGCTGATCGTTGCCGGGCAAGGCGTGTTCCAGCGCAAAGGCTGGGACGCGCTGCGCAGGGCAGCGGAGAAAGCCGATATCGCGGTCGTCACTTCCGGACCGACCCGTGGCTTCTTCCCCGATGACCATCGACTATCGATCGCGACAGCGCCGAACGCCCTGCTCTCCGCCGACCTCGTAATCTTCGTCGGCCAGTACTGCATGCCGAGTCCCGGTGAATACCGTCTGGATCCGCAGATCAAGGCCATTCGCGTGCATCCGGTGCAGGAAGACCTGGGCCGCAACTGGCCGCTGGACCTTGGTATCGTCAGCGACGAGGCCCTGTTCCTGGAGATACTCGCTGACCGACTTCCCAAGGCGAAGCGAGACGCCTGGGTGGCCGAACTCACCAAAGCCCGGTCGGACTACCAAGCGCAGATCGACGAGATCTACAAACTCGGCCTCGATCACAGCGCGAAGACCGGCATGCTCCATCCGGCCGTGATCACACGCGACACACAGAATTTCATCGACACACATCCTGACGGCCGGGAGTCGATCGCGACGGGTCTCGGCGGTTGGACCATCGGCTTGTTCGCCGGACGCTACATGCGTGCCTATCGGCCGGCGCAGGAAATATTGCCGCCCTACCAGTACGGTGCCATTGGCCCCGACATGGCAATGATGATGGGCGTCTCGTGCGCCGTGCAGCGGGGAGTCGGTCCGCAGAAGGGCTACGAGGGTACACCGACGATCTGCATTACCTCGGACGCCGGCGCGGCCTATAGCCTCATGGAACTGGACACCGCGATCAAGTACGGTTGGCCAACCATCACCATCGTGTACAACAACAATGCCTGGGGCGTGTGGCCGCACGCGTCCCGTTCGGCACGGTCGATGCACATGTATCTGTTCCAAGAGCATCTGCGCTACGACCAGATGGCTACCGCACTCGGCGCCCGGGGTGAATACGTCCGCACGCCGGCGGATTTCCGTGCAGCGTTGGCCCGCGCCTACAAGGCGGGCCGGGACGAAAAGGCCTCTACGTTGATCAACTGCCAGGCCATCAAGGAATTCACCAGCGGCAAGGACTATCCGCCGGGCGTATCGCTGAACGCAGAGCCGGGCGCGGGGGCGATTGCGCATTGATCGAACAGCAACTTGTTGGTGCGTTGATTGACGACTACGTTGCGCGCGGCGTGTTTCGTGGCGCTGCGTTGCCGTCGAACAGGGCGGCCCTCGAAAGCTACGGTATCGTCTGGTTCCGGGGCCAAGTCATGCGTCTCGATGTCGATGCCCGTCGGGGTTGGGTCTGCCTGCAGAACGTGCTGCCACCGATCGCGCCCCGATCAAGGATCGATCGCGACTTGCGCAACTGGTTGCGATCACGCGAGTCACCGGACTTGCCGGCACATCGCAGCATCGATCCGCTGCAATTCAAGACCGAATTGCGTCGCGCGGGGGGGCGGCTGCAACTCACTGTAACCAGCCGGTCCGGTGCGGCCGGCGAGGCGACGCGTAAGCTGCTCCGCCTCGTCAACGAACTGTATCTGGACTTCCTTGCCGCGCCCGAGCGTTACGACTGGATTGTAGCGACATTCGACCTCGATCCGGATCAACCGCGCTGGCCGTAGATCCCGAAGGCCCGCGCGCTGGCGGGCGAGGTGCTGTAGCGCCCGAGGGGCGCGTGGTGGGCTAGTCGCATCGCATGCTGAAAGCATAAATTGGCCGACGATATACACGGGGAGTGCCTTAATGATGTCTTTGCACATGGCTTCGCGTCGGGGGTTCCTGCGTCTACTCGGCACTGCGCTCGTCGCATTGGCGATCGGCGCCGTGTCGGGGTGTGCCAGCACCCCCGACACGGCCGCTGGCCGCGCCGCCACCGACCCGCTGCCCTCCTGGAACGACACCGCACCCAAGCAATCGATCGTGACCTTCGTCGAGCGGGTCACCCGTGAAGGCTCGCCGGATTTCGTGCCGGTGCCCGAGCGCATTGCGGTGTTCGACAACGACGGCACGCTGTGGGCCGAGCAGCCGATGTACTTCCAGGGCTTCTTCGTGATCGACCGGGTAAAGGCGTTGGGACCGCAGCATCCCGAGTGGCAAACGAAGGAGCCGTTTGCCTCCGTGCTGAAGGGCGACATCAAGGGCGTGGCCGCCGCGGGTGAGAAGGGCGCTATGGAAATGCTCGCGGCGACCCACACGGGCATGACCACCGAGGAGTTCACGAGAACCGTCAGTGACTGGATCGCGACGGCGCGGCACCCGGGCACCGGCAAACTCTATACGGACATGGTCTACCAGCCGATGCTGGA
>Ga0209391_10001823_pt1 | contig 11118 bp, 9 predicted proteins | sample PPLLak3March2015_FD_187246 | JGI IMG/M metagenome (GOLD analysis project Ga0209391, IMG submission 187246) | Freshwater sediment microbial communities from Prairie Pothole Lake near Jamestown, North Dakota, USA - PPLs Lake P7 Core (1) Depth... | ecosystem: Environmental > Aquatic > Freshwater >... | reverse complement strand
CTGCCGGATCCTGATCTTCATGGGCAAGACCGACCCGCAGAACCCGAACCGCCACCGCCAGCAGTCGATGATCCTGGTGCCGATGGACGCGCCGGGGGTTCGCGTGGTGCGCCAGGTGCCGGTCTTCGGCTACGACGACGCGCCGCACGGCCACTCCGAGATCGACTTCGAGAACGTGCGCGTGCCGGTATCGAACCTGCTGCTCGGCGAGGGCCGCGGCTTCGAGATCGCGCAGGGGCGGCTCGGCCCGGGACGCATCCACCACTGCATGCGGCTCATCGGCGCGGCCGAGCGCGCCCTCGAGGCGATGTGCAAGCGCGCGCTCGGCCGGGTGGCCTTCGGCCGTGCGCTCGCCGAGCAGGGCGTCTGGCGCGAGCGCATTGCCGATGCGCGCATGAAGATCGACCAGGCGCGGTTCCTGGTGCTGCACGCGGCCTGGAAGATGGACGTGGCCGGCAACAAGGCGGCGCAGAAAGAGATCGCCATGATCAAGGTCGTGGCGCCCAACGTCGCCTGCGAGGTGATCGACCAGGCCATCCAGCTGTTCGGCGGCGCCGGCGTGTCGGACGATTTCGGGCTCGGCTGGCTGTACGCCAATTCGCGCACCTTGCGCATTGCCGACGGGCCGGACGAGGTGCACCGCAACCACATCGCCAAGCTCGAGCTCGGCCGCTATCTTGCCCGCTGATCGGCCGATGGAACTGCGCGACAAGGTGGTCCTGGTGACCGGTGCGGGGCGCGGCATCGGCCGCGCGCTGTGCCGGGAGTCCGTGCTCCGCGGCGCGGCCGGAATCGTGGCGGCCGATCTCGATGCCACGCTCGCGGCGGCGACTGCAGCGGCCTGCGACGGTCTGGCCGTGCAGTGCGACGTCGCCGACCCCGGCGCAGTCGAGTCCATGGTGCGCACCGCAGAAGCGCGCTACGGCCGCGTGGACGTGCTGGTCTCCAACGCGGGCTTCGGCGCCCAGGCCCTCGACCTCGATGACGCGCTTTCGGCGCCCGACGCCGTCTGGCAGCGCATGTGGGACGTGCACGTGATGGCCCACGCGCGCGCCTGCCGCGCCGTGCTCCCGGGCATGCTCGGGCGCGGCGCGGGGTGCCTCGTCAACGTCGCCTCGGCGGCCGGCCTGCTGAACCAGGTGGGCGACACGCCTTACAGCGCCACCAAGCACGCCGCGGTCGGCCTCGCCGAGTCGCTCGCGATCACCTATGGCGACCGGGGCATCCAGGTCTCGGTCGTGTGCCCGCAGTACGTGGCCACCGCGATCACCGGCCTCGACGAATCGACGGCGGCGGGCGCACTGCCGGGCGTGCTGACGGTGGAGCAGGCCGCGACGGCGATCGCCGACGGCATCGAGGGCGGGAGTTTCCTGATCCTTACGCACCCGGAGGTGCTGGGCTTCTTCCAGCGCAAGGCCAGCGACTACGACCGCTGGATCACGGGTATGCGTCGTTTACGCGACGGACTGCGGACGGGCGGGTTCCTGAAGGTCAAGTCCTGAGCGGAGCGGACGGCCCGGTACCGCCGCGCTTTCCGGCGACGCGGCGCGGGCGACGGGACGCGCGCCGCAGTTCTTCGAAGGCGGTTTCGCAGGCGCGTGCGATCTCCCCCGCATCGGCGACGGCCGCCGCGTTGGCGACGATGCCGAAATCCATGCGGTCGTTGACCGAGACCGTCGTGACGTTGAGGCCGGCCGGGTCCGCCAGCATCGACACCGGGAAGGCGGCGGCGAGGCGGGAGGCGCCGAGGTAGCGCGGACCCTCGACGGCGCCGACGTTCGACACCACGAGATTGATCACCGGCCGCGTGATGGCGCCGAGGCCCAGCGTGCTCGAGGCGAACCACAGGCCGAAGGCGAGCGCCGCGTAGTCGAGCGCGGCCTCGCGAGACAGGCCGCGAAACTCCGCCTTGGCGGCCTGCGTGTTGGCGACGATGCGCCGCAGGCGGGTTGCAGCGCCGTGGCGAGGCGAACCCAGGGGCACGAACAGCGTGGCCACCTTGCTGGTGGCCTCGCGATCGCCAGGCTCGCGCAGCGACACCGGGCACATCGCCACCAGCGGTTGGGGAGGGCGTTCGCCGACGGCGGCCAGGAAGCGCGTGACGCCCGCATCCACGACCGCGAGCACGACGTCGTTCAGCGTCCCACCGGCGCCGTGCGCCACGTGGCGCATTTGGTCCAGCGGCAGGCTCAAGCACGCGTACGTGCGGCCGGCTGCCACCGGGTCGTTGAAGCGTGTGTGTGGACCTGCGAAAGGGCGATTGCCCGCCGCGGCGGCCGGGCCGGCGTGGGGTCGAGCCCGGGCCGACAGTGATGTGAACAGCTCGCGCAGGCCCGAGGCCTGTGCGAGCAGCCCCCGCAGGCCGCCGGCGAGGCTGCCGGCGACGTCCACGCTCGCCGGCGCCGGCTCGCCCTCGGCATCCGCGGCGAAGAAGGGCGGCCCCAGCGCGCCCGGCTCGCGGCCAAGACTGCCGAAGATGCGCTCCAGCGCGTAGCGACCGTCCCAATAGGCGTGGTGGGACTTCAGGTACAGCGCCCACTGTCCGGAGGCGAGGCCCTCGATCACGTTCAGGCTGAACAGGGGATGCGTGCGGTCGAGCATGCCCTCGTGAAGCCCGGCGACGTGACGGCAGAGCTGGTCGAGGTCGCCCGGCGGCGGCAGCCGCTCGAGCCGGACGTGACGACGCGGGTCGATGCGAGCCGCGGCGCGCCACTGCGGCAGGCCGAGTACCGGCAGGTCTGGAATGCAGTCGAACGGCGCGGACGGGCGGGACTTGCGGTAGGCACGCACGACCTGGCGGACCACGCTGGCCGAGCTTCGTCCCCGCGGCGGGTCGAACAGCAGCAGCGCACCCACGTTCGCCGGCGTATCGGGCCGGTCGAGCCACAGGAACGCGAGATCCAAGGGCTGGATGGGCCGCGGCATTCTGCGGGCGAGTATGCGATATCCGTAACGCTTGCCGCCACGCGGCCGGTGCTAGACTCGGTTCGACTGCGAGGGGCAGCGAATCGAGAGCACGAACAGATGCGTCAACTGCGCGCTGAGGACGCCCGCTTCGTCTACGCGGAGACGGGCCACGCGAACTCCAACATCACGCTCGTCCACATCTACGATCCGTCCACGGCGCCCGGAGGTCGCGTCCGCTTCAAGGGGCTGCTGAAGTACATCGAGAGCCGGCTGCACCTCTCGCCGATCTTCCGCCAGAAGCTGCTGCGGGTTCCCCTCGACCTCGACCACCCGTACTGGATCGAGGACGAGCGCTTCGACCTCGAGTACCACGTGCGTCACATCGCCCTGCCGAAGCCGGGCGACTGGCGGCAGTTCTGCATCCAGGCCTCGCGCATACATGCCCGGCCGCTCGACATGACGCGCCCGCTGTGGGAGCTGTACCTCGTCGAGGGTCTCGACACCTTCCTCGACCTGCCGGCGGACAGCTTTGCGCTGCTCACCAAGGTCCACCACGCCGCGATCGACGTACGGGGCGGTGCCGAGATCACCACGCTCCTGCACGACACGACGCCGCTGCCGCCGCACCCGGAACCGCCGGAGCCCTGGTTCCCGGAGTCGCCGCCCGGCTCGCTGTCGCTGCTGGCCCGCGCGGCGCTGCACAACATCGTGCAACCGCTCATGGTGGCGGCCCCGCTCACGCGCGCGCTGCGGCGCGTGGCACCGGCGGTGCTCGGCTCGTTGGGCGAGCTGTGGCTGCACCCCGAGCGACTGCCGATCACGCGATTCAACGCCGAGGTCTCGCCGCACCGCGTGTTCGAGACCCGGCGGTTCACGCTCGACGAATTGCGGCGCATCCGCGCCCTGGTGCCCGGTGCCACGGTCAACGACGCGGTGCTCGCGGTCTGCGGCGGGGCGCTGCGTCGCTACCTGCAGACGCACGACGAGCTGCCGGGGCCGAGCCTGGTGGCGATCGCGCCGCTGTCGATCCGCAACGCCGACACCAGCGCGGGTCGCCAGCGCTCGGGGCTGAGCTTCCTGCGGGTACCGCTCGGCACCGAGATCGCGGATGCCGTGGAGCGCCTGCGCTCGGTGCGTCAGCACACCGCCAACGCCGACGAGATCGAGCAGGCCGTGGGCGCCAAGGAGCTGACCGACATCACCAAGCACGCGCCGGCCGCGACGCTGGCGGTGACGGCACGGCTGCTCGCTGGCTCCTCGCTCGGCCTCGGGCAGCGTGCGCCGCTCGCGAGCTGCACGATCACCAACGTGCCCGGGCCTGCCATTCCGCTCTACCTGAACGGCGCCCGGATGACCTATTTCTCGGCGATCATGCCGATCTCGGACGGCATGGGGCTGGTGTTCTCGGTCACGAGCTACGACGGCAAGATCATCATCTCGCCCACCTCGTGCCGGGAGCAGATTCCCGACCCGGAGTTCTTCGCCCTCTGCATACGCGAGTCGTTCCAGGAATATCTCGAGCTTGCCGACCGCCCGGCGACGCGCCAGCGCAAGCCGCGCGCTCGGAAGGCGGCCAAGCCGGCCAAGCGGGCCAAGGCAAAGGCGAAGCGCAAGTCGACCGGTAGCCAGCGCAGCGCGGCTTGAACGCCGCCTGGACGGCGGCCGGCTGAGGCCCGCTCCGGCCGCCCCGGTTCGGCCGAGTTCAGGCCGCCCGGGCGACGAGTCCCGCGCACTGCTCGTAGAGCGAGCCCATCCGACCGTCGAGACGGAATGGCTGCCAGGCGCCCTCCGCCTGCGCGAGCCGGTCGGCGAGGATCCACATCACGGCTGCGTTGAACCCGAGGCCGAGGTGGCTGCCGGGCACCCAGATGTTCTCGTGCTCGCCGTCCTCGGTCTCGATGCGGGACGCGGTCGGCGGCACGACGCCGTCGGTCATCGAATAGATGCAAGTCGAGGGAACGGGGGGCGGGGCCTTGAGCACCTTGGCGCGCACGTGCGCGAGGTGCGCGACCGGTCCCATCGGGTGGGCGAAATACCGGTAGATCGCCCGCACCAGCAGCGGCGTCTTGAAGCTCTCTGCCGAGAACCGCATCGGGCTCCCCAGCGACACGACGGTGCGGACGCATTCGGGCGCGCTGTGCGCGGTGTAGAAGCCATACACGCCGCCGAGGCTCCAGCCGACGACGCTCACCTTGCGTCGGTGCCGGTGGTGCATGTAGCGCACCTTCTGCTCGAGCGCCTGGCTGAACTTGAGCTTGAACCCGGTGTTCTGCCCGAGGCCCCAGGTCTCGACGTGGTAGCCGCGGGACTGCAGGAACAGGCGCAGACCCACCAGGGTGGCGTCGCTCGCGGTGAACCCGGGCACGAGCAGCACGGGGTGGCCGTCGCCCCGCGGGGTCGCGCTGAGCAGCGGCAGCAACGCCGGCAGCAAAGCCATTTCCAGCAGGGCCCGGCCTTCGAGCAGGGAGTAGAGGAGCCGGGGCGGTCGTGCGGCGATCGAGCCTTTGACGGTAGCCATCCTGGGTGCAGCGCTCTGTTACTAATTCTGGCGCATTGCCGACCGAAGCTTAGCAGGCATCCGCCATTGCGGGGAGGGGCGCGATTGCCCCAAGCTGTGGCGACCCCGTGGCATGGAGAAAGCGAGCGATGGCGAGCCGACGCGAACGGCGCACGTCCCGGTACGCGGGCCTGAAGCAGCTCGGTGCGCCGACCGCCATCCCTGCATCACCCGAGGCCGCGCTGCTCGAAAGAGTGGCGAATCCGCATCCGGACAAGCTCTACCTGGCCCGTTTCACGGCGCCGGAGTTCACCTCGTTGTGCCCGATCACCGGTCAGCCGGATTTCGCGCACCTCGTGATCGACTATGCACCGCGCAAGTGGCTGGTCGAGAGCAAGTCCCTCAAGCTGTACCTGACCAGCTTCCGCAACCACGGGGCCTTTCACGAGGACTGCACCCTGGCGATTGCCGGGCGCCTGGTCGAGTTGCTGTCGCCGCGGTGGCTGCGCATCGGCGGCTACTGGTATCCGCGCGGCGGCCTGCCGATCGACGTGTTCTGGCAGACGGGGCGGCCTCCGGCGAGCCTGTGGATCCCGGATCCGGGCGTCGCGCCGTACCGTGGCCGTGGATGAATCCGGACAACCGAGGCCCTGGAGGACATCAATGCGACGGGACCCCCGCAACAGCGCTGCCGCGATCCTGATGCTCGCCGGCATGGTCCCGCTGATGTGCCGCGCCGACGTGCACTCCGTGCCACGTGCGCAGCCAGAGACGCCGGCGGCGACGGATGCGGCGCCAGCGGTGGCCAGCGTCGCCAAGCAGTCGGCGGTGAACGCGATCGATCGGCACGCGGCCGACCTCAACGAGCTGTCCGACCGGATCTGGGCCTACGCCGAGATCGCGCTGCGCGAGCACCGCTCGGCGGCGGCGCTGGCAGACTACGCGGAGCGGCAGGGCTTCCGAGTGCAGCGGGGTGTGGCCGGCATGCCGACCGCGTTCGTCGCCACCTACGGCGAGGGACGCCCGGTCATCGGCGTGATGGGCGAGTACGACGCGCTGCCCGGACTCTCCCAGAAGGCGCTGCCCGAGAAAATGCCGCTCGTCGAAGGAGCCGCCGGCCATGGCTGCGGCCACAACCTGTTCGGCGCGGCGAGTCTGGGCGCCGCGATCGCGATCAAGGAGCAGATCGAAGCGGGGCGACTGAAGGGCACGGTGGTGTTCTTCGGCACCCCGGCCGAGGAGGACGTCGGCGGCAAGACCTACATGGTCCGGGAAGGGCTGTTCCGCGACGTCGACGCCGTGCTCGCCTGGCACCCGTCCGACGAGACCCAGGCCGACATGACGTCGAGCCAGGCCATGGTGGATCTCGCGGTCGAGTTCCGCGGCAAGGCCGCTCACGCGGCCTACGACCCGTGGAACGCACGCAGCGCGGTGGACGCGCTCGAGCTGTTCCTGCACGGCGTGAACCTGATGCGCGAGCACGTCCGTCCCAGCTCGCGCATGCACTACACCATCGTCGCGGGAGGCGAGGTGCCGAACGTCGTGGCCGAGTACGCGAAGGCCTGGCTGTGGCTGCGCGACTGGCAGCGCAGCGAGGTCGACGAGCTGCTGGCACGAACGCGCAAGCTCGCCGAAGGCGCCTCGACCATGACCGAGACGTCCGCGACCGTGACCGTCCAGGGCGGCAACTGGGAGACGCTCGTCAACGAGACGGGCGCGCGGCTGCTGCACGCGAACCTGCTGTGGCTGGGGCCGGCCGTCTTCACAGAGCAGGAGCAGGCCTTCGCCCGGCAGGTCCAGCGCACCACGGGGGTTCCCGAGAGCGGCATGTTCACGGGCGTGAAACCGCTCGAAGGCCAACAGGCCGAGGGCGGCTCGACCGACGTCGCCGACGTGAGCTGGGTCGTCCCCACGCTGCACGTCAGCGTGGCGACCTCGCCGCTCGGTGCGCCCTGGCACGCCTGGCCGGTCGTCGCGAGCGGGGGCATGTCGATCGGCCACAAGGGGATGCTGCGCGCCGCCAAGGTGATGGCCGCGACCATGGCCGATCTCTACGAGCAGCCGGCGACGCTCGCCGCCGTGCAGGCCGAGTTCAAGGCGAAGAAGGGCGACACGGTCTACGCGCCTTACATTCCCGAGGGTCCTCCGCCGCTGCCGAAGGACTGACCCCGGCGTGATATAGTTTCGCGCTTCCATGGTGGCTCGCGTCGGATCCCTCGCGACGGTCAGCCGTGAACCCCGTCAGGCCCGGAAGGGAGCAGCGGCAGCGGTGACACCGGGTGCCGGGGGCCTTCTGGCGCGGGCCGCCTCCCTCCATCCGCGACCGGGAATGCCTGGCCCATGAGTTACCTCGTCCTCGCCCGCAAATGGCGACCGCGCAGCTTCGAGGAGCTGGTCGGGCAGGACCACGTGCGCCGTGCGCTCACGAACGCGCTCGACTCCGGCCGCATCCACCACGCGTTCCTGTTCACCGGCACGCGCGGCGTCGGCAAGACCACCATCGCTCGCATCTTCGCCAAGTCCCTCAACTGCGAGCGGGGCGTGTCGTCGAAGCCCTGCGGCGAATGCGGCGCCTGCCGGGACATCGACGCCGGCCGCTTCGTGGACCTGCTCGAGGTGGACGCGGCCTCGCGCACCAAGGTGGACGACACGCGCGAGCTGCTCGACAACGTGCAGTACGCGCCGGCGCGCGGCCGCTGCAAGGTGTACCTCATCGACGAGGTGCACATGCTCTCGACCCACTCCTTCAACGCGCTGCTGAAGACGCTCGAGGAGCCCCCGCCGCACGTCAAGTTCCTGCTCGCCACGACCGACCCGCAGAAGCTGCCCGTTACCGTGCTGTCGCGCTGCCTGCAGTTCCACCTGCGGCGGCTGCCGCTGCCGCTGATCCAGGAGCGGCTGGCGTCGATCGCAGCGGCGGAGAAGGTCGAGTTCGAGCCGGCGGCGCTCCGGGCCATCGCGCGCAGCGCCGAGGGCAGCATGCGCGACGCGCTGTCGCTGTTCGACCAGGTGCTCGCCTTCGGCGGCGGCCGGGCGCTCGAGAGCGAGGTGCGCAGCCTGCTCGGCACGCTCGACCGTCGCCACGTCGAGGCCATGCTCACCGCGCTCGCGGAGGGCGACGGCGCGTCGCTCATGGCCTGCGTGGCCGAGCTAGACGAGCGCGCCCCCGATTACGACCAGGCCCTCGGCGAGCTCGCGGCAGCCATCCAGCGCATGGCGCTTCTGCAGGCGCTGCCGGACCTGACCAGCGAGGACGAGGAGCAGGATGTCGCGCTCGCGGGGCTCGCGCCGCGCTTCTCGCCCGAAGACCTCCAGCTCCTCTACCAGATCGCGATCATGGCGCGCCGCGACCTCGACTTCGCCCCGGACGCCCGCGGCGGCTTCGAGATGGCGCTGCTCAGGATGCTGGCATTCCGGCCGGAGACGGCCGGGCGATCGCTCGCGCCGTCCGCGGCCGTGCCGGCATCGGCAGCCTTGAAGGCGGCCGGATCGGGAAGCGCGCCGTCCGCCGCAGCCGCCGTGACACGTCGGGGTGCGGCGTCGCCCGACGCGACAGGCGGCGACTGGCCCGCGACCGTCGCGGCGCTTGGGCTGCAGGGTCCGGCGAGCCAGCTCGCGGCGCACTGCGTGCTGGTGAGCCGCACGGGCGACGTCGTGCAGCTGCGGCTCGATGCCGCCGGCGAGCACTACCGCCGCCCGCAGCTCGAGCAGAAGCTGGCCGAGGCGTTGTCCAGCCACTACGGAACGACGGTGCGCCTGTCGATCGCGGTGAGCGAGGCTGAAGAGGCGACGCCCGCGCGCCAGCTGGCCCGCGCCGCGGACGATCGCCAGCGTGCGGCCGAGCAGGCCATCGACGCGGACGCCAACGTGCGGACGCTGCGCGAGGTCTTCGGCGCGACGGTGCAGCCCGGATCGGTCAAGCCCCTGAACTGAATCAACCCTGGAGTCCAGTCGAGCATGAAAGGCGGTATCGGCAACCTGATGAAGCAGGCCCAACAGCTGCAGGCCAACGTGGAGAAGGCGCAGGCGGAGATCGCGGCCATGGAGGTCACCGGCGAAGCCGGAGGCGGCATGGTCAAGGTCACGATCAACGGTCGCCACGAAGCGAAGCGCGTGCAGATCGACCCTTCGGTGCCCCTCGACGACCGCGAGCTGATCGAGGACCTCGTGGCGGCCGCGTTCAACGACGCGGTGCACCGCCTCGGCGCCGCCACGCAGGAGCGCATGTCCGGACTCATGGGCGGCATGAGCCTGCCGCCCGGGCTCAAGCTGCCGTTCGGGGGCTGAGGCCGCGCGGGCATGCATTACCCGCCCTCGCTCGATCGCCTCATCGAGGCGCTCCGGTGCCTGCCGGGCGTGGGTCCGAAGTCGGCGCAGCGCATGGCGTTCCACCTGCTCGAGCGCGATCGCGACGGGGCACGGCAGATTGCAGCCGCCGTAGGCGGCGCCCTCGAGCACCTCGGCCGCTGCAGCCGGTGCCGGATGTTCGCGGAGGGCGAGCTCTGCCCGGTCTGCGCCACCCCGGGGCGTGACCGCGGCCTGCTCTGTGTCGTCGAGTCGCCGGCCGACGTGGTGGCGATCGAGCAGTCCGGCGGTTTCCGCGGCTGCTATTTCGTGCTGATGGGCCATCTCTCGCCGCTCGACGGGATCGGTCCAGAGGAGATCGGCGTCGAGGCGCTGGAGCAGGTACTCGGCGAGGGCGTGGTACGCGAGGTGATCCTGGCCACGAACCCGACGGTGGAGGGCGAGGCGACGGCGCACTTCCTGGCCGAGGTGGTCACGCGCCGCGGCATCCGTGCCTCGCGCATCGCGCACGGCGTGCCGGTCGGCGGCGAGCTCGAGTACGTGGATGGCGGGACGCTCGCGCACGCCCTCGCAGGACGGCAGGTCGTCACATAACGGGCGAGGTGGTTGGCCGCTCGTCGGAAAGTGGCGCGTCAGGGTGCGGCTGTCGGCGGTCTTTCCGGGCGCGTCCTGGTTCGCTCGGAGATATGCTCACCTGGACGCGCCCGGAAAGTCCGCTCGAAAGTCCGCGCCTGGGCGAGTTTTCCGCCGGGCCGGAAAACTCGCTACGGCGCATGAAACGGCTGCCGGACCCGGTGTGACGAGCGGCGAAGTGTCCGGATGAACCCCTGAACGATGCTGGCGCCGTGCGAGGTCCTCGGCACGAGGACCGAGCCCAGGCGCGTCCCGAGGGGCAGGGTCGAGGTTATGTTTCGACCAAGCGCGTAATGCGCGACTCGAAGCATAACCTCGACCTTGCCCCGGAGCCGACGCCTCCGGCGCCTTCCTCCGCCCAGACTTCAGGCGGTGGCCACAGCTCAGTGAGCGTCCGGACTCTCGCCCGCGAGGAAGAGCCAGGTTTCGACGACGGTGTCCGGATTGAGCGACATGCTCTCGATGCCCTCGTCGAGCAGCCAGCGGGCGAGGTCGGGATGGTCGGAGGGCCCCTGGCCGCAGATGCCGATGTACTTGCCGGCCTTGCGGCAGGCCTGGATCGCCATGTGCAGCATCGCCTTCACCGCGTCGTCGCGCTCGTCGAACAGGTGCGCGATCACGGCCGAGTCGCGGTCGAGGCCGAGGGTGAGCTGCGTCATGTCGTTGGAGCCGATCGACATGCCGTCGAAGTGCTCGAGATAACGGTCGGCGAGCACGGCGTTGGTCGGCAGCTCGCACATCATGATCACCTTGAGACCGTCCTCGCCGCGCTTAAG
>Ga0209391_10001822_pt1 | contig 11125 bp, 6 predicted proteins | sample PPLLak3March2015_FD_187246 | JGI IMG/M metagenome (GOLD analysis project Ga0209391, IMG submission 187246) | Freshwater sediment microbial communities from Prairie Pothole Lake near Jamestown, North Dakota, USA - PPLs Lake P7 Core (1) Depth... | ecosystem: Environmental > Aquatic > Freshwater >... | reverse complement strand
TGTTGAAAGCATTAATGGACAACCTGAAACAAGATATGCGGTTCTGTCACAGCTCACCAACCAATCCGTGTCAGAAAGCGCTTTTTCTATTTTTAAGTAGCGCTGCTTGTTCTGGCTGGCAATAAAACCAAGGTATAATCCTTGCGCGAGTTTTTTATGAAGCGGTTTGGGGATGGACACCCTGAAAAATGAACTATCGACAGACGTGCTTTCAGGGGCGGTTGTTAAAATCAGATAGCCAGGGGCTACGACCCTACCGGTATGATCTTTTTGGACGCGGATGTGTTGAATGGAAGGTCCCAAAGCAATCGGGCCAGTACGAATTTTGTGTCCTGCAAGATCCATAAGAATACGGCAGGAACGGCCCATTTCTGTTTCTGCACGACGGACATTTCTTATCATTCCCTGCCAGATTACCGGATTATCGTGGGCACAATTGATACGTGCACAGGTCATGCCCTTTTCAAGTAATGAACTTACCAGCGTGTAATCCCAGGAGGCTTCTGTGCCCAAGGTCACCATAACATGCGCTCTGCCATGTTCATCGTGCTCATGAAAGGAACCGAACAACTCGATAGTATGCTGTTCCAGCAAATGCTGGCCCCGATTAAAGCCGTATTCGCCGAGGGTTTTATCACTCGGGAGATAGTCTTTGTCTGTTGCCCGTTTCAATACATCGATCAACGAATCCAGCGTCGACAACACCGATGCTTCTGCTCTACCCAGCGAAGATAAACCGGCATGAGCTAGGCGATCCTGTAAATGACGCAAGTCAAATTGCCGCATGGCGAGATAATAGGCAAGATTACAGGCGCTTTTGGAAAAAATGCCGGAATGAAAGTTGTCCTGGTATTTTTGCAGACGCTGACTGGCATTAATTTCAATTTTTTGCCGTAACTCGACGACCTCTGCAAGAAGTTGTTTCAGGACATCTTCGTAGGGGTCTTGATTGAGTTTATTCGTGGCTACCATTATGACAGTTTGTATTTCAAAAAATACAGTATCTATAACTATTCAGTCCATACAATCTATTTTTTGTAAAAAAGAAGACAAGGAGTTGGACAGTCACCTCAATACTTAACAATTCGAGTATACTAAAGTAATGTGAAATTTTGATGACCAAAAGAGATTTTTTGGAAAAATAATTATCTACCTAGATCTCTTCAAAAGCAGGGACAAGATTATTAAAAAATTGTTCAGTACAATTAACCCAGGAATAGTTAAGGGCATAATTTCGACAGTCCTGCGCATCCAATTGTAAAGCGTCGGCAATTGCTTTCTTTAAATTGCTATCCAGTTTACCCACTTTATCGGAAGTAATCACATCCACAGGACCGGTTACCGGAAAAGCTGCAACGGGTATACCGCTGGCTAAAGCATCCAGCAAGACAATGCCAAAGGTGTCGGTAAGACTGGGAAATACAAACACATCTGCGGCCGCCAGATGTTGAGCCAAGGGTTCACCTGACAGAAAGCCGACAAAAACCGTTTCAGGGAATTTGGCCTTAAGTTCTTTCAATTGCGGACCATCCCCCACCACAATTTTTGTTCCCGGAATATCCAGCGATAAAAAGGCATCAAGATTCTTTTCAATGGCTACTCTGCCAACAAACATGGAAATAGGACGAGGCAGTGATAGAAAAGCTTTATCTCTTGGATAATAAAAATCCGGATTTACGCCACGAGACCAGCGGACCAGGCTATTTTTAAATCCCCTGGCATGCAAATCTGCTTCTACAGACTGAGTTGCTACCATGACCTTTTTAGCCGGCGCATGAAACCAGCGCAAAAATCCGTAACCCCACGATACAGGGATTTTAAAGCGCAAATTAACGTATTCAGCAAACAAGGTATGAAATGAGGTAGTAAATGCCAGATTACGTTTCAGACAATAGCGCCGAGCAGCTAAACCCAAAGGTCCTTCCGTGGCAATATGAATGCGCTGAGGTTTAAACTCATCCAGTTGCCTGCTTAATTTTCCATAACAGGCAAGCGATAATCGAATGGAAGGGTAAGACGGACAGGGAATTGTTTTAAATTGATCCGGGGTAATGAGTTTAATTTGATGCCCCGATCGTTCCAGGGTTGTACAAGTATTTTGGATAGTCGTCACTACGCCATTTATTTGTGGATGCCAGGCATCAGTGATGAACGCAATTTTGAATGACATAAAACCCCTGGATGGTATCTGAAAATATTCGACAATAGCGGAATATCCGGCCCGGTATTGGTCGTCAACTGTGCTGATTCTTTAAACCGGTTCAAAGGATTTTTAGATCAGCAAGATGAGTAGCTAAACGCTCATGCTATAGAGCGAATATGACTATTTAATGAAATTCACTGATCCAATTTATCCTTCGTTATCACTTCAGAGTCATCTGGGTCGTTTTGCCGGGCAAAAGCGTTGTCTCTTCTCACAAAAATCCCGGAAACAGTCATTTAAGCGAAATTGATAACACAAAACGCAGCGATTTAATCGACGCTGATAACGGCAATAAGCGTGTGTTACTAGATCATCAAGGCGGTCAAACCGGCGTTTGTTTTGTATGGATAACAAATTTTGTTCGACGTGTAATGCGGCATAAAGATTCCGCGCCTGATTTATCAAGGTATCGTTATCCATAATCAGAATATCCGCGCTATTTTAAAACTAGAAATCATCAGGAAACCCTGAATCAAAAAAATTATCGGCCAATACTTCAGACTTTCTGGAAAGCCGCTGATAAGCAGAAAAAGTAAGGGGAACAGAACACCATTCACAGTTATAGGTACACCTTCAAACCCTGTACTTTCAGTAATGTTGTAGCATTAAATTTAAAATTTGCATATCGCATCCTGTAATTAGCTTTATAACTATTGCAAGCTTATATCAGGCTCATGACAGAATGATGAAATAAGGAGAAAACAAATCTCGACAATTGATTCAGGGGTATTATTTTCGACTGAATTGAAATTAGTTCAACTATGATCAATACATCTCGTACCTTGCCAGATAGCCGAAATGATCGGAGACGATGGGATAGAAATGGTCATTGAAGATGACATCCAAGGCTTTGATTTGCATTGGGCTACCATTGCGTTTGAAGATATAGTCAATGCGTTTGGGCGGGTAGTTTTTCCAGCCGTCAATTTGTCCCCGATAGCTGGGTTCGTAAAAACGGTGGGGGTGTAATTCGTAGAATTGATCTACATATTCCAGATTTCCTGCGATATGGTTATAGGCATGTTCGCCGGCAGGCGCGTTGAAATCGCCGACCATTAAATCGCCTCTGACGCCGAAATGAAAGCGTGAGTGGATCAATTTTCGGAGGTTATCGTATTCTTCATAAAAGCCGTGATGCGCCCAACTCAAATGCACATTGGCGACATGCAGCAATCCGAACCACGGCACGTCAATGCACGACACGGTGATATTCCGGGACATGTAATTGTCTTTACGATGATCCACGGAAACATAAGCCGAAAAATTATGGTGCATCGGATAGCGGCTCATGATGGCTGTGCCTTCCCGCCAGCGATTAAAGCCGATATGGCTCCAGTCCTGATGAATGTGATACCAAAGCCCCCATTGACGTAGTTTGTTACAAATTCGGAAAGCCATGTTGGAGGGCGATTCGCCGTAGGGGTGGGTGATGGGGTCGTGCATATATTCCCCAACCTCCTGAAAACAAATAACATCGATCTTTAAATGAGCAATCGCTTCGGCGATGATCTGTACCTCGCGCTCATGTTGATGCATAGTGTCAAAAGAACAGTGGCGGGGATGTTGTTCATAGGTATGAAGATTAAGAGTCAGCAGCGAGAGTTCCATAGCGTCGGTTTGTTAAACGGTGTGATCAATATTTCAGGATTAGTTTGGCTTCAAGTGAATGTCGGAACAAGAAAGCAAGCTGTCAGCTTAAACAATAACAAAAGAGGTAATAATACTAGACTGGTAATGTGTAATTTTTATGACTAAACACACAAAGTGTCAGAAAGCCCTCTTACTTCAAAATAATATTCATGGCAGGTTTTTTGCTATTTGTTGTAATATTTTTTTAACATTTCGATGCTCTAATTGGTAGAATTTGAATAATGTTTAAATAATTTATCGCTTCTTTGCGAGTTCCCAAATATGCCGCCATTGCGCACCCCGTATTACCTTATCGACGAAGCCGGACTGAAAAAAAATCTCGAAATCATACGACATATTCGTGAGGAATCCGGCGCAAAGTCAGTCCTGGCGCTAAAATGCTTTTCAACCTGGTGCGTATTCGATCTGATGCGTCATTATATGGACGGCACAACCAGCAGTTCTCTCTTCGAAGCGCGGCTCGGCCGCGAGAAATTCGGCAAGGAGGTACATGCTTACAGCGTTGCTTATTCTGCTGAAGAGGTCGAAGCGGTTAGCGAATTTGCCGACAAGGTGATATTCAATTCCATCTCGCAACTGAACAGGTTCCATGACCGCATAAGCAGTCTGAAAGTCGGTCTTCGGGTCAATCCCGGCATCAGTTATTCCCATTTCGATCTGGCGGACCCGGCGCGCAGCTATTCGCGACTGGGGGTATGCAGCGAACATGAACTTGATGCCGTGGCCAGCTTGATCAGCGGTGTCATGTTCCATTTCAACTGCGAAAACGACGATGTTGAAAACATCGCCGCCGCCATAGACCAGATCGGCATCAAGTACGCTTCTTTGCTGAAACGGATGGAATGGGTCAGCCTGGGCGGCGGTATTTATTTTACGAAAGAGGGATACCAGCTGGAAAAATTCTGCCGCGTACTGAAGAATTTTAGTGAAAGCTACGGTGTGCAGGTTTATCTTGAGCCGGGTGAGGCAGCCGTCACCTGTAGTACCGAATTGGTAACCACGGTGCTCGATGTCGTTCATAATGAAGTCGATATCGCTATTGTTGATGCCTCGGTCGAGGCGCATATGCTGGATCACCTGATCTACCGGACAAATCCGAAAATTTCATTACCCGGGCCCGGCACTCACCCGATTATGATCGCAGGACGGACGTGTCTGGCGGGAGATTTGTTCGGCAGTTATGAGCTTGAAAGCGCGCTGAAAATTGGCGACGAGGTGCGCATCGCCGATGCAGCAGGCTACACGATGGTAAAGAAAAACTGGTTCAACGGAGTTGCGATGCCTTCGATTGCGGTACGGAGATTGAACGGCTCGGTAGAACTTATACGCAGTTTTGGCTATCAAGATTACCTTAGCAATTTATCCTAATGAGGAATACGTAATATGAAAAAGAACGTAATGATTATCGGCGCAGGCGGGGTGGCGCATGTTGCGGCTCACAAGGCGGCGATGAACAACGATATCCTGGGCGACATCTGCATCGCATCGCGGACGCAAGCCAAATGTGATGCGATTATCGAAAGCGTGATCAGGAAAGGGCACCTTAAGAACCCCGACGGACGGCTTTATTCAGCCCAGCTAGACGCACTGGATATTCCAGCGACTGTAAAGCTGATCAATGAAACCCAAACCGGCATTGTCATCAACCTTGGCTCAGCTTTCCTCAATATGTCGGTGCTGGAAGCGTGCATCGAGACCGGCGCGGCGTATATCGACACCGCCATCCATGAAGATCCGGACAAGGTCTGTGAGGAGCCGCCTTGGTATGCCAATTACGAATGGAAGCGCAAGGAGCGCTGCGATGAAAAGGGCATCACCGCTATCCTCGGCGCCGGTTTTGATCCGGGAGTGGTCAATGCTTACTGTGCCCTGGCGGTCAAACGGTATTTCGACACAATCGATACGATAGACATACTGGATGTCAACGCAGGCAGTCACGGCAGATATTTTTCGACCAATTTTGACCCGGAGATCAATTTCCGGGAATTCGTCAAAGTCTGGACCTGGATCGACCGGCAGTGGCAGGAGTATCCCACCCACTCTGTAAAGCGGGTCTATGATTTTCCTGTGGTCGGAGAGCAGCCAATCTACCTGAATGGTCACGACGAGTTGCACTCCCTGTCAAAGAATATCGATGCCAACAGTATCCGCTTCTGGATGGGATTTGGTGATCACTACATCAATGTATTTACGGTACTCCGCACGCTCGGCTTTCTGTCACACCTGCCGGTAACATTGACTACCGGCCAGGAGGTCGTGCCGCTCAAGGTTGTCAAGGCACTGCTTCCCGATCCAATGACGCTCGCACCGGGCTATACAGGGAAAACCTGCATCGGCAATTTCATCAAGGGTTGGAAGGATGGGAAAGAGCGCGAGATACTGATCTATCAGATCTCCGATCATAAGGAATGCTACGAAGAGGTTGAGTCTCAGGGCATCAGCTACACCGCCGGCGTGCCGCCGGTTGCAGCCGCCATGCTCGTTGCAACCGGAGCCTGGGATGTAAAGAAGATGGTCAATGTAGAGGAGCTTGATCCCGAGCCGTTCATCGAAATTCTTGACCGCATCGGTCTGCCTACCGAAGTGAAGGAGATCAAGCCACACAGCAAACATTCATTCGACGGAACCGTCAGATCTCTTGAGAAAGAACTTTCAGAGTCGACGGCTACGGTCACGGTTTCGGCAGCGAATCCGATGATTGCCCTCTCTCCGGTCAAATCAAAGCATTCGAAAGATAAAGCGGATTCAGGAAAAGAGAAAAAATCTCACAAGAAGAAAGACAAGTAGACCTACAACCCGCACGATCACGCTTGCGGAATTCTTATCACCACGGAGCCCATGTTCAAAACAGGCTTCGTGGTGAAAAAACGGCTTAACAAAATCGTCAACACTATTCGTCTAATAAGTATCCGGAGCCTTGGAATCCAACAGTGAATTGGGCAAAATTCTAAATTCTTCCCAATTTTATTATTACCGTCATTAGCCTGTCATAACATGGGTGTTATTAAATTAAGGTATTCAGAATCTAGCGTTGAAAGAAAAATCACAGTCTGTTTGTAATTCGGATTTGACTGGGGAATCAGCGAACACTTGAATTATTCCAAAATTCGGAATTTAGTGTTGAAATTGGTTTATACGATGCAATCTAAAGAATCTGCCGATTTATCTTCAAAGGGAAGTGCGAGTGATCCATGCTACATAAGTGTTTCACAAGCTATAATCACGAAAGCAGACCGTGACAATGACTGATGATGACAGACAGTTGACGGCCACTTGCGGACTGCTGCGTTTCGACCGTCAGTGACCGCAGTTGAATGGATAGCTGCCTGACAGTTTAGCTATATATGCTTGATTGGGTGAGTAGTCACGGGACTTACGTCCCGCAACCCTCGCAGAACCGGACTTGGAGCGTTACACCATCCGGCTCCCAGTTCAAGCCATCCACAATGGTTTGGGGTACAGATTGTGCCTAATGCTAAGTGAAGGCATCCAGCCTCTTAGTACCTTGCTGAATTTAACCCAATTAATACTCCGCCTTTGACTGCGCCGATTGAGCCATTTAAACAGCAAACGGCTTATCAAATAGGCGTAGTTGCGGATTTGTCGTGCATTACCGCTGACAGCATAATAGGCGACATGTCCACACAAGTGACGTTTGGCATAGAGCATCATGGCTTTCCCGCCTTGAGTGCGTAGTGACGCCAACCGCCGGCTAACTTCCTTTAATTTCTTGGCAATCCGCTCCCGCTGGGTTCTACGACCCACCACAAAGCGACCCTTAAGGCTTTTGCCCACATAGTGGGTAAATCCCAGGAAATTGAAAGTTGCCGGACGTTTAACGCCATCTTGCCGACATTCTTTTGCGGCTCTGTTGCCAAAGCGTAGCAGGGCAGTTTTGCTGGGTTCGACTTCCAGCCCAAACTTTGCCAGACGTTCTGTCATCTCCATCATAAACCGTCTTGCCTCACTTTCATGCGTGAAACAGGCTACATAATCATCAGCATACCGCACCAGTCGCGCTCTACCATGACAGCTTCTGGCAAATTTCTTTTCAAACCATATATCCAGCACATAATGGAGATAAACGTTAGCTAAGACGGGTGAAACCAATCCGCCCTGGGGTGTCCCAGTATCACTATTCGTTAACGCTCCATCCTCCATTACGCCCGCCTTCAGAAAACGTTTGATGATTCGCAGGAACACCGAGTCTTTGATCCGGTGTTCCAGAAAACGCATCAACCAGTCGTGATTGACGTTATCAAAGAAACCTTTGATGTCCGCCTCCACTACCCATTGGGTATTTTCGTTGGTGATGATTTCTTCAAGCCTTGCCAGTGCTTGATGCGCATTACGATACGGACGGAATCCATAGGAACAATCCCGGAATTCCGGTTCCCATATCGCTTGCAGTATCCTGGACAGTTGCTGTTGCACGATCCGGTCTTCAAAGCACGGTATGCCTAATGGTCTAGACTTGCCGTTACCTTTAGGAATGTACACCCGGCGTGACGGTTTCGGCTGATAGCTTAGACTGCGCAAATTGGCGGATAGGGCTTTAATTCGCTCTACTACGCCGTCTGCATAATCCGATTTGCTGATCTTGTCGATTCCGCACGCTTTATTGCCCGGCTGGTTTTCAAAGCATTCCAGTAATTCAACCGGATTGCTCAACATTCCCATCAGTGCGTTATATTGCAATTGCAGATGCAATCGCGCCCATTGTGTGAAACGTTCAATTGTTGTTGTCATGCGCAGAGTCCGCTCGGTGTCGGGGCATGTTTCCCTTGACCATTATCTTAAACCGACTCCCCTTCGCTCCCGCAGCATTACCCGCGTTCATTGCTACTATAGGAATCTCCGACTTCCCAGCACCACCGCTTCCGTCCTCGCTGTTTAGACTTGTCGGGAAGTGCGCTTAAAATCCAAGCGCCGATACTGGGATCTCCTGGGTTACCACATATTCTCACTATCAGACTCGAACCGGCCTTACGATCCCGGGTGGATACCTCTAACTCGCCATGATGTCAGTGGTATTGTTGCCTGCTGGCGTCTTGAAACCATCGGCCCTTTCCAAAGCGGTCTTTTCGGGACTCTACACCTTCACGGTCGGCATTATCCGTTACCATTGCTCCTCGCCTGTTTTCGTACCTACGCATCAAGTAATTTGTTACCAGCTTACCTGCAAGGCTCGATACCCGGCCTGTGGCTAGCAGTTACCGGGGCGGGAATTACACCCGCTAGAATTTGCGACATTGCCCAGCCGCAACCAAGACCTGACCACGACTTTCGCGAGACCCCGACTTTAGCCGCCAAAAAAAGGCAAGCTATCCAAAGCCGATCAGGAACGCGAATACTCACCGGAATTTATGCAAGCTAAAAGACAACATTCCGCTGTTTAATCGGCTATTATAGTGTTTATTTATTCATAACACGTCTTTAGACATCAATTTAACTTTTAATCCCAGCTAATTCTCAGATGTTCGTAACCCCAGAAACTGACATGTTTTTTATCACCTGTTGAACTAAAACCATCCGCAAAATAAGTTGTAGCAGGTAGCTTATTCGTCATTTCGTAATTTGCAACGTTAGATAGATCAAAAACCTCGAGTCCTTGTGTTTCAATATCTGTATTAGATGTACGAGTGACAATGCACACTGCCGCAAGCGCGACCAACGAAATATCAGGTAAAGCGACGCACTCAATGCCACCGCTAAGACAGATTGGTTTTCCGGTATTTCTCGATCAGCCGATAGATGTGCCGTTCGCTGATACCCAGCACTGCGGCAATCTTTTGGCGATTGCCGCCATGCTTCACCATGACCTGATGCAGATATTCGCGTTCAATCTGTTCAAGGGTGGGTTCCTGACTGAAACGCAGTACAGTTTCTCCCATTTGGCTGCAAGGTATGAAGGACAAATGTTGCGCTTGCACTTGGTTGCTTGGGCGGGAGAGAATGATGGCTCGCTCGATGGCGTTCCTGAGTTCGCGTACGTTGCCCGGCCAATCGTAGGCGACCAGCAGGCTGAGAGCCTCGGCCGTCAGGCTCGATGGCATCGTGCGCGTGAACCGGGAGAGAAAATGCTGCGCAAGCGGTGCAATGTCTTCGCGACGTTCGCGCAGGGGCGGAACGGTGATAACAAAGGGAGACAGGCGGAAATAGAGGTCGCTGCGGTAATCGCCACTGTTACTCATCTTTGCGATGTCGCGGTTGGTGGCTGAGATAAAGCGAACATCGGCGGCGAGGGTCTTGTTGCCGCCTAGACGTCGGAAGGTGCTGGTCTCCATGACTCGCAACAGTTTGGCTTGAATGGAAGGGCCGATATCGCCGATTTCATCCAGGAACAACGAACTACCCCGGGCTTCCTCGATCAATCCTTTTTTCTGCCGGTCGGCGCCCGTAAACGCGCCACGCTCGTGGCCGAACAATTCCGACTCGAAGAGATTTTCCATCAGGCCGCTGCCATCGATGGCGACCAGTTCGTGCGCCGAACGTTGGCTGCGTTCATGGATGGCTTGCGCTACCATTTCCTTACCGGTGCCAGATTCGCCGAGAATCAATACCGTGGTGTCGGTCGGACCGACGGCATCGATCATTGCTTGAACTTCATGCATGGCAGCGCTTGTAAACACCATTGGGCCAGGGCGGAAGGAAGCCAGTTGCGTCCGATAGAAGCGATTGGACTCGCGTAATTCGGCGGTTTCCAGTACGCGCCGGACGGTCAATTCGAATTCGTCAAGATTGACCGGTTTGGTCAAAAAGTCGGCTGCGCCTTTGCTGATGGCGCTAACAGCGTTGGGAATCGAGCCGTAACCCGTGAGCACAATCACCGGATAGAGGCTCCGGATTTCAGGCAGGATGCTGGCCGCATCGCGATCCGGCAGCTTGAAGTCGAGGATGACGGCATCGGGCTCGATCTCGCCGAGCTTTGTCTGTGCATCGGCCCAGGAAGAAGCGCCGATTGCGTTGAAGCCCATGGCTTCGATCTGCCGGCGTAACAGATTGTTGAACGTCGCATCGTCGTCGACCACCAGCAAAGTTTTCTTCTTCACGCGCTACGTTCCAATACGGCTTCGGCCAAAGCTAGACGGATGCGGAAGCGCGAACCCTGTCCAAGCGCACTCTCCACCACGATTTCGCCACCCATGCGTTCAACAAAGTCCTTCACGATAGTAAGTCCCAGGCCGGTGCCGACGACGCCGTCGGCGCGGCGGCTGTAGAAGGGGTCGAAGATATACTCGACCTGTTCCGGCGCCATGCCGATGCCGGTGT
>Ga0209391_10001819_pt1 | contig 11132 bp, 11 predicted proteins | sample PPLLak3March2015_FD_187246 | JGI IMG/M metagenome (GOLD analysis project Ga0209391, IMG submission 187246) | Freshwater sediment microbial communities from Prairie Pothole Lake near Jamestown, North Dakota, USA - PPLs Lake P7 Core (1) Depth... | ecosystem: Environmental > Aquatic > Freshwater >... | reverse complement strand
CGACCGCGGGCTGATGCGCAACGTGCGCTTCTCGCTCGCCAACGCCGAATGCCTGCCGTTCGCCGACGAGAGCTTCGACTGCGTGACGATCGCGTTCGGCCTGCGCAACGTTACCGACAAGCCGGCGGCGCTCGCCTCGATGCGACGCGTGCTGCGTCCGGGCGGGCGGCTGCTGGTGCTCGAGTTTTCGAAGCCCGTCGTGCCGGGCCTGAAGCCGATCTACGACATCTACTCGTTCAGCGTCCTGCCGTGGCTCGGCAAGCGGGTGGCGGGCGATTCCGACAGTTACCAGTACCTCGCCGAGTCGATCCGCAAGTTCCCCGACCAGGAAACGCTCAAGGGCATGATGCAGGATGCCGGCCTCGAGGACTGCAGCTACCACAACCTGAGCGGCGGCATCGTCGCGATGCACAAGGGATTCCGCTACTGACATGCTGCTCGAGCGCCTCGCCGAGATCCTCAACCGCAACGTCGGCGACTCGCGCCGCGCCCAGGCGCTGGTGCGCCAGCTGGACGGCCGCGTGATGTCGCTCACCGTCGAGGGCACGCCGCTCGCGTTCTTCTTCCGCGCCGACGGCGGACGCCTCGCGATCACCTCGCGCCACGACGGCGCCGCGGACGCCAGCCTGTCGGGCACGCCGCTCGCACTGCTGTCGCTCGCCGGCCCCAAGGGGGAAGGCGCGCTGCGCGGTGGCGGCGTGCGCATCGAAGGCGATGCGGAGGTGGCGCAGAAATTTCGCGACCTGCTGTCCGAATCGCAGCCGGACTTCGAGGAGGAACTCGCCCGCACCATCGGCGATGTCGCTGCGCGCCGTGTCGCCAACGTCGCGCGTGACGTGCTCGACTGGGGCCGCAAGGCGGCCGGCTCGTTCACCGGCAGCGTGGTCGAGTACCTGCAGGAGGAGGGCCGCGACGTGCCGACGCGCGTCGAGGTCGACGAGTTCCTCGAGGACGTCGACCGCCTGCGCGACGACACCGAGCGCCTCGAAGCCCGTCTCGCGCGCCTCGAAGCCCGCCGCGCCCCTGCGTCGCGCTCGAAATCGACGGGGAGCTAGCGCGAGCATCGCTCGCTCCGCCGCTATCCGCTATCCGCTATTCACTATCCGCTTCCCCATGCGCCTGCGCGTCATAACCCGCCTCCTGCAGATCCAGCGCGTACTCGTGCGCCACGGGCTCGACGAGATCATCCTCGCGACGCACCTGTTCCGGCCGCTGCGCTACGCGTTCTACCTGTCGCCCGCCACGTGGTTCGAGCGTCGCAAGGGCGGCAGCCGTGGCGAGCGCATCCGCCTCGCGCTCGAGGAGCTCGGCCCGATCTGGGTGAAGTTCGGCCAGGCGCTCTCCACGCGCCGCGACCTGCTGCCATCGGACATCGCCGACGAACTCGAGAAGCTGCAGGACCGCGTGCCGCCGTTCCCGGGCGCCGAGGCCCGCGCCATCGTCGAGGCAGCCTACGGGCGGCCGGTGACCGAGGTGTTCCAGGAGTTCGACGAGACACCGCTGGCTGCAGCCTCCATCGCGCAGGTCCACGTCGCGAAGCTGCGCTCGGGCGAGGACGTGGTGGTCAAGGTCATCCGCCCCGGGGTGCGCGAGAAGATCGTGCGCGACCTCGAGGTTATGCACGTGTTCGCGCGCCTGGCCCGCGATTACGCAGGCGAGGGCCGCCGGCTGCGGCCCGTGGAAGTGGTGCAGGAGTACGAAAAGACCATCCTCGACGAGCTCGACCTGATGCGCGAGGCGGCCAACGCCGCGCAGCTGAAGCGCAACTTCGAGGGCAACGAGCTGCTGCACGTCCCGGCGGTGTACTGGGACTACTGCCGCCCCGGGGCGATGGTGATGGAGCGCATCCGCGGCGTGATCATCAACGACCTCGACGAGCTGCGCCGTCGCGGTGCCAACATCCAGCGCCTGGCGGAGAATGGCGTCACGATCTTCTTCACGCAGGTGCTGCGGCACAACTTCTTCCATGCCGACATGCATCCCGGCAACATCTTCGTGCAGCTCGACGATCCCGAGCGTCCGAAATATTGCGCTGTCGATTTCGGCATCATGGGCACGCTCACCGCGCGCGACCAGCACTACCTGGCCGAGAATTTCCTCGCTTTCTTCGACCGCGACTGGCGGCGCGTCGCACAGCTGCACGTCGACTCCGGCTGGGTGCCGGCCGACACGCGCGTCGACGAGCTCGAGACCGCCGTGCGCACGGTGTGCGAGCCGATCTTCAACAAGCCGCTGTCGGAGATCTCGTTCGGCCAGGTGCTGCTGCGCCTGTTCGAGGTCGCGCGCCGCTTCCAGATGACTGTGCAGCCGCAGCTGATCCTGCTGCAGAAGACGCTGCTGCAGATCGAGGGCCTTGGCCGGCAGCTTTATCCGGACCTGGACCTGTGGCAGACCGCGCAGCCGATCCTGCGCGAGTGGGCGGCCGACCGCCTGAGCGGCCGCAACCTAGCGCAGCAGCTGCGCCGGCAGCTGCCCGACCTCAACGAGGCGCTGCGGATGCTGCCGCAAGTGCTGCAGCAGGCAGTGCAGGCGGCTTCCGACGGCAACTTCCGCCTGCGGGTCGAGCAGCCCGGCATCGAGCAGTTGCGCGCCGAGTTGCGCGCCAGTGCCCGCCGTCGCGACCTGACGCTGGTCGGCGCGGTGACGCTGCTCGGCGGCATCGTCTGGCTGGCGGTCAGTTTCAACCCGTGGCCGGGGATGGTGCTGGCGGCCGCAGGAGCGCTCGCCATCGTGCTCGCGAGGAAAGGGGGTAATGATTAGGGGGTAGGGGGTAGTGAAGAACCTGCTGCTGCCGAAGCTGCAGCCGTCACTTCTGGCACGACCCCCTACCCCCTAATCATTACCCCCTCTCTTCAGCTCGATCCACGTCGCCCTGGCCCTTGCCACCAGCTCCCCGTCCTCGTCGAACAGCGCCGTGCCGGCGTAGTGCTTGCGGCCCTCGGCGCCAAGCCGCCAGCCGATCACGGTGCACGGCTCGCCGACGTGCACGCGGCGGTCCACATGGGCCTGCAGTTCGCCGAGCACCATGACCCGGCGGCCGCCCGACACCGCGAAATAGCCGGGGCAATCGAGCGCGGCCCAGTGGAACTCGACCGCGACCTTGCCGTCGCCCGCGTCGAGCGCGTCGGCCGGCAGCCAGGGCGCGGCGACGATGCCGCTGTCGAGCATGCCGGGAAAGATGCGCAGCCCGTCGCCACGACGGCGGAGCGGACCGCAGACGAAGCACTCGGGAAACGCGTGCTCGCGAAAGCCCGGATAGTGCTGCGAGGCCCACACCGCCTGCACGTAGAGCGGCGGGCTCGGCACGTCGAGGTCGAGGCGGCCCCTGGCAGCGCGGGCGATCGGCCCACCTGCGGACGACAGCAGCCATTCGCCCGGGCCGGTCGCTTCGAGCTCGAGCGGCGTGTCGAGCGGCGGCGGCGCAAGCAGGCGCACCGTCATGTCCTCGCGCGCCGTCGCGGCCACGAGGCCGCACACGTAGCCGCCGTTGCCTGAGTCCGGCGGTCCCTTGTAGCGGGCGGCGATGGTCAACGCGGTCAAGGCGTCGGCTCCGGTTCCGCGGCGCAGCGCCAGCACTGCGCGAATTGCGGCTCGATGCGCTCGCCGCAGGCCGGGCACTGCCAGGCGACGGCGTCGGGCGCAGGTCGCAGCGCCTCGTCGATCAGCCCGCGGGCGCGCAGCACGTCGCCCGGATGGCGCACCCACAGCTGCGGCCAGCATTCGAGGAACGGGATCTCGCCCAGCACGCTGCCGAGGCGGTCATTGCGCACCTCGCACGCGATGCCCGAGGACTCGAGCACGTTGCGCAGGTGGGCGATCTCGATGATCGATTCTGCGGTGTGGACCTTGCGCGTGGCGGGCATGTCGCGGTTAGCATGGCGCAATGAGCGAAGCACAGGCCACCACGATACTGTCCCGGCGCTTTCCCGCAAAGCGCGCCTTCATCACCGGTGCCGCGAGCGGTCTCGGGCGCGCGATGGCCGCCGAGCTGGCGAGCGACGGCTGGCAGCTCGGGCTGCTGGACCTGTCGACTACCCGCCTCGGCGAGGCGGAGGCCGCATTGCGCGGCGCCGGCGCACTCACGTTCGCCTACGCCGGCGATGTCTCGCGCGAGGACTTCGTCGCGGCGTCCGTCGCGGACTTCGTGCAGCGCACGGGCGGCCTCGAAGTGATGGTCAACAATGCGGGCGTTGCAGTGGCAGGCGCGGTCGAAGCCACGTCGGCCGCGGACTGGCGCTGGATCACGGACATCAACCTGTTCGGGGTGGTGTGGGGATGCCAGGCCGCGCTCGCGCACATGCGCCCAGCCGGCGCCGGATTGTTGCTCAACACCGCGAGTTCCGCGGGCTTTGCGGCCGCGCCACGCATGTCGGCCTACAACGCCACCAAGGCTGCCGTGATCTCGCTGAGCGAAACGGCCGCGGCGGAGCTCGCCGGCACCGGCATACAGGTGTCGGTCGCCATGCCGGGCTTCTTCAGCACGCACCTGCTCGAGACGATGCGCGCGCCCGAGGAGGAACGGGCCATGGCAGGCCGCGTCATGTCCGCCTCGGGCAAGGACGCCACGGCCGCGGCCCGCGCGATCCTCGGCCGCGCCGCCCGGGGCGACCTGCACATCGTCTGGCCGCGCGAGTACCGGCTGGCGTGGCGACTGAAGCGGCTGTTCCCGGCCTGGTTCGTCAGGCGGGTCGGGCGGCTGGCCGACTCGCGCCTGGCGCGTGGTGGTCCACCGCGAGGATGAAGCGCGTGTAGACCTCCGGGAGGCGCTCGAGCAGTTGCGCCTTGCCCTCGATCGCGCTGCTGTCGAGCGCGCGGCGCAACACCGGCAGCGTCAGTCCCTCGAGCGCCTCGTCGGCGACGGGCCAGTAGCTCAGGTGCCAGGGCTCGATGCCGGCGCCGCAAAGCGACGAGGCGTACGGCCGGTAGAAGCCGAAGCGCCCCATGTGCGCGTCGAGCCACGGCGTCAGCCGCTCGAACACCCCGCCCGGTTCGTACTCGTGGGGCACCAGCTGCACGCGGTAGCCCGCAGGCAGGGCCGCGGCATCGATCACGTCGCAATCGGTGCCCCAGTGGTGGCGGCTGCCGCCGGGCACCGCCGACCAGCAGAGGATCGCGTCGACGCGCTCGCCGGCGTCGAGCGCCGCGGCGTCGAGCGGCCGGCCGTCGCGGTCGAGCAGCGCCCGCTCGCCACGCCACTTGGCGTTCCAGATGTGCAGCTGGCGGTCGAAGTCGCGGAAGCTCGACGCTGCGACGAGATCGATGCCGTCCTGCGCCGCGGCATCGCGCATCGCGAGGAACGACGTGGCCGCCGCGAAGTGCAGCGCGCACCGCGGCTGGTCGAGTTCGACGATGTGCGTCCGGGCGCGCCCGGTCAGCTCGAGTTCGTTCATGCGCGGTTGGCCTCGACTCCAAGCATACCGGACTCGACGCTGGGCCCGGCACGCCACGACGGCGGCGACTGTCGGAAAAATTGTCAAAAATTCAGTCGCAAGCGGCACATTCAGCGCTCGCCGCAGGAGGGGCCGGAGACTATGATGGCACCTCGGTCGAAGGCCTCAGAACAACAAGGGTACGCAGCAGGATTCCGCGCAGGCGGGCTGGCCGGCATGAACCGCATTCGCCTCAAGACGCGCTACGTGGTCACGGTCCTGGCCACGGGCCTGCTGCTGACCGCGGCAGTGGCGGCGGCACTCCTGCTCGGCGTAACGGTCGAGCAGAAGATCGAGCTCGTCGTCGGTGTCGGCATCGCCCTGTCACTGCTGGCGGCGTGGCTGATGTTCCTGCTCGTCAACCGGGTCGACCGCGGCATGACCGCGCTGATGAGCAGCGCCGAGCGCATCGGCCGCGGCCAGTACACCGAGCCGGTGCCGGCGAGCGGGGTTCGGGAGATGGCGGCGCTCGAGACGTCGCTCGAGCGCATGCGGCAGCAGCTCGCGGGCACCGCGATCTCGCGCGATTACCTCGACGCCGTGCTCAACAGCATGAGCGACGCGGTGCTGGTGACGACGCCCGACGGACGGGTGCGCACCGTGAACGCGGCGGCGAGCGAGCTGCTGGGCAGGGCCGCCGGCGAACTGGTCGGCGTCGAGCTCGCGGCGCTGGTGGCGGACGCACACCGGCAGGCGTTCGACATGCAACGCCTGCTGCAGGGGCCCGGCGAGACCGTGGTCAGCACCGGGCGCGGCCAGACCATTCCCGTCTCGGTGCATGCCTCCGCGATCGACAGTGCCGACCCGGGCTTCCAGGGCAACATCTTCGTGCTGCGCGACGTCACCGAGCGCAAGCGCGCCGAGCGCCGCATCCGCTACCTGGCGCGCTTCGACATGCTCACCAAGATGCCGAACCGCATGCAGTTCCAGCACCTGCTGCACCAGGCGATCACGCGCAGCCTGCGGCAGTCGCGCGGCCTGGTACTGCTGTACCTCGACGTCGACAACTTCAAGGAGGTCAATGACACCTTCGGCCACGCTGCCGGCGACCGCGTGCTCGAGACGCTGAGCGAGCGGCTGGCACGCACGCTGCCGAAGGAATCGGTGGTGGGCCGGCTCGCCGGCGACGAGTTCGCCGTGTTCATCGAGACCACGTCCGATCCGATCGAGGGGCACGAGCAGGCGGGCACGCTGTCGCGGCTGCTGCTCGAAGCCGTGTCGCGCCCGCTGCACGTGGACGAGCACGAGATCGGCATCACGCTCAGCATCGGAGTCGCATCCTGCCCGGGCGACGCGGACAACGTCATCGACCTGATCCGCAACGCGGACGCCGCGATGTATCACGCCAAGCGCGCGGGCCGTAACTGCCACGTGTTCTACGCGCGGGAGATGAATGCCGCGGCGGTCGAGCGCCTGCTGCTCAAGAGCAAGCTGCGCCGCGCGCTCGAGCGACGGGAGTTCCTGCTGCGCTACCAGCCCAAGGTGGAGCTTGCGAGCGGCAAGGTGGTTGGCGCCGAGGCGCTGCTGCGCTGGCGCCTGCCGGGCCACGGTGACATCGCGCCGGCGCAGTTCATCCCGCTCGCCGAGGAATCGCACCTGATCCGCGACATCGGCGCCTGGGTGCTCGACCAGGTGTGCAGCGACTATGCGGCCTGGCAGCGGCAGATCGCCGACCCCGGGCTGGTCGCGATCAACCTGTCGCTCAAGGAACTGAGCCAGGCGAGCTTCATCCCGCGCTGCCGCAGCGTGTTCGAGCGGCACGGCGTGTCGCCAAGCCGCGTCGAGCTCGAGATCACCGAGACCACCCTGATGCTCGATGCCGAGCGCACCCTGCCGCTGCTCGACGAGCTGCGGGCCATGGGCGTGCACCTGTCGATCGACGACTTCGGCACCGGCTACTCGAGCCTGAGCGCGCTGCAGCAGTTCCCGATCGGCACGCTGAAGATCGACCAGTCGTTCGTGCGCAACGCGGCGGGCGATCCGGACGACGCGACCATCGTGCGCACCATCATCGAGATGGGCCGCAGCCTCGGCCTGCAGGTGCTGGCGGAAGGGATCGAGACCGAGGAGCAGCGCAGCTTCCTGCTCAGGAGCGGCTGCCAGTTCGGCCAGGGTCGCTTGTTCGGCGATCCGGTCTCGGCCGACGAGTTCCTCGAGATGGTGCTGCGGCAGGCCACGGGCAAGCACCCGATCCTGCGCATGCCTGCCTGAATCCGGTCGGCGACCTCGGCGGAAAAAGATGGGCGGGAAAGATCCCGCCCAAATTGGGGGTCATCGTTGACGGGCCGAATCCTAGCGAGCGGCCCGCCCGAATGTCAAGACTGTGTCTAAGTGTTTGCTGTAAAAAACCTTTACACGCCCCTCCGGCCATCTAATATTCCCCCATGTACTCGATCAAGGCCGTCGCACAGGCCACCGGCCTCACCGTCGAGACCCTGCGCGCCTGGGAGCGGCGCCACGGCATCGTGGCCCCGAACCGGGATGCAAGCGGACGACGCGTCTACCGCCCCGATGACGTGCTGCGCCTGCGGCGGCTGCGCGAGGCAACCGAGCGCGGCCATCCGATCAGCCGGCTCGCCACGCTCAGCGACGATGCGCTGGCCGGCCTGCTGAACGAGCCGTCCGACCAGGGCAGCCGCGCGTCGTCGAATGCCTTCGTCGAGCGGATCCTGGAGGCAGCGCGACGCTTTCGCTCGGCCGAGTGCGAGCAGACCCTGACGCTCGCGATCGCCATGCTGTCCCCGCAACAGCTGGTAAGCGACGTGCTGCAGCCGTTGCTGCGCGAAGTGGGCGAGCGCTGGCATCGCGGCGAGTTCGCCATCTCGCAGGAGCGGCTGGTCTCCTCGACCGTGCGTCGCCACGTCGCGCTGATGCTCGACAGCTACGATCGCAGCGCACGTCGGCCACCGATCGTATTCGCCACGCTGCCCGGCGAGCGCCACGAGCTGGGCCTGCTCACCTCCGCGATGCTCTGCGCGAGCCGCGGCTTCAAGGTGCATTACCTCGGGCCCGACCTGCCGGCGGCCGAGATCGCGCGTTTCGCGCGTGAGACGGCGGCTGCCGTGGTCGCAATCAGCGTCGTCCTGCTCGAGCAGCTGGATGCGGTGCCGGCACAGCTCGAGGAACTGGCGGCCGGGCTGCCACCGGAAACGGTCATCTGGCTGGGCGGCGCAGCAGCGCGCGCGTTGCCGCAAGGCACGTTGCCGGAGTGCTGCGTGGTACTGCAGGACGGCGCGGAACTCGAGCAGCGCCTGGAGCTGCTGCCCGCCTGACCGGCCGGCCCGGGTTCAGCGCGTGACCGCCGGGGCAGCGCTCCGCACCTGGTCCACCACGCCACGCACGGCCTCGTTCGTGGCGCGCTCGAACGCCGCCACCACGGACGCACGGCCATTGGCGCCGGCGGGTGCCGCACCCGTGGCAGTGAAGCTCACCAGGCGTCGCACCTGCCGCGGGTCGACCAGCGAAACCTGCAGCTCGACCCGCACCTCGGGCGGTGTACCCGCTGCCGCATACACGGCTTCGAAGCGGCGCAGCTCCACGTCGAGCAGCAGGTCGGCCGGCACGCGGCTCGGCGCGGCCACCACGGCCTCGAAGCGGCCATCGGCCGTGAGCGCCCGCACCAACTGCTGCTGCACCATCTGCGGCGCCGCTTCCGACCAGCGCACGCCAGCGAAATAATCGAAGCGACTGTCCGGCTGCACGACCGCGATGCGATCGGTATCCAGGGCCGGGGCAGCGCGCGGCCGTGCCACGGCGAGCGCCAGCGGCTGGCGACCGCCGCGGTCGGCCAGCGCCTCGCCCACCAGGCGGTAGGTATCCGGTGCCTCCGCGTTCGACTCCAGCAACGAGCCCGTGCAGCCCGCGAGCGCGAGCGCCGTTGCGAGCAGCATGCCGGCCCGCGTGATCACTTGCCGATCTCCACGCCTTGCTCCTTCGATTCGCGCACCAGGCTCGACGGCCGCTCGCGCAACACGCGCGCCAGCTCGCGCACCTCGGCACTGGCGTCGCGCACGTCGATCACCAGCTGCTGCAGGTCGGCTGCGCCGGGCCCGGCCAGCCCGCTCAGCGAGGCCTCGTTGCCGGCGACGATGCGCTCGAGGCTCGCCGCCGTGCGCGCCAGCGTCTCCGAGGTGGCCTGCGCGCTGCGCAGCGTGCCCTCGAGGTCGGCCTGGGATTTGCCGGCGAGGTTGCCCATGCTTTCCATCAGTGCGGTGGCCTGCGCGGCGGTGCTGCGCAGGTCGGCGGCGAGCGCGGCTGCATTGCGCGACAACTCCGGCAATTCGGCGGAGGCCGTGCGCACGTTGCCCAGCGCCTCGCCCACCGCTGCAAGGTTGTCGTCGGCCAGCAGTTTCTCGGCACGGGCCATCACCTCGCCGGCGTGGCCGATGAGGTCCGGCAGCTGCTCGAGGAACGCCTCGATGTCGCCCTTGCGCGACTGGATCACTGGAAAACGCTGGCCCAGCGCCAGCGGGCGGGCCGGGTCGCCTTCCGGGTCGAGCTGCAGGTCGATGTACAGCAGGCCGGTGAGCCCGAGCAGGCCGAGCCGCGCGCGCGTCGCGCCAGACAGCGGTGCTTCCGAATCCACCTCGACGACGATCTTCACGCGGCCAGGATCGCTGCGGCTGACGGCCAGGCTGCGCACGCGGCCGATGTCCACGCCGAGGTAGCGCACCGGACTGCCCTGCGCCAGGCCGCTTACTGAGCCGTCGAAGTAGATCTCGTAGTTTTCGTAACTGCGGCGGTCGCCCTGCCCCGAGTACCACCAGACGAAGGCGAAGGCCGCCGCAACCGCCAGCAGCGCGAAGATCGCCACGGCGGCATAGCGCGCGTCACGCTCCATCGCTGTGCTCCCGGCTGGCGCGAGCGGCGCGGCCTCGCTCGCCGTGGAAATAATGACGTATCCACGGGTGCTCGTTGCCGACGATGCCCTCGAACGTGTCCACGATGACCTTGCCGCCCACCAGCACGGCGACACGGTCGCACGTCCTCGCGAGGGTGTCCAGATCGTGGGTGACCATCACGATGGTGAGGTGCAGCGTGTCGCGCAGGTACAGCACCAGCGAGTCGAACTCCGACGCCGCGATCGGGTCGAGGCCGGCCGTCGGCTCGTCGAGGAACAGGATCGACGGGTCGAGCGCCAGCGCACGCGCCAGCGCCACGCGCTTGACCATGCCGCCGGACAGCTGCGCAGGGGTCTTCGCCGCTGTGTCGAGCGGCAATCCCACCATGCGCAGTCGCAACTCGACGAGCCGCGCGAGCGAACCCTCGTCGAGATCGAGCGCCTCGGCCACCGGCAGCGTGATGTTCTCCGCCACGCTGAGCGAGGTGAACAACGCGCCCGCCTGGAAAGTGACGCCGTAGCGGCGCTTGAAGTCGCGCAGCTCGCGGTCGTCCATCGTCGTCACCTCGCGGCCCTCGATCGCGACGCTGCCGGAGTCGGGGCGCCGCAGGCCGAGCAGCGTCTTGAGCAGCACGCTCTTGCCGCTGCCCGAGCCGCCGACGATGCCGAAGATCTCGCCTGCGTAGACGTCGAAGCCCACTCCGTCGTGCACCACCTGCGTGCCGAAGCGGGTGACGATGTCGCGTACGACGATGACCGGGGGTCGGACCGTCATCAGAAATCGATCTCCAGGAAGAAGATGGCGAACAGCGCGTCGGCGAAGATCACCAGGAAGATCGACTGCACCACCGCCACCGTGGTCA
>Ga0209391_10001815_pt1 | contig 11143 bp, 8 predicted proteins | sample PPLLak3March2015_FD_187246 | JGI IMG/M metagenome (GOLD analysis project Ga0209391, IMG submission 187246) | Freshwater sediment microbial communities from Prairie Pothole Lake near Jamestown, North Dakota, USA - PPLs Lake P7 Core (1) Depth... | ecosystem: Environmental > Aquatic > Freshwater >... | reverse complement strand
ACCTGTCGAAGGACATCGACGTCGCGTTCTCCGAGGTGCAGGCCAAGGTCAACCAGGTGCTGCGCCAGCTGCCGGACGAGGCCGACCCGCCCGTCGTGCTCAAGGTCGAGGTGGGCGCCGCGGCCGTGATCTGGCTTGCGCTGCAGGGCGACCGCACCACGCAGCAGCTCAACCAGTACGCGCGCCAGGTGGTGAAGAAGCGCCTCGAGACGGTCGAGGGCGTCGGCCAGGTGATCATCGGCGGCGAGCGGCGACGCAACATCCGCGTCAACCTCGACCTCGACCGCATGGCGGGGCTCGGCGTGACGGCGCAGGACGTGCGCGAGGCGTTCCGCACCGAGCACGTGCAGCTGCCCGGCGGCTTCCTCGTGAGCGGCACGGGCGAGCGGCTCATCAAGCTCGACCTCGAGTACCACAGCCCGGAGGCGCTCGGCGAACTCATCGTCCGCTACGGCGACGGCGCGCCGGTACGCCTGCGCGACGTCGGGGACATCGAGGACGGGCTCGCCGACGACCGGCAGATCATCCGCTTCAACGGCGAGCCGACCGTGGGCATCGGCATCGTCAAGGTCAGCAACTACAACACCGTGAAGCTGGTGGACGACATCCGCGAGCGGCTCGACTCGGAGATCATCCCGCAGCTTCCGGCGGGGCTCACGCTCACGGTCTCGATCGACGATTCCGCGCCGATCCGCAAGATCGTCTCCGCGCTCGAGGACCACCTGCTCGAGGGCACGATCCTCGCCGGCCTCGTGGTGTGGTTCTTCCTGCGGAGCTTCCGCTCGACGCTGATCATCTCCACCGCCATCCCCGTGTCGCTGCTCGGGGCGATCGCCACCATGTACTTCCTCGGCTACACCTTCAACCAGATGTCGCTGCTCGGCCTGCTGCTGCTGATCGGCGTCGTGGTGGACGACGCGATCGTGGTGCTCGAGAACGTGTACCGGCGGCTCGAGGAGGACCCCTCGCTCGACCGGCGCACGGCGGCGATCGAAGGCACGGAGCAGGTCGGCTTCGCGGTGGTCGCGGCGAGCCTCACGCTCGTGTCGATCTTCGGCTCGGTGCTGTTCCTCGAGGGCATCGTGGCGCGGTTCTTCCAGTCGTTCGCGGTGGTGGTCACGGTCGGCGTGCTGGTGTCGCTGTTCGTCTCGCTCACGCTCACGCCGATGCTGTGCTCGCGGTTTCTCGAGGTGTCGCGGAAGCACGGACCCGTGTACCGGTTCTTCGACCGGCTGCTCGACGGGCTCGACCGGTTCTACCGGCGCGTGCTCGGCTGGGCGCTCGGCCACCGGGTCATGGTGCTGCTGGCCACGCTCGTCGTGGTGCTGTCGAGCGGATTTTTCTTCGCGAACGTCGGCAAGGACTTCATCCCCGAGGATGACGACGGGCGTTTCAATGTCAGCTTTCGCGCGCCGCTCGGCACCAGCCGGGCCGGCATGGACGACCTGCTCACCGAGATCGACGAGACCATCCGACGCCACCCCGAGGTGACCTCGGTGTTCATCGGCGTCGGCTTCGGCGGCATCTCGCAGGTCAACAGCGGCATGGCGTTCGTGAACCTCGTGCCGCGCAACGAGCGCGACGGCACCCAGCGCGAGTTCATCCAGCGGCTGCAGGCGGAGCTGTCGCAGATCCCGGGCGTGCTCGCCTTCGCGTCCGTCCCATCGCCGATTGGCGGCATGCGCGGCGAGCAACTGCAGTTCGCGATCGTCGGCCCGGACCTCGACAACGTCGCCTCGCTGTCGCGCGAACTCGCACGACGGCTCGGCGAGGAACCCGGCCTCGGTCGCATCGACCTCGACCTGCAGCTCGACCTGCCGCAGATCCGCCTGGAAGTCGACCGCGTGCGTGCCGCCGACCTCGGGCTTTCGAGCGCCGACGTGGCCTACGCCGTGAACATGCTGGCCGGGGGCGTGGACATCGCGAAGTACAACGACGACCCCGGCGACGGCGACCGCTACGACATCCGCGTCAAGGCCGCCGAAGGCGAGATCGTCTCGGCCGACGACCTGCAGCGCATCTTCCTGCGCACCCCAAAGGGGCAGATGGTCCGGCTCGACACGGTCGCCACGGCCGTGGACATCGTGGGACCCGCAGTCATCAACCGCTTCGGCCTGCAGTACGCCGCCAATTTCTACAGCAATCCCACGCTGCCGCTCGGCGCCGCGGTCGAGCGCGTGCGTGCCGAGACCGCCGAGCTGCTGCCGCCGGGCTACTCGATGGAGCTGCAGGCGCGGGCCCGCGAGTTCTCCAAGACCGCGGGCTACGTACGGCTCGCGCTGATGCTGGCGCTCGCGCTGGTGTACATCGTGCTCGCGAGCCAGTTCAATTCGTTCCTGCAGCCGTTGATCGTCATGACCGCGCAGCCGCTCGCGGTGGTCGGAGGGTTGTTTGCGCTGTGGATCACGGGCACCACGCTCAACATGATCTCGATGATCGGACTGGTCCTGCTCATGGGACTGGTCGCGAAGAACTCGATCCTGCTCGTCGATCTCACCAACCAGTTGCGCGATGCGGGACGCCCTGTGGACGACGCGCTGCGCGAGGCCTGCCCCGTGCGGTTGCGCCCGGTGCTGATGACCTCGCTCACGGTCATCCTGGCGCTGCTGCCGGCCGCCCTCGGGCTCGGAGCGGGCGCCGACACCAACGGACCGATGGCGATCGCGGTGATCGGCGGCATGCTGAGCTCGACGCTGCTGACGCTGGTCGTGGTCCCGGTCGTATACTCGCTCGCGGAACAGGGACTGCAGCGACTGCACCGGAGGTCGGCGTGAGGTTTCAGCATTGGTTCGTGGTGGCCTCGGTCGCGCTCCTCGGGGCCTGCGCCGTGCCGCTCAAGGTGGACACTTTCGTCGCGCCCGAGGTGAACCTCGCGGGCAAGTCGACGTTCGCATGGAAGGGCGGCGAGTTTGCCCTGCCAGAGACCGCGGCGCCCGAGACCGAGGCGAACGCGGCGGCGCAGATCCGTGCGGCCGTCGCCAGCGAGCTGGTTCGCAAGGGCTTCGTCGAGACGGCAGACCCCGCCGCGGCGGACCTGCTCGTCAGCTTCCAGGCAAGCGCGGTGCGCCGCACGGTCCTGACCGAGACGCGGGTCGGCGCGCCGCTGCCGTCGCAGGTGCTGACCGCAAGCGGTCCGCCGGCTCCAGCCGCCTCCGAGCTGCCGCGGGAGCGCACCGTCCGCGACGGCACCCTGGTGATCTTCGTCGAGGATCGCGCCTCTGGGCGCGTAGCCTGGCGTGGCCTCGTGGACGTCGAGACCCGCACGGCCTCGACCGAGGCCAACATCCGCACCGCGGTGGACATGGCGCGGCAGATTACGCGCGAGTTCCCGGCCCACCAGCCCGCGCCCTGATCTCCGGCCGCTTCCCGCCTCAGCCCGCCGCGTAGTCGGGCTCGGCGCCCTTCCTCCACTTGATGTTGCAGCCGAGGCTCGGGAACTGCTCCGCGGCCGGCGTGCCTCCCGCCAGCGTCGCCTCGACGGCGGCCCGCAGGTCCGCACCCGTGACGCGGCGGCCGTTGCCAGGCCGGCTGTCGTCGAACTGGCCGCGATAGACCAGCCGGCGCGCGGCGTCGAACAGGAAGAAATCCGGCGTGCACGCAGCGCGGTAGGCCCTGGCAACGGCCTGCGACCCGTCGAGCAGGTAGGGGAAGACGTAGCGGAACTCGGCAGCCTCCTGCCGCATCGCGTCGGGCCCGTCCTGGGGATAGGCCTCGACGTCGTTGGAGTTGATGGCGACGACGGCGAGCCCGCGCGGCGCGAGCTCGCGCGCGAAGGCCGCGAACTCGCCGCGCAGGTGACGCACGAACGGACAGTGGTTGCAGACGAACGCCACCAGCAGCGCGGTCGAAGCCTTGAAGTCCCCGAGCGCGTGCATCCGGCCGTCGAAATCCGGCAGCCGGAAATCAGGGGCCGGGGTGCCGAGGGGCAGCATGGTGGACGGCGTGCGGGCCATGGATCCTCTTCTCGATCTCAGCGACGCATGATGAGCAACACGCCCGCGACCAGCAGGGCCGCACCGAGCAGTCGTGTCGGCGTCACCGGCGACTGGGAGAAGCCGATCACGCCGTAGTGGTCCACGAGCAGCGCAGCCAGCATCTGGCCCGCGAGCGTGAGGGCGAGCAGTGCCGCGGCGCCGAGGCGCGGCCCGAGTACCGTCGTCGCGGCGACGTAGGCGGCCCCGAGCAGCCCGCCGAACCACGCCCAGGCCGGCACCGCAGCCGTCGAGCCGGGCGCCCAGCGCGCACCGCTCGCCACCGACACCAGCACGAGCGCCCCGAGCCCGACGACGAAGTTGACGACGGCCGCGAGCAGCGGCGAGCCGATGAACGAACGCACCGTCGCGTTCATGCCCACCTGGATGGTGAGCCCGGCGCCGACCACCACCGCCGTGAGATGTGGCCAGTAACTCATGCGGTGGCGGCCCGCCTCCCGTTCAGCGCCCGCCACACCAGCGCACCGATGCCGGCGATCAGCGCCAGGAACCCGACCAGGCCGCCGAGATACGGCACCTGCCGCACCAGCCACAGCGCGAGCAGGCCGAGGAACAGCGCGAGCAGCTGCCATGCCGGAGTCACGGCGCGGGCCGGCCGCAGCGCATCCAGTCCCCGCTGGGCGATGAACAGCGCCGCCGTGGCCCAGCCGAGGAACAGCACCAGCACGTAGAGCGGCACGAGCAGCAACGCGAGCGGGATGCCGATGATCGTGATGAGCAGCACCACCCCGACGATCGGTACGCACACCAGGATCGCCAGCCCGAGGCCGAGCGACTGCAGCGGCTTGGCGCCGATGGCGGCCGACGCGTCCTTCGCGAAGCGCGGGAACAGCAGCACGAACAGCGCCGCGGCCACGAACACCCCCACGAACCACAGGAACGAGCCGACGCCGCGCACCGCGTCGCTCACCCGCGGCTGGCCGTCACCACCCCAGCGCGGCGAGTCCTCGGGGTGCAGCTCGACGCCGCCGGCGATGACGGCAGTCTCCGGCACCTCGGGCGCCGCGGGACCGTGGAACACGAGTCGTCCGCCGATGCGGGCGTCCGGGCCGATCAGCAGCTCCTCGGCGCGCACCTCGGCATCGCCGTGCACCTCGCCGTTGAGGCGCACCGATCCGCCGGTCGCCCGCAGGTCCGAGTGGGTGTTGCCCTCGAACAGCACGCGCCCGCCGTGGATCGAAAGGGTTCCGGCGACCACGGTGGCCGGACCGACCGTGACGTCGCCGCCCGCCACGCGGGCGTTGCCGCTGACGATGGCATCGAGCTGCACGCTGCCGCCGGCTGCGTACAGGTCGTCCCCGACCGCACCGCCGATCGACAACTCGCCGCCCGTCAGGACGAGGTCGCCCTCGATCTCGCTCGCCACCGACACACGGCCGCCGGCCAGCATTGCGTCACCCGGGACGGGATCGGTCAGGTTGACGATCCCGCCGGCACCGAAGAAATCGGAGCCGGACATGCCGGTCAGGGCTTCGCCGCCGTCGGTGTGGATGGTGCAGCCGGTGATGGTCGCCAGGACCAGCACGGAGAGTGCCGCGTCCCGAATCGCGCGTTTCATCGCAAATCTCCTTCGATCCCCGGCCGGCCTGTCGGTCGGACGGGAAGGTGGGCAGGCCATCGCGGATCAGTCTAAGGCAGGCCGGCCGGGGCGGCGAGCGCTGCGCAAAACAGAAAGGCCGCGAGCAACTGCTGCTGCTCGCGGCCTGTCCGTTTTCTGGCCTTCCCTGGCCGACCCGCTGCCCCCCCGTTCAGGCATCCCCCATGTCGGTATCCCGAGCCGGCGTGTCGCGGGTCACGCCGGACTTTGCAGCCTTGTACGCTCGTCCGCAGCCCGAGTCATGACGCAGCGCAAGATCGCGACGGTCGTTCGATGCGTCGCCCGGCCGAGATCGTCACGTGCACTTCGTCGCCACGCCTTCGGTCAGGTAGCCCACGAAGCGTGGCGTGCGCCTGAGGTAGTAGTCCTGCGCGGGTCCGAGCGCGAGGCCGGCGTCCTCGACCAGCGCACGCATCGGGCGATTGAGGTGACAACCACCGGCGAGCGGCATCCACGCCGGGTTCAGGCGGTCCTGCCAGCGGGCCACGGACGGATCCGGCGAGCGGCCATGCTCGAGGAACAGGAACTGCCCGCCCGGCTTGAGCACGCGACGGACCTCGCCGAGTGCATGCACCACGTCCGGGATCGAGCACAGGGTGAACGTGCTCACCACGGTGTCGAAGCGCGCCTCCTCGAACGGGAGGTGGGCCGCGTCGAGGTGGTGGAAGTCGACCTTGATCGCCGCGTGCGCGATGCGCGGCATGGAGAGCCGATCGAGATCCGTGTCGGGATCGATCGCCTCGATGCGCTTCACCGTCGGAGGGTAGTGGGACAGGTTCCGGCCGGTGCCGAAGCCGATCTCGAGGATCCGGCCGCGCGCCGGCGCGAGCGTGCGGTCCCGCGGCCGGTGCAGCCGCCGGCTCGACATGACGACGTCGAGCACGCGCGGGAAGATGTAGTGGTGGTAGAAGCTCACCGCCGTGGACGTGGGCTCAGTGGGTCGCGGGCTCCGACGCGGCCGGCCAGACCACGCGGAACGCACCCCGCAGCTCGCCGGGCTTGAAGCCGGTGGCGGCATCGCCAGGGTAATCGCGGGCGATCGCCGCTGCGAGCTCGGGCGCCAGCGACTCGCCGTGGCAGGTCAGGCATAACGCCTCGGTCGGAATGGCGCGCATGTAGTGGCGCTCGATCCCACCCTCGCGCTTGATCTCGAATGCGGCCTCGAGCGGTCCCTCGATCTGGCCCGACGCGAGGTCGCCGGCGAACTGCTCGAGCACCGCGCGCTCGAGGTCGTCGGGTGCGTTGCCGGCGTTGCGCACCTTGAGTGCCGTGCGCCCGACACGGGCGCCGGACTCCGCGGACAGGCGCGCGGCGATGGCCGGCGCGCGGCTGCGACAGACGTCGATGGCGGCCACCGGACCCCCTTTCTCGATGGCGGCACTGAGCTCTGCCTTGAGTTCCTTGCCGAGCTGCATGGAGATCTCGCGGCTCTTCCCGACCCACTCGGGCCACATCGCTTCCTCGGCGGCGTTCACGATCAGCGGGCACAACAGGGCACCGATCAGCAGGACGGCAAGGGGTCTGGTCATGGCTAAGGCTCCTGTCGGCATGATGTGTAGCGGGCGTTGACGATGACGTTCCGCATGCGCTCCCGCCGGGGCCGATTATTCCACGGCAGCATATAATCGCGCGATTCACGCCGTTGGCCTCGAATGCGCGCCCGGGTAGAGTGCGCGCCCCGCCCAGCAGGTCTCGTCACGATGGGTCGCATCTTCGAAGTCCGCAAGCACGCGATGTTCGCACGCTGGAACCGCATGGCGAAGCAGTTCGCCCGCATCGGCAAGGAAATCACTATCGCGGTGAAGAAGGGCGGCTCCGACCCGAACTCGAACCCGGGGCTGCGTCGCTGCATCCAGAACGCGCGCGCCGTGAACATGCCCAAGGACAAGATCGAGGCCGCGATCAAGCGCGCCTCGGGCCGCGACGCGGCCGACTTCCAGGAAGTGATGTACGAGGGCTACGCCCCGCACGGCGTTGCGGTGCTGGTCGAGTGCGCGACCGACAACCCGACCCGCACCGTGGCGAGCGTGCGCAACGCCTTCAGCAAGAACGGCGGCAACCTCGCGACGACCGGCAGTGTGTCGTTCCAGTTCAAGCGCATGGGCGTGTTCCGGCTCAGCCCCGAGGGCATCGACGCCGACGACCTCGAGCTCTACCTCATCGACCACGGCCTCGAGGAGTTCGGCGAGAGCACCGACGAGAAGGGCGAGCCGCAGCTCGTGGCGCGCTGCCTGTTCGAGGACTTCGGCACGCTGCAGAAGGCGCTCGAGGACCGGGGCATCACGCCGGTGTCGGCCGAGCAGGAATACATCTGCCAGACGCCCACGGAACTCGGCGAGGCCGAGGCCACCGAGGTGCTCGAGCTCATCGACAAGCTCGAGCAGGACGAGGACGTGCAGAAGGTGTACCACACGCTCGCCTGACGATTGCTGCACCGCCGCGATGCCGCGGCCCGCTAGAATCCGCGCCTCTTCGTTCTTGCCGAGAGGCGCACCTTCCATGAATCGTCCGACCCGTTTCCTGCTCCCGCTGCTGGGAGTCTCGTTGTGCACCGCGCTGCTGCCGGCCGCCGCGGGCGCCGATGCGGCTGCGGCCGCGACCCCGGCCGCCGCATCGCAGGTGCCCGTCATCCCGCGCGCCACGCTGTTCGGCAACCCCGAGCGCACGCAGGCCCGCCTGTCGCCCGACGGAAAGTACATCTCCTTCGTCGCGCCGCGCGACGGCGTGCTGAACGTGTGGGTGGCTCCCGCCGGCGACCTGGCGGCCGCCAAGCCCGTCACAAACGACCGCAAGCGCGGCATCCGCCAGCACTTCTGGGCCTATGACGGCGCGCACGTGCTGTACCTGCAGGACCAGGGCGGCGACGAGAACTGGCGCCTGCATGCCGCCCGCGCGGACGGCGGCGGCGAGCGCGACCTGACGCCGCTGGCCGGCGTGCAGGCGCAGGTGATCGGGCTCTCGCACGAGCGGCCGGGGGTCGTGCTCGTCGGCCTCAACGACCGCAAGCCCGAGTGGCACGATGCCTGGGAGATCGACATCGCGAGCGGCGAGCGTCGCCTCGTCGAACGCAACGACCAGGAGATCGGCGGCTACCTGGCCGGCCTCGACCTCAAGCCGCGCCTCGCCCTGCGCACGCTGCCCGAAGGCGGCGAGATCCTGCGCCGCAAGGGCGACGGGTGGGAGCGCATCCTGGCCTACGGGCAGGCCGACAGCCTCACGACGCAGCCTCTCGGGATCGAGGGCGACGGCAAATCCGCGCTGCTGCTCTCGTCGGTGGACCGCGACAAGACAGCGCTGATGCGGGTGAACCTCGCCGACGGCGCGACGACCGTGATCGGCGAGAGCCCCAAGGCCGACGTGCAGGACGTGTGGACCGATCCCCGCACCCGCACGCCCGAGGCCTACTCGGTCAACCACCTGCGGAACACGTTCGTGCCGGTGGTCCCCGAAGCCGAGAAGGACATCGCCACGCTGTCGAAGGCGCTGGGCGGCGACTTCTCCGTCGTGAGCCGCACGCTCGACGACTCGCGCTGGATCGTCGCCACGGACGACCCGACGCACGGCGTGTCGAGCCACCTGTACGACCGCGGCAGCGGCAAGGTGACCAAGCTCTTCGACCAGCGGCCGGCGCTGGCGGGCATGCCGCTGCAGCCCATGCACGCGCTCGAGATCCGCACCCGCGACGGGCTGACGATGGTCTCCTACCTCACCCTGCCGCCCGGCAGCGACGCCAACGGCGACGGACGCCCCGACCGGCCCGTGCCCATGGTCCTGAACGTGCACGGCGGCCCCTGGGCGCGCGACGCGTTCGGCTTCGACCCCGAGCACCAGTGGCTCGCCAACCGCGGCTATGCGGTGCTGTCGGTCAACTTCCGCGCCTCCACCGGCTTCGGCAAGGCATTCGTGAACGCGGGCGACCGCGAGTGGGCGGCGAAGATGCACGACGACCTGCTCGACGCGGTGGACTGGGCGGTGCGCGAGAAGGTCACGACGCCCGACAAGGTCGCGATCTACGGCGGCTCCTACGGCGGCTACGCGACCCTCGTCGGCCTCACCTTCACGCCGGAGCGCTTCGCCTGCGGCGTCGACATCGTGGGTCCCTCGAACCTCGAGACCCTGCTCGCCTCGATCCCGGCGTACTGGAAGTCGTTCTTCGAGGACCTCGCGCGCCGGGTCGGCGACCCGCGCACCGAGGAGGGCCGTGCGCTGCTCAAGGACCGCTCGCCCCTGTGGCGCACCGACCAGATCCAGCGGCCGCTGCTGATCGCGCAGGGCGCCAACGACCCGCGCGTCAAGCAGGCCGAGTCCGACCAGATCGTCGCCGCGATGAAGGCGAAGGACCTGCCCGTGACCTACGTCCTGTACCCGGACGAGGGCCACGGCTTCGCCCGGCCGCAGAACCGCACGTCGTTCTACGCGATCAGCGAGGCGTTCCTCTCCACCTGCCTCGGCGGGCGCTTCGAGGAGGTCGGCAAGGACTTCGCAGGCTCGAGCCTGCAGGTGCCGGAGGGCGCGAAGCACGTGCCGGGGCTCGCCGACGCGCTCGAGCGCATGCCGAAGTGAGCTGAGGATCGGTTCGGTGCGCGGCGACGAGGGCGTCGCCGCGCAGCCGCCGCCTCAGCCCCAGAACCCGACCACCCGCTGCACGGTCCAGAACGCCGCCATCGAGCCGATCGCGTAGGCGACCGGCACGCGGATCAGCGTCTCCGAGTGCCACGGCCCGCGCTCGGCGTGGCCGGGCCGGCGCAGAAGCCGCGTCAGCGTGGACAGCAACAGCACGACGGCGGCGATGAACAGCAGCTGGCCGACCTCGACGCCGACGTTGAAGAACAGCAGTGCGAGCGGGATGTCCTGCTCCGGCAGGCCGACCTCGCGCAGCGCGCCGGAAAAGCCGAAGCCGTGCAGCAGGCCGAACACGAAGGCGACCACCCAGGGTGCGCGGGCCGCGAGACCGCCGCGGCCCTGCGCGCGGTGCAGGATCTCCGCCGCCACGAACATCACCGACAGCGCGATCGCGGCCTCGATCGGCGCCTGCGGCGCGTGCACCCAGCCGAGCGTGGCGGCGGCGAGCGTGATGCTGTGCGCGACGGTGAACGCGGTGACCGTGCCGACGAGCTGCTTCCAGTTGCCGACCAGGAACAGCAGTCCCAGCACGAACAGCAGGTGGTCGATGCCCAGCAGGATGTGCTCGACGCCGAGCACGAAGTAGGTCTTCGAGACTTCGAGCGCCGACGGCGCGGCGAGCACGACGAAAGAAGTCTGCTCGGGGGTCAGTCGCACCGTCTGGGTCGTGCCGTCAGCGCGCTCGAGCCGCGCGAGCACGTCGGTGCGCGTGGCGCTGAGGCCCTCGATGTCGACCGTGCGACCGACGAGGCCCCCGGGACAGGTGGCCTGCCACCGCTCGACGAAGGCGCCGCCGACGAAGCTGCCGTGCGTCGGCGCGCCCGTGCACTCCTTCGGCAGCCGCGCGTGCAGGCGCAGGCGATACTCGCCGCGGGCCGGCACCTTCCAGAGCACCTCGTAGGCGTCTGCCGCGGTCTCGCGGATCTCGAGG
>Ga0209391_10001814_pt1 | contig 11146 bp, 5 predicted proteins | sample PPLLak3March2015_FD_187246 | JGI IMG/M metagenome (GOLD analysis project Ga0209391, IMG submission 187246) | Freshwater sediment microbial communities from Prairie Pothole Lake near Jamestown, North Dakota, USA - PPLs Lake P7 Core (1) Depth... | ecosystem: Environmental > Aquatic > Freshwater >... | reverse complement strand
CAGGTGCCCTGTGGGTCGAGCCGCGGGTCGTTGGACTTGACCGCGATCTTGGCGCGGATGCCGGGGTCGCGCGCGGCGGCGCGGATCTCGATCAGTCCCTCCTCGATCTCCGGCACCTCGAGCTCGAACAGGCGCATCAGGAACTCGGGGGAGACGCGCGACAGGACCAGCTGCGGCCCCTTGGCGGTGCGGTCGATCTTCATCACGTAGGCACGGATCCGGTCGCCGACGCGCAGCATTTCCTTCGGGATCAGCTGGTCGCGCGGGATCATGCCCTCGATGCGGCCCGACTCGACGATCACGTTGCCGCGCTCGATGCGCTTCACCGTGCCGGTGAGGAGGTTGTCCTGGCGCTCGAGGAAGTCGGAGAGGATCTGCTCGCGCTCGGCGTCGCGGATCTTCTGCAGGATGACCTGCTTCGCGGCCTGCGCGCCGATGCGGCCGAATTCGACCGGCTCGAGCGGCTCCTCGACGACGTCGCCGATCTTGAGCTCCGGATCGCGCTCGATCGCGTCGGTGATCGCGAGCTGGTGCGCGGGCTCCTCGTGCTCCTCGTCGGGCACGACGGTCCAGCGACGGAACGAATCGTAGTCGCCGCTCTCGCGGTCGATCGACACGCGGGCGTCGATCTCTTCCTTGGGGAAGCGCTTCTTCGTCGCCGAGGCGAGCGCCGATTCGAGCGCCTGGAAGACGATCTCCTTCGGCACGTTCTTCTCGCGTGAGAGCGCATCCACCAGTTGCAGCAGGTCGCGGTTCATGTCACTTCATCTCCACTCGATCTTCGGCACCAGGCGTGCCTTCTCGATGCTGCCGAGAGGGATCGCCCGGGTGCCGGCGTCGGTCTCGACCAGGGCGGCATCGCCCTCGAGCCCGCGCAGGATTCCCTTGAGTCGCCGCGCGCCTTCGACGGGCTCGCGCAGCGTGAGCTTCGCTTCCTGCCCGACGAACCGTGCGTAATCCGCCGCCTTCCTGAGCGGCCGGTCGAGGCCGGGCGAGCTCACCTCGAGGCGGTCGAAGTCCACGTTCTCGACCGCGAACAGCCGCGTCAGGTGGCTCGAGACCCGGGCGCAGTCCTCGACGTCGACGCCGCTCGCCTTGTCGATGAAGATGCGCACAAGGCGCCCCTTCGGCGACAGTTCCAGGTCGACGAGCTCGTAGCCCAAGGCGGGCAGCGTGCGTTCGAGAAGTGCGTTCAGGTCCAAGTCTTCGGGCGCGGTCTCGGCCGGCGGCGGGCGCCAACGGCAACGGCAAAAAAAAATGGGCTGTGCCCAGCCCATTTCTCATACGTGTAACGCTTATCGCCGACAAGTATAGCGCAGAGCCGGGCGGAACTGAAGGCTTTTTGCATGCGGGAGCCGCCCGGGCGAAGGCCCGGTCCGGCTGCCGGGGCCATCGCATCCGGAGGTCCCGGGCGCAGCCGCCGCAATCCGCTACGCTAAACTCCCCGTCATCGGCGCCCAGTCGTCTTCCTCACCCGCCTTCCCCACCCGCTTCCTCACCCACGAGAATCGAATCCATGGCCGACCCGCTCGTCATCGCCCGCCACGGCGAGATCGACATCGCCCTTCTTCCCGCCCTCGCCAACCGGCACGGCTGCATCACCGGTGCGACCGGCACCGGCAAGACGATCTCGCTGCAGCTGCTCGCCGAGCGCTTCTCGCGCATCGGCGTGCCGGTGTTCATGGCGGACGTGAAGGGGGACCTCGGGGGACTCGCCAAGGCCGGGGCGATGTCCGACAAGCTCGGCGAGCGCCTGAAGAAGCTCCACCTGCCCGAGCCCGACTGGGCCGGATGCCCCGTGGCATTCTGGGACGTCTGGGGCGAGCAGGGACACCCCGTGCGCGCGACGATCTCGGACATGGGGCCGCTGCTCCTCGCGCGGCTGCTCAACCTCAACGACACCCAGGAAGGCGTGCTCTCCATCGCCTTCAAGGTCGCCGACGACAACGGGCTGCTGCTGATCGACCTCAAGGACCTGCGGGCGATGCTGCAGTTCGTCGGCGACAACGCCGCGAAGTTCAAGACCCAGTACGGCAACATCTCGCCGGCATCGATCGGCGCGATCCAGCGCGGCCTGCTGCAGATCGAAGAACAGGGCGGCGAGAAGTTCTTCGGCGAGCCGATGCTCTCGATCGACGACCTGATGCAGACCGACGGCGGCCGCGGCGTCGTCAACATACTCGCCGCGGACAAGCTGATGACCAACCCGCGGCTCTACGGCACGTTCCTGCTGTGGCTGCTCGCGGAGCTGTTCGAGAACCTGCCGGAAGTCGGCGACCGCGACAAGCCGAAGCTGGTGTTCTTCTTCGACGAGGCGCACCTGCTCTTCAGCGAGGCGCCGCCGGCGCTCCTCGAGAAGGTCGAGCAGGTGGTGCGGCTGATCCGCTCGAAGGGCGTGGGCGTGTTCTTCGTGACGCAGAGCCCCATCGACATCCCCGAGAAGGTGCTGGGGCAGCTCGGCAACCGCGTCCAGCACGCGCTGCGCGCGTTCACCCCGCGCGACCAGAAGGCGGTCAAGTCGGTCGCCGAGACGATGCGACCGAACCCGAAGATCGACATCACCAAGGCGATCCTCGAGCTCGGCACCGGCGAGGCGCTGGTGTCGATGCTCGACGCGAAGGGCTCGCCCGGCATCACCGAACGCGCGTGGATGTTCGCGCCGGGGTCGCAGATCGGGCCGATCACCGACGCGGAACGGCGGCGCATCATCGAGTCCTCCGCCGTGGCCGGGCACTACGAGAAGGCGCTCGACCGCGAGTCCGCGTTCGAGATGCTGAAGGCCCGCGCCGGCGAAGGCGTGGGCACGCCCGCACCGCGGGGCAAGGAAGCCGGGGCGTCGGCGGAAGCCGCTGGCGGCGGCATCTGGGGCGGCCTCTCCGACGCACTGTTCGGCTCGACCGGCCCCAGGGGCGGAAAGCGCGAGGGCGTCGTCGACGCGTTGGCGAAGAGCGCGGCGCGCTCGGTGGGCAGCTCGATCGGCCGCTCGATCACGCGCGGCGTGCTCGGGTCGCTGCTCGGTGGCAAGCGCTAGCCTTTCGATCCGCTGCGGATCGTCGCTCAGCGCAGGTCGAGATCCGGGCGAAGGTCGTACTTGACGAGCTCCAACTCCAGCGCGTTGCGGCTTCGCGACGGGCGGCGGATCTTCCGCCCCGTCAACGCGTAGGCGAGGTGGCGCAGCGCCTCGCCGAAATCCTGCCGTCGCAGGCCCTGACGCAGGCGCCGATAGAGTTCGACGTCGCCTTGGCGGTGGGCCGCCAGCGCCATCTCGACCACGTAGTCGAGCTCGGTGTGCGATGCCATCCGGCGTACGACGCCGAGGTCGTCGAGCGGGGGAAACGGCCCCGCGACACCGCAGAGCCGGAGCGCGGCCATCGTGCGCAGGCACTTCTGGCAGGTCCCGCAGTTGTCGTTGGGCCGATCCCAGCAGACGCGCAGGTTCGCGAGGACGTCCGGCCGCGTCGCGATCGTCCGCGTCTTGTCGAGGCGCGACACCGTGACGTCGTCGTGGACGATGCTCGTGGTGCCGTTCGAGAACAGCGGGTCGAGCGTCGGGTGCGAGCCTTCGGGCCGCAGGTACCCGACCGAGTGGCTCGAGGCAATGTAGCAGCGGCGGAAGCCCATCAGCAGCGCCATGCTCGCCAGCATCGCGCCATACACAATCGTGCGGCTGACGCCGAGGTCGCGAACGAAACCGCGATGGTTCGACTCGACGAACAGTATCTCCTTGCCGAGCGAACGCGCGAACGCCGTGTTGCGCGCTCGGCTGGCCGCCATCTCCTCCTCGTCCATGTGCATGTCGAAGCCAAGGACGGTGACGAGTGCGTCGAGTTCGCCCTCGTGCGCTATCAGGCTGTACGAGGAGTCCACTCCGCCGGCATAGAAGAGGGCAATCCCGGTCCCCTCGCCCTCGGGTTCGTAGGTCGTGGCGTCGAGTGCCACCGGATGAAGTCGTACGTTCCAGTTGCAGTAGATGCGCTGGATCGCGGGCAACGCCGCGACCAGCCGCGAGGAGACCGGCACGTCGTGCGGGAGCCGCAGCGTCGAGCCCGCACGCATCGCGGGCACGAGCGTCGAGAGCACCAGCGCGTCGCCGAGCGCCCGCCGGTTGAAGCGGGCCGACGGCAGACGCACCTGCAACAGGGCGCCTGCCGCGCGCGCCCGAACCTCGATCAGGTCCTCGCCGATCCCCGCCGCTTCGACCGCGTGAACTTCCATCGTGCACTTGCCTCCGCCAGACTGCCAATCGCCACGGGTCGCAGCGACTAGAACAAGGATCTCACGGGCCGGTTGTAGGGCGTCGGGATCATCTGGCCGCCCACGTTGCCCTCGATCACCGAGACGTTCCGGTCCGTCACCGCGATATCCCAGCTCACCATCCCCTGCGGGCGAAAGGCGAGCGCCAGTCGGAGGGCGAGCGCCTTCACCTCGTCCCACCGCGGAATCCGGAAGGCCGCGAGCTCGGCGCCCGTCGTCGGATGCCGGCCGCGCCGCTCGAGCCGGCGGCCGTCGGGCGACAGTGCGAAGGCCTCGGTGATCCGCCCGTCGTTCTCGTCCACGGAAGCCCAGAGATTGCCATTGGCACCGTGCACGAAGTTGTCGGTCTCGTTCGCCCCGACGATCGCACGGAACGCCGTCGACAGCACCGATGGCTCGCCACCGTCGTCCACGAGCGTGGTGACCCGGCACGTGGACAGCGATGACGAGGCCGTCATCGCGGCGATCTCCGGATGCGGGCGAAGCCGCTCCTGCAGGATGGCCTTGTGGCTGCCGCCGCGCAACCGCAGCGAGTGATGCGAGTAGCCGCCGGCGAAGAGGTTCTCCTTCCCGATCCCCAGGAGATCCCCGTAGAGCTCCTCCGACGTGAGCAGCCGGCCGTCGGAACCCAGGAAGCGATCGCCCTCGCGTCGGTACGCGGCAAAGCCGAATCCCTGTAGCCCCAGCGCAGGCTTGACCACGAAGTGCTCGGGCAGCCGCGCGAAGACCTCGTACCAGTCCTTCGCTGATTGCGGCGTCGCGCCATCGCAGGTCCAGCCACGCGGCCGATCGAAGACCGCAAGGAACTCGGGAATCGGCAGCCCCGCCGCACGGCAGACGGAGTAGAAGACCGCCTTGTCCGAGGTAAGGCACAGGTAGCTGCCGACGATGTGGGATTTGTCGAGCTCGATCAATTCCTGGCGGGAGAGGATGTGCTCGAGCAGCCCGTCGGAAAATGCGGGATCGAGCAGATCGTAGTACTCGATCTCATAGGGCGAGAAGTCGCGCCGGTACAGATTGACGAAACGGGTGAGCGACTCGCCGTACGACGTGCGATGGGTGTCCACGGCGCGGCGGATCGCGCGCAATGCGTACTCGACACTCTTGAACTTGCGCATCACGATTCACCAGCGCCGGATCGGCGGTTCCGGGGGCAGTCGTTCGAGACACTCCGGAGTCCGCATGCCGGGGACCGGCACGTCCCGTGTCGTCTCGTGCCGCATCGGGCGAGACACGATATACCGCAACGCGCCGGGGACCGGCACCCCTCCGCGGAGTACCCGACGAGCGGCACGCCGTCAAGCAAAAGGCCCGGCGTGGGTAGCCGGGCCTTTTGCATTCATGGGTGCCTGACGATGACCTACTTTCGCGCGGGCTAGGCCGCACTATCATCGGCGTGCTGCCGTTTCACGGTCCTGTTCGGGATGGGAAGGGGTGGGTCCAGCAGGCTGTGGTCGTCAGGCATTGAGGGTCGCGGCGCGCAGGGCGCGCCGCGGGGGAAGGCAAGTTGGGGTCGAGTTGCTGGCGCAACATCGCACAATTATGGAGTCAAGCCGCACGGGCCATTAGTACCGGTTAGCTCAACGCGTTACCGCGCTTCCACACCCGGCCTATCAACGTGGTGGTCTGCCACGACCCTTCAGGGGGATCAAGTCCCCGGGAGATCTCATCTTCAGGCACGTTTCCCGCTTAGATGCTTTCAGCGGTTATCGCTTCCGTACATAGCTACCCGGCGATGCGACTGGCGTCACAACCGGTACACCAGCGGTACGTCCACTCCGGTCCTCTCGTACTAGGAGCAGCCCCCGTCAAATCTCCAGCGCCCACGGCAGATAGGGACCAAACTGTCTCACGACGTTTTGAACCCAGCTCACGTACCACTTTAAATGGCGAACAGCCATACCCTTGGGACCGGCTACAGCCCCAGGATGTGATGAGCCGACATCGAGGTGCCAAACACCGCCGTCGATATGAACTCTTGGGCGGTATCAGCCTGTTATCCCCGGCGTACCTTTTGTCCGTTGAGCGATGGCCCTTCCATTCAGAACCACCGGATCACTAGGTCCTGCTTTCGCACCTGCTCGACTTGTCAGTCTCGCAGTCAAGCTCGCTTGTGCCCTTGCACGTCCAGCGCGATGTCCGACCGCGCTAAGCGAACCTTCGAGCTCCTCCGTTACTCTTTGGGAGGAGACCGCCCCAGTCAAACTGCCTACCATGCACGGTCCCCGATCCGGATGACGGATCCAGGTTAGAGCCGCAATGACGCCAGGCTGGTATTTCAACGTTGGCTCCACGAGAGCTGGCGCCCTCGCTTCAAAGCCTCCCAGCTATCCTACACAAGCCTCATCACAGTCCAATGCAAAGCTACAGTAAAGGTGCACGGGGTCTTTCCGTCTTGCCGCGGGGAGATTGCATCTTCACAAACACTTCAACTTCGCTGAGTCTCTGGTGGAGACAGTGTGGCCATCGTTACGCCATTCGTGCAGGTCGGAACTTACCCGACAAGGAATTTCGCTACCTTAGGACCGTTATAGTTACGGCCGCCGTTTACCGGGGCTTCGATCAAGAGCTTGCACCCCATCACTTAACCTTCCGGCACCGGGCAGGCGTCACACCCTATACGTCGACTTTCGTCTTTGCAGAGTGCTGTGTTTTTGTTAAACAGTCGCAGCCACCGATTCTTTGCAACCCCCTTCGGCTCCAGTCGCGAGGACCTTCACCTACCAAGGGCACACCTTATCCCGAAGTTACGGTGTCAATTTGCCGAGTTCCTTCACCAGAGTTCTCTCAAGCGCCTGAGCATATTCAGCTCGCCCACCTGTGTCGGTTTGCGGTACGGTCGCCCTGCAACTGAAGCTTAGAGGCTTTTCCTGGGAGCCTGGTATCACGCACTTCCGGCGAGCAAGCCCGCCTTCGTCGTCACGCCTCAGCTAAGCCGCGCGGATTTGCCTACGCGGCACGCCTACACGCTTGAACCGGGACGTCCAACACCCGGCCGCGCTAACCTTCTCCGTCCCCCCATCGCATTGCAGGCCGGTGCGGGAATATTGACCCGCTTCCCATCAGCTACGACTCTCGTCCTCGCCTTAGGGGCCGACTCACCCTGCGCCGATGCACGTGGCGCAGGAAACCTTGGGCTTACGGCGACAGGGCCTTTCACCCTGTTTATCGCTACTCATGTCAGCATTCGCACTTCCGATACCTCCAGCAGGGTTCACACCCCACCTTCACAGGCCTACGGAACGCTCTCCTACCATCCAGGAGTCAGAATTCAGAGGACAGAAGTCAGAAACAGCCCGTCACCCGCGGCTATTTCCAACCCCTGGCGATGCCCTGCAGCATCTTGGCGATGGCCTGGTACTCGTCGCGCCAGCGTTGCCACGTGGACGCATCGATGTAACCAAGGTCGTGACAGAAGCGGCACCAAACCCGCATCTCGTCCGCCGAGCCCACGCTCATCTGCACAAAGCGCTTGAACTCGGCAACCGAGTAGCCTTGCTTGGCATACCCTTCTGCCAGATTGACACAGATGGACTTGCTCGCCCGGCGCATCTGATCGCCCAGCGCGTACTGCTCCGCCTTCGGAAACTCCAGGCTCCGTCGATGCACTTCCAGCGCCAATCGATAGGCGCGCTGAAAGACCTCGAGGTCCTCGAATCCCCGTATGTCCATCTGTCCTCTGTCTTCTGAATTCTGACTCCTGAATCCGCAGCTTCGGTGCACAGTTTGAGCCCCGTTACATCTTCCGCGCAGGACGACTCGACCAGTGAGCTATTACGCTTTCTTTGAATGATGGCTGCTTCTAAGCCAACATCCTGGCTGTCTGTGCCTTCCCACCTCGTTTCCCACTTAACTGTGTCTTGGGGACCTTAGCTGGCGGTCTGGGTTGTTTCCCTCTCGACGACGAACGTTAGCACCCGCCGTCTGTCTCCCGAGCTCGCACTCACCGGTATTCGGAGTTTGCTATGGCGTGGTAGATCGCGATGATCCCCACAACCATTACAGTGCTCTACCCCCGGTGGTGATACTCGAGGCACTACCTCAATAGTTTTCGGAGAGAACCAGCTATTTCCGGATTTGTTTAGCCTTTCACCCCTAGCCACAGCTCATCCCCTACCTTTTCAACGGGAGTGGGTTCGGCCCTCCACGAGGTGTTACCCCCGCTTCAGCCTGGCCATGGCTAGATCATCCGGTTTCGGGTCTACGCCCTGCAACTCAAGCGCCCTGTTCGGACTCGCTTTCGCTGCGCCTACCCTATGCGGTTAAGCTCGCTACAGAACGTAAGTCGCTGACCCATTATACAAAAGGTACGCAGTCACCCCAGCTCAATCGGTCCTCGATCCCTCATCAGGATCTGCTTCATCGCTCGGGTCTTTGGCCGCACTTCGTGCGTCAAAGAACCCGTGAATTGAAGGCCGATTGAGCTGGGGCTCCCACTGTTTGTATGCATGCGGTTTCAGGATCTATTTCACTCCCCTTCCGGGGTTCTTTTCGCCTTTCCCTCACGGTACTGGTTCACTATCGGTCGATCACGAGTATTTAGCCTTGGAGGATGGTCCCCCCATCTTCAGACAGGATTTCACGTGTCCCGCCCTACTTGTCGCCGTCTCAGTTCCACCAACGTCCTTTCGTGTACGGGGCTGTCACCCACTGCGGCCGCCCTTTCCAGAGCGCTCCACTAGAACATCGGCTAAAAACGGCAGGCTGTTCCGATTTCGCTCGCCACTACTCTCGGAATCTCGGTTGATTTCTGTTCCTCCGGCTACTGAGATGTTTCAGTTCACCGGGTTCGCTCCCTCCGCCCTATGTATTCAGGCGGCGGTGACCCTCGCGGGCCGGGTTTCCCCATTCGGATATCTGCGGATCAATGCTCGTTTGCCAGCTCCCCGCAGCTTTTCGCAGGCTGCCACGTCCTTCATCGCCTGTGATCGCCAAGGCATCCACCACATGCACTTAGTCGCTTGACCCCATAACTGTGCGTCCTGCTCTCGCAGGCCACCGCTACAGGCGTGTTTGCGCCGCCCCGCCTCGCGCCTTTTGTGTTCGCGAAACAGGACCAAGATACAACTCAACCCTTTTGCCTCCGCGAAGCTCTCATCAAGCTCCACGGATGCCTTGCCTTCCCAAATTGTTAAAGAGCAACCGATTCGACTGGCCAAAAACGCCAGACGGCAGCAGCGTCCTCGCCGCTGGCGTCTGATCTCTTGGCTTCGCGTTCCGCACCGCACCGCTGCCGCGGCACGCATCAACCTGTGTTACCTGATTCCCGATCCCCGATACCTGAACTGGTGGAGCTGGACGGGATCGAACCGACGACCTCCTGCTTGCAAAGCAGGCGCTCTCCCAATTGAGCTACAGCCCCGCGGGTGGCTGCAGGCGGATCGCCGGTGGCCGATCCCCGTGTCCCGATCCTGGTGGGTCTGGATGGATTCGAACCATCGACCCCCGCCTTATCAAGACGGTGCTCTAACCAACTGAGCTACAGGCCCAACGTGCGGTTTGGTTGCTTTTCACTGCAACCGATAGGCGTGGGTACTGGCAGCGCCGGGAGGAGTGTTCAGGTGGTCAGGGTGTCGGGCAGTTGCCTGTCCTCTGTCCGCTGACTCCTGTCTCCCGATTCCGAGAAAGGAGGTGATCCAGCCGCACCTTCCGATACGGCTACCTTGTTACGACTTCACCCCAGTCATGAATCCTACCGTGGTAAGCGGCCTCCTTGCGGTTAGCCTACCTACTTCTGGTAGAACCCACTCCCATGGTGTGACGGGCGGTGTGTACAAGACCCGGGAACGTATTCACCGCGGCATGCTGATCCGCGATTACTAGCGATTCCGACTTCACGCAGTCGAGTTGCAGACTGCGATCCGGACTACGAACGGCTTTCTGGGATTGGCTCCCCCTCGCGGGTTGGCAACCCTCTGTACCGTCCATTGTATGACGTGTGAAGCCCTACCCATAAGGGCCATGAGGACTTGACGTCATCCCCACCTTCCTCCGGTTTGTCACCGGCAGTCTCCCTAGAGTGCCCTTGCGTAGCAACTAGGGACAAGGGTTGCGCTCGTTGCGGGACTTAACCCAACATCTCACGACACGAGCTGACGACAGCCATGCAGCACCTGTGTTCCGATTCCCTTTCGGGCACCCCCACCTCTCAGCAGGGTTCCGGACATGTCAAGGGTAGGTAAGGTTGTTCGCGTTGCATCGAATTAATCCACATCATCCACCGCTTGTGCGGGTCCCCGTCAATTCCTTTGAGTTTTAACCTTGCGGCCGTACTCCCCAGGCGGTCGACTTCATGCGTTAGCTACGGTACCAAGAGATCTCTCTCCCAACACCTAGTCGACATCGTTTAGGGCGTGGACTACCAGGGTATCTAATCCTGTTTGCTCCCCACGCTTTCGTGCCTGAGCGTCAGTGTCGGCCCAGGGGGCTGCCTTCGCCATCGGTGTTCCTCCGCATCTCTACGCATTTCACTGCTACACGCGGAATTCCACCCCCCTCTGCCGCACTCCAGCTCGCCAGTTTCCAATGCCATTCCCAGGTTGAGCCCGGGGCTTTCACATCAGACTTAACGAACCGCCTGCGCACGCTTTACGCCCAGTAATTCCGATTAACGCTCGCACCCTACGTATTACCGCGGCTGCTGGCACGTAGTTAGCCGGTGCTTATTCCGCCGGTACCGTCAAGAACGCCCCGTATTAGGAGACGCCTTTTCTTCCCGACTAAAAGCGGTTTACAACCCGAAGGCCTTCTTCCCGCACGCGGCATGGCTGGATCAGGGTTGCCCCCATTGTCCAAAATTCCCCACTGCTGCCTCCCGTAGGAGTCTGGGCCGTGTCTCAGTCCCAGTGTGGCTGATCATCCTCTCAGACCAGCTACCGATCGTCGCCTTGGT
>Ga0209391_10001813_pt1 | contig 11150 bp, 13 predicted proteins | sample PPLLak3March2015_FD_187246 | JGI IMG/M metagenome (GOLD analysis project Ga0209391, IMG submission 187246) | Freshwater sediment microbial communities from Prairie Pothole Lake near Jamestown, North Dakota, USA - PPLs Lake P7 Core (1) Depth... | ecosystem: Environmental > Aquatic > Freshwater >... | reverse complement strand
AGAGAACAAGTGAGCATAGAACTTTTAATGCGATGGTCATGCGTTCGAATCGCATGCGACCCACCACTAAACCCTTGATACATAAGGGATTCAACAGATTGCCCGTCGAGTTGAAGCAATGTAACCAGTAGTAAGGCGCAAATTTAGGCGCACTTCTGCTCATTTGCTCAATGAGGTGGCGTAATGAACCAGCAATTCCAATCCAAAGAAGTCCAATACAGGGCTGACAATCAATTAGTCGTTTCCGGCAATCATTGCCGATTAATCGACAACTACACTCACAAAAATCTATTTCAATTTGATGCCAGTTCGGTATCTGATGCTTTTGAAAAAAGTTATCAATTCCTTAGGATTGGGAGGGTTGCATAATGGCTTACATCAGAGCTTTGGCAAACGGCCACTTTCGCGCCGATGTCCGTATGAAGGGCATTATCAAAAACAAAACCTTCCCCTCCCAATCACTCGCTCAAACCTGGGCGAATAAAATCGAGCACAGCATTAAAATCATTCCGAACATGGATCAGTCGCAATTGCTGACGCTGTCTGATGCCGATATTGAAGGCATGGGCGGTGAGGAATTATTCAAGCAGCTGGGCGTTGATCTATTTACTATCCGTAACCAAGTCCGGTTAAAAACCATCAACGCACTAACCAAAAAAGAGTTACTACAACTGTCCCCGCAAGAAATTGAGCTCATGGGCGGTGCTGAGTTGTTTTTACAAGCCGGTAAACGCATACGCTATAAAACCTTTCGTGAAGTCTGCAACGAATATCTTTCCCGATGGAATAAGAAAGACTATTCAGGCCAGATGCAGAGAGTTAATTACTGGTGCCAAGTTTTCGGTGACAGGATTATGACTGACATTGATATTTTTGATCTTCGTGAGCATATCGACAGCATGACGGATGAAGGTGTACGCGCCACGACCATCAACCGTAAGAAAGCGGTGTTATCCAGCGTTTATAAATTCGCCCTGAGCCGTGGCTATGTTGATGCTAACATCGTTCGTAATGTTGTCATTGATGATGATACCAAGCGCCGGGATCGCGTGTTAAGCAATGACGAGCGCGAAAGATTGATTAAAGCTTGCCAGGAATCACACTGGGATAAGCTTTATCTGATAGTGCTGATGGCGATGACTACCGGAGCGCGTAAAGGTGAACTGATGAACTTGCGCTGGTGCGATGTGAGTTTTAAAGATAACACCGGCTATTTAGGTGACAGTAAAAACGGTACCAGCCGGGAACTGCATTTTGCACCGGTCGTGATGACTGAGTTAAAACGCTTTCAAGAAGTCGGCATCGGCTTGATATTTCCTTCTGATGAAAAACCCAGTCAGCCGATGGACTTTCGCAAAGCCTGGAGCAAAGCCCTGAGAACGGCGAACATATCTGAAAAAGATATACTTAATACGGATGGCAGCGTCAAGCTGGAAAAATTCACATTCCATTGTCTTCGACATGGCTTCTGTTCAGCACTGTCCGATTCTGGCAAGGAGATTAATCAAATTGCCAAGCTGGCAGGCCATAAAAGCATACAAACCACCATGCGTTACATCCACCAAGGTCGTGACCAAAAACGCCATATTGTAGATGAATTAGCGCGAGCTTTTAACTTATAATCAGTTTTAGCCAGTCTAGGGTAGCTCCCAAACGAAAGCGTCATTAACTTTCTGACTGGCTAACCTTTCTTAATGACCCAAACCAAATTGAGGTAATGATGTTGAGATTACTATCTCCAGCAGATGCGAGTCTTGTTATTTATTGCGCGACAATACAAAAAGATTGGCAATTAGCTTTCGATCCAATGAACAAGCAGAAGATTTACAACGATGAAAAAGAGCGTAACCAACTTTTGATGAATCAAGCATTTATACAAAATGCGATCCAATCCGGTGAACTGCCAGCTATGCAAAAGCCTAAAGGGAAATCGGCAGATAAAAAGCTCTTTGAGAAACTTGAAATTCCAAGCGAAATGCATGATGCCATGCAGCAATATGATTATTGGATAACGCTAGAGGATTTATTTGTACTTATGGAAAGACCTTCGGTTATATTAAAAGATTACGCACACGGGCGTGATGCTTTAGCTCGCTTACTATGTGCCTTGATTGATAAGGATAAGTTAAACGAGAAAGATATTAATGAGTATTTGGCTCATAAAATCGAAACCGCAGAAGAAACAACCCAAAATGCGAAGCTAAAACTTGGTGATAACACCCTCAAAGGATGTTGTAGGGAAATTTTGGACACCCTATCAGCAATAAAAAACAACAATTCAGATAAATAATTGAAACTTTTTTAACTAAAACGGAAGTATTTTTTAAATTTTCTTTTGTTTTTTGGATTTTTGTTTGTTTTTTGCGTTTTCGCTTGTTAGTTCATATAAATTTAATTTCATAAAATATTTATATACTTCTAACAACCCGCAAGGAGGGTAAAGCAATGCAAACACAAGCAACAACATCACTGGACGACATCGTTCCCTATCAATCTATCCCTGAACGTTTCCCGCACCTATACAGCGCTAAAAGCTGGGCATGGGCGGTCAAGCAACGTCACCACAATGGACTTGCTAGAGCCTTTCGTAAGGTCGGCAAGAATCTTTTTGTAAATACCCAAGCGCTGGCTGAGTGCATCGACGCACAGCTTTCTGATTGAATCGCATAACAAATGCGGTGCAAAGCCTTACAAGATAAGGCTTGCAATCAATTAGCATAAATTAGGCGCAATTTTCCCCTGTTTTTAATCAAAAGACTTCAATTCGACGGGCAAAATCGAACGGGAAAAAGCGCCAAAGAAACGAGGCGTATATGAAAAGATTTTTGAAAGAAATAACCGCTCCTGTCAGAACGGCAATTTCAATAGCAACTATCGTCGTGATGACGAAAGGACTTTATATGAACAAGGATAAAAAAACCGCCTGGTACAGCAATACCAAGGCAGCTAATTTTCAGAAACTACAATTTTATTTTACCACAAATACTTCCAGCATGAAGGCTGAATTTATCCGGCTGGCGGTTTGGCTATCAATGGCGTTGGAGATATTCCAATGACTGAAAAACATGTGTCAATAAGCGAAATCGAGAATGCCTTCTTTAATCATGCCGCTGACGCTGGCGTAATGTTCACTCAAAGACCATTGATAGCCGATAAGGCGTTACACCGTGAGCATGTAAACGGCGACAAGCGCGGAACCAAAAACGGTGCTTATATCCTCCATGCCGATGGAAACCCTTCCGGCTGGTTCATGCACTACCCCAGTGGAATAAAAGGCAACTGGACGCTATCAGGCAAACGTGAACCGATGACCAAGGCGATGCGGGCAGAGATCGTCCGGGAGCGCCAACGCCGTATAGTCGAGCAGAAAGCTCACCATGACAGGGCAACGAATAAGGCGCGGTTTATCTGGACAAAGGCCACACCAATAATCGAACAATCCCAACACCCCTACTTAAGTAAAAAGCACGTCCAGCCTCATGGAGTCCGTCTTTATAGAGATGCCCTTGTTATCCCTATCTATGACAAAAATAAGGAGTTGGTAAACCTGCAATTTATCAATGCTGATGGAACAAAGCGTTTTTTATCTGGCGGAAAAAAGAAAGGCTGCTTTTCAGTGATCGGCAAAACTGAAGTAGACGGACCAATATTGATTCCCGAAGGATGGGGGACCGGCGTGAGTCTGCACGAAGCTACAGGGCAATTCACCGTTGTTGCTTTGGACGCTGGAAACCTTGAACCCGTGGCCTGTGTTTTCAGGCAGCTCTATCCAAAGCGCGACATCATTATTTGCGGTGATAACGATGAATCTGGAGTAGGACAGAAAGCAGCAAGGGCAGCCGCGTTAGCCGTGTGCGGCAGGTACATCATTCCTGAGACCGTTGGGCATGATTGGAATGATTCTCTGACTATGGAGGTGATTCGTGGTTGAGTTTACTGACAACGCAATCAATCACGGAAGCACACTTCCGTTTGATTTATCAAAAGCAATTGACCCGCTAAATGATGGCGGTGATAAAGAAATTATCGTGACTAATAAAACGGGGTCACCTCAGTCACTATCATCACCCACAGGGGTTACAGGGGTCACCGGCTTCGTCATAGGTGATGAAAAATTACTCTTTGTTGATGATGAATTGCAAACTCCGGGTATTCATTACCCTAACATGGATCATCCTGAAAAAGAATCAAAACTTGCTGAGCATATCGCTGATGTTTTGCGTGATTCGCTTTGTTATGACGAAATTGGCGGCGATTGGTACACTCAGAAAAAAGGCTTGTGGCACGTCATATCCGAGAAAAAGGCGCTCAAGATCATTATGCGTGCGCTTGATATACAAATGCCTGAAGGCTACGCCATTAACAAGCTGAATAACATCAAGACGTTTTTAACAATCTATTTATTGTTGGACGAGTGGGAAAGCAAACGAAATCTATTGCCTATGACAAACGGCGTACTTAACACTGAGACCATGCAACTTAGTGTGCATAGCCACCAGCATCGTTTCAACTGGCAATTACCATACAGCTTTAATCCTGATGCAAAAATTGATGTGATAAAACGTTGGTTATGGGATGCAAGCGGACAAGATATGGAATCGGTCAAGATCATTCGTGCTTTTTTTAAAATGGCGATTGTAGGTGGCGAAATGCAAAAGTTCCTTGAGCTGATAGGCGTTGGCGGTACCGGCAAATCAACGCTCATACGCCTTATGGTCGCGTTTATCGGCGATAAAAATCACGCAGCTACTGACTTAAAGAATCTTGAAACCAATCGATTTGAGGCGGCGGCGCTGTATGGCAAACGATTAACAATAATTAGCGACTCGTCACGTTATGGCGGTGAAGTTTCGGTTCTGAAGGCACTTACAGGCGGCGACCCCGTGAGGCTGGAAAAGAAAAATCAGCAACAATCGGGCAGTTTCATTTATCAGGGTGTGGTTGTCATTGCCTCGAATGAAGCAATTCAGACAGCAGATTATACCAGCGGTTTGATTAGGCGGCGTATGCCGGTTACCTTCAATCGCAAGGTTACCGACGTGGATAAGGCTAAATGGTCGAATTTAGGCGGCATAGAATCAGCAATGCACAAGGAATTACCAGCCCTGTTAAATTGGGTGTTGGCAATGACTGATGATGAAGTCAAGGCGGTTGTTGGTAGCATTAACGGTGCGATGACTCAGTCGCAACGTGAGCATTTAATAGATACCAATAAAATAGCGGCATGGCTGGATGACAATATTATCGTCAAACCCGATGCTATAACTTACGTTGGTGCCAGTATGAAGCAGAAACGGGATGAGAATGAAGTCAGTATTGCGTGCCGTGAAAAGCTCTATGCTAATTATGAGCGATGGTGTGAGGACGGGGCAGTACATCCAGTTGCGCTTCAGCGATTCACAGCCAACCTTACCGACGTATGCGACCAACTGCAAATTGATGTTACCGCCAAAAATAAAGATAAATACGGCAAACCGATTCAAGGAATTGCTATCAGACGCGACTATCACACCAGTTACGCAACGCCTGTTACCCGTAAGCTATTGGGTGATGAAGAAATGCTTAGTGGTGATGAAGCGGTGACCCGGCAAAGCTTTGATAGTTCTCATGGTGACCTAGATGATGATAATTTCTCAGCTGTAACAAATTGCAGTAAAAAAATAGAGCTGCAAAACCATGTGGAGTATTTTTAATGAGTATCCTTAACGAGCTTCGCAAAGCTGGTTTGCAACTCTCTTTAGAAGGCGAACAGATCAAAATTGAAAACGCTGAACACCTCACAGACCAGTTAAGAAACCTAATTCGTAACCACAAATGTGAAATTGTCAGTGAGCTTTCAAAACCCAGTAATGCTATAAAACTTACCCCATTAACCATAGTTGATAATTACCCCAAGACTGTTATTTGCTATACGCCTTTAGGGGATCCCCTTAAAGCTGAAGCAACTGATGCAATACACGAAGCCTATCTACTTAAAATGAACCCTAAGCCAACAAAGGAAATAAGCCAATGAGCAACAAACAAATTAATACAGTCACCGCTATGACCGACCGCGTAGCCGATCTTAGAAAACGAGCAGCGCAGTCCAGTGAATTACAGCAGTTGGACGATGAAGAAATATTTATTGGTTTGCTGGTCGAGGGTCAAAGTGCGGCAAACTTGCATGGTGAAAATTACCAAATATTTACCAGTGATGAATCGGGAAATCCTACAATAGTTTCCCCCGCAGGGTGGTTAAAAAAAAATCTAAAGGCGCAAGGCGCTGAAGTTGGTGATCTGATAGCTATTATCTGTCTTGGTAAGAAACAATCACCAATAGCGGGAAATCACAACGTTTACAGCTTGATAGTTGATAGAGATAGGAAGGGGAAGCAAGGACGTATTATTTATTCTTCGTATGTGCGCCCTTCTAATCACTGATAAAAGCAGGAATTAAACAGATATGACAACACCAAAATTTAAGCCCGGACAATCCGGCAACCCTAACGGCAGGCCGAGGAATAAAACACCTGCCACCTTGCTCAGAAAATCCATTGTTGATGATATGCCTGAGATCATCAAAACCTTGGTAGATTTAGCCAAGGGCGGCGATGTACAGGCGGCAAAGGTGCTTTTGGATCGTATATGCCCTACATTGAAGCCACAAGCTATGCCTATATTTTTGCCAGTTAATGGTTCACTTGCCGAGCAGGGCGGCGAAATCATCAAGGCAACGATGTCCGGGCAGATTCCACCCGATATTGGCAGCCAGTTAATTACCGCACTGGCTAATCAAGCCAAGATTGTTGAGATAGACGAACTAACCAGACGCATTGAGGTACTGGAAAATGGCATTACAAAATAGAGTGAGCCGACTCGAAGAAATTCATGCCGCACAGGCTAAACAGCAAGTGACGCACCAAAGCTGCGAAGATGCTCGGCAATGGCTGAATGAAGCGATTCAACGTATTAAGGAAAGAAGGCGATTAATCGATGAAGGCATTATCGAAAATACCTATATGCCACAACCTATAACGCCACTTCTGCCCGATGCTAGTCCAACGAGGATATGGTTGGACGCTATATTGAATGAAATGGAGATACGGCATGAGCATTGAAAATAGAGTGAGCAAATTGGAATCAGTGTTGTATCGTGATTCCACAGGGATCGGCGAATGGACTGGGATAATCCCCAGGGAGCCCGGTGAAACCATCGTTGCGTATGAAAATCGCTGTAATAATGCCATGAAGGAAGCAATCAGTAATTGTCGAACCTTTTTCGACTTAGTGAAGGAAAGGCGAGTGATTAATAAGTAGTTTATTGAAATTGAACGCAATACCAGAAAAAAACGACTTTGCTTTGATAGCTGTTGCTGATCGCAAAAACAAAGAGAGAAGCAATGTCAACGGTGTTTCCCTGATGACTGTATATATAAAGCCGAAAAGGGCGATTTATCTTGTGCTCTTAGACGAAAGATATAGAAATTAATCGACTAATTAAACGGCGTTATATTATGGAATGATCGCTTGTTCTGGCATTAGCCGAAAAGATTAAAAAACTTGCTATATTGCAACAGGGACATTTACGCGATGTACTGGCTAAATACCAAGTCATGCTGGATAGCGAGCTGTACAAAGCCATAAAAGTCCTCAGAGTAACCCAAGTTTGGCGGCTGGATGCGTTAAATGGCTTTGTTTTGGAAAATACAGCAGGTAAATAAACTAGCCACCCTCTATAATTCAGAACAAAATCGAAAACGACTAACCGGGACAGTTAAGAAAATAAATGGCTATTAAAAAAAGCGAACTTTACAGCTCTCTATGGAGCAGTTGCGACCAACTGCGAGGCAGCATGGATGCCTCACAATATAAAGACTACATACTGGTGCTGTTATTTGTTAAATATGTGTCTGACAAATATTCAGGGGTTGAAGATGCCCCCATTGAAGTACCTGAAGGGGGTAGCTTTAAAGATATGGTGGCCTTAAAAGGGCATAAAAACATTGGTGAAGAAATTGACAAAATTATTGCCAAACTCGCTGGAGCCAATAATCTTAATGGTGTAATTACGGTTGCCTGTTTTAATGATGAAAACAAGCTGGGTAAAGGCAAGGAAATGCAGGACAGATTGTCCAATCTGGTGGCTATTTTCGAAAACGAAAGCCTTAACTTCAGTAAAAACCGCGCCGATGGCGATGACATACTCGGTGATGCTTACGAATATTTAATGCGCCACTTTGCCAGTGTATCAGGCAAAGACAAAGGGCAATTTTATACCCCGGCCGAAGTTTCGCGCGTGGTTGCTAAAATAGTTGGCGTAACGCATGACACCAAGCCGGAAAAATCAGTTTATGATCCGACTTGCGGTAGTGGCTCGTTACTGTTGAAAGTGGCGGATGAGGCTGACCATGGCTTATCCATTTACGGACAAGAAAAAGACAATGCCACCACCGGCTTATGCAAAATGAACATGATTTTGCATAGTAATGAGGATGCGGAAATAGCGCCCAATGGCGACACCCTTACCAGTCCTTACTTTAAAGACGCGCAAGGCAACCTGAAAACCTTTGATTTTGCCGTTGCCAATCCGCCTTTTTCGACTAAATCGTGGAGCCATGGCATTAATCCGGCGGACGATGAATATAATCGATTCAGTTACGGAATTCCACCCGAAAAAAATGGTGATTTTGCGTTTTTACTGCATATCGTCCGCTCACTCAAAAGCAACGGCAAAGGTGCCATTATTTTACCGCACGGGGTTTTATTCAGAGGCAATGCGGAAGCACGAATCCGTGAAAATCTCATCAACAAAGGCTACATAAAGGGCATTATTGGCTTACCCGCCAACTTGTTTTATGGCACCGGAATCCCTGCTTGTATTATTGTTATCGACAAAGAAAATGCGGTCGCTCGCAAAGGTATTTTTATGATCGATGCCAGCAAAGATTTTATCAAAGACGGTGATAAAAACCGCCTGCGCGAGCAAGAAATCCATAAAATTGTCGATGTATTTAACAAACAAATCGAAACACCCCGTTATGCACGCATGGTGTCCCTGGATGAAATCGCAGACAACGGCTACAACCTCAACATACCTCGTTACATCGACAGCCAGGAGCCGGAAGACCAGCAAGATATAGAAGCACACCTGTTAGGCGGCATACCCGATAAAGATATCGACGCCCTTAACGATTATTGGGCGGTTTGCCCAACATTACGTACTGATTTATTTATCGCCAGCAACCGTCCAGGTTACAGTCAGCTCAATGTTGCTGAAGATGCAATAAAAGCCACTATTTATCAGCATCCGGAATTTAACGCTTACAGCCAACAAATACAGCTTACCTTCAGCGAGTGGCAAACACAGCAAGCGTTTTGTTTAAAGGCGCTTCAAGCACAATGCAAACCGAAAACCATTATTTACCGGTTATCAGAAGGCCTGCTCACCGAGTTTGCTAACACACCGCTGATTGATAAATATGACGTTTACCAGACGTTAATGAATTACTGGCTGGACACTATGAAAGATGACATTTACCTGATCAGCGAAGACGGCTGGAAAGCTGAATTAACCCATGTATTAAATAAAAACGGCAAAATCAGCGAAATAATCTGTGAGTTGATTCCCAAGCTATTAATGATTAATCGTTATTTTAAAAATGAACAAGCCGCCATTGATGCCCAGGAAATTAGCAAAGCAGCAATAGTTCGGCAAATGGAAGAATTACAAGAAGAACACGGCGGCGAAGACGGTTTATTCGCTGAAGCACTCATTGACAGCGGTAAATTAAGCAAAATCAGCATTATCGAACGTCTTAAACATCCAAAAACCGCGTTAGCTGTTGAGGAAATAGGACAATTAACCTCCTATCTAACACTTATTGAGCAGGAAGCCAAAACCAATAAACAGATAAGAGAAGCTACGGCAGCACTCGATAATCTTATTTTGGCCAAGTACCCCACCTTATCTGAAATTGAAATTAAAACCTTGGTCGTCGATGATAAATGGATGAAAACGATTGCTGAAGCCGTTCATGCAGAAATGGAAAGGTTATCGCAACGTCTTGCCCAGCGCATCAAACAATTGGCCGAACGCTATTCCACGCCTTTACCTGCTTATATCAATGAAGAGGAAACTATCACAGCCCGCGTAGACAAATACTTGAAGAAAACGCAACAATTGCTTACTGGCAAAAAACTTATGCCGGGGTTTGATGGAGAGTGGGAGACTCGGTATCTTGGCGATGTCATAACTCATTGTTCCAGTGGCGCAACTCCGTATCGTGGCCGGCCAGAGTTTTATAAGGGTGACATTAAGTGGATCACGAGCGGAGAGCTCAATTACTACGTCATAACAGACACAGTTGAAAAGATTTCACAAGAAGCAGTTGTGAAGACAAACCTTAAAACTCATCCTGTTGGTACATTCTTGATGGCTATTACAGGCTTGGAAGCAGCAGGGACTAGAGGATCATGTGGTATTGTTGGTAGCCCGGCCACGACCAATCAGTCGTGTATGGCTATTTATCCAACTTCTGAGTTGTTGACAGAATATTTGTATCACTATTATGTATATCGCGGAGACGAATTAGCTCTGAAGTATTGTCAGGGAACTAAGCAACAAAGTTATACTGCAAAGCTGATAAAAATTTTGCCAATCGATATGCCACCAACTGTTGAAGAACAAACAGTTATCGCCACTGTTCTCTCCGACATGGATGCGGAAATAGCTGCCCTGGAAGCCCGCCTCGACAAAACTCGCGCCATTAAAAAAGGCATGATGCAGGTATTACTCACAGGCAAAGTTCGCCTGAATCCCAATATCGTCATGTAACAAAATTAGAAGGGAAATCATGTTAGAAAAAACAATTAACATCTCATTTTCAATAAAAGAAAATTTATTACTGTCATTACGAGAAAGCCAGGAAGAATTTACTCAAGACCTGCGCTTTTTATCCGCGTTAATGCTGTATAGAAAAAATCGCTTGTCATTAGGCAAAGCGGCAGAGCTGGCGGGTTATAGCAAGCTTGATTTTATTGAAAAGTTAAAAATGGAAAAAGAACCTGTTTTTGATTACAACGCTGATGAAATGAATGAAATTTTTGCCGACGTCAGTAAATTGCCATGAAAGTGGTTGTTAATACCACCCCGATTATTTCATTAGCCGCTA
>Ga0209391_10001812_pt1 | contig 11153 bp, 7 predicted proteins | sample PPLLak3March2015_FD_187246 | JGI IMG/M metagenome (GOLD analysis project Ga0209391, IMG submission 187246) | Freshwater sediment microbial communities from Prairie Pothole Lake near Jamestown, North Dakota, USA - PPLs Lake P7 Core (1) Depth... | ecosystem: Environmental > Aquatic > Freshwater >... | reverse complement strand
GGGCCTCGAAGAGTCGGTACAGAGGCGTGACGCGCGGAGAACGCGCGCGATATCGCGCCGGACTGACAGCCGCCACAGCAACACTCGATGTCTGCTGCAGCGCGGACGGGTGCTCTCGGCACGCTCTTACACCACAACCGTGGACCCCACTGTCGCGTGGCACCGTTGGTTTCTGGGCGTTGTGCTCAAACCGCCGCCGTTCCCCCTTCAGCATCGGGACTTCGTGTGAACTGTCGCAGTAGTGTCAACCTGCCCAATGCTGCGAAAATCCATGCAATGCGGGGGCTGACGAAAACTCACGCTGGGCGGGTCTGCGTGGGGCCACTCAGCCGGTGGGCCGAGCGCTATTTCCCCGACGCGATTCTCAGCGAATCCGCCAGACGCCACGAGTGATAGAGGGCAAGGTCGGTCCAGCCGAGGGTGTCGAGAGCGGCGCGGGCCGTCGCCGCGGGAACGTGTTGCAGGGCGACCTCTTCCAGCATCTGCTCGCGGCCGGTCTGGCGTTCGGCACTGAGCTGTTTCGAGGCATTTTCGAGGGCCTTGAAGATTGCTGGAGCGGGCGACGCCCCCGGGTCTTTGCTGGCGTCGAGCCACCCGGAAAGTGCCTGGGCACCCACTTCGATCCCCGCCGGCGGCTGCCAGCCGGTGAAGGTGGGCGGGATGCCGGTCAGGTCGCCATGAAGCTCCGTGAGATGATCCAGCGCGTGACTCAAGCGGACGAGCCGGGGTCCTATCGTCGTGAGATCGGTGGTTTCAAGTGACAGCGATTCGAGAAAGTGCTCGATGCGCTGGACGCCTTCGGCCGGCGGGTCGTACTTGACGGGGGCACCAGCGAGCCGGTGGCGGACGGCACCGACCGCGCCATGAGCGACCTCCAGAACCGCCCGCCAGGCGGCCTCGAGCGCGATATCCCCTCCAGCCTTGGCCAGGACGGGTTCGAGACGGCTGACCGCCGATTCGCTGCCTCGCCCGGAGATCCGGACGATGAATCGCGCGTAATGATCGATCCACGGGTAGAAGGTCAAAACGCCTGCCACCTTGAAGATGCTGCTGAACGCCGCCAGCGCCAGCACTCCGTCCGGGTCATTGAGGCGCGCGCCGACCCAGGCTGCGGCGGCCGCGAGCGGTCCAAGAAACAGCATCCCCAGCACGCCGACGATCGAGCTGAAGAGAATGTGTCCCAGCGCGGCGCGCCGCGCCGCGAGGCTGCCGCCGATCATCACCAGGGCGGTCGTCCCGGATGTTCCGATGCTCTGTCCAACAATCAGCGCGCAGCTCTGCTCGAACGTCAGAGAACCGGCGTTCAGGGCAACCAGGGTCGTCGCGGCAGCGGCGCTTGAACTCTGCATGACGATCGTCATGACGATCCCGATCCCGGCGAGGATCCACTGCGAGCCGGGCCCCGTGAAAGCCTCGAAGTTCCACGTGACCCCTTCCATCCCCGTTTGCATGTAATCGATCCCGGTGAAAAGCAGTCCGAAGCCGGCGAGGATCGCTCCGACGGATCGCGTCTTGCCGGTTGCCACCAGCCACAAGAGGGCCCCAACACCGAGGATCGGCAGGGCCGCCTCGGCAATCCTGATACGAAAGCCGAAGACCGCCACCAGCCAGGGCGTCACGGTCGTTCCGAGAGTCGCGCCCATGATGACCCCGATCGCCTGCGAGAAGGTGACCAGGCCCGCGCTGACAAAGCCAATCACGGTGAGGATCGCCGCGGTGGAAGACTGGATCAGAGCTGTGAACACCGAACCGGAGGCAACCGCGCTGAATGGCCCGGAGACGAGCCGTTGGAGTGTCCGGCGCAGCGAATCGCCCGAAAGCCCCTTCAGACCTTCAGTGAGGTGATGGATTCCGAGCAGAAACATGCCCAGTCCACCCAGGAGGGTTACGGCGGCTGTGGCGCTCATTCTCTCATTTCCCCGCCTCCACCGCGGTTACCGCCCTCCGCAAGGAGCTCGAGGAACGGATGATCAGCTTCTCCACCTCGACGACCAGGAAGAACAGGAAGCCGGCCAGAAGGAGCCAGGGCCAAACGCGAAACGGGATCGCCTCGTTGTGAAACAAGACCTGGAGCGGCGGCGCATAGGTGAACAGGAGCTGCAGGACGACCACCGCGCCGATGCCGAGAGGCAGGTACTTGTTGCCGAGGTGCGCCTTGAACGACAGCGAGCTGTCCAGCAGGTAGCGACTGTTCAAAAGGTAAAACACCTGACCGATCGTGATCATGTTGACCGCCACAGTCCGGGCGAGAGCATCGGACCCCCCCTGTGCCTTCATCCAGGAAAACGCCCACAACGTGGCCGCCAGGAGCGCCAGGCCGACGAAGATAACCCGCCAGACTCCAAAGCCGGTGAGGATCGGTCGGTCCACGGCGCGCGGCGGCCGCAACATCACGTCCAACTCGTGCGGCTCGAAGGAGATCACCAGACCAAGGGCGACGGAGGTCACCATGTTGACCCAGAGGACCTGGGGCGCAGTGATCGGCAGGGTGATGCCGACCACGATCGCCACGGCAATCACCAGCGCCTGGGCAACGTTGGTCGGCAACAGGAACAGAATCGCCTTCTCGATGTTGTTGTAGACGGTGCGCCCCTCCTTCACCGCCGCTCCGATCGAGGCGAAGTTGTCGTCGGCGAGGATCATCCCGGCCGCCTCCTTGGTGACCTCGGTACCTTTGATCCCCATGGCCACGCCGATATCGGCCTTCTTCAAGGAGGGCGCGTCGTTCACGCCGTCGCCGGTCATGGCCACGATCTGCCGGTTCGCCTGAATCGCCTTCACGAGACGCAGCTTGTGCTCGGGACTCGCGCGCGCGAACACGTCAACGTCGCGCACCGCTTCCTGCAGCGCGGCCTCGTCCATCTCCTCGATCTCCGCGCCGGTGACCGCCGTCTTGCCGTTGCCGATACCGAGCATCCCGGCGATCGCGGCGGCGGTGATTTTGTGATCACCGGTGATCATCGTCACGCGAATGCCGCCCCCGTGGCATTCCTTCACCGCCTCGATCGCCTCTTTGCGCGGCGGGTCCAGGAGCCCGATCAGCCCCAGCAGAACCAGGTTCTTCGGCAGGTCGGCCGGGCCGAGGCTGCCCGCCTGGACGCCCGGGCCATCGAGCCACGCCAGCGCGAGCACGCGCTCACCTTGACCGGCGAGCTTGTCCGATGCCTTCATGAATCGTTCGACCTCGAGCGGCGCCGGCGGTCCGCCCGCGGTCTGCTGCCGGTCGCACTGAGCGAGCACCACTTCCGGCGCGCCTTTCACGAGCAGGATCTCCTTGCCATCGCCCCCTTTGTGAAGGGTGGCCATGAACTTGTGTTCCGACTCGAACGGGATCGCGTCAATGCGTGGATACGCGGCCAGTTCGGCTTGCCGGTCGAGTCCGAGTTTCGTCGCGAACGGATAGAGGGCTCCCTCCGTTGGATCGCCCTCGACCTTCCATGCCCCTTCCTGCTGGAACAGCTCCGCGTCGTTGCAGAGCATGGACACGCGCCCCATCAGTTCGAGGACGGGATCTTCGTCCGCTGATTGGCCGTCTTTCGTGACCTCGCCCTCGGGGGCGTACCCGTTTCCGGTGACCTGATACTCCGCTTCGGCGGTGGCGGCCGAGACCACCATCATTTCCATCAAGGTCAAGGTGCCAGTCTTGTCGGAGCAGATGCGCGAGACCGAGCCGAGGGTTTCGACGGCCGGGAGGCGCCGGATGATGGCGTGGCGCTGCGCCATCCGCTGCACGCCGATCGCCAGGGTGATCGTGATGAGCGCCGGCAACCCCTCCGGAATCAACGACACGGTGATGCCGGTGACGGCCTGGAAGAGTTCCACGAACGGAATGCTCTTCACCCACTTGCCATAGGCGAAGACCAGAACGCCCACGACGCCGACCGCGGCGGTGATGACATAGCCGAACTTCTTGATCTGACGCAGGAGCGGGGTTTCCAGCAAGCTGACGCTGGCGAGCAACTGGTTGATGCGCCCAAGCTCCGTCCCGCTGCCAGTCCCGACAACCACCCCCGTCGCGCGTCCGGATACCACCAGGGTTCCGGAGAACGCCATGCTGTCGCGGTCGCCGACCGTGGCGTTGGCCGAAACGGGGGCGATGGTTTTCTCCGCCGGGACCGACTCACCGGTGAGCGCCGCCTCTTCCGTGCGTAAGTTCTTCACATCGGCGAGCCGGAGGTCCGCGGGAATCTTGTCGCCCGACTCGAGGAGCACAATGTCTCCCGGGACGAGCTGGTCCGCGGGAATCAGGCGCGTCTGGCCGCCGCGCAAGGTTCTCGCCTCGGCGGAGAGCATGTTGCGAATCGAATCCAGTGCCTTTTCCGCCCTCCCTTCCTGGACGAACCCGAGCAGCGCATTCAAGAGGACCACGCCGAGGATGATCCCCGCGTCCACCCAAAGATCCATCATGAGCTTGGTGAAGCCGGCTGCAAGCAGAACGTAAACGAGGATGTTGTTCAACTGGGTCAGGAATCGCAGGAACGAGCCTCGCTTCTTGCCCTCCGGCAAACGGTTCGGGCCGTACTGATCCAGGCGGGTTGAGGCCTCACCGGCATCGAGGCCTTGGCCGATACTGGTAACGAGCCGTGTCAGCACCTCATCGACCGGCAAGGCGTGCCAGGCCACGGCGCCCGGCGCTGGCTTCGGGCTTGCTTCTGCGTCCATCATGGGAGCCTTCCTCGGAATCGGGCGTCGCCCGCGGCAGTCACCTTGAGCTTGATTTCAATCCGCGAATCCTGGCACAGAAGTGTATCCGAGGTCCATCCCGAGACATACCAATTGACCAGACCGACCAGGGTCTTTTTCCCCCAGAGTGTCCGGTAGAGGTCCATCAGCGGGATCGTCTGCACCGGGCCCGGTGTGCCGGGATAGATCTCGATCGAGGACCTGTCGGGCGGGGAGGCGTGCGTCCGGCTTACTCTCGCCCTGAGAATGGTCGAGGAACCGCGCGGGGGTGCGCCCACCGCACCGACTGAAGGAGGGCGCCGGCCCCGCAGTCGCCTCGAACGGTCTCGGGACCGTTCGAAATTCACAGGTTTTTCACGCCTTCTTGATGACCCGGTCGGGGCGGCGCCCTACTGTGATCGACATGCGTGACCGGCAAGGTGGGTCGATTTCGCCTGCATTCGAGCAGCGCAACGTCCCCGCGGGGGCCTCGTCACAATAAGGAGCAAAGATGAGCAACCAAAGCGCGTCACGAGTTCACATGTGCGTAGTGGGTCTGATGGCGGGGTTCAGCCTTGCCGCCGCGGCGACCGTCGCCACTGCCCAGGAGCACTTCGATCCGAAGGGCAAACCTCCGTCGAAGGCCACGATCGAGGTCCTCGACGAGGCACGGAAGAGTCTGCCGTTCGCGGACACCCGCGATTTCGACGAGAACCGGAAGGGTTTCATCGCGCCCATGACGCAGCGGCAGATCCCGGCGGCTGCGGGCCACACCGCCTGGGACATGGATCAGTTCAACTTCATCGATGAACAAGACCACTTCGACAGCGTTCATCCGTCGCTGCTCCGCATCGCGAAGCTGAACCAGAATTACGGCCTGTACGAGGTCGTGCCGGGAATCTACCAGGTTCGCGGCGTCGACCTGGCGCAGATCACCTTCATCCGCGGCAAGACCGGTTGGATCGCCTACGACGTGCTTGTCAGCGCGGAGACCGCGCGGGCCTCCTGGGAACTGTTTCAGAAGCACATCGGCAAGGGCCTGCCGATCACGGCGGTCATCTACTCCCACACTCACGGCGACCACTGGGGCGGCGTGCGCGGCCTGATCACCGACGAGGACGTGGCTTCGGGTCGGATCCAAGTGATAGCCCCCGACGGGTTCATGGGCCACCTGGTGTCCGAAAACGTGTTCGCAGGCAACGCGATGAACCGGCGCTATTGGTACCAGTACGGCATGCTGCTGCCGCGCAGCCCGCATGGCTACGTGTCCCAGGGCCTGGGTCAGGCGGTTTCGTTAGGATCAGTTGGCCTGATCGCACCCACACGGCTGATCAGGGAGCCGATCGAGGAACTGATGGTCGACGGGGTCCGGATGATCTTTCAAAACACGCCGGATACCGAGGCGCCGGTGGAGATGAACACCTATCTCCCGGACCTGAAGGTGCTGTGGATGGCCGAGAACGTCCAACATGGCATGCACAACATCTACACCCTGCGCGGCGCGCCGGTGCGCGATGCGCTGAGATGGTCGAAATACATCAACGAAGCCCTGTACCTGTTCGGCCATGAGGCCGAGGTGATGTTCGCCTCGCACCACTGGCCGCGCTGGGGCAATCAGCGCATTCAGGAAGTGCTGCGCGCCACGCGTGATGCCTACGCCCACCTCAACAACCAGGTCCTCCACCACGCCAACCAGGGCGTGACCATCAACCAGATCCACAATGTCTACGAGGTGCCGCATACCCTGCAGCAGACCTGGTACACCCGCGATTACCACGGCTCCCATCAGAACAACTCGCGCGGGGTGATCCAGCGCTTCCTGGGCTACTGGGACGGGAACCCCGCCAACCTGATTCCGCTGTCGCCGGAAGACTCGGGGCCGCTCTACGTGGAGATGATGGGCGGAGCGGCCAAGATCATGGCCCGGGGAAAGGACCTGATTGATGAGGGCAAGTATCTCCACGCCAGCGAAATCCTGAACCGGCTCGTCCAGGCCGAGCCGGCCAATCAGGCGGCCAAAGACCTGCTCGCCGATGCATTTGAGCAGATCGGTTACCAGAAGGAAAACCCGGGCCTGCGCAACAGCTTCCTCGTGGGGGCCTATGAGTTGCGCAATGGCATTCCCACCGCGCCCCTGCCGTCCAGCAGCACCCCTGATGTCATCCGCACCATGACCACCGGCCAGTTTCTCGACTTCCTCGCGATCCGCATGGACGGTCGCCAGACCCGTGGGATGCGGTTCGCGATCAACCTGATCACGCCCGACAACGGCGAGAAGTATGCGATCGAGCTAAGCAACGAAACGCTGACCAATATCGAGGGTCACGAGGTCCCGAACCCGGACCTCACCCTGACCATCAACCGATCGGATCTGGAGCAGGTGATGATGGGCGCGAAGACGCTGATGGCGATGGTTCAGGACGGGACCGCGAAGATAGAGGGTGATCCGACGATCATGGCCAGACTCGGAGCGACCATGGTCACTTTCGATTCGCGTTTCCCGATCATGCCCGGCACCCGCCTGCGTGGACCGGAAAATCCGGAGCCCAATCCATACGAAGTGCAGTTCGGAGCACAGATTGCGGAGTAATAGCGACCTTGTCCGGCCGGCCCGACGCGAGTCGGGCCGGGACCGGAGCGACTCGTCCACCGGCGAGTTCCGAACAGACCCCGGGAAGGAAGAAGTGTCGTGATCCAGGATCGCAAGCGCAAAATGTGGTGGAGCCGGTGCGCGCTGATCGCGCTTGCCTGCTGCGCGCTCGGCAGCACGCCGGCGTTGGCCCAGGACGAGACCACGGCGGAGGAGGCCGACGAGTACAACCTCGCCCAACAGCTCAGTAACCCGGTGGCTGCGCTGATCAGCCTGCCGCTCCAGTTCAACTTCGACCGGGGCATGGGTCCCTCCGATGACGGCCAGCGGCTCCAGGTGAACATCCAGCCGGTGGTGCCTTTCTCCCTGACGCCGAAGTGGAACCTCATCTCGCGCACGATCGTGCCGGTCATCGACCAGCAGGATGTCGTGCCCGGGGGCGGCAGCCAGTTCGGGCTCGGCGACACCGTGCAGAGCCTGTTCTTCTCACCGGCGAAGCCGTCGGCCGGCGGGCTCATCTACGGCGTGGGCCCCGCGCTCCTGCTGCCGACCGCCACCGACTGGCGGCTCGGCACCGAGCAGTGGGCCGTGGGGCCGACGGGCGTCGTCCTCAGGCAGCAGGGCCCCTGGACCGTCGGCGCACTCGCCAATCATCTGTGGTCGGTCGCGGGCGACAGCGAGCGGGCGAGCGTCAACGCCACCTTTCTCCAGCCCTTCGTCACCTACGTCACTTCGACGTTCACCACCTTCGCCGTCAACACGGAGACCACCTACGACTGGAACAACGACCAGTGGACGGTGCCGCTCAACCTCACCGTGGCCCAGCTCCTGAGAGTCGGCGGCCAGCTGCTGCAGGTGGGCGTCGGCGCGCGCTACTGGGCGGAGAGCTCCGATCTGGCGCCGGAGGGATGGGGCTTTCGTCTCACCACGACGCTGCTGTTCCCGCGGTGAGCACTGGTGTGGACAGGGAACGGGAACGGGGTTCAGCGGCAGCGCGCACCGGGAGCGAAGTGCGATCCCACGTGAAGGAGTATTCAACATGAACCGATACCTCTTGTCGCTGGCGTCCGTTTTCCTGCTCGGGTCGTTGACCGTGTCGTGGGCCGAGGAGCCGCCATTGATCTGCTTCGGAAACGAGCCGTTCTGGAGCCTCGAGCTCACCGAACCGGGGACGGCGCGCTTCTCGACGCCGGACTCCCCCTCCACCGAGTATCTCGGCGCCGTGAGCACGCTGGCGCCGCGAATGGAAACCGTGTGGCGTGGCCGGCCGACCGCCGCCGACGGCGGTGAGCTGGTCGCCTTTCTCCGCGAGGGCCCCTGCAGCGACGGGATGTCCGAGACCGCCCATCCCTACTCGGTCAACGTCTCGCTGCCGGATGGACGTCACCTCGGCGGTTGCTGCCGTGTGCCGGCCGCGGGTTCCGCGGCCCTGGAGAACGCGACCTGGCGGCTGACGGGGCTGCCGGGCCGGGAGCTCCCGGGGGTCGGTGATCGAGAGGCCGTGACGGTGCGTCTTGCGGACGGCCGCATCACCGGCTTCTCGGGCTGCAATCAGCTCGTGGGGTCGTACACCCTCGACGGCGGGACGCTCGTCCTCGGCCAGCTGGGTGGAACCATGATGGCGTGTCCCGAGCCGGCACGGTCGACCGAGGAGCAGTTCCTGAGAGCGTTCTCCGGAACGATGCAGGTCCTGGTCGAAGGCGACCACCTGATGCTGATGCCGGAGTCGGGGGGCGACGCACTGCGGTTCGAGCGCGGGGCACCACCGCGGATCGAGGGCGTTCGGTGGGAGGTCACCGGATACAACAACGGGCGCCAGGCAGTGGTCAGCCCGATGGCCGGCACCCGGCTGACCCTGGAGTTCGAGGATGGGAAGGTATCTGGCGACAGCGGCTGCAATCGCTTCCACGGCTCGTTCGCGGTGGCAGGGAACGCCCTCACCATCGGCCCGCTGGCGACCACCCGCATGGCCTGTGACGGCGAGTCGATGGTGCAGGAGCAGCAGTTCCTCGCGGCACTCGCGAGCGCTGCGACCTGGGATATCGTGCGGGGAATGCTGGACATCCATCGCGCCGACGGTGAGCGGGCGCTGTGGGCCATCCCGTTCAGCGAGTAGAAATCACGGCGAGGACGCCGGTGAGCGCTCGGGCGGGCGAATCAGGCTGCAGCCGTGCCGGTCGCCGAACGAGCCGCGCCGAACGCAGGTGAACCGTCGGGCGGCCTCGTTTTTCAAGGTTTTTTCATACCACTTTCCTGACTCTGCAGCGGCGGGGGGCCATCCTGTGCTTGCTTCGCATCTCGACGAACCGAGTGATAAGTGATGGAGGTTGCCATGAAATCGCACCGGGTGTCTTCGCACTCCCCCGCGTCGGCGGTCGCCGTGACCGCCGTTCTCCTCATCGCCCTGGGATGTGGCTCGCCCGAGGAGCCTCAAACGTCGCCGGATGCGGCACATTCCGCATCCACGGGCAGGAGCGCCATTCCGGATCTCGACAGCTCGGGGTGGGCCGCCAACCCCGAGGACTACGGGATGACGGCACGGGAGTACATCCGCGCCGAGACCCATTCATTTTTCGCCGACTTCGTCGGCCGCGCGGGCCTCGCCAACTTCCACCACTTCGCGTCGCTCGCGACCGCAAAGGACACATGGGTCGTCTCCCCGAACAACGACACCCTGTACTCGATCGCGGTGGTGAACACGACCCAGGGGTTCACTTTGCGGCTCCCCGACGTCGGTGAGCGGTTCCTGTCCATCCAGATCATCGATGAGGACCATCTGACACCGTTCCACCTGTACGGCGGCGGCGACCGCGAGTTCTCCGCCGACCAGTTTCGGACGGACTACGTCGGGATCGGCCTCCGTATCGGCACCGACGGCACCGCGGAGGACATCGCCGAGATCAACGAGAACTTGACTCCGACAATGTCGATCGAGGGAGCGAAGGACGAGGATTCGATGCCGCGGCCGGATCGCGACACGATGCTCACCGTCCGCGCCGCGATGATCGAGCAGTACGCCATGCTGCCCAACACCTTCGGTGTCATGCAGGCCGACCCCGCCGATGTCGAGAACTGGGAGATCTTCACGTACGCGACGGCGGGTGCCTGGGGACTGTCGATGGACAAGCACGCGATGTACATCCTCTACTCACCCGAAGGCGCGATCGGCGGCGAGTGCTGGATCGGTACCTTCCCGCCGGTGCCGGCGGAGGAGTTCTTCTCGATCACGGTGTACGGCCCGGACAAGTTCTTGATGACGAACGAGAACAATATCGTCAGCTCGACGCGTGGCGCGATCCTCGAGCCCAACGGTTCTTTCACCGTCGTATTCGGCGGAGAGGAGTGCCGCGAGAAAGCGCCGAACTGGGCCTACACCCCCGAAGACGGCTGGAGCTTCCTGCTGCGAGCCTATCGGCCTCGGGTGGAGGAGTTCAAGGCGTACGAGATGCCCGAACTGCAGCGGGTCGAGTGATGTTCGCGATCGAACAGGTCGAGCCGGCACCGTCTGGCCGATCGGCGGCACCGCTGCTCGCGGCCCATTTGGTGGACCCGGACTTCGACCCGAACGAGTCGGCCTTCCGCTACGTCCGGGTGCTCGAGATCCCGACCCCGCGGTGGTCCACCTTCGACGCGGTTCGATTCGGAATCGAACCGCCCGACAATGTTCCGGCGACCGTGCAGGATCGGGCGTACACGTCGCCGAGCTGATATACGCCGACGAAATAGCCAGGGAGGCAACAGACAATGGAAGCAAATCTGGGCGCGCGCGTTCACGAGCTCGTGGAGTTGGGCTGGGAGCCCCTCGCGACGACCGAGACGACGGCCGCGCTGGTCGGCCGGCGACCGTTCAACTGGTGGCTGTTCCTGTTCGTGATCTTCATCTTTCCGGTGTTCGGCGGGG
>Ga0209391_10001809_pt1 | contig 11168 bp, 12 predicted proteins | sample PPLLak3March2015_FD_187246 | JGI IMG/M metagenome (GOLD analysis project Ga0209391, IMG submission 187246) | Freshwater sediment microbial communities from Prairie Pothole Lake near Jamestown, North Dakota, USA - PPLs Lake P7 Core (1) Depth... | ecosystem: Environmental > Aquatic > Freshwater >... | reverse complement strand
GAGGTATTCGACGCGGCCTTCGGTCACATCAACGCCGGCGCGACCGGCCAGCACGCTCGCGAGCGTGCTCTTGCCGGAGCCGTTCGGGCCCATGATGGCGTGCACTTCGCCGGCGCGGATCTCGAGGTCCAGGCCCTTGAGGATCTTGCGGTCGCCGATCCGGGCATGCAGGTTGCGGATGCTGAGCATGGTCGTGGGTCCCGGTGCTGGTTCAGCCGACGGCGCCTTCGAGGCTCACCGACAGCAGGTTCTGTGCCTCGACCGCGAACTCCATCGGCAGCTCCTTGAACACCGCCTTGCAGAAGCCGTTCACGATCATGTTCACCGCGTCTTCCTCGGAGATGCCGCGGCTGCGGCAGTAGAAGAGCTGGTCGTCGGCGATCTTCGAGGTGGTGGCCTCGTGCTCGACGACCGCGCGCGGGTTGCGGATTTCCATGTAGGGAAAGGTGTGCGCGCCACAGCGGTCGCCCATGAGCAGCGAGTCGCACTGCGTGTAGTTGCGGGCACCCTCGGCCGACGGCAGGATCTTGACCAGCCCGCGGTAGGTGTTCTGGCCGTGGCCGGCCGAGATGCCCTTGGAGACGATCGTCGAGCGCGTGTTGCGCCCGATGTGGATCATCTTGGTGCCGGTGTCGGCCTGCTGGTAGTGGTTGGCGAGTGCCACCGAATAGAACTCGCCCACCGAGTCGTCGCCGGTGAGCAGGCAGCTCGGGTATTTCCAGGTGATCGCCGAGCCGGTCTCGACCTGCGTCCAGCTGATGCGCGAGCGCGGCCCGCGGCAGTCGCCGCGCTTGGTGACGAAGTTGTAGATGCCGCCGACGCCGTTCTCGTCGCCCGGGTACCAGTTCTGCACCGTCGAGTACTTGATCTGCGCGTCCGTGAGCGCGACCAGCTCGACGACCGCCGCGTGCAGCTGGTTCTCGTCGCGCATAGGCGCGGTGCACCCCTCGAGGTAGCTGACGTGGCTGCCCTCGTCGGCGATGATCAGGGTGCGCTCGAACTGGCCGGTGTTGGCCGCGTTGATGCGGAAATACGTCGACAGCTCCATCGGGCAGCGCACGCCCGGCGGCACGTAGACGAACGAGCCGTCGGTGAAAGCCGCCGAGTTCAGTGCCGCGAAGTAGTTGTCGCCGACCGGCACCACGCTGCCGAGATACTGCTCGATGAGCGCCGGGTGGTCGCGCACGGCGTCGGAGAACGGGCAGAAAATCACGCCGGCCTTGGCCAGCTTGTCCTTGAAAGTGGTGGCCACCGACACGCTGTCGAACACCGCGTCGACCGCGACGCCAGCAAGCCGCGCGCGCTCGTGCAACGGCACGCCGAGCTTCTCGTAGGTGGCGAGCAGCTTCGGATCCACCTCGTCGAGGCTTTTCGGGCCATCTTTCTTTTTCGGCGCCGAAAAATATGAGATCGACTGGTAGTCGATCGGCGCGATCTCGAGGTGCGCCCAGTCCGGCTCCCGCATCGTGAGCCAGTGGCGAAAGGCCTTGAGACGCCAGTCGAGCATGAACTGCGGCTCCCCCTTCTTGCGGGAGATGAGCCGGATCACGTCCTCGTCGAGCCCCGGCGGCACGGTGTCGGACTCGATGTCCGTGACGAAGCCGTGGCGGTACTTCTGGGCGACGAGCGCGTCGAGGTCCTGCTGCGAGGTGGACATGCGGACTTCCTCAGATCCGGCCAGGGCGTTCGACCGGGACCGGCCGGATCACGGCCGCCAGTTCGGGGCGCCATACGGCGACGGTTTCCTGGCCGCTCAACTGGGCGAGCGACAGCGCGTCGAGGGAGCGGCGAATGGCGCCATTGACGCGCTGCCATGCGGTGCCGGTGCTGCACACCGTCTCGAGGTCGCAGGCGCTGTGATGGCCGCTGCATTCCGTGATCGCCACCGGGCCTTCGATCGCGTCGATGATCTCCGCGGCACTGATCCGCGCGGCCGGGCGCGCCAGCTGGTAGCCGCCATGCGCGCCACGTGACGACGTCACCAGCCCGGCCCGCTGCAGGTTCTTGAGCAGCTTGCTGACCGTGGGCAGGCCGAGCCGGGTCCGCTCTGCCACGGTGGTTGCGGTGAGCCGTTCCTCGGGCCGGGCGGCGAGGCAGGCGAGCACCATCGTGCCGTAGTCCGTGAGCTTGCTGATACGCAACATGGCCGTGTTCCTCGAATTGGGACGATTTTAGTCCTATACTGTCGGCCCCGCCAACCGGTGCCCGGCGCGCGGTGGTCGGGGCAGGCCCAGCCCGTTGAACCTGCTAGACTTTCCTCTGTCCAACCGCAGAACCCGGCCCGCGCCGCGCCCTTTGGAATTCCCCGAGGCGGCCTGCGCAGGCCCGTACAGCAGCCAGTGAACCAGACCTTACAGACCGCGGGCGCCACCGCGCCGGCCGCGGACGCCGACAACGTTGCCGCCCTGCACGGCGTCGATTTCGCGATCGACGACAAGCCGATCTTTCGCGGCCTGGATATCGCCATCCGCCGCGGCGAGGTGACGGCGATCATGGGCCCGAGCGGCACCGGCAAGACCACGCTGCTCAGGCTGATCACGGGCCAGTTGCGGGCCGACGCGGGCCGCGTGGTCGTCGAAGGCCGTGACGTCGCCGGCCTCAGCCGTCGCGAGCTGTATGCGATGCGCCGGCGCATCGGCATGCTGTTCCAGAACGGCGCGCTGCTCACCGACCTCGACGTGTTCGAGAACGTCGCGTTCCCGCTGCGGGAAAACGCGCGGCTGCCGGAGCGGCTGCTGCGCAGCATCGTGCTCACCAAGCTGCAGGCCGTGGGCCTGCGCGGCGCCGCGCGGCTCAAGCCCCAGCAGCTGTCTGGCGGCATGGGGCGGCGGGTGGCGCTCGCGCGCGCGATTGTCATGGACCCGCAGCTGCTGCTGTACGACGAGCCGTTCGCCGGCCTCGACCCGATCTCGATGGGCGTGGTGATGCGACTGATCCGTTCGCTCAACGACGCGCTCGGCATCTCGAGCGTGGTGGTCACGCACGACGTGCGCGAGATCTCGCAGATCGCCGACCTGAGCTACATCCTCTCCGGAGGGCAGGTGGTGGCGAGCGGCTCGCCCGCCGAGTTGCGCGAACATCCGTCGCCGGTGGTGCACCAGTTCATGGATGGCCTGGCCGACGGCCCGGTGCCGTTCCACTATCCCGCGCCCGACTACGTGGCGCAGCTGCTCGACCGGTCGGAGGCCGCATGACCAGCCTGCTGGCCGAGATGTTCGGCAACACGCGGCGCTTCCTCGAGCGCCTCGGTGCGCTGGCGTGGTTTTCGCTGCAGGTATTGCGGCAGACTCCAGCGGCCCTGCTGCGCCCGCGGCTGGTGGTCGAGCAGGTGTATCACTCAGGGGCGCTGTCGCTCGTTATCATCATGACCTGCGGCCTGTTCATCGGCATGGTCATCGGCCTGCAAGGCTACGATCTGCTGCAGCGCATCGGCTCGGAGGAAGCGCTCGGTGTCGGTGCGGCACTGTCGCTGCTCAAGGAACTTGGCCCGGTGGTCACGGCGCTGCTGTTCGCCGGGCGCGCCGGCACCGCGCTCGCCTCGGAGCTCGGCCTGATGCGCGCCACCGACCAGCTCGCCGCGATGGAAATCATGGCCGTGGACCCGATGCGGCGCGTGGTCCTGCCACGCTTCCTCGGCGGACTGATCGCCATGCCGCTGCTCACCGCGATCTTCATCGTCGTGGCGATATTCGGCGTGCAACTGGTGGGCGTGCAGTTCTTCGGCATCGACCAGGGGCAGTTCTGGTCGCAGATGCGCAGCGCCGTCGAACCCGGCGACGTCTACGAGGGTCTGATCAAGGGCCTGGTGTTCGGCATGTCGTGCAGCCTGATCGCCGTGTTCGAAGGCTACACTGCCGACCCCACGGCCGAGGGTGTGGCCCGCGCCACCACCCGTACCGTCGTCATCTCCGCCGTGGTGACGCTGGTGCTCGACTACATCCTGACGGCCCTGATGCTCTGACGAGAGGCGACCATGCGGCAGTCCCGTGCCATCGACGTATCCACCGGCCTGTTCGTGCTGCTCGGCATGACGGCCATCCTGTTCCTGGTGACGCAGATCACCAACCGCGAGTTCAAGTGGGGCGACGAGTCCTACCGGCTCACGGCGCAGTTCGAGAACATCGGCGGCCTGAAGGCCGGCGCACCCGTGTCGATGGCCGGGGTCACTGTCGGGCGTGTCGAGTCGATCGACTACGACATGCAGGCGTTCAAGGCGGACGTCACGCTGCGCATCGACGCGCGCTTCGACAAGATCCCGAACGACAGCGACGCGAGCATCTACACCGCCGGACTGCTCGGTGGCCAGTACATCGGCATCACGCCCGGCAACGCCGAGGACGTGTACCACGACGGCGACCGCGTCGAGTTCGTGCAGGACGCGATCGTGCTCGAGAACCTCATCAGCAAGTACTTGTTCAGCCAGGCGGGCAAAGACCAGGCCGACGCCGCGCCCGCCGCCCAGGAGTGAATCGATCCATGAGCCGTGCCTACGCTTTTTCCGTGCTGTTGCTGCTCGCCGGCGCGCTGCCGGCCCACGCCGCCGACGCGCCGGCTGCGGTGCCGGGACCGTCGCCGCAGGCCATGATGGAGCAGGTGTCGCAGGACCTGCTCAAGGAACTCGACGCCAACCGCGCCACCTACCGGCAGGACCCGGCGAAGCTGCGCGTGCTGGTCGACAAGTTCCTGCTGCCCCATTTCGACACCGACTTCGCGGCACGGCGCGTGCTCGGCAAGCACTGGACCACCGCGACGCCCGAGCAGCGCAAGCGCTTCATGGAGGCCTTCGTCAATGCGCTGATGGGCGACTACGGCGACGCGATCCTCGAGTTCACGGCGGACCGGCTCAAGTTCGTGCCGTTTCGCGGCGACCCGGCGGCGACCTCGGCGACGGTGCGCTCGCTGGTGAAGCGCAGCGACGGCACCGAGGTGCCGGTCAACTACACGCTGCGCGCCACGCCCGCGGGCTGGAAGGCCTGGGACGTGACCATCGAGGGCATCTCGTACGTCAAGAACTTCCAGACCGACTTCGGTTCGGAGATCAACGACCACGGCCTCGAGCACCTGATCGAGCGGCTGGAAACGCAGCAGGTCGCGCGCATGGCGCCGGGCAAGGCCGCCGGCAAGTGAGCGGTTTCAGCCTCGCCAGCGCCGGACCCGGGCGGCTCGCGGCGAGCGGCGAGCTCGAGTTCCACACCGCGGCGGACGCACTCGCGGCGGGCCTGAAGCTCATCACCGCAGGGCAGCCAGTGGTCGTGGACCTGCACGGCGTGACTGCCGGCGACAGCGCGGGGCTCGCAGTGCTGGTCGAGTGGCTGTCGGTTGCCCGCGAGCGAAAGGCCCGCCTCAGCTACGAATCCGTGCCGCCGCAGATCCTGGCGCTCGCGCGCACCTCGGGCCTCGACGAACTGCTGCTCGTTCAGCCTGCCTGAGCGGGCGGCGGCTCGTCCGCCGGGACCTCCGCCTCGTCCTCCGGGATGTCTGCCTCATCATCCATCTCGTCCCGCGGCAGCCGGTCCTCGGGGATGTCGCCGTCGTACACCTGGAACAGGCGGCGCTGAGTGAAGGCGTCGCGGATGAACGCGTACGGGTCGTAGACGCGCTGCAGGGTCGCGTCGAGCGGCAGCAATTGCGCGCGCCTGTCCACCAGGCTCAAGGCCAGCGAGAACCAGCGCTCGTTGCCTGCGTTGTACCAGTAGAACGGCGTCAGCAGGCGGTCCACCACTTGCGACGGCAGGTCGCGAACGTGCGAGGGGCCGAGCAGCGGCAGCATCACGAACGGCCCCGGCGGCACGCCCCACACGCCGAGGGTCTGGCCGAGGTCCTCGTTGTGGTGCGGCAGGTTGGCGTCGCTGGCCGGATCGAAGAACCCGGCCAGGCCGAGCGTGGTGTTGAGCGTGAAGCGCAGCGTGTCCTGCCCGGCTTCCTTGAGCTTGCCCTGCAGCACCTGGTTGACGATGGTGATCGGGTATTCAAGGTTGGTGAAGAAGTTGCCGACCATGGTGCGCATCCACCGCGGCGTCACCTTCACATACCCCCGGGCGGTCGGCTTCAGCGCGGCGCGGTCCACGCCGTCGTTGAAGGCGAAGACCCTGCGATTGGCGGGTTCCCACGGATCGCCGGGGGTTGGCTGGCCGGTGGTGGCGCAGCCCGCGAGCAGCAGGACCGCGCAGCAGGCGGCGAGGCGCGGGGCGGCCGCGGGTAGGGGGTGCATCAGGATCTCCAGGCCGCGGAACCGCGCGGCGGGCGCGATTCTACAGTGCCGGCCCGTCTTCAGCCTCCCGGCGGCCGCTGAGTCGGTTCGGCACGCTGCATCTTCGCGCGCTCCTTCGGCAGCCACTCGCGAATCTCCTTCAGCCGGGCGACGAACTTGGCACGCTGCACCTCGGAGAGGCCCGGCACCGACAGCGCCAGCTCCAGCTGGTTGATCGCGAGCGGCAGGTCGCCGCCCATCAGGTGGTACTCGGCCATGTAGGAGTAGGCGTCGGCGACGTCGCCCGCCGCGTTGGCGGCGATGGCCGTGAGGCGGATCTGCTCCTGCGACGGCGGCACGTTGTTGAACAGGTCGAGCAGCACCTCGTGCGCCCGCTTGGGCCGGCCAGCCTGCAGCAGGGCCTCGCCGTAACGCACCGTCACCGGCACGTTGCGCGGCGCCAGAATGTGCGCCCGCTCCAGCGTGACCAGCGCCTCGCCGCTGCGGCCGGCGGCCAGCTGGGCCTGGCCGAGCGCGGTGTGGAACGGCAGCACCTCGGGATGGTCGTCGCGCAGCCGCGTGAAGGCGGAGACGGCTGCCGCCGTATCGCCCGCGACCAGCTGGGCGAGCGCCTTGCCATAGGCCTGGGCCAGCGTGACGTCCGGCTCGTTCGACGTGAGCGAGGCGTAGTACTGCCGCGGGTCCTCGCCGGACGGCGTGGTGAGGACGCGGACCCGTTCCATGGTCAGCGAATAAGAGAGCCCATCAGGCACGGCGACGCTGGCCGGGTACTGCGCGGCACGGCCGCGCGCCTCGGCGATACGCGCGCTGGTGACCGGGTGCGTGCGCAGCAGTTCGGGCACGACATCCGGTGCGAGCTGTGTGCGCCGGCCCATGGTCTCGAAGAAGCTCGCCATCGCGTCCGGGTCGAAATTGGCGGCCGCGAGGATGCCCATGCCGACGCGGTCCGCCTCGTACTCGTTCTCGCGCGTGTAGCTGATCTGCGCCTGTGCCGCGAGGCCCTGGGCGGCCGAGACGGCGCCCATGGTGACGTCCGATCCGCCGCCCGCCATCGCACCGATCAGGATCGCGGCGAGCGTGGCCGCCGTCGACACCATGTTGATGCGCGACTGGTTCTCGAGCCCGCGCGCGATGTGTCGCTGCGTGACGTGCGCCACCTCGTGGGCGAGCACGGCGGCCAGCTCGCTCTCGCGGGTGGTCTCGAGCAACAAGCCGGAGTGGATGCCCACGAACCCGCCGGGCAGCGCAAACGCGTTGATCGCCGGGTCGCGCACGATGAAGAACGAAAAGTCGCGGTTGCCTTCCTGGGCGAGGCTCGACAGTCGCAGGCCGAGCGACTGCAGGTATTCGCCGATCTCCGGGTCCTCGATCACCCGGCCCGAGTCGCGCAGGCCCCGCATCACCATGCGGCCAATGCGGTACTCGTCCTCGAGGCTGAGCGTTGACGCGGCCGCGGTGCCCATGTCGGGCAGCTGGTCCTGCACCGTCTGCGCCAGTGCCGCACCTGGCAGCATCAGCCAGGCGACGAGTCCGAACGCGGCCAGGCCGCAGTACAGGTTAGGGAGTGTAGGGAGGCGCATCATCAGGTTGGACACCGGCGGGGCACGGCAGGTTCCGCGGCCATCGCGCGTCCCGTCAGAGCTTCTCCGACGCGTAATCCGCCAGTCGCGAGCGCTCGCCACGGGTCAGCGTGATGTGGCCGTAGTGCGGCCAGCCGTGGAAGCGGTTCACCACGTAGGTGAGGCCCGAGGTGGTCTCCGACAGGTACGGCGAGTCGATCTGCGCGATGTTGCCCAGGCACACGAGCTTGGTGCCCGGGCCGGCCCGGGTCACGAGCGCTTTCATCTGCTTGGGGGTGAGGTTCTGCGCTTCGTCGAGGATCAGGTAGCGGTTGAGGAACGTGCGGCCACGCATGAAGTTGAGCGAGCGGATCTTGATGCGGTTGCGCAGCAGGTCGTTGGTGGCGGCGCGGCCCCAGCTGCCGCCTTCCTGGCTTTGCGTGAGCACTTCCAGGTTGTCCATCAGCGCGCCCATCCACGGCTCCATCTTTTCCTCCTCGGTGCCGGGGAGGAAGCCGATGTCCTCGCCGAGGGGGATGGTAACGCGCGTCATGATGATCTCGTTGAAGCGGTTCGACTCCAGCGTCTGCGCCAGGCCGGCGGCCAGCGTGAGCAGCGTCTTGCCGGTGCCGGCCGGGCCGAGGATCGTGACCAGGTCGATCTCGGGGTCGAGCAGCAGGTTGAGCGCGAAGTTCTGCTCGCGATTGCGCGCCGCGACGCCCCACACCCCGTGGCGCTCGCGGCGGTAGTCGCGCACCACCTCGAGTACCGCCGCGTCGCCCTCGATGCGGCGGACGATGGCCTCGATGCCGTGCTCGCCAGCCTGGTACACGAACTGGTTCGGGGCCCAGTCGGCCACGGCCTTGCCACGCACCCGGTAGAACGAGCGGCCGCCTTCGTGCCACGACTCGAGGCTGCGGCTGGCCTTGTCCCAGAAGTTGGCCGGCAGCGCCTGGCTGCCGGTGTAGAGGAGGTCGGCGTCCTCGATGGTGCGGTCGCTGTAGTAGTCCTCGGCGTGCACGCCGATGATCGCGGCCTTGATCCGCAGGTTGATGTCCTTCGACACCAGCGTGACGCGCGCCTTGGGGTGCTCACGTTGCAACGCCGCGGTGTTGGCCAGGATCGCGTTGTCTGCGCCGTGGCCGGGCAGCGTGTCCGGCAGGCCGCTGGCGAGCAGCCGGGTCTGGAAGAACAGCCGGCCGCGCGGCGGCTTCTTGCCGCCGGTCAGGGCCTTGGCCGTCGGCAGTTCGAGCCCGAGGTCGATCTGCTGCTTGGTCGCGTTCGCCATCAGCTCGTCGAGGAAGCGGCTCACCTGGCGCACGTTGCGCGCCGCCTCGGACATGCCCTTCTTGCCGGCGTCGAGTTCCTCGAGCACGGTCATGGGGACGAAGATGTCGTGTTCCTCGAACCGGAAGATCGCGGTCGGGTCGTGCATCAGCACGTTGGTATCGAGGACGAAAATGCGGCGTTGGGCGGGCGGCTTCTTCGGCGGCAACGGCGGCTCCGGGCGGGGAGGGGAAGCGACGGAAATAAAGGGCGAGTGCGGGATCAGGCGCCGCGCACGGCTGCGAGCACGGCCGTGGCGTGGTCCTTGACCTTCACCTTGCGCCATTCCTGGCGCAGGACGCCCTGCTCGTCGATGAGGAACGTGCTGCGCTCGACGCCCATGTACTTGCGGCCGTACATGCTTTTTTCCTTGTACACGTCGAACAGCGCGCAGGCGGTCTTGTCCGCGTCGGCGGCGAGCTCGAACGGGAACTCGTATTTGGCCTTGAACTTCTCGTGCGAGGCGAGCGTGTCGGGCGAGATGCCGAGCACGTCGGCGCCGGCCTTGCGGAACTGGGCATGCAGGTCGCGGAAGTCGATCCCTTCCTGGGTGCAGCCCGAGGTGCTGTCCTTCGGGTAGAAGTACACGACCAGCTTGCGGCCCTTGGCCGCCGACAGCTTGAAGGGCTTGCCGCCGGTGGCGGGCAGGGTGAAGTCCGGCACCTTGCGGCCGGGCGCCACGGTCTTGTCAGCCATGATCCCTCACGACTTGAGAGGCTCGAGGATTGCGTCGAGGTTGAGGTGGTCGCACAGGTCGAGGAATTCTTCGCGCAGCGCGGCAATGTGGATCCGCGTCGGCACGTGCACCACCATGTAGACGGAGAACATCGGCGCGCCGGTGTGCGCGGCTGCGTAGCTGCGCGTGGTGACGTCGCCGATGTCGATGCCGCGCGCCGAGAAGAACCCCGACAGCGCGTGCAGCACGCCCGGCTGGTCGAGGCAGACGACGTCGACGGTGTAGGACATCATGTCGGCGCGCGTTCCGCGCGGCTCGGTACGGCGGCTGGTGATGGCGAGGCCGGCGGACTCGGCCAGCTTGGCGAGCTCGCCCTCGAGCTTGGCGAGCGTGTGCCAGTTGCCGCCGACCAGCAGCAGCACGGCGAACTCGTTGCCGAGTGCCGTCATGCGGCTCTCGAGGATGTTGCCGCCGCAGTCCACGACCACGCGGGTAAGGTCGTAGACCAGGCCGGTGCGGTCGCTACCGATGGCGGAGATGGCTAGAAGCTGCTTCATGGGCGTTTCCACGCAACCAGTGTAGCGGGGCGAGGCGCCGTCGTGCACGCGCTTTGCGTGCGCCGTGCTAGCATTTCGTCATCCACGGTCGAGGGGACACCATGTTCCAGGGCAGCATCCCGGCGCTCGTCACGCCCATGCGCGACGACGGGGCGATTGATTTCGTCGCCTGGCAGGCCCTGCTCGATTTCCATCTCCGCGAAGGCACCGATGGCGTGGTGGTCGGCGGCACCACCGGCGAGTCGCCCGTGCTCGATCGCGGCGAGCTGGTGGAACTGGTAGGGCGTGCCAAGGCGCAGGTCGCCGGGCGGCTGCCGGTCATCGCCGGCAGCGGCACGAACGGCACCGCGAAGAGCGTCGCGCTGTCGCGTGCCGCCGAGGCCGCTGGGGCCGATGCGCTGCTGGTCGTCACGCCGTACTACAACAAGCCCACCCAGGAAGGCCTGTATCGCCATTTCATGGCGATCGCGGACGCGGTCGGCATCCCGCTCATCCTCTACAACGTGCCGGGCCGCACGGCGTGCGACATGCAGGCCGAGACGGTCGTGCGGCTGTCGCAGCATCCGCGCATCGCCGGCATCAAGGAGGCCACTGGCGACGTGGCGCGCGGCCAGGCGATCCTGCAGCAGTCGCGCGCGGATTTCCTGCTCCTGAGCGGTGACGACCCGACGGCCGCGGAGTTGATGCGGATCGGCGCCCGCGGCGTGATTTCGGTGACCGCCAACGTCGCTGCGCGCGCCATGCACGAGATGTGCGCCGCCGCGCTCGCGGGCCGGCACGACGAGGCACGCGCCCTTAACGAGCGCCTGATGCCGCTGCACAAGGCCCTGTTCGTCGAA
>Ga0209391_10001808_pt1 | contig 11168 bp, 12 predicted proteins | sample PPLLak3March2015_FD_187246 | JGI IMG/M metagenome (GOLD analysis project Ga0209391, IMG submission 187246) | Freshwater sediment microbial communities from Prairie Pothole Lake near Jamestown, North Dakota, USA - PPLs Lake P7 Core (1) Depth... | ecosystem: Environmental > Aquatic > Freshwater >... | reverse complement strand
TGTAGGACATGTCCGGCCGCGGGCACCCCAGTGAGCCGTCGGACCAGGTCACCGGCTCGGCGCTCTCGACCACGAGTTCACCGACTTCGCGACCGGTCACCCGGGCGGCATCGGCGCGCACCGCGGCGGTGATCGCATCGATCGTCGGCAGGGCAGGCCGTGTCGGCCGCGCCTGCGACGTCGGCGGCGGCTCGGGTCCGCCCGCCGATGCGCATGCCGCGCCCAACGAGCCGATCAGAAGCATCGCGGCACTCGCTGTCGCGGATGGGCGCATGTCCGGATCCTCCCGGTGCAGTAACCTTGCCGTCATGAACTATCGCCACGCGTACCACGCCGGCAATTTCGCGGACGTCCTGAAGCACGTCGTGCTCATCATGCTCGTCGAGCACCTGAAGAGAAAGCCCGCGCCCTTCTTCTACCTCGACACGCACGCGGGCCGCGGCCGCTACGACCTGAGCGAGGCTCAGGCGCAGCGCAGCGGCGAGTACAAGGGCGGCATCGGCCGCTTGCTCGAGGCAGGCGCGGGTTTGCTGCCTCCCGAGGTCGCGGCCTACGTGGCGCGGGTGCGCGAGTCGGCCGGCAAGGGTCACAGCGCCATCACCGCGTACCCGGGCTCGCCGCTGATCGTGGCGGGGCTGCGTCGCCCGGACGACCGCATGGTGCTGGTGGAGTCGTTGCCCAAGGAGGCCATGGCTCTCGAGGCGGCCCTCGGCCGGCAGCGGCAGGTGTCCGTGATCGAGGGCGACGGCTACGCCGCCCTCAAGGCGCAGCTGCCACCGCGCGAGAAGCGCGGACTGGTGCTGATCGACCCGCCGTACGAGTCCGACCTGGAGTTCGACCGGGTGCTCGCCGGCCTGGAGCTCGCGCACGAGCGCTGGCCGACGGGCACGTACTGCATCTGGTATCCCCTCACCGACCGCGCCGGGCCGGTGCGCTTCCACCGCGGCCTCGAGGGCTCCGGCATCCGCCGCGTGCTCGACGTGCAGCTCGGCGTGCTGCCCCCGGATGCGCAGGTGGGCATGGCCGGCGCGGGGCTCGTGATCATCAATCCGCCGTGGCAGCTCGACGAGCGGCTGAGGGAATTGCTGCCGCAGCTGCACCGGCTGCTGTCGCCCGAAGGGACGGGATCCACGGGCGTGGAGTGGCTGGTACCGGAGTGAGAACCTCGCGCTACTTGAGTCGCTGGCAGGCCTTGTAGCGAAAGCAGCTCACCACGTGGTCGTTGACCATTCCCGTGGCCTGCATGTGGGCGTACATGATGGTTGAGCCGACGAACTTGAAGCCGCGTTTCTTCAGGTCCTTGCTGAGCGCGTCGGACTCCGGGCTCGTCGCCGGCACCTGCTTCATCTCGGTCCAGCGGTTGACGATGGGCTTGCCGCCGACGAAGGACCACAGGTAGGCATCGAGGCTGCCGAGCTCGTCCTGCAGCCTGAGCACTGCCTTCGCATTGCCGATCGTCGACTCGATCTTGAGCCGGTTGCGGACGATGCCGGGGAACTGCATCAGCTTCTCGACCCTGCGCTTGTCGAAGCGCGCCACGCGCTCGACGTCGAAGTCCGCGAAGGCCTCGCGGTAGCCCTCGCGCTTGTTGAGGATCGTGGACCAGGAGAGGCCCGCCTGCGCGCCCTCGAGCACCAGGAACTCGAACTGCCTGCGGTCGTCGTGCACCGGCACGCCCCACTCCTCGTCGTGGTAGCGCACGTAGGCCGCGTTCATGGCCGCGTAGGACCAGGGGCAGCGCACGGCATCCTTCACAGCCATTCCACCGCCTCCGTCACTGCGGACGTGACTTGCTCGAGGTCGACCCCGGCCTCGCCGATCACCGCGACGCTGCCCGGGCCCACCGGCACGATCCGGCCCGTATGTCCGCCCTCACGGAAACGCACCGGCCGCGCCGGCCGCTCGTGCCGCAACACCATGACGGTGACCGGCCCGTCGCCCGTCTGGACGACGAGGTGCGGGACGTCGTGGCCGCGAAACTCGCAGCTGTTGGCATAGGAGACCGTGCCGACCTCCGGTCGAAGGCGGATGCCTGCGCGCTCGAGCACCGCGTCGAGCACCTCGGCATCCTCCGGCCGGCCCGTGACGACCAGTGCCTCGGGCTCGTGGCCCAGGTGATCGACGAGGTCGCGGGCGAGCGAGTTCTGCGGACCTGCGACCCACAGCAGCGTACCGACCAGGACGCCGGCCACGATGCTGGCCGCGAGCGCCAGCCAGCGGCGCCGCTCGACGCCCAGGACGGTCGCGGACGAACCGCCCGCCGCGCCGTCCGCCCCCGGCACCGGCACCTCGAGCGCGGCGAGGATGCGTGCATCCAGCGAGCGCAGCTCGCGCAGGTGCGCGGCGCAGGGCGGGCACGTCCCGGCATGGGCCCGGGCCGCGTCGTCGAGCCGCTGCGGATCGGCACCCGCGCTGCGGCGGAACTGCAGGCAGTCCATGGTCATTCGGCCTCCCCTCCGGTCACCCCGAGCGCACGTCGCAGCTTGTTCCGGGCGCGGAACAGGCGAGTCAGCACGGCGGCCTGCGTGAGGCCGAGCTGCGCGGCGATTTCCTGTGTCGAAAGGCCCATCAGAACCTGCAGCACCAGCGGCTCGCGGTAGTCGTCCTCGAGGGCCAGGATCGCGCGACGCACGTCCATCGTCTCCTGGTCGGCAGCAGCGGCGAGCTCGGCGGACTCGCTGTGCACCAGCTCGTCCACCGGGACGGTGTCGTGCCGCTTGCGCTCGTAGAGCCGCGCGTGCTCGCGGCGGACGATGGTGAGCAGCCACGGCTTGGCGGCCCCGGCTTCCCCGAGGCTGTCCCGCGACCGCCAGGCCCGCAAAAGGGCTTCCTGCACGACGTCCTCCGCTACCGCCCGGTCGCGCGCCAGCCAGAAGGCGAACCGGTACAGGTCGGGGCGAAGCTCCTCGCAGAGCCGCACGAATGCGGCCTCCCCGTCCTTTCCGGCCAACGGCGCGTTCATGTATAAAGACCGACTGACAAACGGGTTTATTGCGCTCTGACGGGCGTCGCCGGCGCCGGACGCGGCAAGGTCGAGCCGGCCGCGACCATAGCCCGTCGGACCGCGCCGGAGCAATCCGGTCCCTGCTGCGACTGGAGTTCAGGATGAGCCATCACCAGAACCCCCACCAGTTTCCCCGCGTACGCATGCGCCGCATGCGGCGCGACGAGTTCTCGCGTCGCCTGATGCGGGAGACGGTGCTGACGCCGGCCGATTTCATCTACCCGGTATTCGTGATGGAAGGCGCGGGCCAGCGCGTGGCGGTGCCCTCCATGCCCGGCGTCGAGCGTCTCACCGTGGACGAGCTCGTGCGCGAGGCGGAAGCCGTGGCGCGCCTCGGCGTGCCGGCCATGGCGTTGTTCCCCGTGACGGCGCCCGAAGCCAAGTCGCTCGACGGGCGCGAGGCCTGGAACCCCGACGGCCTCGCCCAGCGCGCGGTGCGCGCGTTGAAGCAGGCCGTGCCCGGCCTCGGCGTGATCACCGACGTGGCGCTCGACCCGTTCACGACCCACGGGCAGGACGGCATCATCGACGAGACCGGCTACGTGATGAACGACGTCACGGTCGAGGCGCTGGTGAAGCAGGCGGTGTCGCACGCCGAAGCGGGCGCCGACGTCGTGGCCCCCTCGGACATGATGGACGGCCGCATCGGCGCCGTCCGCGACGCTCTCGAGGCCGCAGGGCACATACACACGCGCATCCTCGCCTACTCCGCCAAGTACGCTTCGAGCTTCTACGGTCCGTTCCGCGACGCGGTGGGCTCGGCCGGCAACCTCGGCAAGGGCAACAAGTACAACTACCAGATGGACCCGGCGAACTCCGACGAGGCGCTGCGAGAAGTGCAGCTCGACCTCGACGAGGGCGCCGACATGGTGATGATCAAGCCGGGGATGCCGTACCTCGACATCGTCCGCCGGGTGAAGGATCGCTTCGGTGCGCCCACCTACGTGTACCAGGTGAGCGGCGAGTACGCGATGCTGATGGCCGCGGCCGGCCACGGGTGGCTCGACGAGCGCGCCGTGGTCCTCGAGTCGCTCACCTCGATCAAGCGCGCCGGCGCCGACGGCATCCTCACGTATTTCGCCAAGCGCGCCGCGCAGTGGATTGCGGATGACTGACGCCTACGCCCTGTTCGGCTACCCGGTCCAGCACAGCTGGTCGCCGTTCATCCACGGCATGTTCGCGCGGCAGACCGCGCAGGACATGGCTTACCGCCTCATCGAATCGCCGCCGGAGCGCTTCCGCAGCGACGTGCTCGAGTTCTTCAGCAGTGGCGGACGCGGCATCAACGTCACGCTGCCGCACAAGCGGGCGGCCGCCGATCTCGTCAACGAGCTGACGCCGCGGGCGCAGCGCGCCGACGCCGTCAATACGGTCGTGCGCCGCGACGAGCAGCTCGTCGGCGACAACACCGACGGCGCGGGTCTCCTGGTCGACCTGACTCGCAACCACAGGTTGAACTGGAAATCCCCGCGCATCCTGCTGCTGGGTGCCGGCGGCGCGGCGCGGGGCGCCGTCGAACCGCTGATGTCCCTCGGGCCCGAGCAGATGGTGATCGCCAACCGCTCGCTCGATCGCGCGCAATTGCTGGCGGCCGAGTTCGCCGAGCTGGGCGACCTTCGAAGCTGCGAGTTCGCCGCGATCGAGCACCGACCCTTCGACCTCATCGTCAACGCCACCGCGGCCAGCCTGCGCGGCGAGGTGCCACTGATCCCGATCGACGTCGTCGACAGCCGCACGACGTGCTACGACATGGCCTACGGCGCCGGCGACACTGCGTTCGTCGCATGGGCCAAGCGGCTCGGCGCGGCCCGCGCCGAGCAGGGCTGGGGGATGCTGGTCGAGCAGGCCGCCGAGGCCTTCCTCCTGTGGCGCGGGGTGCGACCCGACACCGCGCCCGTGCTCGAGGTGCTGCGGGCGCGCGCCGCTAGGGTTGCTCGTAGTCCCGCTTGAGATCCACGTAGAAGCCCGCCATCACCGGGATGCGGGCCATCTCGGCCGCGGTGAGCTCGCGGGCGCGCCGCGCCGGGTTGCCGAGGTACAGGCCGCCCGCGGCGAGTCGCTTGCCGGGCGTGACCACGCTGCCGGCGCCGATCATCACGTCGTCCTCCACCACCACGCCGTCGAGCACCACCGCCCCGATGCCGACCAGCACGCGGTTGCCGATCGTGCAGCCGTGCACTGTCACGTTGTGGCCGATGACGACGTCCTCGCCGATCAGGAGCGGCCAGCCGGCCTCGCTGCCGGGGTAAGGCCGGGTGACGTGCAGCACGCTGCCGTCCTGGACGTTGCTGCGCGCCCCGATGCGGACGTGGTTCACGTCCCCACGTACCACCGCCATGGGCCAGATCGACACGTCGGCGCCGAGCTCGACGTCGCCGATCACAGCCGCCGAGGGATCGATGTACACGCCCGGCGCGAGCTTCGGGTGGGTCCCACGGTAGGGTCGGGCGGGCATGACGGGCAGCCTCTCGATCTTCGGAAAACGAGACCCGTAGTCTAGACGCTGCCGCCCGGCAGGCGGCAAGCTCACGGCCCCGTCCCTGAGGATGCCTGCCGTGATCGTCGTGACCCTGCTGTTCCTGGCGCTGCTCGTCGTGGCAGCCCTCTACGTCGTGCGGATCTACAACGGTCTCGTCGCGCTGCGCGAGAACGTGCGCAAGGCCTGGTCGAACATCGACGTGCTGCTCACGCAGCGGCACGACGAGCTGCCCAAGCTCGTCGAGGCCTGCAAGCGCTACATGGCCTACGAGCAGGACACGCTCGAGCGGGTGATGCAGGCGCGCGCCGCGGTGTTCCGCGCCCAGGGCAGCGGCGACGTGACCGCCCTCGGTGCGGCCGAGCAGCAGTTGCGCGAGGGCCTCGGGCGGCTGTTCGCGGTGGCGGAGAACTACCCCGACCTCAAGGCCGACCAGGGCTTCCAGCACCTGCGGACCCGCATCAGCGAGCTCGAGAACACGATCGCCGACCGCCGCGAGCTCTACAACGAGGCGGTGAACCTCAACAACATCCGCATCCACACCTTCCCGGACCTGATCGTGGCCCGGATGTTCGAGTTCAGGCCCTCGGCGCTGCTCGAGTTCACCGAGGAGCAGAAGCGCGACGTGGACCTGGGCAAGCTGTTTGGCTGACCCGTCGGACCTTTTCTTCTGGCTCCTGGTCCTCGGGGCCGGGGTCGGCGGGGGCGGCTGGTTTGCGTTCCGGTGGCTGCACATCGCCCGGATGATCGAGGACACGCCGACCTCGCGGGTCCGTTCGGCGGCGCAGGGTTACGTGGAACTGGCCGGGCGCTGCCGCCCCCTCGACGGCGCCAGCAACCTCGCCCCGCTCACGCTGCGCCCCTGCGTGTGGTGGCACTACCGGATCCAGAAGAAGACGAGCTCGGGCGCGCCCGGCAAGCGCCGCACGAGCTGGAGCACCGTCAATGCCGGCCGCTCGGAGCAGCCGTTTCTCCTCGACGACGGCACGGGTGAGTGCATCGTGCAGCCCGGCGGCGCCGAAGTGCTCACCGCCGAGCGAACGACCTGGTACGGCGACACGCCCTGGCCGACGCAGCCGTCCGGCCGCGGCCTCCGGCTTGGCGGGGCGGACTACCGTTACTTCGAGGAGCGCATCTACGAGCACGAGCAGGTATACGCGATCGGCCAGTTCCGCACGCACTCCGCGGCCGGCCACCGCGACCTCGACGCCGAGATCGCGGCATTGCTGAGGGAGTGGAAGCAGGATCCGGCCGGACTCGCCGGGCGATTCGACTCGGACCGCGACGGTCAGGTGAGCCTGGCGGAGTGGGAACGCGCTCGCGAGGAAGCGCGCCAATCGGTCACGCAGCGCCACCTCGACCAGCCGACCGCTCCGGCGCTGCACGTCCTCGGACATCCCGACTCGAGCCGGCTGTTCCTCATCGCCACGCTCGAGGAGAAGACCCTCGCGAGGCGCTTCAGGCGCCGGGCACTGCTCGCCTTCGCCGGGTTCGCCGCCGCCGTGTACGCACTCGCATGGCTGCTGCAGGGGGTGTTCGGCTCGGCCTAGAATGGCGCCCCCTTTGTGGCGACCGGTGCGCTCGATGACGAATCCCCTGCTCTCGGACCAGCCCCTGCCGGCCTTCGGCGCCATCGAGGCCGAGCACGTCGAGCCCGCCGTGCGCGGGCTGCTCGACGAAAACCGCGCCGCGATCGCCGCCCTGCTCGATGCCGGGGCCGATGGCTGGGACAGCCTGGTCGTGCCGATCGAGCGCATGCACCACCGGTTGGCCCGCGCCTGGTCGCCCGTGGGCCACCTGAACGGCGTGATGAACGGCGAAGCGCTGCGTGCCGCCTACAACGCCTGCCTGCCGCTGCTGACCGCCTATCACACCGAACTCGGCCAGAACGAGCGCCTGTGGGCGGCCTACCAGCGCGTCGCCGACCGCTCGGGTGCATCGCTCGCACCCGAGCAGCGCAAGGTCGTCGAGAACTCGCTGCGCGACTTCCGACTCGCCGGCGTGTCGCTGCCGCCGGAGCGCAAGCAGCGCTTCGGCGCGGTCATGGAGCGCCTCGCCATCGCGCAGGCGAAGTTCGACGAGAACGTGCTCGACGCGACCCACGCCTGGTCGCGGCACGTGACCGACTCCGCCGAGCTCGAGGGCCTGCCCGCCAACGCGATCGAGCGGGCCCGCGAAGCCGCCACCGCGGCCGGCCAGGACGGCTGGCTGCTGTCGCTCGATGCGCCGACGTACCAGGCCGTGCTGTCGCATGCCGTGAGCGAACCGCTGCGTCGCGAGTTCTACGAAGCCTGGGTAACGCGCGCCTCCGACCGCGGCCCGCACGCCGGCCAGTGGGACAACGGCCCGCTGATGGCCGAGATCCTCGCGCTGCGCCACGAGGCCGCGAGCCTCGTGGGCTTCGCGAACTTCGCCGAGTATTCGCTCGCGACCAAGATGGCGCGCGACCCCGCCGAGGTGATCGAATTCCTGCTCGAGCTGGCGCGCGTCGGCAAGCCTGCGGCCGAGCGCGAATTCGCCGAACTCGAGCGCTTCGCGGGGCGAACGCTCGCGTCGTGGGACGTCGCGTTCTTCTCCGAGCGGCTGCGCAAGGAGCGCCTGCAGGTGTCCGAGGAGGCGCTGCGGCCGTATTTCCCGCTGCCGCGCGTGCTGGCGGGCCTGTTCACCGTCGTGCACCGACTGTATGGCGTACGCATCGTCGCCAACCCGTCCGTCGAGACCTACCACCCCGACGTGCGCTACTTCGAGGTCCTCGACCGCGACGACACCCCGCGCGGCGGATTTTTCCTCGACCTGTATGCGAGACCGAAGAAGCGCGGCGGCGCCTGGATGGACGAGTGCGTCGGCCGCATCCGCCTCGAGGGCTCCACCGCGCTGCCGATCGCCTACCTCGTCTGCAACTTCAGCCCGCCGTCGGGCAACCAGCCAGTGCTGCTCACGCACTACGAGGTGCTGACGCTGTTCCACGAGTTCGGCCACGGGCTCCATCACATGCTCACGCGCGTGGACGTGCCGAGCGTGGCCGGCATCAACGGCGTGCCATGGGACGCGGTGGAGCTGCCGAGCCAGTTCATGGAGAACTTCGCCTGGCGCGACGAGGTGCTGCCGCTCGTCTCGGCGCACGTCGAGACCGGCGAGCCGCTGCCGCACGAGATGCTCGCCCGCCTGCAGGCGAGCCGCAGCTTCCAGGCGGGCATGCAGACGGTCCGCCAGCTCGAGTTCGCGCTGTTCGACTTCCGCCTCCACGCCGAGTACCGGCCCGACCAGCCTCAGCGCATCGCCGAGACGCTGGCCGAGGTGCGCGATACGGTGAGCGTGCTGCGTCCGCCCGAGTTCAACCGCTTCCCGCACAGCTTCCAGCACGTGTTCTCGGGCGGTTACGCGGCCGGCTACTACAGCTACAAGTGGGCCGAGGTGCTCTCCGCGGACGCCTTCGGCGCATTCGAGGAGCACGGCGTGTTCGACCAGGGCACGGCGCGGCGTTTCCTCGCCTCGATCCTCGAGCGCGGTGGCAGCCGCGACGCCATGGAGGCCTTCGTCGAATTCCGCGGCCGCAAGCCCCGGATCGAGCCACTGCTGCGGCAGATGGGACTCGCGGCCTGACCATGCTGCTCGCCACCTGGAACGTCAATTCGCTGCGGGTGCGCCTGCCGCACCTCAAGGACTGGCTGGCCGCGAACCCGGTGGACGTGATCGCCCTGCAGGAGACCAAGCTCCCGGACGCCGACTTCCCGCGCGCCGAGATCGAATCGCTGGGGCTGCAGGTCGCCTTCAGCGGCCAGCGCACCTACAACGGCGTGGCACTGCTCGCCATGACCGCGCTCGAGGACGTCGTGGCCGGCATCCCCGGCTTCGAGGACGAGCAGCGCCGCGTGCTCGCCGCCACGGTGGGCGGCGTGCGCGTCATCGACGTCTATGTGCCGAACGGGCAGTCGGTCGGCTCGGACAAGTACGAGTACAAGCTGCGCTGGTTCGAGGCGCTGCGCGGCTACGCCGCGGCCGAGCTCGCGAGGAACCCGCGGGTCGTGATCCTGGGGGACTTCAACGTCGCGCCGGAGGACCGCGACGTGCACGACCCGAAGGCCTGGGAAGGGTCGGTGCACGTCAGCGAGCCGGAGCGCGCGGCGCTGCTCGCGCTGCTCGCGACGGGCTTCGAGGACTGCTTCCGGCGCTTCGAGCAGCCCGAGAAATCGTACTCGTGGTGGGACTACCGGATGATGGCGTTCCGGCGCAATGCGGGCCTGCGTATCGACCTCATCCTAGCGAGCAGCGCCCTCGCGCAGAAGTGCGACGCGTGTCACATCGACAAGGCGCCGAGGCGCCTAGAACGGCCTTCGGACCACGCCCCGGTGCTCGCCCGATTTGACATATAGCGTCTCGGGTCGCCCGGGGAACACGGTTCGTCGGATTTCTTTACTCGGGGGCCCGGATTGCTTGCACTACACTTCGGCGCAAAGCGCGGGTCGCCGCGCGAGTGGCCAGAAAAATAACGCCATGCAGTACCGGCGCAGCGACTATGACGTCACCAACACCGTGCAGGTGAGTTCGGTCGACGCCGTGCGCCGTGCCGTTGCAGAACTCTACGCAGGCGCCTGGCCCAGCGGGCCGGTCGAGACGCTGCAGACGGCGTTCTCGGACTTCGAGCGCCTGTTCAACGGCCGCTACCCGGGCTACCTCGGCTGCGACACCGTCTACCACGACGTGCAGCACTCGCTCGACGACACACTGGCGATGGCCCGCCTGCTGGTCGGCTACGAGCGTTCGCACGCACCCGAGCAGCAGTTCGGCGCGGAGCGCGCCCTGCTCGGGCTGGTGGTCGCGCTGTTCCACGACTCGGGCTACATCCGCCAGAGCGACGACCACCAGCACCGCAACGGCGCGGAGTTCACGCTCACGCACGTCGGGCGCAGCGCGCAGTTCCTCGCCCGCTACCTGCCGACGATCGGCCTGGCGGCCTGGGTCCCGGTGGCGACGCAGATCGTGCACTTCACCGGTTACGAGCTCGGCTTCGACCAGATCCGCCTAGACGATCCGCGCGACCGCAAAGTCGGGCACCTGCTCGGCACCGCGGACATGATGGCGCAGATGGCCGACCGCTGTTACCTCGAGAAAGTGCGCGACCGCCTCTATCCGGAGTTCGTGCTCGGCGGCGTCGCCGTCGCGCTGAACGGCAGCGGGCTCAAGGTCAACTACGGCTCGGGCCTCGACGTGCTGCGGCGGACGCCGGAGTTCTTCGCGGAGACGATGCGCACGCGCCTCGACGGCGAGTTCGGCGGTGCCTATCGCTACGTCGAGCTGCTGTTCGAGGGCCGCAATCCCTACATGGAGGCGATCGAGCGCAGCCTCGCCTACCTCGCGCAGGTGCTCGAGACCCAGCGCTGGTCCATGCTGCGCCGCGAGCCGCCGTGCTTCACCTGGGAGAAGAACCCGCTGCACAACATGCGTGCGCTGGTCATCGCCCGCCTCAAGGCCACATTCGCGGCCTCCTGACCTCAGCCCGCCGGCACCGCCGGACGCAGCCCCCGCAGGAATGCCGCCGGATCCCCGCCGCGCTCGAGCACCTCGACGAGCGCCGAGCCCACGACCACCCCGTCCACGTGTCCCTGCATGCGCTCGACCTGCTCGCGGCTGCGGATGCCGAAGCCCGCGCACACCGGCACCGGCGAGACGTCGCGCACGCGATCCATG